>Ga0209488_10000225_pt1 | contig 45198 bp, 56 predicted proteins | sample Rivendell_Oct201_8_FD_188349 | JGI IMG/M metagenome (GOLD analysis project Ga0209488, IMG submission 188349) | Vadose zone soil microbial communities from the Eel River Critical Zone Observatory, Northern California, USA -... | ecosystem: Environmental > Terrestrial > Soil > Vadose zone >...
TTACACAGGCCACCGTCGACAATCTCGGAACTGTGGACGACATTCCGGTCTTGAAAGATCTCGTCGTGCCCGAAGGTCTATTCAAGAGCTCGCGCAGAACGAAAACGAGATCCTCAAGAGCTAGCGCTGCCGCGCATGCCACAGACGCTACTCCTGCTCCCTCGCCTACGGCGAGTACTAGCGGCAGGTCAGGGAAGCAGATCGCCTCTGTCGCTGGGCCTAGCTCCACAGTGAGTCGCCCTCCTCCACAAGTTGCAGTGCAACCGGCTGCGCCTCAACAAAATCAGGGGTTATCTCCTTCAAGTGCATACCCTCAAGATCTCTTCCCCGCTCAGTCACCTACTTACTCGGGACTAATAACAAACTCGGCTCCACAACCCCCTTCCCCCGCTGCACAACAACACGATGCGTACACGCGCATGTACTCCGGAGCCCCATATGCACCTCCGCCACCCCCTGAAGGCTACCACGTATCACCTTCCCCACACATGCCACCTCCCCTGTCATCCTTTGGAGGATACAATTGGCAAGAGCCGCCACCGGCGTCAGCGGTCTCGGACAATTCATGCCAATCCCCATATCCTTATCCCGTCCTCATCCCGTCTCAAAACGGAGACACAGCATTCCATCACTCTTCCACCCAATCACAAGTTTATTTATATGGACCTGGGTTCCAAATGTCACCACAGTCGTTATTACATTATCGGGGAGTTTCCCCCGCGCTTTCGCACGCGCCCAGCCAGTTCTCCGCGTCGTCGCAGTCGCAGTCCTCGTCAGAAAGCGACTCGCCAGCTCCCGGCACCGTCTCTCTCCGGACGCCCGTCTTTTCCCCGGACCGACTTTCCGTGGTTCTTCCGACGGAGGGGGATCACAACAAGTACGAGGAAATCCCTCTCCACCACGGCATGCGCGAGCATGACGGCACAATCGACTCGGTGACCCTGGCGTCAATGGAGTCGCTCAAGCGCTTCCATCCATATAGGCGGGATCCTTTGGACGACCGGGTCGTGCAAAGACTCTCCACGAGGCTCGTATGACAAGCGGAACTTACTTTGCACGTTGCTTCCTAGTCTAGAAGACGCGTTGTATTGGTAATACCTTTGGGTAGTCTGCACGTGTGTAGACGAGCGGATGCTTCCCCTCATGTACATAACTCATCGGCCGGCTTATTATCGGCCCTCGTAGTTTACGACAATAGCCACCCCTCAAGGGTGTTAAAAGGAGCTGTATGTCTACGTCTTACATGCAAACACTCGCTAAACCCGCGGACCCACATTCGTAGAGATAGACTCGAGGAGCCACCGTCGGAAATGAAAGTACTAAAATTGGTGTTGCTTTGCTGGAGAAGGGATGATTATGAGTAATAATAGTTCGACGTATATGGGATGCACAGGAACCGAGAAAACAAAGGAAACACGGAACAACAATTAACCAACAGAGATGACATGAAAGAAAGCGCAGCAAGCCCGGCGGAATTCAATCACCACTCAAATTCACTGCACAAACCGTCAGGCACAGATCGTCGAAGAGGAGAACAAACGAACCCTGTACACTTTGCGAAAAGATAATCTTTGCCGTTGATGTGGATCATGCCATCCTTCAGGATGCACTTCCACTTATTTTTAACACGAGCAACCTCGAATGGAGATTCAGAAGGGCATATGCCACCGTGTCAAATAACGCCAAATACCTTGTCGTAAGTGCAGAACACAATGTCGCTCACGCCCGGGCCCTCATCCGGATCCTCCTCACCTTCGGAATCTGAATCATCCAAATCGCTGTTGATGGCCTCGTCGTCGACACTGGCAGTGGAGCCTTGCGTAGGCTGCGGCAGAGACGGGTGCGACGAGTGTGGCGCATACTGCTGTGGAGGCGGTGATGACGAGTCTGAGCTCGAGGACGAGGGTCCGTCGACCTGCGGGATCCGCGCTGGCTGGGATTGTGATTGCGCCTGAGGTTGCGATCGTGCCTGAGACGGGGGCGGCTGCGACGCTTTCGCCGGTTGCGCTGCCGCGGGAGGAGGATGGACGGTGGGTGCTGGTGCTGCGACTGGAGCAGGAGGCCGGCTCGGACCTGCTGGGAAGGTCAAACTTACTGGAGGGCGGAGCGCAGGTATCTGCGGGCTGGCCATCGGTGGAACGTATTGACCGCTTAGGATGTATCGGCTGTCGGCGGGTTCCTTCTTAATCAGGTTCGCCACGGTGGGGGGTGCCGGTTGTGGTACAAATGCATGGTGGCCAGGTGTGTAGTGCTGAGCCATGACGTGCATAGGATGCGGAGGATATTGGGGAGGTTGTTGTGCGGGTGGTGCATCGAATTCGGCGACGCGGGACGCTATGACCTTGGTCTCCCATTTCTGAAGCGAGATCGACGTGATGAGAACACTTGGAACGAGGGAACAAGAACCTACTCTCTGCAGTTCAGCCAGGACGTCTTCACTGACACCGTACTCGTCAAAGTCAGTTTTAATCGAGGAAATCACTTCATCTATGACGGAGCGATAAATGGCGGGCTCATTGACAAGGAATAGATGTCATCCTTTGTACTAGTCAAGCGCAAATGGCATTGACTGGCTCACCACTATTTTATTAGACATTTTCGGATAAGTAAACGGCACTGAATAGGACGGGCACTATTGCGACAGCGTCCGGCTTGGTGAGGGGGGGTGAGGAAAGCTTTTATAGATGATGTGTCCTCAGGAAAGGCCGCCCATTCAAACTCCGCCATGACTCAGTTAAATTCCCACGCACAGACCGCTCGACGCTCCTGCCTCGCCACGCGACGCTCCCTCCTGCTCCAAGGACTCCAACTGACGTCGGTGGGGTGCGGCGCTCGCATCTACCTCGGGGGGTTGTAAATAAATACCAGACCAAGAAAGCAAATGGCCCAACACATTGATACGTCATTCTCATTCCGCAGTGAAATGCCTCTGTTCTCTTTCCGTCGCCGCCGCACTGGCAATACATCACCCGCAGCCATTGAACCTGCGGCGTCCGCGTCCTCATCTGGTCACCGCCGCGATTCCAACGACAACGACAACAGTAACAGCAACAACAGCAACCAAAACAATGCGGGTCATGCCGAAGACCGTCAGCGTTACAACTCGTCTCCGACCGGATCTTCGCGACATAGGCGTGATTCATACAACAGCGGCGATTTGCGGTCGGATGCTAATGGGGGCCGCTTCGGAAGGCGATCGCGCGGACTCTTCCGTCGCCGCCGCTCCCCGACCGCCACCGACCGCCACGTCGACTTGGCAAACGATCAAACACTCATGAAGGCCCGTTCAAAGGTTACAGATGCCGAAAATGCCGAGCATAGAGCAGACGCGGCCTTGCACGCCGCTCGCAGAGCCGTCCGTGAGGCGAAAGGTCATACAAAGACGCTTGAACACGAAGCGGTTGACGAGTGCGGCTTCTCTTTGCCGTAGAAACGCGGGGTTTTTTTCTGACAAACCCATTCGATTGTTGACAGTGCTAAGAGAGCAAAGATGAAGCAAGTCGAAGCAAAGAACATCCGCAAGAGTATGCGCAGTCTCGGTCGCCACGGTTGAAGCTGATTGTTTACCATGAGTAAGAAGTTAATTATTTCTCTACTGACACCGTATGTTATGTTTCGAAAAATAATATAAAATATATGTACTCTTCTTACGTCACACGCACATCGAACCGGTGCGAACCCCGCAGCATCCTCAGTCAGTGTCAGTTACGATGCGGTTGACACTCATTCTCCTTGTCCTATGCGGCCTCGCTCATTCTGCCCAAATCTACTTTCACCCACCCGTTTCAATATCGTTGCAAGATTCCCATGCTGACGCTGTCGTAGCGAAGCACCTTCACCTCGACAGGTTTGAACCCTTGCCGGGCTTCTACCCAGGGCCCCTCGACCAAACGTTCGTCGGGAGAGGTCCTAGTAGTAGCCTTCTGATCGGTATCGACGACAGTGATGCAGAACGTTAGTTAAATCAAAAGGAGTGACGAAATTGCGATCTGACTGCTTGTGATTTATAGACACAATCCCTGCGGAAGACCTGACGACTCCCCTCTCATTTTTGAGCTCAAGTCCTACTTCTACCTTCTCTAGGATACTACAAACAAGCCTAGAGCGCGCGCACCTTGCATTCTCCCATGTAATCGACGTCTCGAGTGGCTCCAAGGACATGTTCTTCCCGCTCCTGGATATCATGCAAGTCTCGCCTTCAACGGAGACCTTCATCTCCGAGCTCTCCGCGCTCGTATCGTTCCTCGAGTCCGACGATCTCTCATTGGACCGCTTCGGTGGGTTCCGCATAACAGGCCTTCGCACCATCGCGGACGTGTACGGGAGGGAGAGCGAGCAATACACGACGGCCGCAGCATCCCTCGCCGCAGCACTGCGCAGCGCTCTCAGCAAGCCGTACCTCAACGTGGCGATCTTGACCTACCCGGAGACGGAGACTCGGGCCAGCGCGGGCGTGGAGAGGCGCCAGGATCAGTCCCCCCTCCCGTCCCCGGTGCCGGTGCCCCCCATTGACTCGAACGCGCTGTGCTTCACCTCGAAGGAGGTCTGCTCCAACTCGACGGACTCGTGCTCTGGCCATGGCACCTGTGCACAGGCGATCAGAGCGGGGCGGACGTGCTTCGCTTGTGTGTGTGAAGCTTCGAAAAATTCGAATGATCAGACGCAGTATTGGGCGGGCAGCAAGTGCGAACGGAAGGATGTCAGCGGGTATGTACAGATCACGTCTGTCGCGGCTAGCCGTTAACTCTTAATTAGACCTTTCGTGTTGATCACGGGAACGGTGATCACCCTCCTATTGATTATCGTTGGTTCCATCGCCCTACTCTCGGGAGTCGGAAGCCAGCCTCTCCCCAGTGTATTGACCAGCAGCGTGCCGAGTATCTCAGTTAGGGAATGAGTAGGACTAGCAATTAATAAAACCACTTTGAACGCTCGATGGCCCCGGTCGAGCCCCGGTCTTCTAATGCCCTAACATTCCTTTGTCATGCATTAGCACCATTTTGCTTCTATTCGAATTGTCCCAAAGCTTGGCAGCCACTGGGCACATGATTGCCAATGAACAATGTAAAGCTATCCCAAATTAGATCGAGCAATGCGAGGTTTGTATTTTAAAAAAAGTAAAAAAAAAGAGCCATCTGATCGCCCTTTGGCGTTTCCCACCGTTGTTCGCGGCCCATAAGCTGGGCCGCATACCCGCAACCTGGTTGTGTGGAAGCTTCTTGAACATTTGCATTCAGTCTGTCACCTGACGTGGGTTTTAGTGGCTAGCTCGCCCTTGGGCGTATCCTCCTCCCAAAACTTCACGGGTGACGGCAATGCAACTCACGGTAGGGTCATAGCTGAATTCCGTGCCCAAACATAGGTATGGAGAGGTCTCTGCCTGAGGCACGGACCGATCCAGGGGGGCATTTTAGTTCGTGTTCACGGTCAGGCAAACTTATCACGACATGACCATATCACACTTGCGCCGTTATGAGACAGAAATAAGACAGTTCCAGGGAACCGTCGATCAGCTCGAGGATTAGTATAGAGTGATCGGATCCCCATTCCCTCTTGTGTACATATTGCACTGCTGCGGTGTCCGCAACGCAACGGGTTTACACTCCGGGTGATGATGCGAGGGTCATCAAGGTGGAGACTACACCTGTGGCGCACCTAGTTGTGACACTCGCGTCGCAGAAAGAACCAACACGGGGTCATTTGGGCGCACAACATGTTCTAAAATTTCCGCCGTACAGACGTATGGTCCTACATGCTGTCGAAAATGTGGGGGACACGTCACGCCACAGGTGCGCATCGAATGCACCTAGCCTAATCGTGTCGCCGCGTGCAGAACTTGTAAGGGGGGAGAAGTGAAAAACAAAAGCAATGATGAGGGTTCCAAAGTGACGATCGTGAGAGAAGTCACAGACCGAAGTTTAATCGTTCAAGATCAGCGCAGGGCAGTTCGGGTCCCTCAATTCATAACCGCTCGTTTGCGAATGCCGTTGCAAGATACAAAGTTCAAAAATAATGTGCACGACGTGAGAGTACGGTCAAGTCAAGGGAGCCAATGTGGTGGATCAGAAGACGACGGGATAGGACAAAGATATCCTCGCAGCTCTGCGCAGCACGGAGGCCGGTTGGGGGGGGTTGGAAGGGAAGCGGAAGGAGTGATTTCATTCATCGAGGTTGATCGCGCTGCCAAATCTCGCATACAGGGCAACTTTAAGCGCTTTCATGTCGCGCTCGCATTGGTCGACGACCTCGGTAAGTTTTGCAATCTCGCCGTCGACCTGCGCGTGATCGCTTTCCAAGCGTTTCATCGCGCGGTGATGTGGGATATGAAGGAAGGCCTCGCCAACTCTATAACTGTTTAATGAGGAGTCAGACGACTGGCTTGCGGCCATCTCCGTGGATTATGTCCGGACGTACAGAACTGGTTCGTCATCGTCGGCGAGTTCTAGCTCCATTGCGAGATCATCGAGAGCCTCCTTCTCTTGCTGCGAAGAAGGACACATTTGACGTAAGGACTACACGGGCGGGTTCCCGAAATATTTGTGTGCTCACCTTGAGGTTATTCATCTTCTCAGCTAGTGAGCGTACCCGTGTGTTGAGTCTCGAGAAAATATTTATACGTTGCTGATCCTCTGCATGAGGAAAAGTTAAGAATTATCGCGTTTGGAAGGACGACCTCCAGTACCCCATGTTACTTCTTTGCTGTCATCTGTTTCCTCTTCTTGTGTTAGCTGGGATAAGTCGTCAGAAATTGAGAGCGAGTGACAAGTCTGTGAAATGTTACCATGCGCATGGCTGGTTCAAAGTGACAGACGTGTCTTGTCCTCTTTTGTCGTCATGTTGCCATGGGCTTCCGCAGCTTCTTACACTGACATGGCCACTTCCACTCTTTCCATGCCCCACATAATAGACATTAATCAAGTATTCCATCAACATTTCACTTGGGACACGGCCAAGAACTGTTTTATTGTATACCTCCTTAGTAGACGCGCCTTGAAGCTCTGGCGACACGTATGGGCAAGAGGGCTTACCCGGTCATTCAGGGAACTCTACGTGCACATAGCTCAGGTTTTTACTTTTCTTTTTCCTCCCTTCCTCTATTCAGACCTTCTCTTTCGCCTCAGAGGGCATTTCAACTGCTCACCGCGCTGCCAGCGGTTCGCCGGAAAGTGGAGACAGAAATGGAATTTGCGAGAGTCGAGATCGCGCGGTCGCTCCTGCCGCAGGGTAAGGACGTGGTGCGTCACCTCGCCCTTCCGAGGAACGGTTGTACTCTGGAATGGATACTCGACGCGATGGAGCAAATGGACCGGGAGGCACCTTCGCAGACAAATTTCAGGGACGGAAAACTGTCCGGCGCAGTGTACCGTATGCATACCTTCTCGCGATCCTCAATCTATTCCCGTTTAGCACTGAGACCCTGTAGATGGTGGTGACGACATGGAAAGGGTCCTCGTTGCTGCATTCCAGCGGTACTGTGTCTCCAACCCATTGCACCCAGATGTCTTCCCCGCTATCAGGAAAATGGAAGCGGAGGTCGTGGCAATGTGTCTCCGAATGTACAACAACCCCACCGGCGCAGGTGCGACGACATCTGGGGGGACCGAGTCCATTCTCATGTCCGTTAAGACGCACCGTGACTGGGCGCGCACTGTAAAGGGAATCTCCGAACCGGAGATGTACGCCTTTTGTTCTATCTCTTCCCTCGCGTTTTCAATGAAACGGCTGGTCGTTTACCTATAGGGTTGTCCCTGCGTCTGCTCACGCTGCGTTTGACAAAGCAGCAGCGTACTTGAATATCAAGCTCCATTCAATCGCCGTTAATCCCGAGACGCGCCAAGTCGACCTGAAACGAGTTCGCCGTGCCATGTCAGTGCTTCTCAATTTGTACGATCTATTCACTGATACCTCCATTAGCAATCCGAACACCATCATGGTCACTACACGCTATTCTGCCCGTGGCAATTCGAAGCTTACTAGGATATTTCCAGGTCGTGGGTTCCGCTATCAACTTCCCTGATGGCTGCCAGGATGATATCGTCAGTCTCGGACGGCTCGCCAAGAGATACAACATTGGTCTCCACGTGGACTGCTGTCTAGGGAGCTTCATCATGCCTTTCCTGGAGAAAGCTGGATTTTCGTCGGAACCGTTCGACTTTAGAATAGAGGGTGTCACGGCCATCAGTTGCGATACCCACAAGGTACTTTTTCCTGTTGCCGGCCAACGACAAGCTGATCAACCATAAGATAGTATGGATTTGCTCCAAAGGTGGGGTTTGCTTCGCACTCTACGTACAGTGCCAGAGTTAAACACGGGCGTCTTCATCTTTGCGCCGCAGGGTTCATCCGTTATCATGTATCGCTCAGCCGACCTCCGACAATACCAGTACTACGTAAACGCTGAGTGGTCAGGTACTCATGCTCACCCCGTTTTCCTTCGGGCAATCCTGATATGACTTGTCGCAGGAGGTGTTTATGCTAGCCCCGGGCTTGCCGGCTCTCGGTAAGCGGTGTGCATTGCCTGCGTCTTATCGCATCTGATATGTCATGTAGTTCCGGTGCTCTGATCGCAGGAACGTGGGCGGCGATGCACTACATGGGCGAAGAGTGTGTACTAAGGCATTGATTGATCTTGTCTAACATTCTCATATTGTCCCTAGCGGGTACATCTCATCATGCCGAGAAATCGTCGGAGCCGCGAAAGCGATTCAACAGGCCATTCAAACCTCTTTTCCTGAGTTGTGTATTCTGGGAAAACCACCGGCTTCCGTAGTAGCGTTCGGCTCTCGCACACCAGGTTTGAACATTCTGGAAGTTGGGGACAAGATGTCGAAAATGGGGTGGCATCTCAATGCGCTACAAAATCCCCCAGGTCTTCATATCGCCTGCACGGTATGTGCATCTTGTCTGCCGTGGATCGCAGTAGGGTCTGATGCGATGTGGCAGCGACTGACTATTTCGATGGTTGATGATCTCATTCGAGACCTGAAACAGGCAGTTTGGGACGCGAAAGGGAGCCCCGCAGGAAATGGAGTTATGGTCTCATTGTACGGTGTGTGTCGCAAACGTATGGACGACGGTGCTGGGTCCGAGGCTTCGCTCTTCGGGCTTGAGCTGTCATCCTGCAGTCCCCTTCGTTCTCTGTCCTTGGCGAGAAGCTGACGAGGTTTCCAATCCATATTAAGGTTTGGGCAATTCGAGTGCTGTTGGCCCGCAGCTGGTTGGAGCTATTAGCTCTGCTTTTCTGGATGCATTGTACAAGGCGTGATGATGATGCCCTGTACAAGAGACTAAAAGGTCGGGTGTAGACAATTATTGATCCGTTTGCACCTGGCATTCGCTTGATCCCGAGACACGCTCTCCATGAAGGAGGAAGACTCCTTCGTGTGAGAAGCGCGTGCACATAACAATATTAAGGGTCATTCTGATTTTGAACGAAAGCCCATATTGACCTTGATTGGTTGCGGCGACAACAGATAAGAGTGCGCCAATGGCTCGCGCCGTATACGCGCGTCCCAGGAACTTGAATGTCGCTAAGGCAATGTGCAACCGATAAAGACGATAACAATGTATCGTATCGCGTGATAACACAAGGATTGTGCACTCCCCACCAGGGTCCATAATGGAACGTGGGTCTGGATCCTTATCGGACCACGAGCTTTGATCTGACTCGAGGGTAAAATTGTATTATCCACGGTATAAAGAGCGACGAGCGACACCATCGTCCGCCTGACCGATTATGACCTTTCCTTCGGCCCACGACCCGTCATCAACAGGCGCTGGCGGGAACGGCTACACCTCCGGCACGGTTGGCCCTGCTCAAGCCGCCGAGGTCGGTCTCCGCGTCGCATTACATCAAAGTCAAGGCCAATTTAACAGCACCCATGGTACCCACGCTGAACGCCAAGACTTGGTGTCCAGGAGGGACGACAAGCAGAACAGCATCGAAATCGTCGTAAACACGGATGTCCTCGTCCTCAGAGGCACCGGCGTCGAGGTCGAACCCGCCCTGCTCTCGGGACACGTCGTGATCAACTTGGTAGAATCGACTCCGGTCAAACAAATCACCCTGCAATTTCGCGGGAAAGCCAAACTGCCCCCGCTCGAGAATGAGCTGTGTGTTTTCTTTCCTTGTTGCCGTGGTGTTCTGACGCGACGTTTTCCTTTTTTTTATTTATTACGCAGTGTCAGTTTCAGTAACCCGCCGATGACCTACATCGTGTGTAATCACGAGTGGTCCTTCCTCGAGGGCGAAAAGAAGCACAGTCATACACTGAGGGCCGGGCGTCATCTATTTCCGTTCCAGCTAAACGTCGGCGGTTCTCTTCCGTCCACAGCCTACACCAGCGCGCACCGAGGCGCGTCCGTCGCTTACAAGCTGCGCGCTGTCGCTACGCGCACCGGCTTTGCTCACAATCTGCAGACGCAAAAGGTGATCACGTTGCTGCGGTCCTTTACCCCGGAGGCTCTCGAATATCAACAGTCGCTGGAGATAGAGAACACTTGGCCGGAGAAGATCATGTATTCTATCGTGGTCCCGCATAAGGCGTGGGCCGCGGGCGATGACCTCACTGCCATTGTCAAAATCTCTCCTTTGGCCAAAGGGGTTCGGATCTTGAGCATCGTCATGACGCTCAATGAGACCATTAGGGTTTTCGGCCGTTTGGGTTGGCAAGAATCGACAAAGCCTGTAATCTCGGCGAGATATGAATTTCCCAATGGTCAGGCGGTGTGGGTGGAACACCATGACCACCGTTCTGGTGCTACACGCCCGAGTTCGTCTCATCAGTCTCAGCATTCATCTCCCTCGTTGGGACACCCCCTGTCCTTCTTACACACGTCGAATCCGGGTCCTTCCAACGAACCTCAATCCCCCCATAGTTCTGAGGCTGGGTCTTCTGCTTTAGTCCAGTCTCCCCTTTCCAACACGGAGGCCAGGAGCGAAACCCACTCAATCCCGACGACCGGTTTCGAGCTGTCGGAAGGGGACATCGTTACCAAACTAGAGGTTTCTGTTCCGCTTTGCGCGACACCCACGCATTCTTTAGAACCCATCATAGCATCACATCGCATTCGTTGGTGCATCCTCATGGGCAATCCCGATGGACACACGTCGGAATTGCGCTGTTCCTTGCCACTCCACATCCTCGACCGTCGCTTCCTCGACGAAGCGAAATCTGCAACTGCGCAAACGCGCCGGCTGCTCCTCGGTGGATCCGAAGGATCATCGTCGGAGGAACACAACTCCGAGCTGGATCAGCTCCCGAGCTACCCATCACACATCCGCGACCGTATCGCAAATATGTATCTGTCGGACCAGGCCGCCATGCGCGTCACCAACCCTTGGATACACCAGGGCATCAGCCCAGTACAGCTCGACGTGGACCACCAAGACGGGCGACACAGCGAGCTCACATCGGGCACGCACACGCCCATCGAGGCCTACCTCGTCTCACCACCTCCCCAGGCGGGCAACGGCGTCTCCGAACTCGAGTACGTCAACTCTGAACTGCTTCTCTCGCTATCCCAACACGCGCCGTCGCCCATCGAGTCCCATCGAGATAACAACAACAACAACAACAACAACATCGAAACATCCCCCCTCAGCCGAACCACCAGCCGGAGAGCGAGCGAGCCTCCGTCGCGCGTGCAGTCCCGCGCGCCGAGCCCAGACCGGGACAGCGTGCCGGAGCGCCCACACTCGCGCTCCCATTCGCGTCGATCGTCGGGGACAGGGATCAACGGTCCAGATGGGCTCCCGTCGACGTACGTGCACTCGAACAGCACAGCGAGTCGCAACGTACACGGTCTCTTCCACACAACAATGAAACCTCTCTCCTCCCTCCTCGCGTCCTCCTTCGCGCTCCAACCGCGTCACCACATACCCCCGTCCTCCTCCTCCTCCTCCACCACCACCACCTCCTCCTCCTCCATGTACAACCAACGCCAGCATCATCATCAACAGCAGCACTCAGGTTCGCACTCCGGCACTCCGGCGGCGGCGGCGGCGTTACCGCGCACGGTGCCAGTGACGTCGTACTCGCTCCTACACCGCGCGTTCACGGAGGTGCCAGACTACGGCATCGCCTCGCGCGGGTTTCTCGGCGGCGTCACGCCGCTCGAGACGCTGCAGGGCCTGCCAAGCTACGAGGAGGCGGAGATGCAGCGCTCGCGGAGCGAGTCGGACCTCGCGGCCATGACCACTATGACAGCGCCCCGCGGCGGCTCATCTGCCTCCCCTCTTACCCCCCCGCGCCGCCCTGCGCCTGGCTGCTCCATGGCTGTGACGGATTCTCCTCGATCTTCGTAGTAGATTACTGTATCGTTATCGCTATCATCATGACTTCTTTTTCTTGGGTTACTTTCTTTCTCCCCACTGGCTGGGCTCGGCGCTCGAAGCAACCTGCCCATCATATTTATTCATTATCTTCTCCACTCATTCGATAAATAGACGGATCGTAGAGCAGAGCACACTGGAGTCACAGTTCGTGCCACAATAGACATAGATGTACAATCTCATGTAAATTTGCAGGTGTCGAATCACCCTCGCCCTTGTGTATACATCTTTTGCGCCAACAGTTGCAAAATAGTATGGGAAATGAGTGGAAGATTGCATAACGACTGTTACATGAATGACGACTGCCCCATGTAAGTCGGGTACCACAGGAAAACAAAGTTTAAGGTGAACAGATTATTGGAAAGAGTGTGATAGATCAAGCATTTGCCGCCGTCAAGTGAGAGCCGATTGGTCATTCGATGGCGTCTAGACTCCAGGTATGGTTCAGACTGGGCGATCCTACTTGGACTCGGATTGTTCGTTGGTGGACAGCAAGGCCCACGGCTCAGAGCTGACCCACTGACTCTCGGGGACACCAAGCTCAAAGAGTTTGGCAATTACCTTGGAGAAGCTGAGTACATCCTTGTTAGCAAACGGCACCGAGGACAGACGTAAATCAAGGTGCCTCACTCTTCGTGGAAGAGTTTTTCGTCAGCAGCATACGCCTGGACATGTTTCTTGAATGTCTTGTCCTGCACGAGGGAATAATCCGCCCTGAAGCAATAACAAAAAAACAGTGAGGAGCAGACCGAATGCGCGTGGAAAAAATACGAATTACGGAAGCATCATCAAAGTGCCGGTTTTCTTGTCGACGTATTGGCTTGGCCCCTTCCACTTTTTCCAGACCCATTTCTCATTGAGGAGCAGCTTGTAGAAGTCATTGGTCACCGTAGTGGGTGAGAAGGTCCATGGCCCTTCATACCCGGAGCGATCCGGATGGCATCGACCAAGGGCGTGAGCACCAGCGAGAGCGACGATTTCTTGGTCATTGAATCTAAAAGAACTCGAGGTCAGGCGACCCAGCACTTATTAATATGCGACGGATCGTACCCCATACGGTAGAAGATCTTAGAAAAGGGCGTCATTATAATTCATTGCAGAGACCGGATCAACATCACTTACAGCGCGGAGGTGATCCTGACCTTGGGAGGCGTCAGGGAGACGACCGTCTGGAGTCGCATCCTTGGCAAAGCCATCAATGCGGCCGGGACGCCATGGGATCTTAGGGCCGCTCATTTCCTGCTAGGAGATGAGCTAACTCAATCTTCCAGCGAACACGTAACCGCTGACCTGGATAGCAGCAACACCAGCAAGGGTCCAAAGATCACCGTAGCTAATCCAGGGAAATTCCTTCTTGATCTCCTCCATCAAACTACGAGCGAGGAGAAGACCATTGTTAGCACCGTGGATGGACTCGGGCTCGAAACGCATGGTAGCATAGTTGCTATTCTCAAGTGTCAGACGTGAACATTAAGATACATGGTTAGTTCCGTACCTGCCACCGGACTTAGTTTCCTTGTCGTAGGTACCAGCACTGTGCCACGCAAGACGGAGAAGAAGGGGTCCGTAGGAGCCATCTGGCAGAAAGGAAGAGTAAGACAATGGTGTGCAGGCATGATATGTAGAAATACATGCCATCATAATCGCCAGCATCGTCGATTTTGTGCGCAATCTTGTTGTACACCTAAAAGCAGTGTTTGGTGAGTTGTCATGGAGGGGAAACAAGACGGTTACCTTCTGATAGTCCGCCTTTGTCGGAGTGAATTTGAGAGCAGACTTGGCTGCCTGGGCACCAGATTTAACGGATGTCCCAGCAGTGTCCGAGGAACTGTACACGTAATAGCCTGCACCTCCTGCAAGTGCGAGGCCGATGGTCGCATAGAGGGCGGTGTTTGAGGATTTTGGAGGGGGGGCCTCAGTCGAGTATTTACGGAAGGAGGAACGAAAAGAGGCCTTAGGGATGCGAGCAGAGGTGAGAGGAGCACGACGAGCAGAAGCCCGGAAAGAATAGACCAAGGTGTTCATGAATGATGGTGGTAGTGTTTGAAAGAGGGGAGAAGGTGTCTGATGTGTTGTGTCTTGAAGTTTAATAATGGACGCGCGCTACTTAATCGGCTGACCTATCGATTGGGGGTTACTCACCGGTCCGTTTTCTCCGGTGGCCTTTTTCTTTTTCGTTCTCTCTCCCAGGTTTCGTCAAATTTGCTATGGTGTCGTTCCAGTATGTTCGTCATAGGCCTGCATCTTGCGCTGCTCATTGGCTAACTAAATAACTTCACAAAGATGCGATGGTTAGTGTCGCACCTGTGCCATTCGGTGATCAGTACTAAGCTCTCGTGCTCTCGTGCAGCGTGCACAGATGTCGTGAAGAAACCCAAATTAGACCGACACTATGGGCAATGTCGATCCTCGTTCACGTGTATCGATTGCAGTAAAACGTTTCAAGGCCCTGCGCAATGGAAAGCCCACACTTCCTGTGTCACAGAGGCTGAAAAATATCAAAAGTCCTTGTACAAGGGCCCTAAAAATGCACGCGGAAACTTTCCACTTTCACCGTCTTATTTATTAATGACAATATAGGGACAACGTCCTAGCAATGGATACCAGAAAAACCCCCAACCAGAAGCAATGAATGCCACTGGTAAGTATCATCAAAACAACCAGTCGGGCTGGTCGCGTCACCAGTACATCCGCAATCGTGCGTCTGGAGCTAACAGCACTCCTTTGGGATCACCACGTCGGATGTCACCCGTGGACCCATCGGCAGTTGAGCCCTCTCCGTCAATAGCGAATGCACCCGCAAAGATTGACAGTGGAGTAGGCAAGGAACGAGACCTTGCGGCGGTAGGTCTAATGTACATCAATTATTCCCGCGTACTCAAGGTTGCGTAGGATCATATGTCGAATGGATCGGGGCCGAAAGAGAAGAGGAGAAAGAAGAAATATGACCCTCCCGGAGAACAAACTGGGAAAGGTGCCGCAGCGGATGAAGCTACCGACCCTGTGATTGAACCAGCCAAGAAAGAGCCTTCCGACGTGAAACGATCTCCCGAGGAGCAAAAAACGAGCGGAGGACGTGATGTCACTCAATCCCCGACTGAATATGTTACTGAAAAGTCAGGGGACAAAAAGGTCAAGAAAAGGAAAAAAGAAAAGAGGGAAGAAGTTCAAGGGGATGTCAAGGAGCAGCGGATAGCCACAAATGCAGAAGATGGCAAAAAGCAGAAGCGGAAACATAAGGAGAAAAGAGAGGATGCACAAGGGGATGAGGGCGAGACAGCGGTAGAGGGCAAGAAACGGAAGAAGAAACGGAGGCTAACATCGGAGGAGTAGATAGATATGATATGTTCGCGCACGTGAATAGACTCACGTGACAACACGTGTAGCCGAGTGCAGAAATTGATACCGCGAGTCGCTGTCGCCGTTGCCGTGCCCGCAGCCCTGAGACTGCCGTCGACTAGCTCTGTCACCATGCATGCCATCCAGGTACATCCGGTCCCTTGCTGTCCATGAATAACTCACATTCCCTCGTCGCAGCAACAATATTGGGCTGTTAGGGACTACCTCAGTCCTGTACGAATACTCTCCTGCTTCTTGATATATCGGAGAGATTAATTTCAGCCTTTAGGTCTTGAAGGAGAGCAAATTCAGAGAGCATGGGAGGATCACTCCTGGTTCGTCCTTTCTTGCACGCGATTTCTCATACATGACCTGTTTGATTCGTGCTAGAGGAGTTCGTTGCTGCAGGAGATTTCCTCTCATACAAGTTCCCTGTGTGGTCCTGGTAGGACGTTCATTGTGATGGGGCTTTATCATCGTTGACGCATACCAACAGGGAAGCTGGGGATGCTTCCAAGGCCCGCGATTACCTTCCAGCAACTAAGCAGTACATGGTCACGCGCGGAGTTCCCTGTCTTCGTCGCGCGACATCACTCGCGTACACGGACGCCGATGAAGACGCGGAGAGGCTTCTCTCATTTGGCGATAGCTCCGCTACCGGAAATGAGGCCGACGAATGGGTAGAGACCCATGCGGGCCGTCGGGCCAATGTCGACTCGGCTGCGAACCCGGGAGTCATCGATGACATTCCAGACTTGGATGGCCCTCACGAAGATGACGGAATCTCAGCGGCCGCTGCTAATCTCTCTCTCACCGAGACGCCCGACCTGGCTGATATCCCTGATATGGAAGAAGATCTTGAAGATGGTGACGATGCTGCTGCTGCCCCTTCGAGGGCTCCCCCACCTCCTAAAAAGGATGTTGAACCTACCAAGTAGGTGCCAATTTTTCTTACACGCACTCTCAGATCTGATTTACTTTTAGGAAGAAGGAAGCGGCCACGAATGCAAATTTACTTTCAGTGCGAACGTACGACGTCATGATCACTTATGACAAGTACTACCAAACTCCGAGGATCTGGCTTTTGGGTTATGACGAGGTAGGTGAATACGTCAATATTTGAGATTGCCGACCTGGCTGACACTGCGCAGAACGGAACGCCCTTGGTGCCTGAACAGATATTCCAGGATGTGACGGCAGAACATGCCTTTAAGACCGTCACGATTGAAGCGTTCCCCCATTCTACCTCTCTTCAAGCTGCATCTGTGCACCCTTGCAAACACGCGAGCGTGATGCGAAAGCTCATCGAGCGCATGAACGCAGGCGTTGTAGAAGAGCAAAAGGCGCAACGCAAGTCAGGTTCTAAGGAGAGCAAGAAGAAGTGGCTCTTCAAGCGGAGTGGCGGGTCGGGCAAGGACGACAAGCCGGCGGCGGGCGAGGAAGAGGAGGTCGAGGGTTTGCGTGTTGACTTTTACCTTGTGGTGTTCCTCAAGTTTATCGCCTCCATCGTGCCCACGATTGAGGTCGACTCGACGACCGCATTTTGAACATTTAGTGCGCGCTGGAAGAGGACGTGTATACCATTCATGACACGCTTGTTGTTATGCCGTATAAAGCTTTGTACACTATCTCTTATTCTAGATTTTAAAAGCACGGATCGTAGACGCTCTCGAGTGGCCACACACGTGACGTGGGCAGAAAGGCCCGAGTCCCGCGGAGGCAATTAGCAATTAGCATATGCTAGCGCGTCGCCACTGGCAGCATGTCACTGGACACTGAAACAAGGACAATCGGTGCGACCACATATTCAGAGCTGGTCTGGAACTCACCTCGGCGCGCTTAGACTGGATAGAGGATTCCATACTAGAGCGAAGCAGGAGGCTGCGCGAAGCCGAGGCTGTATGCGCGTCGAGTAGGAGGAGAGGGGACCAGAATACCCTCTCGTGGTTGATATCCCACGTTCGCAAGTTGCTCATCGCCTCGCAGTCATGGTTCGTCGTCAGCATCGTCGGTGAGTGGTCCATCGTCCCATCCCTTTCTTCCTCCTCATCGTCACCACCATCATCTCCGTCATTTGCTCGTTGGGTATAATGTCCCAACGACGCCGCCCAAATTATTCACCTGACCTGACGAAATTTCTCCTCCACTCCCCGTGCGCAGGCGCTAGCATTGGAATCAACGCCGCGATCATCTCTATCGTCACCGAGTGGCTGTCGGACATCAAGATGGGGTACTGCTCTGATGGCTGGTGGCTCAATCGGCAGTTCTGCTGCTGGGAGCTGGACGGAGATGAAGACAGCGGGTGCGACTCTTGGCATCTGTGGAGCACGGTGACCGTTGCGCGCTGGCTCATCTACGTGCTATTTGCGGTGCGTGTTCTATTTCCCTCTCCAACAACCCCTCCCTCGCCCCGCTTTTTGTCCAGCCTCCCACACACGACTCTTTCGTTACCTTTCTTTTGTCTTGGGTAATTCAGACAATGCGCTGATGGAGTGACCGAAAGGCCGCTTTCTCTTTCGTCGCGTCTCACCTCGTCCGGTCGTTGGCGAGGTACGCGGCTGGTTCTGGGATTTCGGAGATCAAGTGTATACTGTCCGGGTTTGTCTTGCGAGGATTCCTTGGATTTTGGACGTTTTTGATCAAGAGTTTGACGCTTGTAAGCGATCCCTGGTCTTTCGGGTGTGGCTAGTTTTGAATATATATAAAGCCCCTCGTGATAGCTTCTGGTCTTTCCGTGGGGAAAGAGGGCCCATCTGTGCATGTTGCTTGCACCATAGGAAACCTCGTGGCGGAAAGGTTTAATCGATTTTCCCGTAGTCAGAGTACGTTCTGCTTGTGCTGTTCGTTCGTTTAGCCCCGAGGCTCACTCCGCGTAGGCAGAATGCGTGATATCTTGACAGCGGCTAGCGCAGCAGGGGTTGCCGTTGCTTTTGGCTCTCCTATCGGCGGAGTACTATTCTCAATTGAGGTAAGCAAGTCAGCCAGTGGAGGCGGGGCATCTAATGTTGAGCGGCAGGAAATGAGTCCATCATTCAACACGAAGACTATGTGGAGGAGCTTTCTATGCGCACTTGTAGCGACTGTGACACTGTCGGTGCGTCGAAAGCCAATGCGATCTATACGAACTGATCTTAGTGTTCAACCAGGCTATGAACCCTTTCAGGACAGGAAAACTGGTATTGTTCCAGGTCACATACAATCGAGACTGGCATTTCTTCGAGATCATGTTCTTCGTTGTTCTTGGTATATTTGGAGTAATGCCATGTACTCCTTGCCTGTCTCCATCAAACTGATAAACTTCCAGGGACTATACGGCGCCTTTGTGATCAAGTTCAACCTGCAAGTCGCCTCGTTCCGCAGGAAGCACCTAGGGAAGCATGGCGTCGCGGAGGCGGTCATCCTAGCCACTATAACTGCCATGATCGGCTACTTTAATCGATTTTTGCGAATCGATATGAGTGAAAGCATGTCTATCCTCTTCCGCGAGTGCGAGGATGGGGGTGACTTTGAACATCTATGCGCGTAAGTTCATCCTTCCTAGGCCCGAACTATCTGGCTCATCGGCCACCTCCAGTACGTCCGCCCAATGGCGGATGGTGAACTCTCTTTTGCTTGCGACATGCATTCGGGTGTTACTCGTCATCGTGTCATATGGATGCAAGGTTCCCGCTGGTATTTTCGTGCCCTCCATGGCTATCGGAGCAACTTTTGGGCGCATGGTTGGTATCATTGTGAAGGCCCTTCATCGGTTCGTCGTGCTCCTTCATCGAAGGTACCGATCTGACTTTTGGGGTTGACAGGGCGCACCCTACTTCTGGCATCTTCTCCGTTTGTCAGCCTGACGTTCCGTGTATAACACCAGGCACTTATGCAATGCTCGGTGCCGCTGCCGCTTTGAGGTACGTCGTAGCTGGATTTTTCCTGGCCGGTAGTTGATCATGTTGCACGCACAGCGGCGTCATGCGCATCACTGTTACGGTCGTGGTTATCATGTTTGAGCTCACTGGCGCTCTGACATACATCCTTCCAATCATGGTCTGTTTCTTTCCGCGGAGCCGAAACCGGGTGCCTGAGCTTTGGCCTACAGATCGTGCTTTTGGTGACCAAAGCCGTGGGAGACCTCCTGGGAGTGAGGGGGATTGCTGACGAAGCCATTCGTTTCAATGGATATCCTTTTCTCGAGAAAGATGACCACGTTTATGACGCACCTGGTTGGTACCTGATTATACTTGGGCAAGTGGCGAAGTTGGCTGAATATAAGGCAGTATCACGAGTCATGCGGAGAGATATCTATACCCTACGAGCGACGGGTACGACACTCGCGGATGTCGGTGAGTAGGATCACCGTGTTCTTCAACGATCGACTCATACGGCAGGTAGAAAACTACTTGGATGCCGCAAAAGTCAAGGGATTCCCGATCGTGGTCGATGACGAGACTCGAATATTAACAGGATACATAGGGTCACAGCACCTACGTCGTGCCATCGGTGAGTTGAGGTTCTCCTGCCTATTTCTAGTCGTGGCTTGACGCTGGACAAAGACCATGCAAAAGGAATGCGTGACCTTAGCCCAGATACCCTCTGCACATTCAGCCCAGATCCGTCGGAGCAGCCGGATCCAAGATGGTCAGCGGTTGGCAGCGACGAGGACATGGAGTCAAACGTGAGGTATGCCATTTCCTCTCCTGGGACTCTGAAGCTCTGGCCATGGGTCAACCAGGTATGTCGCCGTCTTCGACCCGTGTCACACCATTTCTCACAAGAAGGACCAGACGCCTCTCACGGTCTCCTCAAAATTGCCCCTTGAGGTCGTAATGCAGCTCTTTAAACGCATGGGGTATGTGCACCACGTTTACTTTCATCTTCATATTTAAATCCCACCGCCTTTAAGCCCACGTGTCATCCTCGTGGAGGACTTTGGCACGTTGGTGGGGCTCGTAACCGTCAAGGACGTCCTACACCTGGAACCCCACGAGCACCTAAATAGCCCGATGATCGCATGGGGCAACCGAGGGGCGTTGGACGGCGCCCTGGAAGAGGTGTGGACGTGGCTCGCCGACGTGCGCAGCTCTGCGAATGCGTGGTACAGTCGCGTAACCAGGCGATGGCGATGACACGACAAGCCTGGGAATCACAGAAATGATGGGTCGATGGGAAACGGTGTATGGGTTATTATTATTATTATACCTCGGCAGTCGTTGCGTTGCTGTTGCGATCATCACATCATCACCATAGATGTACGATTCACTCGTAAATAGACTCAGGCTGGCATTGGCACACACAACCAAACCCAAATAAAAATAAAAAATAACAAAGTGGCGATATCGCCGAGGCCGTGTTGGCTGTGTGATCCATTAGCTGGAAAACTAATAACGGATCACGATGCATGTGCGTGGCGTGGCTAACATGGCTTTCGGGCACTAACTGTCGTGGGTGGGTCTCGATTCGGATTCGACTCGACTCGACTCCGAGTCGGAAGTTGTGGACGGCTTCTCTCAACTCTCTTCCCCGCGGAGTCCGTTGACATTTTTTTTATTTTTTTATTTACGAGCGAGTCGCGCTTCCAATCCAACTTACACCACCTCGGAGATATTCGTGTGTGAACGACCGTGACGTAAGAAAGCTCCCGTTTTGAACCAGGCGTTTGTGTGTTGTGTCTCTGTCTGTCGAGATGCTGCAATGAAAGCCGTACGCCCTCAGATGACAATCGCGGGCGTTGCGCACTGACACTTATAGATGAGATGGAAGATAAGTCCTCTCACATGACTATGCCTGTGGGAAGCCCAATCTCCGAGCACGTGTCAGGGTCGTCATACAGGCGGCGGCGGCGGCGATCTGATATTGTTCATGTACTACCAGCCAGCTACAGTATTTTTTTGGGCACATTACAGGTACGAACACATGACAATCCATTCCCAACTATATTCACTCCTCCATTGCATCCGAGATCCGCGAGTCATCTGTCCCTTCTACAAACATTTCGCTCCATTTCGGGTAGACCCGCTTATAGAGCGACATGCACACCGTATCCATTTGCGTTATGGGCGCGTCAAAATGCGCTTTAAAGTAGCCGTGCGTTCCGAGAGATTCACGGATATGGCCCGTCCGGCCGTATTTGGTGTACAGCTGGATGGGTTTATAGTACAACACATCCTCTATATAGGATGACTTCAATGCCTCGGCTAAACCTGATAACACCATGGAGCTTACCCGGGTTGAAAAACATATATCGGACTGTGGCGGTTTTCTTGTGGAGCTTGAAGGGGTGCCCGGATAAAATGATGCGCTTGGCATTGATTCGGGTCGGATCAGGGTTGAGCAGCGAGCCCATCGCAACAAGAGCCGGAGCTTGGGGTGACGTCAAAGGCTTTCGCTTAAGATTCGAGTGGGGTCCTACCATTTGCATTCGTAGATTCCCTCAATAAAGCGCATGGTTGATTCCCGAGTAGGATTGGTCCGAAAATGGTACCCACGTACGTATCCCCATGTCGCAGGTAGCGCTCGAATTTGTGTACGTTATTGACGCCTCGTGCACCCCCTTGAGTATACTGGCTATAGACAGGCCTGACTCGTAATCGTCGAGGACCCACGCAAAGTATTAGCGGATCCTAACTGAGAGTCACCCAAGATGGAAACTCAGATGAGAGGGTGATGGCTAACCTTGGAACGCACAGAGTCTTCATATTCCGTGTTTCTCTGAACAGCAAAGTGAACAACCGATTTCTTGTGTTCGTGTTGCAAAAGGCTAAAGGCGATGAGGGGACGTCTGGGGTTCCACTTGGCTGCGTCCCTGGGGACGTCCTTGAGATATACGGTCACTCTAGTCCCGGCCTAACGTTATGGCGAATGTGAAGATCTACGCGGGCCCTGTACACGATTAGACTGACCAGTATTGCGCCTCCATCTTCCTCGCTGCGTCGGCGAACCGCACGTTCTGTCCTCTTGAAATCTTCAAACTGGAATATCCGTGCATAATCTCGTGGTAGGTTCTCATAAGGATCCCATGGGCTAGTACGGAAAGATCGCATCCCGCGATAGCGTTGAAACCTTATCTTGGCAGGGATGTCTTTGGGCGTGTCGACCTCATCAGGAAACTCTCGGTCGTCTCGTTCTTCTCGCTGCCGCTCGCGCCAACTCTCTAACCTTTGCGCTGAGTGAGAAAAGAATATGAAAAAGGTAACGTGACTGACTGCCTGTTTTCTTCTTCCTCTTCTAGATCTTCAAACTCGACATCCTGGTCGTTATATGCTTCCGCTTTCATCTCATCCCCAAGACGGTCGGGGACTTCAACCGGTTCTTCCACATTCCCATTTTGTGCGCCCTCGTCGCCATCTCGTATGCCTTCGCCTTCTTCTTCGTCATCCTCGTCTATGATCCACGCAGCCTGGTATTCACTCGTTCCTTTCGGAACGCGTCGAACTGCGCGCGGAGTAGTACCGGGATTTGCATCGGGTAATTGCGTATCTTCAGCAGGTTTTCGAGGAAGATCCTCCTGCATCTCTTCCTCTGTCGGCCACGTTTGTTCGTTTTGCGTGTCGTCAGGGTCGTTACTAGAAACAAGAGAGTCTGCTTCCTCTGGATCTGGATCTGCGAGGACAGTGGGCTCTACGGCCATGGCAGCGGAATCTGCATTCCCAACGAAAGGTGAAGTGACCTAACTGGCCACTTAGCCTACATGAAGGGAGCAAGGCCGAACGACGCACCCTGAGTACTTGGAAGTCGCCATGATTTGGAAGATGGACCAGACGGTTGGGGGACAATTGAGTCCCTCGTACCACTCCTGTAACCGCAAGATTTCCACCCATCCAATCCACAGACTCAGCCAAAAGCCACGACCGCCCATGCCTCCAACGGACATCGCGTGGTTTACCCTCCGACAACGCTCTGATCGCGCTCAACTGATCTGAATGGGCATTGAGATCAAAGACTCTAGATTGTTCCGGGAAGAAGTATTGCATGAAAGAAAGGAGAGACTTCAGGATCCCCGAGCGAGCTTTGGGGTCTATGTTATGACCTGGGGCAACTACGGACACCACATCAGGAAGTCCTTGCGTTTGCAGCGTCCTAAGTACCGTTTCACCCCAGGCACTAACTTCCACAGTAGGAGAGAGAACGAAGACAACGTAGTCCGCTACTTTACAGGCATCCAGAGTGGCATAGAAGTCCCCGTAAGCTAGCTGAATGAATTGTAAGGATGTCTTAAATCGTTCCACCCTTCGAAGAAAGCGGTATAAGGACGGGCAGGACACAGCAAAACCGGCCAACGAACGTGGCTTTCCAGACACACTCCTGGTCTGTTTGTGTAGGGATTTCTAGGGATTGGGAGAACACCGAGACAGCAGCGCGCGAGGTGACGTCTTCACACAGCGGCACCACGGCGACCACGCGAGGGGCGCCGTCGACGCCGCCAAAGATACGGACGGCAGAAAGCAGAGACTGGCGCTTTTGGAGTTGGATTTGCTTTGCGTGATTCCGCCGGTTGAGCTTGGACTGAGCGCTGGTAGCTTTGGAAGCGTGGTCGGTTTTGGCCGCCTGTCGGGAGACGCGACCTAAGGAAACGAGTTTAGCATGCACACGCCTTTGCTTAGGATATAAATGCCCGCTTTAAGCATCGCAGATGCCCATTGATGTGATACGCATACGCGCAAAATACGCGACGTGAGGCGAGTGAGAGCTTTACCTTTTGACCGCTCTTTTAAGGACGCTTTTGTCGCATGCCTTGACTTGAACGGCTTGTTCGTCTGAAACGAGGAGAATATAAGGAGCGCATTGCATTTCTTCCAAGCCTAGGGCCCACCTGCTTCAGCGTAGGTCTATGGTGGAAAGGCTCAGACATTTTTTTAATCGGTTTGTGTGACACGAATCTGATCTGAATTGATCAGAATGTGACGTGACAGGAACTTGTCACAACATGAAATATATATGTCACAACAAAAATTGTGACGTCTAACTTATGCTGTCTATGTCTAGAACCCACGAGTGTCATCTAAAGCTAAAGTTGTGCGTGGTCTACACGCGCCATCAAAGCGCGTGCCGTGATTAAAGAGAACTCAGAAAGCGGCTCGCCATCTCGAAACCCAAGAAGGTCGCGCCATTGGCGAACGGCGACCTGTGCAGAGAATCATCAGCCACCATCAAAGAAAACGGGGCGAGGTCGTGTAGAACACACCGAATCAACGTGGGCCCTAGTCCTCTCGTAAACGCGCTGACGCCCTCGGTTTTCCACACGGTGCGAACGCAGTGCACCGCAGATCGGTACTTTTGGCCATCAGATGGGGAAAACCCGTCCGTTTGCATCCGTGACTTGATCATATCTATGGGGTAAATCACAGCCCAAAGCTGATAGTGCTCCGCAATCAGCTACCTGCGCTTTCATGTGCCGAGAACGGTCACTCACAACATAGCCTGCCGCCGCACCATACAAGACCGCACTACTCGGACTTATCTGCTCTCTCCGAATGCCGCTTAGTGCCATCTCACGTTGCACTAGCTTTTCATACGCCCAGAAGTACACACCGTACCCTACGGCTTCGCGCAGCAAAGTGACATTTTGACCTTTGTAAATACCTCGAATTCCATACTTGGAGCTAATTTTTTTTATGGCATCGAGAGGGCCGCGATATTCGGGGTTCGTGTTTGACTGAGTTTGCAGCCCTGCTCTCCTTAGGTAAATGTGACGCGACGAACGGTGAAGGGACGCACGTATACGTATATGTTCCACTGGCCCAGAAACAAAGCCATTACCTAGACCTGCCAATGACCCGGCAATCAGAAGCTGTGAAGAGCTTAACCCTGCGCTTTGGGAAGCATCCTGTCCTGTTCGGGCGTTGTAGGCACTGAAATAACGTTTGGTATATTCGAGAACGCCAAATTGTATAGAAACGCAGGCCCCAATGCCCACCAGTGGAGACACTGTACCCTGATTGACGTGTAGTGAATAAAGTGTGTGGTCGGGCGAACTTGAAATCTACCTTGTAGAACGCGAGAGGGCCCTCGTTTCTTAGAATACCACCTGCACAGTCAAGCATGCCTCTGTACGTCCCTTTTGCGGACGTTTGCATACGCTACGCGGTCAAGGTGAGGCAATTGGACCGTTCGTTTCGTGGATGACATACCACTTTGACGATATCAAAAGGTTGACCGACTAAAACCTGTGGTCATGAGACGGCGTTTAACGACAAGACAAATTCCATCAAAAAAAAGCTTTGACCTGCGCAATACCCCCTGTTGTCCCCGCCGTAAGGTCTTTGACAGTCTGAGACATGTTGTTAAAGAGGAATGGGAGGTGTCTACTCGGAACACCACAAAACGGTGGGGAGAGAGCAACGACCAATCATGACACATGAAACATGAATTTTACAGGACGCGGGTGCGGGTGTAGATAAGATAAGATAGCCCAAGAGGCGAAAACGACACCAGCGACAGCTGGCGGGGTATCACAGCCTACATTTTGGCTTTCCTCCTTGGCGGAAGTTGTCGATTTGGGCGGTTAAACAGATCCTTCAACTTCCCATCTGCCTCCCTCCATTTATCCTGGCTCTCTTTCGTCTCCATTATCCAGGCTTCGGCGATCGCTCGTGCCGGTGTATTCTCTGGTAGTGGTTGGGGCTCTTGCCCTCGCCAGGATGTTTGGGTGGCCTTCTTTTTCTGCGGGGGTGATGGGGAATCAAAGGCCATCTAAAGCATGAAAGGTAGGTCAACCAGCGCCGAGCGAAACGCACACAGAAGGGTCACTTTACCATTTCATCGAGGGTCATCAGAGGTGCTCAGCACAGAGGGCTTCGTTTCGGTCTGTTTATAAGGAGAACATCTCGGAATTGAGGCAAATGGGTCATGTCTCATTGAAAGATGTCACGCACAGATCAAGGGATTTATGGCACCGTATAAGAGCGATGGGTGAATTGTCCGTTGTCTCCCATAAGAGGAAGGTTGAAAGGAAGGAAACGTCAAAGAAGGAAATGTCAAGGGAAATTCTCTCTCACTTACCGATGTGCATCCAAAAGTAAAACGCATGAAAGAAGAACGAGGCGGCGAGCGCAATATTTATGACATGACAATGCGTGAAACAAGATCTGAACTGAAACCATGGCATCCACGGGTTTTGCATGCCGCCCGCGCAAGTGAAGTGAACCCTGCAGACTGGCTCGGGGCGGATTGGATGCCTCGACGCTATTCCCCCTAAGGATCTGTCGATTCCGGTGAGGCAAGGAACCACCGGATGTCCATCCGTGGGCGACGCAGCAAAATGGAAGGTCCCCGTTGCATGCCCCGTGCAGTCCTCCTCCATATGAGGCTACATTTCAGCAACCTATATCAAGGCACGCAGATGCAAAGATGCTTCAGCAGGTGGGATATTAAAGACACTGTCTGCTAATCACAAATTTGACGTTCAGTCTGCTAGTCCGCTTGGGAGCAGGGGAACATTAAATACGTTGAAGACGCGGTAGCAAGTATCCCGTGATAGGTCCGCAACCGCAACCGCAAGTACCAATTGCCTTTCAGTCTACGGCGATACCAAATGTCTCAGAAGCGCGGATGGACGGCTTGGGGCACTGCTCGAATCTTTGCACGGGGCACCATGCGTAACAAGGGCGACCTGTTCCGAGTAAGTTGAACATCCGGACCGGGCCGCGGGGCCTTCCCAGTCCTGATCCATCCGTCGGGAGACTCGGTGACGTTCTCCGACATTATCCGACCGCTTTGGAATAACACTAGTGATCTGCTTGTGTCTTCAGTCGCAATATTCATCACCTTAGATGAGTGAAGCGTATGTCGACACACCAATTGTGGTATCACTTTCATTTCCCCTGATTCTTGGTGACTCCCCTTTAGAAACGTTAACTTCCTAGGCGGATCTCCGCTGAATCGCCTATCGTGGTTGCGAACGTCTTCCGTATTCATCAATACCCTCATTGACTTAACGTCGACTCGGTGGGTCGCGTTTCAGGATGGAAAGCCTCTGTTGGCCCCACGGGCGAGTGGAAATCAGTTGGTCTTTCTCACCACTGCTGAAGTTGAACACTTGTTGGGACCCAAACCATACGTGGGGCAGGGGCCGACGGAGGAAGCGATTTCAACCGTCGATCTACCAATCCTTGAGGGATCTAGGTTCAGAGGCGCACCAATCATTTTCCTTGGCGTGAACGAGCCTCAAGCCAATGATTACAGCCGGGCCATCCCTCCCGAGCAGTTTGCCAAGGCGCTCGTCGGCACACCTTTCTTTTCAATTGATGTTAGCGATATCCCTCACGCAGAACTGGATCGTTTGGTGCAGTCCTCGGCCGTTGCCTTGGACGGTTTTACGTTGTCTTTCGCCGAGCCCCGAAGCGCGATACGTGGCATGGACGACCTCCATGCGGGAATATTTGCAGTGGCTCGGAGCATGGTAGATTGGAATTTCCGGAACAAAGTATGCGGTGTTCGGCATCCGCTTCGTGGCGTTCCACAGCTCATCCGCCACTTTTATTCAGTTCTGTGCTTCCTGTGGCTCACCCGTATATTCAGTTTGGGGAGGATGGAAGCTGTCATGTACAAGCCTCCTATCGTCGTCCGATAATACGGGCAGGAAACCCTGTCCCACGCAGTCTGTCCCCCTTACTCTTTTGTCGCATGTTCTCCAACTTTGTTCCTCACCAGGAAAGGACTGCATAACATCGCCCATCCACGGACCGACGGGGTGGTCATCATGGCAGTGCTGAATGAGACTCAGGACAAAATCCTTCTTGGACGAAATGTGGGCTGTTGGAATGGCACCATATCACGGGATGTCACTAATCTTCTGGGAATCAGAAAAAATTCCCACCAAAGTTCTACTCCACCATGGCAGGTTTCATAGAACCAGGGGAATCATTCGAGGATGCTGTCAAACGCGAGCTTTGGGAAGAGGCTGGGATTCATGTCCGAAACGTGAAGTACCACTCAGGGCAGCCATGGGTTCGGTTACGATCCGCTGACCGTCGTATCGGGACTCACACCAAGCTAGCCATATCCTGCCAATCTCATGGTTGGGTTTTATGCGATCGGAGATTCCTTGGAACCTGTAAGGACAGATCTCGACAATGAGCTTGAAGGTTCGCAGCCTAGGCCATCCGTGCCTTATTTGCCCTGGCTGAATCTAGTTCCAGATGCGAAGTGGTATACCCGGGAAGAGGTTCTAGCAGTACTCCAACACAAAGGCGGTACCAATTTCACGAGAAGTGATTACAAACAGATGGCAAGCATCGACGAGAGGGTCAACGTCAAAGTGTCTGGTGATCCTCTTGGTGGAGATGCTACTGTCAATGACAGTCAAACTCGGGATACAGCCGCTCTGCTGGCACATCACGACAACGAACCACCTTTCAGAATCCCGCCTAGAACAGCAATCGCCGGCGTACTAATCTCAGATTGGGCACTTGGAAAGCGCCCTGCTGAGGTCGAATTCAAGGGAAGAATGTGATGTCTGTGTCGTAGAGTTGACCAAATGGAGTTCCAGCTCCAGCTTTGTTAGACTAGTTCATATGTGTCACGTCATATATCAGGGGTATGGGGATGTCTTGTGGGGGGTGGGGGGATTCTAGAACATCACGAGAATAAACCGAGTCGGATTTAGAACGTGTTATGGAGATTCCATTTACATCTGGCCTATTAGGGTCGTGGTACGGTGGCGTGGAACGAGGGTGCTCACAGACATGATCGCCATAGTCACCGTAGTCCGTTTTAAGTTAGAGTTTCTTAGGTGGTGTGAAAGGAATGGGGAAAGGGAAGGGGGACCACTCCGGATGGCATGGGCCGGCCTACCGGGCACCACCGCGACGCGCTCGGTTGCATCATCATCATCTCCAGCACTCTGGTCTTGTCTCGCACAAGGCCCAAAACGTCCGGCCTGCCCGGGATTAGATCCATGCTTTCCTTCCACTTGCGCACGAGACTTCTTTGCGTCGCTCCCTTGTTAACGAGGCGTCTCACCCGGTGGCCGCCCCGTCCGTCCGCGTCAGGAACACACCCACCACCACCGCTCCGCCGCGCGGGTTCTTTCGCGACATACTCCACTGCAATTGCATTCGGTGTTGGCGTCGGGTATATAGCTTACGAAAACTATCGGCCGTTCAGGCATACCGCGTTGGCTGTCGTTAGGTGCTCCCGCGTCGCTGGTGAGTGCATGCTCGTCAAGGATGTGCTGCGTTCGTGGAGGTCATGCATGCGCGCTATCGTCACACAGAGGCGGCCATATTTGGCGTGATTGATTATAAACGTACGTTTGCTAGGGCGTATGCATCCGACGAGGAGCAGGGCGAGGCATATTCTCAGTGCCACTTGCGGAGCGCGAACCGCGTCCTTCGAGCATTGCTCGCGAATGGAGGTGCGCGCGCTATAATTTGACATACGGAGGAGAGGGGTGATGCCGAGTCACTTTTAGGCGTGTTCATAAAGTTGGGGCAACACATGGCATCCCTGTGAGTTCTCCAAACCAAATCGCAGACTTTTCTTTTTTTTCGCAGTGTCGTTCTCATTTCCAAGGTAGCGTCGTGTTGCCATTGGAGTGGACGACCACCATGCGCCCTTTGCAAGACAAATGCGATCCGACGCCGTACGACGATGTCAACGCGCTTTTCCTGTCCGATATGGGCCGGCCATTGTCCGAAATCTTTGATCAGTTCAACCCAGAGCCGATCGGCGTCGCCAGTCTTGCTCAGGTGCATATTGCCCACCATCGGGAGTCTGGGAAGACCGTAGCGGTCAAAGTGAGTCGGTCCGGAAACGCGTTCGTCTTTGGATCGACGCTGATTGTCGTTAGTTGCAACATCCTCATCTACTTGAGTTCAGTGGGATCGATATGCGGATGGTTGAGCTGACGCTCGGTACTCCGTCAGTGGTCTCAAGCCGAGTTCCAAATTGACACGGTCTGTTTGCAGGTTGGATAAAGCGATGGTTCCCCGAGTTTGAATTTACGTGGCTTGGGGAGGAGATGCGCGAAAATCTTCCCAAAGAGCTCGATTTCACTAATGAAGCCAGGAACGCAAGAAAAGCAGCGGAAAACTTTGAAAATATCAGTACATCCTTGTATATCCCCAAGGTTATATCTGCGAACAAGCGGGTGCTCATCATGGAGTTCATCGAAGGTGCAAGGGTCGATGATCTTGAGTATCTCGCCGCACACAATATCGACCGCAACAAGGTTTCCCTGGAGCTGTCGAGGATCTTCTCGCAAATGGTATATCTTGATGGCTGGTTTCATGCCGTGAGTTTATCCGAGTTGTCAAGCTGGTGTTGCAACTGAACCGTGTGATAGGACCCTCACCCAGGTAATGGCACTCCTGCAGGTCTTACTTTCTTTACTGAATACTCAATCAAACCCTAAGGGAACCTCCTGATCAGACCGTGCCCTGCCGTCTCTCGGTCACCTTACAATTTTGAAATTGTCCTCCTTGATCACGGATTATACTTTGACCTGGATAGGTCGCTTCGAATTAATTACAGCAAGCTCTGGTTGTCTTTGATATCGCCTGCCAGCCCGGAAAATAACGCCGATCGACGAAAATATGCCCAACTAGTTGGAAACGTTGACTCTGATCAGGTCAGTCCACATTGTGTTCGGGATGTTGTTATATACTCATTACAACCCAGTATCTTATATTCGAGGCGGCTTTAACTGGTGGGTGCCAAGTCGTGTCAATCGCGGCACGAATCGATGTATTCCCTAGGCCGAGCGAGCATGGGGGACACACCAGACGATCCACGTCCAGAAAAAGAGAGCAAATCGACTTTCAAGCGTGCATCGAGCATGTTGGACCAGTCACCTCAGACAGAACAGGAATTAGAGGCAATTCGTGATGCTGTTATGATGGAAGAGGGTTTGCTTCTCTCCGTCTTTGACATCCTGCGGAAAGTGCCCCGAAGGGTTTTGATGGTCTTCAAGTTGAACGATCTTACACGGTACCACTCAAGCTTCTGACGCGCAATTACTTTGACAAGCCATCTCAACAGGAGTCTTGACTATGCACTATCTACCACGCATTCAAAAGTAGGTCCTTAGAGGGCACGCTGCCAAATTATTCATCCGCGTTTAGGTTCGTGTCTTCATTGTTGTGGCCAAATACTGTTCCACAGCAGTCTGGGATGATGAACGACATGCTATCTTTGACAACATGAGAGGAAGCGGGCTTCTATCACCTGGAAGATTGGCCGAATACTTTGCTGCTTGGTGGTACGTAATTAGAAGCATTTACCTGTGTCCTCACTTCAGCATTCCATAGGAGGTACGAGAGATTATACTGCAAGTTTGTCGTCTTGGAGTGGTATATGGATATTCAGGCACAAGTTCGAAAGTTCACTGCATGGTTTGGTGGCTTATGGCGCACAGGGTTTGAGGGCGCACACAAAGCCGCCGCTGGATTAACTTGACAGGATTCTTGCATACATTAGATGTATCACACTAATCAATGTAGAGATAATAGAGATTTCGCATTGCTGATCTCGGCGTGATCTCGAATGGAAGATGTGGAGGTAGCGATGTCTTCTACAGGAGGTCGCTGATGGCTCTTGATGCCTGCATGAGGTTCTTCCACTGTCCAGAAGAGTTCAGAACTAAGAAGACCGGTGAATGATGCCTTACCTGTTCAACTGTCAACGAGATGCCTTTTTTCCCTGGTTTCTCATCGCCGTCGCTTCCATAGTACTCTCTTATGTCAACCAGAGTCATTCCTTTTCCAGGGTGAGCAATCAACACGTCTGCATATGAGGAAGAGGGGACTTACCTTTGAAGCTTCGAACAGTGACACGCTTTTTCTTCCCTAGATCCACGTATCTCTCTCCTTCACTATTCTTCTGCAGTTTTAATTTGTCGTCTTCGGGATGTGCATCACTGCCATCACTCGGTGAAGAAATCCTTGGCTGCCATGTGACATTCATCGGATATCCCACATATGAAGCGGGTGCTTTCGCATACCTTTTTAACCGTTTTGGGGGGAGGTTGCTCGGCTTTTGCCAAGGATGGTGTATCCTCCCCACTGTCAGAGTCCTCTTGGTCTACGATTTTTCGTTTGCTGGATTTCTGAAGTAAAGCAGAGATAAATGTGAATTATATGAGAACAGTGACGCGTGCAATGGTGTACACCTGTACTGATGATTCCCGCGACTTTGAGGAACGTTTGGAGCTACTGCTTTTTCCTTTCTTGGACTTTTCCGGTCTTTCCATGGGACTGTGCAGGAGAAGTAAAGGACACTGTACGTATGTCGCGTGCGAGTTTAATCACCGCGTTCAACGCGTTAGATCCCGTGATTCAATTCCTCGTGATCACGAGAAAGAGTTTCCGGATGTGGTCGACTGAGCCCTACGCGTCACCTTGTCCTCTCCATTTGCGGCCACATCTCATCCCCACTCACTCGAACGGCCATCCTCACTGCCTGAATTGACTTGACATCTGTCCTTTCTGACAAGGATAGTAGTCAATGAAGATCCTTCACAGATCCAAACGGGCGCTGCCTCCGGCGAGTCCGAGTCATGTCAGATCGTTACCTGACTAATTAATAATTTTATGCGCGCGTTTGCAGCTCCCGCAGGTAGCAGAGCTCATCAACAAACTCTCTGATACGCCCAACGAAGACCTGCACGAGGTTTTGGGGCAGATTGACTCATGGAAGTGGCCACGATCCGACCTGAATGCCTGGATCAAGGTATTGAACAAGTTTGACGCAATCTTGGAGGAAGTCATCCAAGACTACGATATCGACAAGCTCCAAGTTAATGTCTTCACACCAATGACGAAGAAGACTGTCTCCGAAATTTTGCGTTTTGAACGCCTACTGTTGGAGAACTCCACCAATCGAAAGACTTACGCTTCTTATGACGTGCGCATTCGTTCGCATCCCCTATAGCAACTTCAGTTTAGGTTGACTGCCCTTTAGCGCATCAATAGTCTTTTGTCCACATCAGACCTCGACATCCTTATCCTCGCATTGAACCTCTTGCTACGTCCCGCTCAGCAATATTCAGCCCAACCAGCTGTCACCCGTGCCTTGAGCATCTCTACTCATCGTCTTCAGGCTTTGGCTAAGCGCTGGTCAAACCTGCGCGAGTACGATGTCAGCCTTATCGACTTGGTAACAGATCAGGGTAGGCCGCTGCTCGAAGGGCTGCCCATCGAGGCTCGAGAAGTGCAATTCAAATTCTACAATACTGGCAAGGCCAAGCGGTCCAAGGATCGGGCCAGTGAGATGGAGGTTGACGCTCCCGAGAATTCTCAAACGTCTCCTCAACGCCCCTCAGCATCAGCATCGACAGCGTCGACTTCTCATGCCGCTGGAGCTACCACGCTTTATTTTGACACTCAGACGCTCAGCTCGAAGGGAGCCATGGACATCCTCGCGGATTGCATCGATACGTATCACGTGCCAGAGGATGAGAGGTTTGAACTCATGTGCCGCATTCGTGCCGCCCAAGCGCTGCTCCCAGGTAGAGAGGAAGTGCGTGAGCAGCTTGTTATCGCCCGTCTCTTAGCTACTGCCATCTTCGTGCACACGCACCCGGAAGCGCAGACGGCATCTGCCCTCTTCTTATACGAACCTGACCTAATCCCACACGTGGCCGAATTACTCGCCCTCGACAGGAATGTTCCAATTTCAATCCAAACTGCTGCCGTGGCTGCATTGGATGCTATGGCAAGGTACCGCACCAAGGTGCAGGACGTTTTGGCGGCTGTTAATGCGGGCGTAAACCACGGTACATTGATGGCGTTGCTCCGCAAGACCGTGGTCGAGGTCGCCACCCCTGAGTCAACCCTCCCTCACTCCTTTGTTGAGGCACTTCTGTCCTTTGTGATTTTCCTCGCGTCACATGCCGCTGGGGGAAATATGGTAGTTGGCGCGGGTCTCATCCCTCTACTCATCCAAATCATCGAGAACCGTCTGCCACACCGCCTTCCAGTGGTGTCGAAAACCATGCAGCTGGTCGATAACGTCCTTTACAGCTTCGGCAACGCATTTCAGCTGTTTTGTAACAATCGCGGTGTCGAGGTCCTTGTCGACCGAATTGAAGTAGGTCGTTTTCAGTGTTGAGATTCATCTACACGAGATGTTGACCGTGGGCACAGTATGAGGTAGATGAGGACATCAGGACACTGGGTCAGCAGGAACCCTCAAACGATATTCCCCGATCATATGGTAAGCCCACTCTTACGAACACACTTTGCAAGTATATAAATTAAATATATATAAGGTCAATTACCTGTTGTGCGAGCCGCGGCATTGAAGCATATTTTGCGCTCAATGCATCGCATGATGCAGTCATCCGGAACGGCTGAGGGCCTTCGCGGTCTCATTGATTCATCGCTGCTCAAATCGATCAAGAAGATAATCGAACACCGCAACCTCTTTGGTCCTAATGTCCTCCCGATCGGTACGATATTTGCCCCACTTGTTAGTGTTCGTTGATCGAGCGTTTATCAGCCATCAATATTTTGGCCACATTTGTGCACAACGAGCCGACGTCTTTGACAGTTATACAGGAAGCGGGCGTTCCAGAAGCATTCTATAGGGCTGTCGAGGCTGGTTTAGAACCTGTCATTGAGGTAAGCAAACAACACACCTACCTTCACTGCAAGCATGACACTTGTCCAGGTAATCCAAGCCATTCCCAATGCGATCGGCGCTTTATGTCTCAATCAAGCTGGCCAAGACCAGCTCACTGCGAGACCCACCATCATTCCGGGCTTGTTTTCGATTTTCACTTCGGAGCGACACCAACGCGTTCTTCAAGACAAAGAGAACGCTGTTCTCATCGGGTCGGCCGTTGACGAGCTCATTCGCCACCACCCTTCACTAAAGGCGGCAGTCTTCGATGCAATTAAGTCGACTTTAAGCAAGATCGAAGACCTCGGGAGTACCTTCACGCCGTCTGAATCTACCGAGGCCTGGTATGGGCTCGTGCGGACTGCATCGTCTGCAAGTCAAGCAAGTGCGGATGAGGACGTTCTCATGCGATCTTCTGACGCACCTAGCGACGAAGCTACGTCTGAGTCTACCAGTAGGCACAATGTTGTGATCGCCTCTCTCACAGACGACGTTTTGGATGAAAATGCGGCAGGGAGGTCGCACGAGAACATCATTGTCTCATACCTAGACGTGATATGCAGGGTAATTACGTTCCTTGACTTACCGTGACCACACGTGCTGAACTTCTGGAATTAAAGTTTTTGGAGGGCCTTTTCCAGCACACGTCTCATTGCAAAGACTTCATCTCGAACTCGGATGGTCTCTTGTTGTTGGGCCGACTCACTGCGCTCCCTTGCATACCATATGATTTCGGTGGCAGTGTCGCGTCGGACTCATTGGTTCAGGTCATCCGCACTATGTTTGATGCAGCTCCCAACGCGACCATGAATTCGCTGACCAGCTGGGTCAAAGAATCTTTACAGGAAACATCCCCATTCTGGAGCTCGGGAGGCAGGGAATCGAGATTTACTGAGCTCCTTGATTTAGCAGGTATCCCACTATGCTTCGCAGATTTTTACGACATTTAGCTAAACCTGTGCCTCTAGGTCAATCCCACAGCGAAGCAACCCGAACATTCCGCACGCTCATCACTTTACTGGTTCGAGTGATACTACTCTCGGACATCTACGCGACTGCGGGTTATGCTCACGGGCGTTCCGCGGGGGGTCTTCTCCAGACTCTTATGGGTACAGGTGCCTCAGAGATACTGCCCGACCTCGGCACTCTTCATAGGTTCTGCATGTGGGAGAACGTCCTCTTGAAGGCCCAGGTGCCTGAAAAAGAGTCCGAGCCTGAAAGAAACGTCCTATTATCTTCCTTGCAATCTCCTGGAGGACCGTCTTCAAGCGAGCCTGCCGTTGCTGCTAATGGCGCTCATACCTCATCTACGACGGTTACACCCACGGAGGTTCCCGGTCAAGAAGGTCCCGGCGATAGTGACCCACGAGAAGAAAACGCTAAAGCTTTTAGACATCTTGCCACGCAGATTCCAGGAGCGTTGTCTCCATTCTTACAATGTAATACATTTCCACTCCAGAGTCTTCCAATGTGCTGAGCTTGCAATTTCCCGACAGCCATCGTCAAATTGTTCTCAACTCGTCGCAATCCAGACTCAGCGCAGAAACAACAAATTCTCGATTCAGCATCTAGCGTCGCCGACGTACTGATCAAGCACCTAGAAGCTATGGAGTCCGGTCAGTAACATTGTTTTCTTGTATACTCCGAAACTGAGGTTTAGCAGACGACCCTACGGAGTCCCTATCAATCAGTTCTTGCTATACGTCATTGCTCGGTCTTGTGACGACCCTGATGGTTGACGGTAAGTCATTTCTCGTTCGTTGCTTTACCAACGGTTGACACTCGATTTAGAGCGGACCACTCAAAACACCCTGCATACGGTCTTGTTCGAATCATTTTACCGGAAGGGAGGTCTCGACTCCATCGTGACAATCTGCCGCAGCTTCATGCGTACCATTTCTGAGCACTCTCAGACCAAAGCCGAGGATCGTACAGACATTGCCAACCAAGCCTTGGGTCAGGCGTATGGCGGGATTAAAGTCGCTTTACATCTCCTTCATTCCTTGACTTCGTCAAAGCCCATCCTCGAGTCCAGCCAGACGATCCTTCTCCTAACTCGTGACAAGAAGGACACGGACCCTGATTACTTCGAGCCGCATAACTTCCTGGTTAAAACTAGGCTTGCCTTTCTTCCGATCGTTCGAGAGCTCTGGGAAGCTCCTTGGCTAGTTTCATCCCCACAAACTCTGATCAAGTCTGTGGTGCAGGTCGTTCTGGAGATCCTCAATGGAGAAGGGGAAGAAACTCCACACGATGTCTCTCCCACTGTTCCAGGTCCCGGTTCTCTTTCTATGGGAGGACCTTCCCTCTTCCGTGTTACCGTGCCGGACGAGAGCCGCATTCGACAGCTGACTGACATGGGCTTCTCGCGTTCTGGAGCTGAGCGTGCCCTCATACGAACCCACAATAATGTCAACGCGGCTACCGAGCTATTACTGAGTAATCCGTTCCGGTTCCAGAATGATCCTGAACCAGCAGCCCCCCAGCCACCGGAAGCCGGAGGAAGTGACGAAGCAGCAACGGAGACGCCCCCAACCCCAGCGGCTCCACCCTCTGGTCCAATCCCAATGCAGGACACCGTCGCTACACCTGGTCCTAGTGACCCACCGGCTGACCCACCAGCTGACCCACCAGCTGTCGACGCCGATGCCGACACCAGGCCTCCCGGGAAGAGTGCCGAAGAGTGGCGCAGCGAACTGAACGCCATGAGAGAGCCACTGAAAACGGAAGTTGGGCGTCTCGCGCTCCGTCTTGTTGATGAGCACCCAGAGCTCATTTTCGATGTCCACAATGCTTTTGTCGGTCGCGATGACGGCTACCAGCGCGCGTCAGTTCGTCTCCTCGTTGACGATATCCGATCATTCGCCGCGAGTTCCCTCAATGGTCGGGAGCAGCAGCTTGCCGTTCGGTGCCGTTTGCTCGCTCTGGTCCTGAATGAAGCACCTGCGGCTTTTGCTTCTATCGTTACGGGTGATGAGCAAACTTTTATGGAGGTCGTCTTAAACCTACTTCGTTCAATTACCTTAGATGTGGGGGCGCGGCAACCAACCCTTCCAAAGTGGCTCGCAGCTCTTATGCTGGTCGCTGAAGCTCTGTTAAGTTTATCGGAAGATCCTCGTTCTGTCACTGTACCCAAAGAGGGCGAACCCATTGTTACTCAGGAGATCTTGACGGGTCCACCATATGTTGAGGCTAGGGCCGCGTTATTTGACTTCTCTCTGGGGCTACTTGCTTTGTCTGATCTTCCTCGAGACGAGTTGCTGGCTTCCTTACGTCTTCTCGTATTCATGACTCGTGACCACGACCTGGCAATGCAGTTTGTGAAACGTGAAGGAGTCCCGCTGCTGTTCAAGAGCCTAAAGTCATCCTCAAGCGGTGTGGCCGGCAGCCAATCGTACATCACCATCATTCTCCGTCACATCGTAGAGGACCCCACGGTGCTGCGGCTTATCATGCGCGAGGAGGTCCAGCGCTTCCTCTCACACCCACGAACCCGGACAGTAGATGCAACGGGGTATGTTCGCGCCTGCAACGCAATGGCTCTTCGTGATCCAAAAGCATTCATCGAGGTTACGAAGTCTCTCGCCCAGCTTGAGCGCCCCTTTGCGTATTTATGCCAGATTATCCCCAAGGAGCAAGACAACCAGGAGGGCGGCGCCTCATCCGGAGAAGCTGGGAAAGACACCAAAATCCACATAGGCTCTCAGCCTGAAGTCACACACCACGCGCTACTATCCCCGCCTGAATATTTCGAGGCCGTTGTTTATTTCCTCATAGGCGAACTAATGGAGTCCGTCAGGTCAAGTCCCCGGCCGTCGGAAGGAGCGCCTAATTCCGAGCCTGACTCATCCGCTGAGGGCAGCCAAAAACATCCTACCCAACCAGAAAGGAAACCACCCAGTAGTGAGGCCCAAGACTCGAAACCGGATCACTACTATTCTGGGTTCCTGATGCAATCCCTCACGGAACTAATGTTTTCATATGACGCTTGCAAAAATGCATTTCTCTCATACGCTCCATCCAAACGGTCTGGTATCCCGCCGAAGGATGGAACAAAAAGCCGTCTTTCTGCCCTCAACTTCGTCTTGTCAGATCTCGTCACATTTAAGACAATCGATCCCGATCCCAGTAACGAAGCTCGGAATAACGTCCCACTTTGCAATTGGGCGATGTCTCTGATTGTAGCACTATGCGTGGATACTTCCTCTTCCCAGCCCATCAAAGACGTGTCGCCAGAGCTCATCACAGTTCGGAAAACTGTCCTAGAGTCCGTTAGCCGGGCCATCAAAGATCCATCGCAGTCAGAATCTCTGGATGGCCGTTACGGCCGGCTTCTTGCCTTGGCAGATCTTTGCTATCGCCTCCTGACAGTTCGATTCAACCCGGGACTTCGTAAACCCCACGAGGAAACGCCTACCCACATCGCTAAGATCATGCTAGAGAAGAACTTCGTTTCAACTCTAACCAACGCCCTAGCGGAGGTGGATTTAAACTACCCTAATGTCCGCGTGGTCGTAGCGGCGATGCTGAAACCCCTTGAGCTCTTGTGAGTTTTCGGATCGAGTGTTCATCGGTCACCACTCAAATGTCTTCTTAGATCCAAGATTGCTATCAAGATGAACCGCGCGTCAGATAGGGTGAAGGGCTCAGAAGAGTCGAAAGACGAGATGGACCACGAGAGTCTACCAGATGATGACGACATGGAAGACGGTCAAGATACTGCTCGCGAAGAGACTCCGGACCTCTATCGTAACTCTTCCCTTGGCATGTAAGTCTATAAATGCATGGTTCGGTGGTCAGCACTCATGTCTCCTGATCGTATAGGTTTGGAGGGGTCGGTACTCGTCTTGGTGCATATCGTCTGAGGGCTGACGTTTTGCTCGTAGGACATGGACACGGAAGAACTGTTTACGGAGGACGCCATCGATGCCGAACGTGGAGACGAAGAGGAAGACGTTGAAATGGACTTTGGCGAAGAGACCGGCGGCAGTGAAGGCACGTCGGCGACGGAAGAGGACGAGGAGCCGGAAGATCCGGACGACGAAGAGGGAGACTCCGAGGAAGACTGGCATGACGATGATGAAGACGAAGATTTACTGGAGGAAGACGAGGAAAATAGAGCCCCCGAGGCCGATGGTCAAGTCGATCCTGACGTCGACGTAGATGGCGTGTGGGAGGTATGTAAAACGTCTCTTTCCACGGAAAAACGCTTACACGGTAGATTAGGGCGTTGGGATCGAGGATGGCTCCCCGGATGTTGATGCTGACGAAGGTGACGAAGAAGTTGCCGGTGAGTGACCAGTCCATCATGTACACTGGATCTCGGCTAAACGCAACTAGTCCCAATTTACCACCACGACACTGAAGAAGCAGAAGCTGATCTAGAATCAGATGAAGAGTGCGCGTCGTATCACTTGTTCTCCGCTTCTTCCTGACTCATATCGTAGGCTCGAGGGTGAGCTCGGTTTCGATCCTCAAGACGACGGCCCAAGTATCGGGGACGTTCTAGGATTCGACGGAGCTGTTGCAGACGGCTTCCCTGGATTCATTGAAGCCCAAGATGGCGGTTTTATTATCTCTGGAAGTACACGGCCTCGTAGAGGTCGTGTCGACGGTAAGCAGAATCGGTGATAATCGTAAGAAGTTTCCTGACCTTTTTTCTCTAGATGACGATATAGGGATTCTTGGTCGTAACCGAAGTACCGCTGGATCTGCAGACGCGACCACCCATCCGCTGCTCCTAGAGACCAATGGAAGCTCAGGACGTCATATCCCAGACATTGGCCGCGCAGTTCGTCGTTCGCAGCGTATTCTGGCTGCTGGCGGCCATCAAGATCTTCTCCAAGCCATTGAAGACATTATTGGCGGTGGGGCAGTACAGCTTTTCCAACACATCGTCAATCCTCGCGGTGGTGGAGCGACTGATACCATCCGCCTGGATGTACCTCCTGGAACCCTCGTCAATCTCGATCGCGGCGGCTTGCTTCCGCGTAGGGGCACTGTATCTGCCTCCCTGCGTATCGACCAACCCCCGCGTTCAGCTGCGCTCCGACCCGAAAGCCGTGATTTCGACCCATTCCCTACCATGCAACGATGGACCGAAGAGGCCAAAGTCATACACGGAAAATTTGTTCCAGATCGTTTTGCTAAATTGGGCAACCATGTCATACTTGCCCTACTCCCTGCCGCTATCGAGAAGGCCAGAGCATCCAAAGAGGCAAAGGAAGTCGCGGAGAGGGAAGAGGCCCAACGGAGGGAGGCTGCGGCACAAGCGGATGAAACCGCAAAGAAGGCAGCCGAAGCTCCAAGTGAAACTCCAACTCCCGCGACACCACCTGCAGTAAACGCTGAGAGCAGTCCCGTTGCACCCGCACCAGCTCCACCAGTCACAGCAGATGCAGATACAGAAATGCTCGACGCCACTGCTGAATCCCCATCCCCCGAGGTGAATGAGCAAGGCTCAGTAGATGACGATGCCGGAGCACCCGATACAACGACCACCCAGCCTGAGGAGGGATCCGACGAACCAGGTCCGGCGAGCAGACCAGAGCGTATCACCGTCACGATCCGTGGCAGCCCTGTCGATATCACAGACACCGGGATCGACCCGACTTTCCTTGAAGCTCTGCCGGAGGAAATGCGAGAGGAAGTCGTTAATCAGCACATAAGGGATCAACAAGCCGCAAGAATGGAGCGTCCTGCAGACTCACAGATAAGTGCAGAATTCCTCGATGCCCTGCCGCCCGAAATTCGGGCCGAGATTCTACACCAAGAACAAATTGAACAAGCCCGACGCCGTGCGGAAGAGAGGGTTGCAGCTTCATCAACAGGTGCTGTGCCCGCACCAGTTGAGATGGATCCTGCCAGCTTCATCGCCAGCCTCGATCCCCAACTCAGGCAAGACGTTCTTATGGATCAGGACGAAGGGTTTATTCAGACACTCCCATCACATATCATTGCCGAAGCAGGCGCGTACCGTGAGAGGGCTCCTCGTCAACCCACTCGTATTGTCGCAGGATCCCGAACGGAGGCAACCAATGTTGCAGCTATCACCCGCAAGCCTCAAGCTCCCCGCGATGCGATACAGCTGCTTGACAAGAGTGGTGTAGCCGTCTTGGTCCGATTACTCTTCTTCCCACAAATCTCGCGGAAGAACATCTTGTATAAAACGCTGGTCAACCTATGTGAAAATTCCAAGACCCGTGCTGAGCTGTTCAACTTCCTTCTTAATATCCTGCAGGAAGGAACTGGGGACCTTGCGGCTATCGACAGAAGCTTTACACAGATGACGATCAGGAATTCTAAAGCCCCCTCGTTAACACATCGTCCTGCTGGCAAACAGAAGACGGGTCCAGAATACCTCAGCTCTCTTCCTGTACACCATTCCCCTAGCGAAGTTGTTCCCGACCTCATCGCGCAGCGCTGCCTCGAGGCTCTGAGCTTCATCGTCACGTCGAACGACTCATCGTCCCTTTTCTTCCTCACAGAGCAAGAGATGACCGTCGGACTCCGAAGACATCCTTCCAAGAAGGGAAAGGGTAAAGAAAAACAAGCTGCGCATACGCAGTATCCCATAGTCCTTCTGCTCTCCCTTCTCGACCGACAACCGTTGTTAAAGACACCGTCCGTCCTCGAGCTAGTTGTCAGCCTCCTCGAAACGGTAACACGTCCACTTGCGGGCCTGAAAGTCCCTCAGAAGACCGAGAGCTCCACTATCACGATCTCGACACCAGCACAGCCATCCGAGGAACCCTCTACTGACCCTCGTGTCTCGTCAGGTGAACCAAATACCGCCGCTCCACGTAAGTCGAATCCTCACATGGCGGGCGCATCTTGTTGAATACACTTGACAGCTCTCCCGTCGCAAGAGAGCCAGAAAGAAGCTCCTCGACAAGATGTGGTTGAGGAAAAGTCTTTACTCGTCAATCCTCCTCAAATTCCTGCCAATTCCCTAAGATTTATCGTCAATATCCTGACCGTAGGCGACTGTGGCGCGAAGCCCTTCCATCACACCCTCTCCCTTATTCAACATCTATCATTCATCCCGGATGCGCGCGACGTTGTTGCACAAGAACTTCGTAGTAAAGCGCAGGAATTTGGACAAAGCCTCTACCACGACCTCGATGAGCTGGCTAACTCGCTTCAGGGTCCAGGGGACGATGTATTTACCTCGTCCGTGGCGTCGAGGTTCTCTTCTCCCGCATCTGATCAGGCCAAGCTCCTTCGTGTGTTGAAGACCATTGACTACATGTTCTCTCCCAAAGCAACGACATCCCCAGAGCCACAACCCACAGCAGACCTGGAGAAGATCCAAGGGATTTACGAGTCCTTCCGCTTCACCCCATTGTGGCGCCGACTAGGAGATTGCTTGTCCATCATCGAGCAACGATCTGAGATTGAACACATCGCAACGGTGCTCCTTCCTCTGATAGAAGCCCTCATGGTGGTCTGCAAGTACGTAGGTTCCGCATCTATATCAGCAAGCTCAAGTCGATTGCTGCGTGTCTCATCCCCCCGGTCACCAACCTCATCGCGCGAGGTAATGGAAGATCTGTTCGTAAGCTTCACGGATGCGCATCGCAAAGTCCTCAACGTCATGGTTCGAAATAACCCGGCTTTAATGAGTGGTTCGTTCTCGCTGCTTGTCAACAACCCTCGCGTGTTGGACTTCGACAACAAGCGGAACTACTTCAACCAACAGCTACACAAGCGCCCGCATTCCCGTGAACACCATGGAACCCTACAGCTCAATGTTCGTCGCCAACGAGTATTTGAGGACAGCTTCCAGTCTCTTCAACGGAAGACAGGGGAGCAAATCAAGTACGGCAAGCTTAGCGTACGGTTTTACGACGAGGAAGGTGTGGACGCCGGGGGCGTTACGCGAGAATGGTTCCAGATTCTTGCAAGACAAATGTTCGATCCCAACAATGCTCTGTTCCAGCCATGTGCAGCCGATCGTCTCACATACCAACCCAACAAGGCATCATGGGTCAATCCAGAACACCTGTCATTTTTCAAGTTTGTGGGTCGGGTGATTGGAAAGGCTATCTATGATGGACGACTTCTTGATGCCTACTTTGCCCGGAGCTTATATCGACAGATCCTAGGCAAGCCCGTCGATTACCGGGATGTGGAGTGGATTGATCCCGAATACTACAACTCACTGTGCTGGATATTGGAGAACGACCCAAGCCCGCTGGAGCTTACCTTCAGCGTTGAGGGAGATGAGGTACGTTCAGTTGTGACAAACTACTTTCTCAGTCGTCTTAATCGTGTCACATAGTTCGGTGTTACCAAAATTGTTTCGCTAAAGGAAAACGGAGAGTCCATTCCTGTGACACTCGACAATAAGCGAGAGTTTGTGCAGTTGTCGGCTCAATATCGGCTGTACACCTCTATCAAAGACCAACTCGAGAACCTACTTTCCGGCTTCTACGAGATTATTCCAAAAGATCTCATTGCTATCGTACGTTGGTGATCGCCTGTGTCGCTGGTTCCGTACTTGACGCGATTCTGTAGTTCAATGAGAAGGAGCTCGAGCTCCTGATATCTGGTACTCCCGACATTGAAGTTGACGAGTGGCGCTCCGCAACGGAGTACAACGGATATACGAGCTCGGATCCCGTTATTGTCTGGTGGTGGCGTGCGCTTAAGTCATTCAATCGAGATGAGCGCGCGAAGGTGCTCAGTTTTGCTACTGGCACGTCTCGAGTACCACTAGGCGGATTCAATGACTTGCAGGGTGTACAAGGCACCCAACGCTTTTCTATTCACAGAGCATATGGTGATTCCGACCGGCTTCCTCAGGCTCACACATGTACGTTGCATTCAGAACTCTCCAATTGGTAGAAACGTACCTAATTCTATTTTGTCAGGTTTCAATCAGATTGATCTTCCTCAATACTCTTCTTACGAGATGCTTCGACAGCAATTACTACTTGCAATCAATGAAGGCGGTGAAGGTTTCGGTTTTGCAT
>Ga0209488_10000226_pt1 | contig 45185 bp, 50 predicted proteins | sample Rivendell_Oct201_8_FD_188349 | JGI IMG/M metagenome (GOLD analysis project Ga0209488, IMG submission 188349) | Vadose zone soil microbial communities from the Eel River Critical Zone Observatory, Northern California, USA -... | ecosystem: Environmental > Terrestrial > Soil > Vadose zone >...
TTCGGGTCCGGACGCTTCGTAGGTGTGCGCGGTGGTGCCGTGCGTAGCTCTGTACGTCGTGCCGTCGTTTCGAGCGTTGGGCGTCGTCGAGCGAGCGATCTCGGTGTTGTTGTTTGAGCTGCCGGAGAGTGAGAATGTGCGTATGGCGAGGAGTGGGTGCTGGTTCTGGTGGTGTGCGGGATGGACGGGCGGGAGTGGCGATGCGGCGTTGGACGGACGCGGACTATGGGTGGGGACGAAGAAGGCGGTTCTCCCGCTACCGCTGCGTCGTCGTCGTCGTCGTCGTTGTTGTTGTTGTTGTGGAGGGACGCCCTGCGCTCGTTCTGGCGGCGGTTCTGGAACCATATCGTCGCGACCCTGGGCTCTCTGCACGGGCTCGGGTTATTCAAAGTCAAGAATGAGAGTAGGAAACGGATTCGTACAGGTCGAGGTCTCTGGCAAGCGCATCGCGCTCTTTGCGTGAGGGGTGAGAGGAGCGGTGGAAGAGCTGCTCGAGCATGGCGAGCTGGGTGCCCGTGAAGCGCTTGCGGGTGCGCTTTGCGGTGGTGGGGTTTTGCCGCGCGCTCGAGTCGTCGGCCTTGGGGTGCTCGTCGGCGGAGGAAGAGCCGGGGCTGGATGACGATCCGAAACGGAAGAGGGCGGCGCTAGTATGGGCCATGAATAATGAGGGGTGATAAGGGCGGGATGTGAGTGGTCACATGAATGGGCTTTATATGAGACAGTCGGGGGCTAGGCGCGGCTGCGTGACGCGACGCGACGCGCCTGTAAACGACCAAAGCGCGACTTGGCGACGCGCCGCTTCGAACACGTGATCGTATTGTTGTTGCTTTGTTGGGGTGGGAAACTTACGCGAGGGATTAAGTCCTAAGTCGCAAGGCATCCCACACCGTTGTGCATTAGACTTTTGGACTCATTTCAGGAGGACAACAATATGGGACGTTGCCTTGCAAAGAGCACCAAGGATAGAGTCGCGTGAGGGACTTGATATATACATTTCAGAGCCTGAGGGCAGGTCGTCCAATCAAGATGCTTCTTAATCATTTAACAACGCAATTCTGAAAAACTGACTGATCAGGCTTCGGAGCATTTTAGATTGCCAGTGAATTGAAGTCCGCGGTGACTCGGATCTCGCATTGCAACTTGACACGCCCAATTTTTTTTCCACTCCTGACATTTCACCAACTTTTCAAGCTTTGGTGCTATGACTAACGCTGCTCTAAAGTCTTTGATGATCTGTTATGTATGATCCGCTCTGTTGCCATGTCTTGAAGTCACAAAATTCGTCAGAACCGGCATCGCACATGGCGCCAAATTCGTACCTGATCTGATCGTATGAATCACAAGCAAGTACATTCTATGATGGTTTACCACTCTCGACTGTCGTCACTGTTCGACTTCGAGAAGCTCTTCACTATTGAAACGTGTGACCCTTCTGACTTGGCCGACACGGTGTCAATGTCCTGCCAGTCAGTCAGTTTCCCGATGCTGGATACAGTGGGATTGGATCTAGGCTTGACTCGTATGTGTTAAGTCGGACATACCTCACTCTTGTCGTTGCGGAATGGTTGAGACTGAAACACGATATGTAAATCTAAGTATGGTGTGTAAACTGAATTATAAATAGAACAATAAAAAAAATTAGTTGTAACGATAGAATGACTTCCACTTCGAGGGAAGTGTTTGGAGCATCACACCGCGGGGGCTAAACCGACTTGCTTCGATTATAGTTCATCTTCCATTTGGAATGATTCACAGGTGATTGATAACCGTATGTACAGAATAATGATGGGTGCGCATGTACGAACTGCCGGCCCCGCATGTACCACAAAGGAAGTAGAAAATGCGTGCCCCCCCCAAAGGGGGAGCGGGCACTAAGATGACCGAGTATCCCTGTCCGCCCTACATTGGCACAGACCAGTCATGGGACGAATGGCTGCAATTTGACTTGAGGTGCGATGGATGGAGAAGTTGATGGAAAACGGGCTTTAAATAGATCGATTTTTGGCGACACGTGGGCCTGGTGACGAATTTGGTCGAGGCGACGCCACGAAACGAATGAATGGATGCCAGATCGAGACACGTAACGAACGGCTAACATGCAATCATCTCTCAGCCGCAGCCGAGCAGGGCTCAATTCGCGGCTGCTGCCCGCTCACCGTGTCCCTCGGGTTCGGACTAAAGATGCCAACCGTCGCTTCTTTCTGTCACTCACTCTTTTGAGCTGGTCCTCTTGATCTGTCCGCGCTCGTTACCCCATCCCCAGTCTTTTTATTACATCTTGCCTTTACTGCAGGCCTCTCCTTCCTTTTATTTTATTCTTCTCCCATGCGGCCTTTTGCCATCCTTGCTCTCCTCCTGCCCGCCCTCTCTCTCGCTCAGGACGGTAGTGTCGATGGTGCGGCCTCGAGCCAAGAATCCGCCGGATATAATTGCGACGCTTCAGCATGCCAGCTCCCTAATTGCCGTTGTGCTAGCACAGATATACCGGGAGGTATCTCTCGCGTATGTAATTTCTCATTCCTACTCTCTTGCCGTCCCCGCCCCCTTCGCTTTTTATCTCGCAGGTCGTGCTGGCCCAATATACCATCTCTGTCTCCTGATCATGGCTCTCTGATTTTCTTTTTGGCAGGAAGAGACTCCGATGTTCATCGTCTTTACTGCAGATGATGCCGTTCAATCCTACACTCTGGATTCCGTCAACCAGTTCCTTGCTCACCGTAAGAATCCAAATGGCTGTCAGCCTAAAATGACCTACTACGTCTCCCTAAATTACACCAATTATACACTCGTCACCGACTGGTCTGTTGCCGGTAACGAGATTGCTGATCACACGTCAGTCACTTCTATTTACTTCCGTCTCACCTGTCCTAACTGACTGTTTTCGTAGCATGACCCATGTCGGTGTGCCATCCAACGAGGAAATTAATGGCAACCTCATAGCTCTTAACACACTCGCTGGGATTCCTCTTAAGAAAATGACTGGCTTCAGAGCACCATATCTGAATTTTACGGCTGACACCCTGAAGTCTTTGGCTCGTGCTGGCTTTACATATGACTCGAGTGCGACTGCCTCGATTCCCGTTGACGCAAGTTTCACGGATGCTTACTGGCCTTATACCCTTGACCATGGGATGGCAAACAATTGCCTTGATGACACTCTCGGCTTGTGCAAGGGACAGCCAAAGCTCCCCGGTTTTTGGGAGGTCCCCATGTATGCTCTCTTCGATACTCGTGGTCAGGAGGGGATCCACCTCATGGATCCATGGCTGTAGGTGCTTGTCAATCTTCAACCATTCTTGATTGACGTGTCCTATTAGCGACGCTTGTGATGGCAACAGCACGGTCGACGATGATGCAACTTTAAAGTACATGCAAAGTACCTTTATGGCACACTACAACGGTAATCGCCAGCCATTTGGACTTTATACTCACCCTATTCATCTCTCGGTGCGAATCCATCGCCTGTTTTGACTCCTTTTCCTTATCCTGTTTTCCAGACCACGTACCCTGGTGTCCGGGCACCGACGTCTACCATCAATATGGTCAACACCTTCCTCGATTGGGCGCAACAGCAGGCTGGCGGTATGTCATTCATTCTGCATTCTGTGCGACCGCGTTCTCATTAGGGTGCACCAGTGTGGATTGTTTCGACAGAGCAGATGTTATCCTGGACTCAGAACCCGGTCCCCCTCTCCCAGTTGGATTCATTCGATCCCCTCAAATGCTCATCGCCGCAGATCAGTCAACATATCTGTAATGGCATCCCCGCCAATGAGCAGGGTCTACTCGACCTTTGCAGCTTCTCGGATTTCCCATTTTACACATGTGTAAGTCCAGGAGAGCGCTCCGATTGCCCAGTTCCTGATGACACCATACTCGTAGTATGGCTGTCCTTCAATAGAGCCGACTCCTGAAACCCCCCTTCCGCCGATGGTGCCCGACGCTAACAACAAGACTCGCCATCGCTGTGAGTTGCTCCACACACCCGTGGATCACGTTTTCCCGCAGCTGACGCGTTAGTCTAGTACCTGCGAATTGTGACACCCCGTGGTGGGATCCTATCGCGGGAGTGTGTCTCTGTAACGGGACCAGTTGTAGCTTTCAGGATGATTCACGCCCTATCGGTGTAAGCTCCATTCCTCTACGGTTTTTCGGGCTAAATGTTATGTTCTGTAGCCTAACGGTGCGAATCTCACTGGTGGTGACACCAACACGACGTCGGCGTCGGCGTCATCGTCGGCCAGTTTCGTGCCGTTCAATGGCAGCGGCAACGGCGTACGTTCGATCTTTCCTGTTGGTACCTGGCCAGCGATCGTCCTTGGGGTCTTGGGGATGGTTTTTGGGGTTATATATAATTCAGATTTGATACTCGCTTAGGCGAGTCTAAGGACTTTTGGATGGACGTGTAGGCTACTATCAGCAGGATGACGGACCATCGTAACTTGATACATCTCTATATTTGCGGGCTGCATGAACACTCTTATTTATTAGGTCTTTGGCATCAATGCCGCTATTTCACAACCAGTCATTGTATAGAATATGTGTGATCACTGGATGCTGCACAACGATATGAGGGAGCATGCCACATTGCCATTGCCATTACTCATTGTCATTGCATAGCATATAACAGAATACAGGCGAAAGGCGTAGAGAAGGAGGTACTCCCGTGTCTTTAAATGGTAGTCTCATATGGTACAGGCACAATCGTTTGTGGCGTGTTGTCCGCAACAGAAACGGTGTGCGATCCGCGAGGGAGCACCGGAACTCGTTTCAAATTGACGCGCTCTACAGAGAAAAATGTGAGTGTACAGAGTACAGCGTCTTCATCCCAAGCACGTACCGCCTTTGGAGTTAGCTTCTACGTGGGCACCATGATTGCGCTTCACTCTGTCCAAGAACTCCTGTCGACATTTTGAGTGGCGAATGTGCTCTATGCGGATGTTCACGCGCTTTTCAATGTAGCGATTGCCGACGATCTTGTTGACGATGACACCAACGGCATGGGGGGTGACATTGTACACGATACCGGTCCGTCTGTGAGGCACATCAGAGGGTTGGGGATGTCTGTCAAGTTAACGAGGACGGACCCGTGGTAAAACTTGTGGGGCATGCCCTTTTGCTGTGCTGCATTTGCCTTGATGTCGACAATATCTCCAACGCGGTATGGAATCAGAAAGTGGGAAATATTGACATGACCATGCTCTGTGCAAGTCAAATCTCATTCTACACCGCAGAACATAAATGGGCGATATGCGTACCTTTGAAGTTCCTCTTGAACATATGACGCGTACGCGCCCTGTACCCGAAAGAGTGCGGCATTTCTGAAGCTCTAATTGAAGTCGGTTTACAATGAAACGGAGGAGATTATGAGTACGTACGATTGTTGTTGACGGGCGGGGGAATGTGCTTCACTTCAGTGGTGGCGGGGTGATGATTGGACCGCCGGGTCTTGCCGAGTGGCTACAAACTGTACAGTTGTAGCCGCGCTGGGCAAACCTTGTGTTGACGCTGTTTAGCACCTCCATTCTTTCCTTGAGCTTAAGCAATTAGGCGTCGTCCCCATCCTCAAGAGAAATGCCCAGGTAATAGTAACGCAACACCGAGAGCATATTTTCTGACGCGTTGCATCTAGGGCTCCGAGGAATCACTCCAAGACGTAAGCACTTTGTTATTCAAGATCCACTTCGGTGGAGGGATACACGACGCTGATTACAGCCGTGCCCCATGCGTATGTGTATAGTTACAAGGTCCCCCGTCGACCTTTTGGGTCTGCACGTCTCGATGCTGAGCTGAAGGTTCGTGCCGCGTGTCTATTCCTGTGCGTCGTTTCTCCTTATCACTGACGATGAAACAGCTCGCAGGCGAGTACGGGCTCCGCAACAAGCGTGAGCTCTGGCGTATCGCCCTCATTCTCTCAAAAATTCGTCGTGCCGCTCGTGAGCTGCTCAAGCTCGACGACAAAGACCCAAAGCGTTTGTTTGAAGGCAATGCGCTCATTCGTCGTCTCGTGCGCATCGGCGTGCTCGACGAGACGCGCATGCGTCTTGATTACGTGCTGGCCCTCAAGATTGAAGACTTCTTGGAACGCCGCTTGCAAACACAAGTATTCAAACTTGGCCTTGCGAAGAGCATCCACCACGCGCGAGTTTTGATCAGGCAACGTCATATTCGGTGCGGCGTGCTTCCAGCTTTCTCATCATTCGATTAATTTATGCATGCACGACGATACAGGGTCGGAAAACAAATCGTCAACGTCCCCTCGTTCGTGGTCCGCCTCGATTCTCAAAAACACATTGACTTTGCCCTCACATCGCCATACGGAGGGGGTCGGCCTGGACGTGTGAAACGCAAGCGTGCGGCGGCCGCGGCCAAGAAGGAAGAGGGTGGTGATGAAGAGGAAGAAGAATGAGTTATTGATGACACATCATTGCTGTCTTGTCTTGTCTATCAAAAAAATAAATAACTTTTTCTTATAATAATGCCCTAAAACGTCAAGTTTAAAATGGGATATCTGGGCCCCGTTGAATCGGGCCCTCTGCTCAGCCACGGCTCAACCTTTCTCCTCACTCTGGTGACCAGTCTTCCACATGTCCCAGCAGTCCGCCATTTTAGCCCCCTCCGCTTCACTAGAAGGTCTCGGCCCCTGGAATGATGCTACCGATCCCTCTGACGTAGATGACCCTCGTCTTCTCGAACAAGTACACCCGATTGACCCTGATACTCTCAAGGCGGACAACGTTCAACCTGTTGACAAGCCAGACCATTCACAGATACTAGGGTCCACCCCTACTGGTCCTTCCCCCACGTCTGGCAGTCCCTCTCTGAGCATTCGCGATTCGGCCAGCCTCCAAAGTCTTCCTGTTGTCCAAGTGACAGAACCACAACACTCCCCATCGCTACCTCAAGCACCAGATATCCCTTCTCAAAGTGATGATGACAGTTCGACCCTCGTATCGAGAAATGTCGGGTCAGGTGTCGGCACGCCCCTCCCTTCGCGACGAAGAAGCGTCCGATCACGCTCCGCCGTGGATGTGCGTCTGTTGTTATGCTATTTTTCACTGAATTCCTCATCCCTCACTTCTTCTTTACGCAGGGTCGATCTCCCAACCGTCTCTCGGGGTTCTTTTCCCATTTGATACACCGCCGTGACAATGTACCGCCTCCACCTGGTGCCGTCACCCATCAAGAGCGAACCACCACGCCGGAAGGCTCTGCTCTTCCATCAAGGGAATCCTCTCCCCTGCCAGTTCCCAGGCCCTCCACCCCTCCACCCCCTTTGCCGTCTCCGTCCTTGATTGAACTGGGCCTCTCGTTGGACGTGCTTACGGCACACCTGGCACCTTCTCATTTCAGCACTCCACCTACCAGCGGTGCCTTCCTGGCACCGCATTACCTTCTCCTTTGCCATGCTCAGGGTCTGGACGTGTTGCCACTTGTCTCGCCTCCGGCGCCGGTGCCCTACGCCTTGATCCGTCGTGTCAGTTTTAAAAGTGTCGTGGTGATGGAACACCGAGGTGTTCTCGTGGCTATTTCTGGCCGTCGCGACGGGGTGCGCGTTTATGCCCTCGACGAGATTAAGAAGGCCGTGGAATGGCGTCTAGACGTCGAGATTCGTCGTGAACGAGAAAAGTCACGCCGGGAAGAGGCAAAACGGCTGCCACGAGATGCTCTAAGTGAAGGTTTCTCTCGTGAGAAAATGAGCATCTCCCGCCCGAATATGGACAAGAGTGCGGTCGTACGCCGTTCACCCTCCGCAGGTCCTACGTTATCTTCTCGGAAAGGGTCACAACCAAAGGGAACCAAGACGCCGCCACAGACGCCAATCCAGCCTACTTATCCTCCCCCTGCAATAGGACGTCTACCTTTCGGCCCTCCTCCTTCTTACAGGAGTGTATCTCCACCTCGGCAACCGTTGACACAAAGTTCACCATCGTCCGTTGCTGTGACTCGTGGCCGGAGTACGTCTGTCAATGATGTCCTGAGAGGCACGGTCTCCCGTCGTGCGACAGAAGTTTTTGAGCTGGACAATAGCCGCGATCCGGATGCGAAAGCCGATTGGATGGAACAATCCCACAGTGATGATGAGGCGATCAATGTTGTCGCAGCTGGTGCAAGCGGTAGCCAAGCTTTAGACGAGCGCACGAGCTCGAGTGTGGCAGCCGAGTCGACGGCCAGCAACGCCTTAGGTCTGGATGGGGCGGTTTCGCGCGGCGCTCGACCCGTTTCGACGACAACGCTCACCCCAGCGGGATTTCGTCGAGCATCACGCCCATCTGATCTTGATTTTTCTGATTCCCATTCACACATTCCCCCATCCCCTACACCCACCCTTCTTACCCTCCGACAGGCGCTTGCGGCATTCCCGACTCCCGGTAGTCATGAGATGAGTTCGAGGAGTCCACGAGTCACGGCCTCTCTAATCCGCCATCAGGATCCTGACGATGATGACGAGAATGAGAATCGAGGTAATCCACCCACAAACGAGTCCATATCCTTCGCGCAAGCTCTCCTGGAGAGTCGCCTCCCAGAACTACCGCCACCTGGCACGCGTCTTCCCCAAGAAGCTATTCTTATTCCACAGACACATCCTATTGCCACAGGCGATGAGGACGCTCCCAGCAGCCCAGTCTCCTTGAACCCGCAGAGCAACGGTGCTAGGCAGAGCAGTGACACACTTGGGAGCAGGCGTCGTAGGCGACGATGGTCAGTGTTAGACGGAATCTTCCCAGGGCCCAATGGACAACTTGATGGGCAGCAATCTCTGCCTGCTCCATCGGCTTGGGAATCCCAGGATGGTCGAACACAGGGAGGACGTCCCGAACAACAATCACATTCCTCGTTCAGACCATCCCCACCAACCACCCCGACTCATTCCCGAGGCTTCGAGATGGCGGACCGTCCAACAATCCCCGCGCCATCACACACGCGCTTCCTTTCACGCATCCTCAATAATGCGTTCTCCAATCGCCGTTCCGAAGATAGAGTAGATATAGTACAACTTCGTGTGGAAAGTGCTGACGGCGTTGCCCGAAAGCAACAGTCTCTCACTCCGCCGCAAGCTCCAGCACCGAAATTGGAATATGTCAAACTTCCCGGGACAAAGGGTTCCATTATGATCAAGGCTGTCGAAACACGTAGAAAGAGGCGAGTCGTACTCTCCTCACATGTGCTATTGACCTGACGACAGAATGATAGCTTTCTGGCGATTCTCTGTGGTGACAATGGGGAAAAAGTCGAACTGTTTGCTGGCACTTACCGGACGGCACTTGGGCTGTCGCGCACATTCATTTTACCGGATTCGCCACGCTCTCTAGAATTGCAACTGCAGGGTGACGACCTTGTCGAGGTTTTCCTCGTCTTCTCACAGAATGTGTTTGGGCTCGAGCCTGCCACCGTTCGGGTGCGTGAGGTCCGGCTTGGACGGGCGGAAAGAAGGGCCGCACGCAGGCGTGCACGCGAACTCCAAGTTGACGATGTTTTAGTCCCTGAGACGGATGGCCCGCCTTCTATGGAAGCATTCTCTAACGTTAATGTCAGGGTTGGATTATCTGCCCCGTCGTCTGTCTCTGTGACCACCGAGATTTCGGCTGGAACGACTGTTGTTAACGGTCCTTCACCCTCTGCCTCACAGCCAAACGTGACCCAACGACCTGTTGCCGGGGCAGCTCCAGGCACCGAAGATACCACGGCTACATCTTCGCGTCCCTATACTACCTTCCAGCAGCTGTCTTTTTCACCAGCGTTCCCACTTGCTGCGATCGTGGATGAATATATCATCCCCCCAACATACCCGGAGTTTTTGCATTACCGCAGTGTACACGAACCGGAGGTTAATGGAAGTTCGGACGTAGATTTGTCACAGATACAATTTTCACCGCCGGGTCTCCCTGTTCCCACCGCAGCGCCACCCTCACGATGGTTTTATCGTGACCCGAAAGGTGTCGTCCACGGTTAGTTGTCAGTTCGGAGCGTTTATTCGGCTGTGTGGCTCACAAACGAACAGGACCTTGGTTGTCGTCACGCATGCACGCTTGGTACCGAGAAGCTCTGTTGCCCCCTGACCTTCCCGTACGACGGGAGGAGGAGACAGAATTCGTTTTACTGAAAGATCTACGACAGCATTGCGTGGATCCTTCTCAGCCCTTTGGACTTGCGGTGACGCGGGTGGTTGCCGGAGAGGCGCCGCTGAGCAGTACATCTAATGGAAAGCCTCTCCTCCAGCCGATTTCTCTGCTATCGCAGCCACGACTCTTTGGCCCCCCTTCACTGTTCTACTCTTCCAGAGGTGGACACAGTACGAGTATAGTTGACGGTCGAGGGAGGTCTGTTCTGAAAGATCGCTTTTTGTGGACCCCAGACGAACAGGACATTGATGGGCAAACTGTCAGCTCTGGTCGTCTCGGCGATGTCAAACGCCTAGAAGCGTTTGACTTGACTGGCTTCTCTGTTCTTGTTGCCTTGCGGCAAGGCGGATTCGAGGCAGTAGAGTTGAGCGATGCACTCTTACGACCAGCAGATGCCTCTCGCGATGTCCTTCCACATTACATGCCTGCACCATTCCAGATGAACCGTCGGAAGATCTTCACGTGGAGGATTGGCTCGCCAATTTCGTCCACGTCCTCCACCACTATCGGGACTGGCACGATGCCTCCCCGACCCCCTTCTCGCCACACCACGCCCACAAAGAAGGTCAGCAGCGCTTCAGGCAAGTCACCTGCGCGCCCCGAGTATGGCGTTGGTGATTTTGAAGGCGACCATGCCCGTAATGAAATCATGTTCCTTGGACGACAGGAAGATAATGTGTATCTCTGTGAACGCGAAGGCGAGACGTTCCGCATTTTACGACTTTCGCCACTTGGCACGAATTAAACGTTGGCGAACACCCAGCGAGATATACGGACTCGCACGACTTACATCCACGCAGTACTATTTAATAACCATAATCCTCGTTGCTGTATATCATCACATCTTCGTCTTTGTTCCTGTCCAGCTCACACACATGTGCACCGTGTTTCCCATCCTTCATATTTATCGTCATGTCGTACTTATTCGCAGAACATGTTCGATGTCGATAGCGTTAGCAACCCACATCCTTTGCGCACACACGACGATAGTACTGTACATGTCCCAACAATAGATTGTTGTACTCCGCTTACGCTCATAACTTTGCGGAAGCGGCTCGTTTGCGCAAGTCCGTCTTCATGATCTTTCCGGTCGACGTTTTCTGGTGCAATGACCTCTTTCGGTACAGCCGAATGGATGTGCGTAACGAAGGGACATACCGGCAATTCCTCGACGACGACAATCCATTCTGGCGTGGCGAAGCCAGGCAGACGCTCGCGGGCATAGGCCCTGAGTGTGGATGAGAATTCGGCGTGCTTTCCATCCCAACGCTGCGCGGACTCGGGGCGCAGGGTTACATAGGCCATCGGGCGCTCACCCCACGTCGGGTGCTCGCGCCCGACAACGGACACTTCGAGGACGTCGGGATGACTCGCCAGTTCTGTGGATCATACGTGAAGTATTTCGCGATGGAGAAGGACGGTCGACTTTGATTTACCTTGTTCTATCGCGAGCGACGACGCATTCTAGATGGAAGGGGTCAGGCGAACCGAGCCACCGCCACCGCCACCGCAGATCGTTCGCTCAGAAAAAAATAAAATAAAAAATAAAAAGAAGCGTGGCGCGAACGTACCTCTCCACCTGAAATGATAATGTCTTTCGCCCTGTCTTGAACCTGCACGGACCCGTCTGGGTGCCAGACGGCGAGATCGCCAGAGTGGAATTGACCGCCGTCGAACGCGCGAGCGGTCGCGTCGGGGTCTCGAAAGTAGCCCTGCATGACGATGTTTCCGCGCATGACGATCTCGCCGACCGTTTTGCCGTCGCGGGGGACATCCACGAGCTCTTCGCCCGTACTAGAGGTTGTGTGGCGAACGACGCGGAGCGGGAATGAGGTGGCGAAGGCGTGTCCCTGTCGAGCGACAAGTTTGGCCCGCTCCGAGAGGGGAAGCGCAGTCCACGAAGGCTGTGGGTAGTTGCGCGTGAAGGGCCCATAAGTCTCGCTGTGGTTCGCTTAGAATGGTAAGACTCAAGGAGAAGGGGAAATAGGCATGCACGTACGTCAGGCCGTAAACGTGAACGGATTGGAACCCTTTGGATTCTAGCTGGGCGAGCAAATGAGCGGTGGGTGCGGCGCCCGCGATGATCGTCTTGATCGGATGCGGAAGTCGCTTGGCACTGGGATGGTTCGTAATTCCAATCTTTATCATTGTAGGTCAGACATCTCGTCAATAGACATTGCAGGAGGTCACGAACCTGCACTGTAGGAGCTCCGCAGTAGTGTGTGACGCGGGAGTTCAAGAAATGCTTCCAAATAAGCGAGTAATCCACAGTCCGGAGCGTGATCTGAGCACAAACTCGAATAAAGTCTGCGACGGGTCTAACTTGAGGATATGGTGCGCACCTGCGTCGCAAATGAGAAGGTGATTGACCAGGGAAAAGTCCAGCCTGCAGCATGGAACATAGGAAGAGCCCTGCAAGAAGCGGGTATCCGTCCTGAGCTGTGACGTCTAGCTGAGAGTATGTAACATTACCACAGGTATGTGGATTCCTTTCCCATTCTAACATGTCCGATGCCAGTGAGCTGCGTTGTTTAGTATGTACGACAGCGCTCACTGTGTCTCAAAGGCGTTCGCAATTGATGCTAGGTATGTACCTGGAAATAGCGAGAAGATATTCAATGCCCAAAATAATATAAACATAAACGTAACTTTACCTCTCAGAGTAGTCAGGACACCCTTTGGCTAGAAGAGAAGAAAATGAGGATGGAGACCTGCACAGTCCTCGAGGGAAGCTCACACGGCCAGTGGTACCCGATCTTTGGGAGGGGTATAAAAACACACTCGAGTAGATGGTATTAAAGGCGCGTACGTGTAGTTTAGGGAGAGAGGTTTGTTCTCATCGGAATCCATCGCCAGGCCAGCCCAACCTTTCTCCTGGCTGTAGGCCCTTCCTGCGGTCAAGAAGTCCTCATATGGATCGCCAGCGCGGCCACTATCATTGCAAATGATGATACGTGCTTCTGCACCAGCGACGAGGTGTTTATATTCATGGTCTACAAAAATGAGCTTTGCGCCGGAGTGGTCCAGGATGTAGCCGATCTCATGCTTAGTTAAGCGAATGTTGATCGTCGTTACGATCGCGCGAGCTCCGATGACCCCTTGCAACGCCTCTAAAAATTAGATGAGCTACGCGTGTCACAGTGGATCACAAAGATCGTCACCAGCGATCAGGGGTCTGGGGTCGATGAATCAATCAATTAATATAGGCTACTCTCTAGAGGACAGCAATTCTATCACCAGGTCTGATGCCAGCTTGAAGGAGACCGTATGCAAAGTTCTGTACCCGCTGCGCCCTTGCAAAAATGCATTAGAATAAGAAAGACTAGCCGTGCTAAAATAAAATCATACCAAATGGAGTATGTGTAGAAGACGGGGAACGGCACATCCGGATGGGCAAGTGCAAGTTTGTCAGGGTATATTTGTGCTGCACGCAGGAGAAACTCGAGAGGGTTCTTAAGAGTAAAAAAATTCTTAGAGTAATTATTGACGATTCAAGCTGGCACATACAAGAGGGTGGAAGTTGACAGGGAGGCCATGTGGGGTGCTGAGGGTCAGCTGGGCATTCGGTGGAGGAATGCTGGCAAGAGTAGGACTAAATTGAGAAAATGCAGAACCTTCGTGTCATACAACGATTATTGTCAGAATACCCCCCGCGCAGAGCTCGAGGGACTTACCTTGATACATGTTGTATTTTCCAAGTCGTGCATGTTGCGTACAGTCCCTTCGGCAGAAGCCGAACTGGGACAGTACGCAGTGATTGACTCGCTTCCTACACCACACTACATTTGTCAGGGACAACATTCTTTCCTGTGATCATTATTGCATAATTGAACAAACACAGTCTAAATCCCTCAGGCTGATGTTGGAGGAAAACCACGTAGTTTTCAGTCAGATTTGCACAGAAACCTGAGCTCTGACAACTTGAGCCTGAGGGCGTGAAATCAATTTGAGGATATCCTATTTTGCAGCTTTGTGCTTGACTTGATGTTTTCTTTTGTCTCAGTAAAAATACGTCCACTAAAGATGACGCTAGAAGGGAGTAAAAGGGTACCACACCGGTTTCTTGTGCCCTTCAAAATCTCAATTGCCTCTTGTGCAAAAATCTCTATCATCACCGTGACCAGCGTATTCAACTCCTGTTCCGTTTTTATTTAATCCATGCAGTGAAGACAAAATTCTCAGCTCGATTTGAATGGCCGCGCGCATGTAAATCTCTAGCGTCAAGGTTTTCAGTTGTTAAGTGGTTTACAAGTGTCGCTGGTCTCCTATCTTGCAAATACAGCGTTGAGCCGGCCCGAGCTGCATTGCGCCCACTTGTCACTGCGGCACCTTCTCTCGCTCACTTGACTTGCTCTCTCCTCTCTGCCTTTCCATCTCCGTCACCACCCCTCACAATTCCACAAATGGCAGAAGCTGCATCTGGCTCCGCAGACAGGTCTGTCCAGGTTAAGCTCGTCCTACTCGGTAAGATCACTCTTTTCCTTGTCACATTCCTTCAGCAGGACAAGGGCCACCCTGGCTCTCATCTTGGCACACCCCTCTCTCCACATCCTACTGACAGGCACAATCTATTCACGCAGGCGAAGCTGCCGTGGGCAAATCTTCCATCGTCCTCCGCTTTGTACGTATCGTTTCCACCCTCTCTCAACGACCGGGGCTTCCTCACTCATCATGAACCGTGAATCGCATAGGTCTCCAAAGAATTCCAAGCTAACAAAGAGCCTACAATCGGCGCCGCGTTCCTCACACAGAAATGCCTTCTCGAGGATCGCGTGCTCCGCTACGAGATCTGGGACACTGCCGGCCAAGAACGTTTCCATTCCCTAGCGGCGAGCACCTCTTCCTCTCCTCCCCAATTGCCGCCAACTCAACTGACCCCCCTCCCCCCCCCGTTCTTATTCCCATTTCCCGTTCCATAGCCAATGTACTACCGCAACGCCCAAGCGGCCGTGGTCGTGTACGACGTCACAAAGTCGGCCAGCCTCGAAAAGGCAAAGACGTGGGTGAAAGAGCTCCAGCGGCAGGCGAATCCAAATATCGTCATCGCGCTCGCCGGCAACAAGATCGACCTCGTGCAGCCCTCACCGTCTGGCTCAGGGAGTAGTTCCGCCGCCGAATCGGAAGACGAGGCGGACGACGCGACCGCCACTCCCGGTGACGAGGCCGCCACCTCTGGCGCCGAGGCTGAGAACCTGCGCCAGGTCCCCCGCGAAGAGGCACATGCATACGCGCAGGAAGCTGGGCTTTTGTTCTTTGAGACGTCCGCAAAGACGGGTGAAGGTGTCACCGAGGTGTTCACAGAGATCGGTACGTGGTCGTTCCCAACGTGACTCATTCCCTGTCCCTTACCCCGGAGTAGCCAAGAATATTCCCATCGAGACTATCCTTGCCTCGTCGCGCGGCGCTGCTGGACGGCCAGGTGCTGCCGGGAATCGTCCCGGCACTCAAGAAGGAGTGAATCTGAACGAGAACCAAGCAAAGGGCAGGGATGCTTGCAATTGTTGAAGCCCTCGCACACACTCGATTCTTTTACATTACCCGTCACGGGTCTCGATGTTTTCCCTTCCTTTTAACATCCTGTTGTTATTCTCCCGATTTATACATATGCTGCATTCTATCCTGTCTTGTTACCTATAATCCCTCGCATCATTTTCTGATACAGGACAGTTCCCAAGGAACTGAAGCGCTTCTCGTTTCCAAGAACTTTAACCTGTATTCAACCCTCATGGGGTGGCATTACATCAACGTAAGGCGGCGGCCTCGCAACCTGCTCGTGTTCCGACGCATCCGGAACAAGATACGGCGGTGGTGCGCTCACATGTGACCGGGTTGATCCAGGCATCCCTGGATCAATCTGCGGAGATGGCAGGTCCACGGCCGGTGCCATCGGAATAGCCTGACGTGCGACGCCCTCTCGCGAACGGTATTCGGAGTGTATAGACGGCGGGGGGTCCGAAGGGTCGTCCATCGGAGGCGGGGGCGGCGGGGGCACTTCACCCGCGGCGATTTGCTCCTCCTGTTGTAACGTAGGCGAAATCGTGTGTTCTGGACCGTCAACGCTTAGATGCGCGAGCGCCGTCACGTTCGGATCCAGCGTTGCCATCTCCACCGAAGGGGGTGGCGTAGATGGTTCATTGCGGTCCATATCCGTATGTCCACTAAATTGCGACGATGCTGGGAAACCAAAGAGAGTGCCTTCTCCTTCCATAACTTGTTCGAGGAGCGGCATCATCGGAGGCGGAGCTGCAGCATTATCCTCAGCAGTGGTGATAAACATCTCCTGCTCAGACTCGAGAAAAGTGGGTAATCTCGAAGATGATGAAGGGAAAGACGTTGAGGAAAACGGAGGTGGGGCATCGCGCTCTTCAAATGGAGGAGGGGCGCCCGAGGCCATGTAGCTTGGGCCGGCCTCACCTTCCTCATAGTCGTAATGAGGGGTAGCGTCAACGTCGTCACCCCTGTTGGTCCTCGCAGGTGGGCGATCGTGTTTCTTATGGTAAGCAGAATCTATCGATTCCTCCACTTCGGGAAGGGGTGCCGGAGATGGGAGGAACGTGATCGGGATAGTCATGGTAGAAACTCGCTCAGTATGAGTGAACGTGTTCCTGAACGTGGCGTGCACCCGGATACGGAAAGAAACAGAATGGAGGAGCGTGGTTTGAGTTATCGAGGCACACTCGGCATCGCTACCCGTTGAACCAAAGTCACCAGCCGGGAGAGGATGCGTAGAATCCGAAGGGGATGAAGAAGGTGATGACTGATGTAAGATGAATCGGAGACGCACAGGCAAAGTTGCATGGAAGCGACATAAGGCGCCGGAGCGGGAGATAACTGTTCGGTATGACGCGTCAGAACGCTGAGGGGCATCATCAGAATAGGGCGCGGTGGACGAGGAAGAAGCGGCACGCTTCTCGTGGGTCGGAAAGGTAACTCCCAACGGAACGCCTCCATGATGACCATCGTCATCTTCCTCGGATTCGTCACCGATATCAGAGGGAATATCCACGTCAACCCTGTCGCTCTCATCCGTTTCTGTTCCGTCCATGACACGGACGATCCTGATGAGCTCGGCCTTAATGTTCCGCAGTCTGAGACCCTCTTCCACGACAAGCTCCCGAGGAGGAGACGGTACGGTGACATAAATGGGGACCGGTTCCACACAGGTGAACGCAGTCCTCGGCAATTCGACTTCCACCCGGGAGGGATTATCTAGAGTACGGGTAACAGGCGAGACGGGTATGGTGCACGTGTGGGAACTGAACCTTCTCGTGTGGACGGTGAGCGTCTTGGAGAATGGCTGTGCAGTGTCGTCAAATGGGTGGAGCGTGGCAGACAATATATGTCTCAGTGATGACTGCGGCGTATGGATGCATTGCGGCGTGTCTGGAGTAAGGGGGAGCGCGAAGGAGAAGGTCGAGGGGAGGAGGAATTCCTTGTCATCCTTGGATTCGTAAAGGACGATGGTCGTTTGAGCGAGCTCAATCTCTTGCTCGTATGCAGCTTCGACGGTACGAAGGCTCATCGTCCTGAGTATAGGGTGAGCAGGTGAAGGTAAAGCTAAGGCCCTGATAAGGACGGACACCTTTCTCCAGCGGATCTCATCTGTTTCCTTGAGTTGGAGTTCACCTTCGATCGCAGCGCGTTCACCATCAGCTCCTAGAAAGCCCTGCTGAAATCTGAGGGAATCAGTGGCAGGTACGATGAGAATCTGTGGGGGATTTGGGACATGTTGAGTGAGGAGATACAAAGGAGGAGGGATTGAAGGCTCTGAGGACATTTGGGGGGGTGAATGCGCATACAATTAGTCAAGAGAGAGAAAGAAAGGGCTAATAAATAAACCGGGTATAGTAATACAGCTACCTCATCCGACGCGAGCCAAACTCTCCAGTTCCCTAAACATGGAATCGTCCACGTCCTTCTGGAGCATGATCCCCCATACGACATCTTCCTGGAAACCGCTCAACGAACCCGTTCCCTTCTCGACATGATCCTCACCCACTTCCCCGTATCCCACCCCGAATGACAGCGTCACACTCCCCGTGTTTTGTGACATATCAAATGCGTCCTCCCCATCATCTACCACCTTCATCGTTTCAACCGCCCGCTTCGCACACACGCCGAAAAATAACCGCATGTCTTGTGGGACGTTCGTCGTAAACTTCTTTATCAACCGAAGCATCAGCTTGATGAAGCCCAACCGATGATCTTTCTTGAGATGTTCCTTCATCGATGGTGGGGCAAGGAATGCGATGGCATACAGCCCCATAATCACCTTCTCGATATAGCTGAGCCATGGCTCTCGCTTCGCTATTTGAAAGTCTGGGTCGACGACTGGAAGACGGTGCATGAGCGCTTCGAATAACTGCTGTAGCCATTCTTGCGGCACCGCTTTTGCTATCACCTGCCGGTTGGTATCTGGTTGACCGAACCGACCGAGCACCTCCAGCGCGGCATCAACCAAAGCAGGCGGCTTGGCATTGGGATTTGTGCCCGTCAAGACGAACAGTTCAGAGGGGTTGATGGCTTCTGACGGGTCGACAAGGAAGGATGCCATGAGCATGAACGCACGTCTGGCAACCTGCAATGCAGCGGGAGACGGTGTGCTCGCAAGGATCATCGAAGGAGCAAGTCGCACGGAGCCAGATAGGTTGATTAGAATGTAGAGAACGTCTCTCCGAACGGCAACAAGGTCTCGAAGGGTGAGGGCACTGGAGGCCGCGTGGATGGTGCCATCTGGCTTCTGCTTGACCGCGCATATTCGTAACATGGTTGCTAGGAGGCGTTCATGGTTTGCAAGGTGGTCGTAGCTGTCTGGGATCACGGAGAGGTTACGCATGATGTTCACGATCGCGAGGACGATGTCACCGGGCCGTTGCTTTGGCCCCAGTGTGTCGTAGTCCTTCATGCCCTGCACCTTGTCTAGACTTGCGAACGGTTTGCTTCCATCCTCTAGAATGGTATCGACTAATTGCTTGTGCGTGATAATTACAGTTTCGGTGAATGCATCGTCTTTCTCCTCCTCTTTGAAGGCGACCTCGAGCAACAAGTCCAATGCTTCGTCCATGAGCTCGGGGCAGTTTGCGATGGGGAAGCCGCTCGTCCCCTGCCCGCGCATGATTGAGAGGAGGGTGAATGTGGTGAGTGCGTAGCCCATTTCAGTAGACATACGAGAACGTAGACTCATGGTGAGTGCGTCGATGTCTATGTTCCCCCATTCACTGATGTCACGCAAGGCGTGCCGTGCCGTCATACGGTGATGCCCATCGGTGATGGCACGCAAGTCACGACCGCCGATAGTGTCCAGCTCTCGATGGACGGGAACGTATTCAATCTTTTTACGTTGTGACGGATCAGGTTGCTGAGAAGCAGCTGGTGGTTGACCATCACCGGATGTTTCCCCAGTTGGAGGTGCAGAAGCGCGATCGGCGGCGTTGGGCTGACAACCGTCAATTAGCACGTCACATGTCAAGACACGAAGATGGTAAACGACTGACCACGGTTGTATCTGGTGAATCGACTTTGACAAGTCATTTACATCATTTCATACCATTCTAGGATAAATTGATTCACATACCTGTTCTTTGACGAACACGCTTAGCATCCACTTCTGGTGCTCCTTTTCTTTTACGGCCTTCCGCGTCAGAGTCAAAGGAAAGCGATGCTCCATCCTGGGCTTGTCCGTGAAGGTTCAGCTGTGAGCCATCCGGGGAAGCCTGGGATAGCGAGACATTGGATCCCATTCCGGACAGAATATCGGGTGACTGAAGCGAGGATCTACTCGGGAGCACATTTAAACCACCTGACGGTTGTGGCCTCGGTGTCTGCGAAGAGGAAAAGGGATGGTGTGCCGAACCACCATCCATGTGGGGGATCGTCGGGGGTATAACCACTTGTGCACCCATATCTCCACCACCTATTTGATTAGACATCCCATGCTGCCCAACCGGTTGCGGCTGCCCGGCTTGTCCCTGCGCGCCGAGCATGGGGCGTTGTTGTTGTTGTTGTTGCTGTTGTTGTTGTTGTTGTTGTTGCTGCTGCTGCTGCTGCTGCTGCGCGCTCTTGCGGGTCAACTCTTCAAAGGGTAGAATTATCGCTTTGTAGTACTGTCCCAATATCTGCCCAACGGGGGTAGCGGCCCCATTCATAGGATAAGTCTCGGGAAGGTCAAAAGCCAGAGCGATTGAGTGCCAGAGGCGCTCTTGTGATAACTTGACTCATCCTTTTTAGCCCGGAAACCGTCAGCGAACAGAACGGTGCTCACCTTTGCCCAACCACCACCGGCATTCACAGCCGCCCATAATTTGTACAAGTCAACGGGCATCCCTGCCACCATGACAGAACCTACTTCCGGTGACGATTCCAGCGACTTCCATCTGGATTGGTTAGGATCGAAGCCCACAGGGTATGGGATGCCGGTGACGGTTGGAGGGAGCGGGTCCTTGCGTGCTAGATGGACGTTGGCAAGCCCGCTTAGGAACTGTTTCTTGTGTTGAAGCTGCTGTTGCTGAAGCTGCTGCTGCTGTTGCTGTTGTTGTTGCTGTGGATGTTGCTGTGGATGTTGTGGCTGGCGCTGACGAACAGGCTGCTGCTGCCCTGCTGAGGACATGAATGGGTCTGATGAAGACGAGCTGAAATTAGTGGGCTGATGTTGTTGGTTCATAGATTGTGCCTGGAGCGCCAAGCGGCCCTGCGATGACAACGCAGAAAGGGGATCGTGACCGGGTGCGGGAGATGGAGATTGTTGTTGATTGACGGACGGCATCCCTCCTCCGAGGAAAGGAGCCGAGGTTGGACCTCCAGGGAGAGGGGATGGTCGTGAAGCTTGGGCTCTTCTTGCAACGCCTGCCGCGTTGAGAGCGGCAAATTGTTTTGCAGCGGTCGGGTTCATGTTACCGTTATTAAAGAATGCGGTCGGAAGGTCTGTCGTGTTAGACCCGGGATTTGGAGAAGCAGGGACCGGATTGTAACCAGAGGGAAAGGTTGGGTTGGTGGCGTTGGAGCGAGCATTCTGTTGCTGTTGTTGGCTAATGAAAAGGGTAAATGAATGATCCCGACAGTATCAACGGAACTTACAGCATGGCCATAAGCTGTCGCTGTGGAGTACCAGGGTCCATGTACCGTGGATTTGGCTGTTCGTTGTCGAACCAGTTCGGGGATGGTGAATTGGACATGTCAAGTGAACGACAACAACCGTAAGCAGCATAATCCGGTTTCCCTTATGAGTCCTCCCACCAAAGCCATCAAGAAGACTGCCATGCCGTCCTCAGAAATCGACGACATATTCACTCGCAAAGCTGAAACGGTAACCATCCAGGCCTCAACTTCAAACCTGAAGCAGAAGAGGCGAAAAAAAAAATTCACCGAGAGACCGCTCGCCGAACCGAAGGCCCCGACACCCGAGATTGTTCTTGATCCCTCAACGCAGCGACCCCATGCGTCTGCATCCAAGACCGTCTCACATGATCGCCTGGAGCAGCCCAAAAAAAAGCGGAAAGTAGTCGAGACAATATCCGACGATGTCAAGTTCAAAGATTCCCGCGGAAGAGGCCCTCGTAAGGCGTGCCCCCCTCATAAACTTGGTGACGCTCAACCACTCATAGGCCGCAAAACCGACGAAGGGTTCGCGATATATAAGGAAGATGAGCTTAGCATCAATCCAGAGGCTGGAGGTCAGTTGAGTCTCACACTTTGTGAGTTTATTCACATCCCATCAGGAACCTCATTATGTCCCTTCGACTGTAATTGTTGTAAGTGCCCTTGCTTTTGGTCTCTCCGAAAAAAAAAACGACCGAATATAGGCTTCTGAAATACCTTTCTCAACGTGTCTCTGAGAGCGAATGAAATTTTCGGCTCTATCGAAGCCTCTGGGATCGCTACAAAGCCACGGTCATCGGAGGTCAATGTGCAGCCAATAGGCACCCCAGGTCCCCTTTACTTGTACTCCCAGATCTTTTTGTCTGTCTGGATAGTATCACCACTCAGTGGTTGTGGGGACATATTTTTTCTGTGTCGGATGTTTCGCTGTCGGTCACACCTTCCCTTCATTTGTTTGTGCAATAATGACACGCGTACTTTCAAATTTTCCGCTTGCAACGAAGATTGAGACTTCCGATTATTTGCCGTGCGATGTACGAAGTCTTTTCCGGTGCATCGTGTCCCAAACCTTACGCTGTCATCGTATCATTATGGACGCATGTGGTTAGTTTACGGCATAACGGTTGGTGACCCGCGAAAATGAGTAAAGAACGATCCAAGGCCGAGACGGTCACAGTAATCGAAAAAAACAAAACAGACCCTGCGCCGCGATACCATGGTTTACTCCAGGGCGGTAGCAAGCCGTTTGGTTCGCTGTGCCAGACGATGGCAGCACACCTCCGCCCAACCAACCATCAACTCCGTCACTCCCGACGACATCGCCCATTTCGCGCAATTCTTGCCTCAGAACGCCATCCTTTCTACGCTCCCACCGATTTCGGTGTCCCCCTCAGAGATTGAGCAATACAATGCGGACTGGATGGGAAAGTACCGTGGGGGTTCGACGACCGTTTTGCGACCACGAACGACGGAACAGGTCAGCAAGATACTGAAACGGTGTCACGAACGTAAGATCGGCGTCGTTCCCCAGGGTGGAAATACTGGTCTCGTCGGCGGAAGCGTGCCCCTCAAGGACGAGCTCATACTGAGCCTAGGCAATATGTCCAAAGTGCGGTCGTTTGACCCCGTGTCGGGTACGTGGTGGGCATCTTCCATCTCGGGCCTGGGCTCAAGTGTGCACAATGTACACCATTTCTATGATCCAGGAGCACTTGTGGCCGATGCTGGATGCATTCTAGAGGCACTCACGGAATATATTGCCCCTCATAATCACATCATGCCCCTCGACCTGGGGGCCAAAGGCAGGTACTGCACGGACGGATGCCATTCTCCTTCTCGTTTTTTAACATGACCCCAGCTGTCAGATTGGTGGGAACATCTCGACAAATGCGGGCGGTCTTCGTCTTCTGCGGTATGGCTCCTTGCACGGAAGCGTGCTTGGCCTCGAAGTCGTGCTACCGGACGGGACTATCTTGGATAACCTCTCCACGCTACGAAAGGATAATACCGGTGAGATCGCGGCTCTACCACGTCGCGTTGAACGCTTATCTCTCTTCAGGATATGACCTCAAGCAACTCTTCATCGGCGCTGAGGGCACACTAGGCGTGGTCACAGGTGTATCGATTCTTACACCCCCTGCTCCGCGGGCTGTCAACAACGTGATTCTGGCTCTCCCGAAGTTCGAAAACGTACTCCCCCTCTTCAAATTAGCCCGAGGACATCTCTCGGAAATTCTCTCTGCGTTCGAATATATTGACAGGACTGCTTATGAGTTGGCCGTGAAGCATGGCCAGGGCAAAGGCTTGAGCGACGAAGAAGTTGAAGGCGCTGAATGTTTCGTGCTGCTCGAGACCAGTGGAGGGTCAAAGGACCATGACGAAGAGGTTCGTATTTTTTTAAGTGCCTATGTAGAGTCTCTGATTAAAACTTTGATCCAAAGAAACTCAACACCCTCCTCGAAACGCTTCTCGAATCCGATCAGCCCCTGATCACAACCGGTGTACTCTCCCAATCCCCTACCCAATTTGCTTCATTATGGGGGTTACGTGAGGGCGTTCCAGAAGCTGTTTCAAAGGAAGGGAAGGTATATAAGTATGATATATCAGTTCCTCTTGCTTCCTTCAAGGAAGTTGTCGATTCAATAAAGCAGCACCTTCGGAGTAAGGGCTTGCTACGTCAAGATGCAGTACGGCACATACTTGGATACGGTCACGTCGGTGATGGTGAGCCTCGATATATCTCCACACTTGCACGTCTCTAACCGCTGGCAGGTAACTTGCATCTTAACATAGCAGCAGCGGCGTATACTCCGGAGATCGAATCGGCTCTGGAACCATTTGTGTATGAGCTCGTTGGTGAGCCTCTCGAGCCCGCAATGACACCACATACACACAAACTAATGTCCTTGCTAGCATCTTACAAGGGGTCAATTTCCGCTGAGCATGGGATTGGGGTCATGAAGACACACGCCATCCAATATTCGAAATCTGTTGTTGCCATCGATCTCATGAGAAGAATAAAACAGGTTTTCGATCCCCATGGCATCATGAATCCTGGGAAAGTACTAGAATAGTTATAGGATCTTCATGTTGCTTAATAGATATAGTTTTGTTGTGGTCGGAGATTGTTGGCCTGTGCTGTTGTTCCCCGTGTGGCTGCACCTAACCTTATTTTAGCTCCGACGCAACCCCCAACCCCATTACAAGTCTTGCCACCCACTGACCCCTCGAGCCAGATGGTACCGTGCTTGTTTCTTCGTGTAGAATCCGTGATTAATTCAAAATGAACTGCCGTTAGCCTATATTTCAAGACAGCAATAGCATAGCCGTCAAGTTCTTCATACAAAAGGACTTACCTACGGAGCTGCAGGCGGAGTTGTGCGACACCATCACCGTAGGAAACACTTATACGACTTCTCCAGCGTCCCGATGCTCAATCGATACCTTCTTTAGGCTCTTGGCGGACGCGTAGAGGCTAAGGTTCCACGACAAGGCTTTATCCTCATCCAACCGAACAGTACCGAAGCAGAGCGCCTCAAATTGTGCTGGGAGAGCGCGGACCGACCAGATAGGCACTTCGTTCCCTACACTTACGTGGAGGCATGCAAGATTGCAGGTATGTTGTTGAAGCAGATTTTTGTGGAGAATGGAGAGGCCATCAAATTCCACATCGATTCAAGTATCGCCAATATAAACGCCCGTGCTGCGCTCAGCGCCAGGATCATGGTCAGTTATTGCTTCGATTCTGTATGCGATCGCACCACCACTGACGAGATCCCCAGCACTCTGGAGGAGATCCAAGTGCATCTGCTCAGACAGCGCGTGTGGTCCTTGCAGACCCGAATACCGAGATATTTCAACATCTAGTGAAGAGCTACCAAGGCGTTCCCGGGAAATACGTCGAATCATACCTATGGGTCAAGAAGTGTGTAGAAAGGGCCGCAGTGGTGTACACACCACTTGTATATAAGAATCCAGGTGGTAGGCGACCGGGAGAAGAGTACGTTACACATCTGTTGCTCCTTTGAGCTAAATGGTAGACTGACATAATTCGCAGGAGAACTCAATTCACGGAAGAAGACGAGGAGCACCTGTGTAATTGGATCGCTGCTAAGATTCCTTACAAGGAGACGGGCGGTAGGACTGGTAACAGACTCTATCAACAACTCTGCGACATGGTATGTCCCCTTTACCTGGATTCCCCCTTTCCCGTCATTTTGAGGCGGCGAATGCAGGCAAGCGACCCGGAATACGCGTGGGTCACACGGCACACATGGCAGTCCTGGCGTGAGCGCTACAAAAAGAATTCCCAGCGTCTGGACGCGTTGATCCTGGCCATCGTCGAACAAAAGAAGCCCACCCCTGGCGAGAAAGGCCAGTACGGCTACGTGCGCAAGCCCGAAGAGAAGCCAAAGAGGAGCAGGAAGCGCAAGGATGACGGCTCAAGCGCGGGCCCAGCCAACGATGACGATTTCCTCCAAGCCGGACCTTCGCATCACTTGGCTATGGCGATGCACCTCTCCTTGGCTGCGCAAGACGGGCTTCCCCATCCCGGAATGCCGGTCCCTCCAGTGCCAGTTAATCTATATCAGCAAGGCCACCCACATCTACACAATCTCCCACCGCATCTAAACCAGCTTCAAACAAGTCCAGATGGCCCCGTAGGCCTGAATGTTCGTCAAGATAGTGTAGTGACTGTGCGAAAGAGTCCTGCTGAAGAAGAGATGGAAGACGAGGAGGGTGAGTGGGAGGTGAAAGTAGGTGATGACCCACCTCCTCTGTGGGGGAAGCGAAAATCTGGCGAAGACCCAAACGGAAATGGGAAGAGGCAAAGAGTCAAGTGCGTGCTGTTATGTTTATCCGCCCCACCACACTAATCGTTGACGGTGGTTCCTAGAGAGGAAACAAATGGTCGTGCGGTTTCTGGCCCAATTCAATCAGACGGCCCAGTCCTTCACGTTGTGGATCAAAGTATCTTGGATATTTCACGCGAGTTTCGATTTACTATTGAAGAAGTCCAGGAGTATTATGACCGTTGCGGCGCCATGGACCGGACGAGGGCACGCTTCAAGAAGATGCGCGACATCTTGTCTGCTCTGCCTGATGATTCGGACAATGCTGCGTAGTTGCATTTTCAAGTCTCGCATTTGTGCATCCTTTCTTATCTATAACATGTTCTGGTGTAACTATGTACCCCTTATCGTTCTGATTTATTCTTACACTGTCGTGGACACATCTGACTATACTAGATATGAGATTGTCGGTGCAATAGAGCGTCGGTAGTGATCCACCGCTTCCAACACAAAGGCCACGCTATTCTACATCCGCCAACAATTTTTGACCTGCGACCCGAGCAGGGGCTGTGGGCGAATTGAAAGGCTTTCGGCGTCTGAAAACCAGCACACTTGAGCAACGGCCTACAAGAGAAGATATTAAGTTTGCACACCGTTCTCCTGCCGCCGCAGATGGGAATGAGCCGAACATGTCCGGGTGCTTGGGTACCGGAGCTTCGCTATAAAAAGCAGTTAGTCGACAGACCGCTGGGAAAAATGAGAGTATCGCACGAGAAGTATGGATGTTGCAGCGCTTCCTCCGCGGAGATCCTCCTCTCCGGGTCGTATGTTAACAGAGACGATAATAGATCAATCCCTGCAACTGTCAAAAACGGGAACTTTTGTCGGAACTGGTGTGGCTGTGGTGACGGTGGGGTGATGGTTTTCGCCAACGGGAGACTAGAGTATTCGGGCCACGACTCGTTCGTTGGTGGACCTAGGAGCTTGAATATCATGGAGATGAGCTCAATCTCGGCCTTAGCCTGAAAGAGCGGCTCCTTCAACAGAAGTTCTGCAAATATACACCCAACGGACCACATGTCAACGGCCGTCGAGTACGTCTTTGCCCCCAGCAGGATTTCAGGGGCCCTATTTTGGAATTATTTGAGAAGTGGGTGAAAAGTCTCCAGCGAGCACGCACCGATACCAAAGTGTGACAACGAGCTGTGTCATCCCTCCAATGCCGACTGGATCACCGTATCGTCTCGCAAGACCAAAGTCAGCGACCTTGATTGTACCCCGATTGTTCATGAGGAGGTTGCTTGTTTTCAGGTCGCGGTGCAAAATCCAGTTGGAATGGCAATGGGAGACAGCGGAGAGAAGCTGGAGCATGAGCGTTTTGATTTCGGATTGCAAGAAGGGGGAAGGCATGAGGGTCAGGAGTGTTTTCAGGTCGTGTTCGATAAAGTCCATTACGATGAACACTCTGTGTTGAAGCGACTGAAGTCAACCCGGTACGCGTGCGAGCCTTACGGTGCGTACTGGGTAAGCGTTTCGCCCACGACTACTTCGCGTATGCCAACAACGTTGTCGTGTCGGCAACCCATGAGGGCATTTATTTCGCGGAGGGCGGTGATGGGAAACCCATACTTCTCCTCATCAAGTTTTAGCTTCTTCAACGCGACAATGTCGCCTGTTTGTTTATCTCTGGCGCGAAAGACGATACCGTAAGAGCCCTCTTCTATCGAGTTGAGCTTTTCATAAGAGTACACGGAGCGGGAAGATGTGAGAGGAGGGTGGTGGGTCCTTGGTGGGACGAACACGCTCGGCGGTGGTCTCTTGGGCGATGTGGACAGAGGTGAGACGTCAGTGTGGTGCATCAACATTTGGCGGCGTTTTAAAGGAGGCTGAGGGGAGACAGCGAGTTCAGGGTCTCGCTCTTCGTCCCATTTGGACCTTTTACGATGAGCGGACGACTCGGCGGGTCCAGAGGTACTGGTACTACTGGCAGTGGAGGTCATGGACAGACCAGACTCGGACACGGAGAACGGTCCGCCGCTTCCGGGATATGCGTGCCGCATGACATCGTCGCGTCGCACAGGCAGCTCGAGGCAACATCCCATGGGGATATTTTCTCTCCAGCCTACCTTCACTCAGGGTTTTTTCTTGGGCCAGCTCTCAGTCCTTGTGCTTCTTGCCGTCGTCCTCAAATACTTATTCCTGGACACTGAACCCTCACAAAAGGCTGCAGAGCGCGCATCTCCCGTGTCTCAACCTACCCGTCCCTTCACACAAACAGACGAGAATCCTAAGGATATTGAGTCCGAGTCAACAGAGTGGTTGAACGCTCTCCTTCACCAGGTATGCAGACGCTGTCAGCCTGCTACAGCACGTCCGTATGTCGACACTGTAAATGCGATTTCAGGTCACAGACATTTATCGCTTAAAGCTGAGGGATGACCTTCAAGGCGTCGAAGGCGATGAGGTTCTGCGCCGGCGCGTTGAGGGTTTTGTCAATCTCATGAGGCCATCCGGAATCCTGGTCAGTACTTTTCCAATTGTCTTATTATGCCTGAGCGTCAAGCGCGAAACGCGTCACAAGGACCAGATAGAGGTTCATTCTGTGAACCTTGGCGTCTCCGCTCCTCATCTCTCTAATGCGCGCTCCAGACCCGTTGCGGGTCCTGATTCACTCGAACGGGTGAGTCTTCGCCTCGCCCATCCCTCTCACTACATCTGTCGGCTCACTTCACGAATAGAACGAGTTTGATGTAATGTATAAGGACGACGTCTCCATCTCACTGTCGACTGCATACCTTTTCAACTATCCGACGATTGGTTTTGCCCGATTACCGGTTTCTGTCACGATCTTGTTGTCTTTGTTTTCTTGTCGTGTGAGCCTGCCTTGCATCTTGCTTGTGCCCTTTCTCAACCCTTGCAGGTTGTCGTCATACCCCCTTCACACTCCTCAGCTGTACCCGCACTCACTCTTACCATGCTTCCGGACTTTACGCTAGACTTAAAGACAACGTCCCTGTTGGGGAGTCGTGCCAAATTGGCAGACGTCCCTAAACTGCATGAGTTGATTGACAATCAGCTCAGGCGTGCTCTGATCAAGTGGGGGACGTTCAAAATTGCACTTCCAGGCCTTTCCAATATAGAGGACGTGAAGGCGGTGGAGAGACTCGCATAGATTATGACAGGATTATATAATGTAAATTAGTCACCACTCTCCCAAATCCTTTTGTTCGTTCTGCTTCCTTCATGGCTTCATCAAAATCCAGCATTGTTTTCGATGACATTTTCACTATCGAAAGCATTAACCCGGAGGGCAAAAGGTTTGACAGAGGTATGTCGCAAGACACCAGCATTCACGCGTGGCGCCCACCGGGACTGCACAGTTTCCCGGCTCCACGCCAATTCCAGAAACTATGCCATGGCCCTGGCATTAGACTATAATTCTGAGATATTTCCATTGGAAGTTGGCCAGAGCGTGGTTCTTGCCTTGGCAAGTTCGCTGGCGCGCGAGCCTGCCGCCACGCAAGACGGGCCCATCGAGGACGATAGGGATCGTGACGTCTGGAGGCCCGATGGTAAGGGCCGGCGAGGATTCGAGGATGAGTATGACTACGTCATGTATGGGAGGGTGTACCGCTTCGATCCCGGAACTGGGGAGGTCGTGTGCGTCCATCTAATTTTCTATCTACCGCAACTATCTCACATGCACCGTGTCGTCTTCAGGACTGCATACGCATCGTTTGGGGGGTTGCTCATGTCCTTGACAGGGTCTTTCCGTCATATGACGAACATTGTGCTCGGGGACCCCGTATATCTCTTAATGCGAAAATAGTCTTCTCTGGCCATCTATTGTTTTTGCGATTCGGTTGGCGCATCCCGGTTACGCGTGTCGTGGGATCAGTATATCATATATTGATTGTATGCGCTTATTCTTGATAGCTACAAGTCTTACAGTTGCACGTGGAGTGACTGAGACCGGAGCTTGCGTTGGCAAACAAGTACTCGGTGGGCAAGATACATTTACGTTTAAGGCTCTGAAGTAATGTAGTGGATCCGTGTTACTGCAATGATGATAGTCGTACAACAAGCCTCTACACCTCCTCCTCGGGGTCTCCAATCCCACTCTGAAGGATTGCGAATATCGTTTCTGACTCTGGCAGACAAGGCGAGTCATAAATCCTGCAAATCCGGGTATTCGCGCGGCCTTTCTTAAGCTGTAATCTGAATATGACATTTGGTAAGGATCACTGTCACTTCATGGCTCGGAGGACATGTGTGTGAACGCATACCGTGTGGTAGAGGCATGTGCCAGGATATTTCCGCCAATCGGTTTCTTCTCGTTGGATGCATATGGTCCTGCAGTGGCATCCGGGCTCGACATAACCTGATTCGAGAATACAACGGCGATGCCAAACTAGATTGAGGTCAGAGAGGGTTTCAGTAAGTTGTACATACTAGACAGACAGACCTCGTCAGCTAGCCGTTGTAAGGACCGGAGGAACTTGGAAAGATGTGCTTGTCGAGCGGCAAGTTCTCCACGGCCCACGTAATCACTCCGGTATAATGCTGTCGCCGAGTCCACGATCAATAAGCAAAACCTTAGCCACCGTGAGTTCAAGGACATTCGCCGCAATGGATAGCATACAAACCTAGATTCGGACATCAGGGCACTGGCCGCTGTGAGGAGCTGATGCTGATGGTCTGCATTGTATGCCCTTGCATACGCGACATTGTCGAGAACTTCTTCTCCGTTCAGTCCGTAACGTTCGGCAACGGCAAGGAGGCGTACAGGACGGAAGGTCCCCTCGGTATCGATGTATAGGCATTTTCCTTCTCCCCCACCCATATCAACAGGTAATTGGCATGTCACAGCAAGTGTGTGACACAACTGAGATTTCCCTGTCCTAAACTCTCCAAAGAGCTCTGTGATCGAACCAGTCTCCATACCACCTGTATGATACGGTATCGTATAGAATTCTCTTATCACGAAGGCATGTACCCACCTCCTAGAAGGGTATCAAGATTCTTCGAGCCTGTCGTGATATGAACAAGCTCAGATCTCCGCGCGTGTACCTCAGTTGCGCTTTGAAACCCAAGCGGTACGATTTTCTGCGCTTTGTGTTGATGAGCATCGAGAAGAACTCGGTGTTAGCCAACGCTCACCTTCAGCGAGGATCTTTTCCGCCTTCTGTTCGGATATCCCTTTTATACTTATAAGATTCTTTTTGGGGGTATACGCGACGGCCTCGACAGTGTGATAGCCTGCATCAGTAAGCTTCTTTACATCTTGTGGATGTATGCCAGCTTCTTGGAGCTTCTCTACGAGTAGAGGGCCAGAGACTTGATGTGCCTCGTCATCTTCTTGCGGTGCTTGGGAGTCTTGGGAAGGATGTGACATTGAGAGGGAAACAAGAGAAGAATCACTGACTGTCACGGTGTAATGGGTAAAGCGCGTTAGTCACGTGTACGCGATACGTTAATCATCATACGCTAAGTGCACTCTTTCTAAGAACTGTCCTCGTTTTGCTCAGCTGGTGCTCGAACCATTGCACGGCCTCTACATCCAAAACCACCCGTGGCCATTTCACCAAATCGTAGACCCCCACTTTCTGTGCCGTCATTGCGTTTGTTTTCTGTAAATTATTGGTCGATCTTTGCAAACCGGAGGGCACGACATCCTTCCCTGTGACGAACAGCGTTTTATGGTCCCAACCCAGCTCATCCAACCTGCGTGCCATATCCTGGGTTTTAGTGCTTGGCCAGTCAAGGCTCTCCACAATTCTCAAGTTGTGCTCCTTGACTCTCGCACTGAGTGCAACGCGCAAGCCCATTTGAATGACTTTGCGTGGCAGCTTGGTGGCGAAGCTTCTTGGTTTGGGACCAAAGGCAACGCCGCCTCCACGTAGCATGGGACTCTGTCCGTCGCCGAGACGGGCCTTTCCAGAGCCCTTCTGGCGACGAACCTTCGTTCCCGATCCACGGACCTCTCCGCGAGTCTTAGTGTTCGCAGAGCCTTGGCGGAGCGAATCAAGATGATGCACGACACATAGGTGAAGAATGTCGCGTCGAACAGGGTGGGCGAATACGGTGGGATCAAGTTCTGCTACTTGGTCGAGCGAATGTGCAGCGTGTTTTGAGCGTAGCAGAGACGAGAGGGGAATGTAGACCGGCTGGCGGAGGGAAGAACCTATGAAGGCGTCACTTTCGATGCATACGCAACCCTAAAGAAAAGTTACCTTGGATAGCACTTGACGGTTCACCAGATCCTAGTAGAGCGGGCGGATTCGTGGGGTCTGTGCTCACAACATGGTTATGGCTGTTATTTGTCACGGCCGCTGTCGCATACGTCCGGAGAGCCCGTGTTCGTGCCTAGAAACAGAAGAAAAAGTAAGTCCATAGCGCTATCCAAAAAGCTATCTTTGTGCTTACCAGCCTAACAGCGCTGAGAGCCGCTGAAAGCATGCTCGAGAACTCAATGGTTCAGTTGGTCAGTCGCGGACAGTAACGCGACTCGGACCGCACAGAACCAGAAGTTGGTTACATAATCACAGCCCCACGAACAAGCGTCTGTCCAATCGTCAACGAAACACCAACGACGCCTTCAACGACATCAAGGTAGGTAAATCTTATCCAGATTCTTGTGGATCCCACCCTTTCATCACCTGCATGGCGTCTGTGTGGTTCTAGTCTCAACGTTTTGCCATGCAGGCGGTGGATGTTATTGAGGCGTCCTGGATGACAATCCACTGTTCTCCCCACTGGGATCGCGCTGACGGACTCTTTCTATCTAGAATACTATAGGCAGGTCCCGTTGACTTTCTACAAAATGGCTACTTCCACAAAGGCCGTACAAACTTTCGGGAAAAAAAAGGTGTGTTGTGATGATATATCTTTGCACGCCCGATTGTGACCACGCCCTCCCTTCCAGACAGCGACTGCGGTCGCGCATGCGCGTGAAGGCAAAGGCTTAATCCGTATCAACGGGTCTCCGATCAACCTCGTTCAGCCGGAGATTCTGCGATTCAAGGTCTATGAGCCCGTCCTTGTCGCTGGTGAAGATACCTTTGCCAACATCGACATCCGTGTACGTGTCAAGGGTGGTGGACACACTTCTCAAGTATATGCGATCCGTCAAGCCATTTCCAAGGCCGTTGTTGCATACTACGCGAAATGTGTCGACGCATTCAGCGCAATCGAGTTGAAGAAGAAACTCGTGGCGTATGATAGGACACTGCTTACTGCAGATCCCCGGAGGATGGAACCAAAGAAATTCGGTGGTGCCGGTGCTCGTGCGCGCAGGCAGAAGAGGTGAGTCCGACTAACATTTCCGATTGTTTGTGATAATAAGCCAACCCCTCCTCAGTTACCGATAATTTGTTTGCCATGTCGTGTTGTACACTTGCGTCATCGAATACTGCAATGTTTTCATCCCTTAATATGCCGCAACTCCATGCAATGCCTATGCCGCTATAAAAATAAGCTTATCGTCCGTTGTGCTTCCCTGCCTTTGCATGGGAATCATAATTATCACATATAAGTGCGCCTATAAGGTAAACGTCCCTCGCAAATGCTACTGTCCATGCCTACAACTCGATGCGCCGTTGCTTGCATGGCCTTTCTCCACATTCGTCCTCAGTAAGAAATGGCCGTTTGCGCTTGCAATGGATAGAAATTGGTTCTCTAGTCTTGAAAGACGGTTGGGTGGTTTCTAACAGGGAATCTTCAGGGAACTCGATATTTGCATCGGACGAGGGGTCATACAGTAAGGGAATGTCGGAATAACTAAAATCGAAAGTGGGAGATGGTGGGACGTCATCTCGAAGGGTCACGAGAGCTCCTTCGGGGGAGGAGGTTCCTGAGTCGACCCATTCGTAATGTGTGTCAGTGTCCGAATCCCTGGCTTCAGAAGGCGAATCCAATGTGTAATCAAGTTGGGGGGTAAATTCATGATGTGGCATCGGTATTTCGTCCGTCAGGCGTGAATGATGAGGGTTGTACCAAGAATCGTCTGGAGGTGGGGCGTATGACTCCGTAGGTGACATTGATGCCCACGTGAAGAGCAAAGAATCGTCGATGTCATGGCTTAGCGGTAGTGACGGGAATTCGTCAGAGGGTGCGGCTCCGTCCGGGGGAGTAGACGGATCGAGAGAGCTCGATACTAGACAATTATCCGAGGAAATGACTGTCGGTCGTTGCGCGAACGACGGATCTAGCTCGAGGTTCGCCGTGCTGGTAGAAGGTCCAAATGGATTCCACGACGTTACGGCAGCCTGAGCGACACGATGCTCTGGTCGTTCCGAATCATACGTGGGGTGACGTGTATCAAAGAATTCTTCTCCTGTGATACTCAATCCTCGCTTGTGCCTCTGAGTAGGAGCGTAGCCCAGGACGTCAGAATTGATATCTCGTTCTGGCTGTTTTCCCTTGAGACGAGAACCGGGAAGTGATGTGAAAGGTGATGACTGGACGTCATCGTCGTCTTCCTGACTGAGGAGACCGGATATGGGAGAATTCTCGGAGCTTGTCCTGGGATGAAGCTGGTTCGCCTCCGAATCAAGGTAGAGTAGGTCGTCCACACTTAGCGGCTGATCTCCAGGAATCCAGGATACAGGGCGTATCGAGATGTCCGGGGCACCAGGAACGTAAAAAGGAAGTAGTGGTGGGGGGAGGTCTTCTAGTGTACTTTTATCCCATCGTTGAAGAGTGATCTCAGATATGGGAAGCTGAGGCGCACAAGTTAGCATCGACAATTGTTGTGCGGTCGTGAACAATGCATACGGGGGCAGTGAAGGTATCTCCCTTATGGGTGTTCATTCTGATTGCGGAACGATTCTCCCTCGCAAGTCGATATTCAAACTCGCGGGCACCTTGGTAATCTAGAAGAAACCTGACTTGGCGCATCTCAAGTTGAAACTCGTGAGCATGGCAGCCACCGAGGCCAATCTCCATCGCGGGTTGAAGGCAAGACGCATGTCGGAAGTTGATAATTGTTGGCTTTCCATCTCTGCCTGCATCGAACTCGAATGAGACGGTGATTATAGTTAGTCGTAACATACCAATAAGCATATGTTTCAACGCAACATCGCCATGAAGTACTCCACGGGCGTGGATCTGAATATATGCCTCGACAATTGCACCCTTTTCAGCGGTTGAGATTGACCTATCCGCCACTCGCCATGCATGGGGGTGTGGAGGCTCCATTGCCATGTTTGCAAGACCTTCAGGTGTGCTGTATACGCCTATTATACTAGGAACGCAAAGTCCCTGGAGCGGTCGCAAGTGGTGGGGGTGACCATACAAATACAGCTGGAAAGAGAGACAGTCAGCTTCTGAGACAAGCATCGCGGCGAGGGCGGTACCTCTTTGTGGAAGCCATCCCACATCTTCCATCTATTTGAAAAAAAGACGTCAACAATAGCCAGTAAAACAGAACGGAATACCTACATTTTCAACACGACGGCAACAACTTGAGCTCCGAAAATTGCCCTTCTGAGATAACTTGTGGTGGCCCTTCCGGCTGGAGGAGAAATCGGATAAATCCAGGCTGGCTTTGGAGAAAATCTCACCTCGTAACATGACGCCTTTTCCGAGACATCGTAGTTTTGGGCCGAAAAACCGGGAGTATTTGCCGTGGGGCATATACAAACGATCGAGATAATGTGAGACATCTGAACTCCCTTCACCACATTCGCTGCATTGTGTCAGTGATGCCATTAACATCTGTGGTAACGTGGACGTGGATGTCGCCAGCGGCATCGGATCCTCGAGTGGTGGTACAATGAGGGGGATAGTGAGAATCATTAGCGGCATTCATTACGAATATATAGCAACGACTGCGAGTTGAGTTGTCAAGCAAGGGGTTACCCATCCGGTTCCCAAAGACGCGAAGAATGTCGGACTCATTGTGTGTCTGCGTTAAGATAAATAATTGTTGTCATGGCCGCGGACGTGGACAATTGGGATCCATTCAATCACAATAGAGAATTGCACGCCGGCCCGGGATTCCCGCGCTAGGTCGATTCCGTCTCCCTCACTGCCCGCTACCGCCTGTGGACACCATGGCCGATTCACCACTTCCCCTTTCTCTTACGCAAGCAAGTGAAAAGTCACCGCATATATTCGTTGATTCTTCCGAATCACCTCTTTCCGTCTTTCTCGAGGTGAATTCTGAGATCCCCGCCCGGCCTAGGCTCATTCGCCTCCTTCGTGTGAGTGCTGTCATTCCAAATGTTATGCTTGCGTTCGATGTCTGATGCCACAGTGTAACTGCTTACAGGCATCAGGAGCCGATATATCTCACAACCCTTCAGATGCTAATATCCTTCTCATCAACTCGGAGACAGATTCCGGTCTCAAGTTTGTGCACGATTGGAAAGCAGACCCACACAAGATATTTCTAAAGTATCATTGGATACAGGCCTGTATTCGAGCTGGCCGTGCACTCCTTGAGGGGGAAGACTGGGGCGGGTTTCGTGTCTTTCACGCAAGTCGTTGTGTCTATAGTGACGAGGAGGGCGATGAGAGTCTGGAAGATGCGCAGAGTGAGACACGGTGGGTCACCTTTTTCGCTCTGCCATTTCTCCTCTCATGTATCCAAAAGCCCCTTAACGGTGCTGCAACGCACTCCGAACGAAAGGGCGATCCTGTCAACCCCTCCATTTAGCAGTAAAGCCTCGCTCAACCCAACGCATCTAAAGCCACCTTCGCCTACTCGACCTTCGTCACGTCAAAGTGCTAAGCTTAATACGCCAAGCCTTGCTCCTAGGAGCCCTATCCCTTCTAGTCGGAGTGTTTTGAACCATATGCCTGCACAATCGCCTTCCAATTTGGATTCCTCCACAGCTATATCCCCATCTCCAAAACTCACCGCCGGGATCAGCAACCAAAACACGTCCATACACCGCCACTCTGCTCCTGCAATCCCTCCCAAACATACAATCCTTAATTCTCGATTGCCTCCGCAAAATTCTGCGCCACCCCATCCATTCCCCGAAGCCGCGGACACGCCAACCTTGGCACCTTCCCTGCCATGGATAACTGAACCACAAAATCAAAACATTCCTTTAGCCATGAACAGCTCTGGGCCACAGCATCCCCTCCCGGCTGGTCCAACAGATTTATTGAATGTGTTGAATTACGCGTTTCAAATCCAGAACACTGCGTCCCAAGTTCAAAACGCTGCCTCTCAGACTTTGACGCAGCTGGTCGAAACTATCATCGCGGTTGCGCAGGTTCAGGGGATGGACACTGCTATCATTCAGAACTATCTTGCCACCCTTCCTATGTCATCGTCGCTCGTTCAGCCGTCTCCGTCGTCCCATACACAAGAACCTGCTCTTCACCCTGTGGGTGGGCATGCAGGATCCTCTGTTCCGGGCTCGTCTCTCGGGGACGTGGGCAAAGATCCAGCAGGTCCGCGTACCCCTCGTAGTCGTCCGTCACCTGAATCGGCTTTGCCGGCCAAACGGAAACGAAAATCTCCCGAACTACCTCCCTCTAAAGGAGTTGTTCCAAACTCACGACAGAATCCATCTGGGGCATCCGTGAGGCCTCCGTCAGGAGGGGGCGTTTTTTCCGCAAAGAATGGACGACCCATCTTGGTATTTGTCCAGATTGATGTTCGGGGGCGACACGAAATCGTGCACCTGATAAAGGTTAGTCCTTTGAGTCCTGTTACACTTCACGACACCAATTCCTTACAGAAAAACGGTGGGAAAATAACCGCGGACATCCCCAAAGCAAACTTTGTCATCCTGAATCCACGTTCCGTTTCCTACGCTGACTTGAGGCAAGAGGCGGACGATTCTGGGCGGACGATAGTGCAAACATCCTTTATCACAGAAAGTATCAAGCAAGGCCGTCTCTTGAATCCGAGTGATTTCTTGCTTGGGGGTGTTAGTTCGCCGAAGAAAGTTAATCGGGGGGGACGTCGTCCAGCATCCTTTCGTGATAGACATTCACCAGAGAGCGACTTTGCAACGCCAGAGGCAAAGGCCCCTGAGCCCATCGTAGGCGCTTCCTCGTCCAAACCCACACCCACGCGTAAACGCTCCATAACTCCGGAACCCCCAGCGGCTGTGCAGATGAAGCACGGGTACAAATTTACCCCTGCAGAAATGACCTACACTTGGGTCCTCGTTCGTCGTATCATAACTAAGGACCCAATGGTCACCAAGTTGACGGTGACGAAGGCGCTACACGAGAAGGTGTGCCGCGTATACTTCATTATTGTCAGCGCATAGAATTCATACTTTCTTTAAAGATGCCACATCACACCATGTCTTCGTGGGCAGCCACGATGACAAGACACAAAGACATGTACGAGTCGGTCAGAGCCGCGGCACTTGGTTTAACGACTTCTGGGAGAAATACGCCTACTTCACAACAAGGGCAAGGCGCCTACCATTCGCTGAACGAGAGCAGTGATGTCGAAATGTTTGAGGCTGGCCGAGACGCAGAAGAGTTAGAAGAGCTTCAAGTTGGAGCGTCCCTGGTCGTGGGTGAAGACGAATCCACGCACGACGATGAGTTGCAACCATCGCTCGAAGGGGCAAACGAGGACGAGAGTGAACGTGACGCATACGCACGAGACTTTGAGGCCATCGTTGAGTTCTTTATGTCTCCAGATGCTGACACCGGGCAAGAACATGAGATCTTCGAACGGCTAACAGCAAAGGTAATCCCGGTTAGAACTCTCATTGATGGGCCACCTAATAACTTGGCTACAGAGCGTATGCATCACTGCTCCGAGTTGGTCTGTATTTCTGGACAAGCACGGTGAGGCCGTAACAGAAGAAGTTGATCGGAGGGACAGAGCTCAGCGTCATGAGCAGGGTGTACACTGAAACGCTCGGTTTGTCCGAGGATTCTCTATTTGCTAGACGCGAGCGAAGCCCGTTACGTCTACTGATATAAGGATTCTTGGGGCTAACGCTTGTACATTACACGACCTAATAATGATGCGTACTGTGCGCTTGTAATGGAGCCCCCACCCACGTATTGACCCTTGCATTTCGAAATTCTGAGTAATGTATGACACTGTTGAACGAAGCAATCGCGGTGATCATTGAAGGGAAGAGAGTGGCGGGGATGATGGGTTTTGTTTGAAGAAACGCTTTCGTTTTTCCTCATACGACAGCGCCTCCTGATCTCCTCGTAACGACTGACCGGCAGTATCAAACGTCCCTACTGCAGCCCCAAGAACCGCGCAGGAAGCCACTGCTATTGGGAGGGAACGAGCTGTAGAGATGCGTTGAGACAAGGGTACCAGAAGGTACAGCTGCGCACACCTCTGAGACCGGCTAAGAAACCAGCCGCGCAGCCGCCAGCTACGCCATTGAGCGCGTCCTGCTTTTCCCGTTGGTTTGCGACGATGGATTCGGTGGCGGCGAATGTGGCACCCATGGCAGCTGCGAAACAATGACGTAGAACAGTATGACTGAGTTTGGAAACTCAATAAAGTGACTGTGGAACGGACCAAAGAAACCGATGGTCCCGCCCGTTCTTGAAAGGAATCCTGACGCGCCCTTGGAATGGGTCCCCAGTGCGTTCTGCACGCTGCTGACGAAGGCGCCGACTAAGGCAGCTTGCATCCCGACGGTCGCGGTATATTGGAGCGTCGGCCTTGGTTCGAAACTGGGCGTTTCCATTGGTGGGCCTGGGATATCTGTAGTCGACATGGCGAACTACCGAGAAAGGCGATGGGTAAAGTAGGAGTAGGAGTATGGTGTATGTATCGGACAACGGTACCGGTCTCCTACCTCCGATTTCCGGCCGAGGTTACCACTTTTGGAGGCATATTACCGGAGTACTAGCGTTCGAAGCTCTTGATGGAGGTCCAGCAAGATGAGAGGCTACCCTGGTACAGGGACAAGCAAACGGAGGCCCCATTCCGGTTGACGACGTGCTTCAAGGTTCGCCCGTATCTCATCGAGCAGTGTCATGTCGTGCGACGTGCTGTTTGACCTGTAGAACCTCCGCGGCCAGGAATACCGCTTTGTATCACTCTTCCCGTGGAGTCTCACCTCCTTGCCTTCTCTTCACTATGGTCACTTGGACGATGCCTGGCCTAGGCTCATAGACACTTACGCAGGCTCGATTGTTGTTGGCTACACGGAGGGGCTGTATCTAGTAGATGCACTCAGGCCTGGTGGTAGACAAAGGAAACAGATTCGTCTCAATACCGTGGGTCTCTGCTGCTCGTGCTGTCTCTCAGTTCAGAGGTTCAACAGATAGGTAGGAAGGTCGTCCTATTACTGCTGTGGCTTGGGCTCTAAGTCGGAGAGACTCCAAGTCCTTGGACCCTCTGCTGGTGATCGCGATGTCGGGCGTGGTGTGTGTGTATAGTGTTGGGCGCGGCGAGGCAGTTGGCTTTCTCCGCGGCCATGGTGGAGTATGCCTTTGGCCCTGATCTGGAGTTCTGCTGACCTTAGGATAGCCGATTTCCTCCATCGCCGTTCATCCGCACATCCCTTCTTACATTTGTACCACCTCTTCAGATCAGACAGCGAGAATTTGCAACCTCGATAGATTTCCCGATGACCGCCAGGTGAATCCTCCTTCGTTACCAGGAACTGGTCCTAGCAAGAGCGGAGCACCTCACGGCATACGTTCTTCAGAGAAGGAAGAATGGGGCAAGGGTCAGTGTATCTCTGTCCTCGTGGGGGGTAGAAGTGGAGGTCACCTCGCCGCGGTGACTTGCGCGGCATTTCATCCCACATTCCCCCTCATCGCGACTGGCGGGGTAAAGTTCCATTTGCTCGTCGTGGCGCTTCTAGCTAAGAAGTGAATGCATCATTTGCTCGTCCAGATGGATCGTATGGTCAAGATCTGGCGCGTGCACGATTATAAAGACGAATATAAAGGCCAACTTCTTCGCGAAGATAAGCCGCTGTTTAGCAGCACGCTTGTTCATCGATCTTCTGTCGCATCCGTGGTTTGGTGCGTCGGTCTTTCAGACCAACCAATTTTTTTCTCATGGTTAGTCAGGCTAGCGCAAGATACGCTCCTTACCCATTGCACTTCCACAGATTTCTCGAGTCACGTCGAATTACCAAAAGAACAATATCCCACAGATGACGAGTCGGAAGACGATGCCCCTGAGCAAGAGTGGTTTGGGTCTGCAGGAAGGATCGTCATTCTGCGATGGTTAGCACTCGAAAGATTTTTTCCGCCGAGTCAGACGAGGTATCCGACCATTCAAAGGGGATGTGCATCTGTGAGTTGCATTGCGCCACCGTGATACTATCAGCACTTGTTGGTCGGTCACTGAAACGTATGTGTTTTTAGGATTACCAAGAGAGTTGTACGTATGGGACGCTGTCCAAGGCCGCCCGCTCTGACGCCCTGAACTATATCCAGCATCCTTCACTGTACTAGCGTCCATCCCTCTCCCGTATTATCCCCATACTCCATATCTCCGTGTGTTTGGGGACGTCTACCATGATCACGTCATCCTCGTCGCCCACCAGCGCACCATTCATCTGCTAAACACTTCACACGCGCCGGGTGTCGAGACGAGCGAGTTCCCCGCTGATCTGGAGCAGTTTCCCACAGCCTTCATAGCCCCGGCAAGGCTTCGCGCTGAGGAGAAAATAGACAGGAAGTGGCTTCAGGGTAACGATTGGGTGCATGGCTTGGGCTGGCACATCAACCTTGATCCAAAGTTTGCCGTCGACGAACAAATAAAAGCAGTAGACATGGGATTGAATGGGGAAATGATCGTGGGAGTGGGGAGTAAAGGGAGCATGTGGATATGGATGAAAGATATGTAGACTCCATTAGCGTCCACTACACTACGGGCATTTCCGATCTCTCAGCCGCGCAACTGGCCTCTCCTCCCTCAAGACTGAGCGGTTTATCACGAATTCAAGTGCATTGTGATTGTATTGAAATGTACAATAAAAGTTATTCATAACCTTTTCCAAAAGCATTTGGAGCGAAATTTGCAGCATTAGCATATTTTCACTACTACACCCCAGGGAAAGTGAAGTGCTGTCAATGACTGGCACTGCAGTCATTTTCATACGCTCGCCTTGTATGTTGCATGCTTGCTCGACTTCACACAACTATTAATTAGTCACCTCATCCGCCCTCCCTTCTCGGTCTATTTCTTCGGACAAGACTATGGAGGACATGTGCCCATGTGACGAATGGGCAAGAAAAGAAGGAATGAAAAAAAAACCGAAACCCAAACTCTCGACTAAAAGCAACCCGACTCGCCACACTCCGCAAGTTGGTTAAGCTCAATGAGCTTGAGTGGGCACAGCCTCCCCTGGAGTTGTGTTCAATATGGAACGATGACGCCCTGCGGTGCTTTGGTAGGTTCCTCCTCTGGAATCGTGTTAACACCACCGTTCTGGCGCTTGACGTAGGGAACGATAACGCCTTGCGGTGCTTTGGTGGGATCTTCCTCTGGAATCGTGTTGATACCGCCGTTTTGACGCTTAACATATGGGACGATGACGCCTTGCGGTGCTTTGGTAGGTTCCTCCTCCGGAATCGTGTTAACACCACCGTTCTGGCGCTTGGCGTAGGGAACAATAACGCCTTGCGGTGCTTTGGTGGGATCTTCCTCTGGAATCGTGTTGATACCACCGTTTTGGCGTTTGACATATGGGACGATGACGCCTTGCGGTGCTTTGGTGGGCTCCTCCTCCGGAATCGTGTTAACACCACCGTTCTGGCGCTTGACATATGGGACGATGACGCCTTGCGGTGCTTTGGTAGGATCCTCCTCCGGAATCGTGTTGATACCACCGTTTTGGCGCTTGACATATGGGACAATGACGCCCTGGGGTGCTTTGGTGGGATCTTCCTCTGGAATGGTGTTGATGCCACCGTTCTGGCGCTTCTCGTACACTAAGGCATCGTTCTGAGAAAGGTGCTCACTCAGTAATGTTGAGCACAATCAGAGACGACACAAACGTACAAAGTCACGCTTGACATACGCCGGAATCGGTTCAAATGGGGTCGGGTTGCGCTGAGCCAGGCCGCGCTAATAAAGGAAATGTCAATACGCGAGAGACTCAAATAGATGTCAACAACGCGTACCTGGATCGGCTCTGGGACTGGCATTGCCGCAACATTCACGACTGCCAAAAGTCCGACAAAAGCGAGACCAGTAAAACGAGGGGACAGCATATTAAAAAGAGTCGATAGAACAAAAGTTGCAATTGAAAATTTAGTCAGAGAGAAGGGGTGGTAAGGTCGACCTGCGGCCTGTACGAACGAACGACAAAAAGAACCTGCATAGAAAAGAACGGTTTAGCTCGGGTGGACAACATAGAAGATGGGAAGACTGACGAGAAGGGGGGTTAAGGTGAGGGAGAAGGCGAGTTGGCAACGGACTTGCGAGCGCAAGTGATTTTATGGGACAGTCGGTTTCCCTCGCAACGGCATCGCAGAGCACCGAGACACGATGATGATATAATCCCGGCGCTCAGCGCCTTTCATCAGTACCGCTATGCCAGATTCTCGGTTCTCTCGTCTCAAGTCGGACCCTCGCTTTCGCAGCCTCAAAAGACACAAGAACAAGGTCGCAGTAGACAGCAGATTTAGTTCTGTGTTCTCCAAAACCAAGAAAACATCAAAGATCGGTGTGGGCTTTTTCTTGTTTCTCTTAATCACTGCGCTGGCATGTCTGACACGAAGAGCGCCCAGACAAATATGGCCGGCGTTTGTCTGGTTCCCAAGAGCATGAAAATTTACGGCGGTTTTATCGCCTTGATTCTGATAATCAACTAGAATTCCCTCCTGGTCCTGACTATGCCCGCGGCGAAGTGCTCCTCGAGTCTTCCGATGAGGAGGAGGAAGGTGGGGGCGCTGTAGACTATGATCAGTCCAGCGATGGCGACAATGACAACGGCGTTGTCACGTTGGGTGCTGATGTTGACAGGCCAATTCCTGTGCCACACGACGAGGATGATGGAGTAGACCTGGACGAAGACGATTTTGCAGACATGGACGCGCAGGCTACTCAGCACCGGAAGAGCGCACCTGACGATGAAGAAGAAAGCTCACGTAGGACACGTCGTATCGCTGTTGTCGACCTGGACTGGGACTATGTCCGCGCCATACATCTGTATAAAATCTTCGCTTCTGCCGTCGCACTCATTGGGTGGTCCTCATCGAGATCAAACGGCGCGTTGGCTCCAGCAGTACGGGGTAAAGTGCTCAGCGTACGCATCTACCCGAGTAAATTTGGCTTAGAACGTATGGCCCAAGAGGAGAATGGTCCCCCACCTGAGTTATTAAAGACGAGGCAAACGACTGATGACGACGAGGTCGTGAATGAGAAGACAATCTACGAAGTTGGGGATGCAGACGAGTACGATGAGGATGCGCTGAGAAAGTACCAATTACAGCGCATGAGGTGTGTCGATTATCATTTTATAGGCGCACCCAACGAATATACGAATACATGGACAGATACTTTTATGCTATCGTGGAATGTGACACCGTTTCATTCGCATCATATCTCTATTCTGAGCTGCAAGGTGCCGAACTCGAGCGATCAGCAAACGTCCTGAATCTGAGCTTTGTTCCGGATGACATGACATTCGAAGAGGAGTGCAGGTTGTGTCGTCCTATTTTCTCTTTGGCTGTCAACTTAATGTGTTGGAATCCATCAAACAGAGACCAAGCAACCTCTGCCTCTGCGAATGACACCACGAATTACCAACCCTTCGACTTCGCGACGGATGTGAGGTTACGTGTTGCGAATCGTTTATCAACGTATTGACGTGTCATCACAGGCTCTTCGGCATTCCAAAGTCAAGTTGACCTGGGATCAAGATGACCCAGAACGTGACCGTGTCACCCGTCGAGCCCTCTCTCTCAAGGAGATCGAGGAGAATGACTTTCGTGCTTATGTCGCTTCATCGACTGACTCGTCATCGGAAGATGAAACAAAACCAAGGAAGAAATCTGCCGATCGTGACAGACTGCGCGCGCTTCTGCTCGGCGGCGGAGGCAATGACTTGCCAGAAGGGTGGGCTGGCAGCAAGACTGAAGACATGGACAGGGATGGTGGCGATGTGGACATGGAAGTTACGTTCCGCCCAGCTCTCGCTGGTGGAAACGATGAAGGCGAAACGACACTTGACATGTACCAACGTAAAATGCGAGAGAAGCGTAAGAAACGCAAGCAGGAACTGAAGGATAGAAACAAGGGTAA
>Ga0209488_10000227_pt1 | contig 45009 bp, 41 predicted proteins | sample Rivendell_Oct201_8_FD_188349 | JGI IMG/M metagenome (GOLD analysis project Ga0209488, IMG submission 188349) | Vadose zone soil microbial communities from the Eel River Critical Zone Observatory, Northern California, USA -... | ecosystem: Environmental > Terrestrial > Soil > Vadose zone >...
AGGGCTGCGCGCCGCCCGGGCGCGACGCGCGCGCGTGCCCGATGAGACGCAGCAGCTGCGCGGCGCGCGTGACTAACCCCACGGCCGAACGGATGAACACCAGCAGCGACAACACTTCGCGCGTGCGCCTCATCAGCATGACGGCGCCCAGCACCGCGATCCAGGCGAGTGGGTGGCGCGCGACGTGCTCGCCCGCGGCGCCCGCGGCTCGCGGCTGCTGCGGACGCAGCGCCGCCAGTCGCTCCCTGAATTCCACGCGCTGCTGCGCGCAGCGCGCCAACAGTGCGCGCCGCCGCTCCTGCAGGTCCGCCATGCGCGTCACGATCCGCCCCCGCCGGGGCGCTGGTCTTCGCGCAGTTGCCGCAGCGAGCCCTCCAGAATCGGTGGCTGGTTACGCAGGGTGCGCGCACCGAGCACGCCGAACAGCAGCGCCAGGGCGAGGAACACCAGCGTCCCGCCGAGCAGAGCGAGTGTGCGATGCGTGTCCCACAGCGCCACGACCAGCGTGGTGAGAGCGAAGGCGAGCGCGAGCAACGCGCACGCGACCGCACCCACCAGGCACACGAGCACCCGCAGCAGCGCCAACAGGTGAATCTCCAGCTCCACCGCGGCGAGGTCGAGGCGGGTCCTCAGCCCATCCAGGGCCGCGCCGAGCAGCCCGCTGAACGCCGAGCGCAGCGGCTGATCGGCGCCGGCATCCGGCGCTGGGGATCCGGGCGCGTCCATCAACGGCGGCCCATGAGAAGTCCGAGGAGCAGCGCAACCCCGCCCGCGACCGCCACCGCCTGCCAGGGGTTGCTGCGCACGTAGCTGTCGAGATCGCGCGCCCGGGCGGTCAGCTGTTCCTCGAGTGCACTCAGCCGGGTACGCAGATCCCGCACCGCGGCCTCGGCGCGCTGCTGCATTTCCCCGCCGTCCGCGCTGCCGCTCGCCCGCAACAGCGCTTCGGCCTCGCTCACCAGCGAGCGCAGCTCCTCGGCCAGCTTCCCGGCATCGAACGACTCGGTCATGGCGGTGTTCCTCGCACCTGAAGCCTCCGCCCTGGATTTACGCATATCCGAACCGAAACCGCGAGACTCGCGCTGCCGGCTGCGCTACTCTCGCGCAAGAGTGCCTCCATGAACGCGCCGGTGCCCAATCCGCTGCTCGAGTTGCGCAAGCTCGGCGAGAGTGTCTGGCTCGATGACATCAGCCGCCGCATGCTGCAGGACGGCAGTCTCGCGCGCCTGATCCGCGACGACGGCGTGGCCGGCCTCACCTCCAACCCGGCGATATTCGCCCACTCCATGATGAGCGACCCGCAGTACGCGCAGCCGATCGCGCAGCTGCTGCCGGAGATGTCATCGGGCATCGCGCTGTACGAGGAGCTCGCCCTCGAGGATCTGCGCGCGGCCGCCGCACTCCTGCGCCCGCTCTACGATGCAACTGCCGGGGGCGATGGCTACGTGAGCATGGAGGTGTCGCCGCACCTCGCCTACGACGGCCCCGGGAGTCTCGCGGAGGCACAACGCCTGTGGGAGCGTCTGCGACTTTCCAACGCGTTCATCAAGATCCCCGGCACCGAAGCCGGGTTGCCGGTGATCCGCGCTCTCATTGCTGCGGGCATCAACGTGAACGTGACGCTGCTGTTCTCGCCCGAGCGTTATCGCGCCGTGGCGCGCGCCTACATGGAGGGCCTGAGCGCACGCGCCGCGGCCGGCCAGCCGCTCACCCGCGTCGCCTCCGTGGCGAGCTTCTTCCTCAGCCGCATCGACACCGCCGTGGACGCTCTGCTCGATGGCCTCGCGGCGCGCGGCCAGCCCGCAGCGCGCACCCTGCGCGGCAAGGCGGCGATTGCCAGTGCCTGTCGCGCCTACGAGATTCACCAGGAGCTGCTCGCCGGCGCACAATGGCAGGGCCTGGCGGCGCACGGTGCGCGGCCGCAGCGGCTGCTGTGGGCATCGACCTCGACCAAGGATCCGGGCTACAGCCCGATCAAGTATGTCGAGGAGCTGGTGGTGCCCAATACGGTCAACACCATGCCGCTCGAGACACTCGATGCCTATCGGCGCCTGGGTAGACCCGAGCTGCGTCTCGAGCGCCACATTGCCGAAGGCTGCGATGCGCGCGAAGGCCTGGAGCGGCTCGATGTCGATCTGGAGGCCGTCGCGGCACAACTCGAGCGCGAGGGCGTGACGAAGTTCATCGAGCCTTTCGACCGGCTGCAACAGTGGCTCGAGGAACGACGCCGCGGCCGGCGGGCATCCTGAGGTCTGCGGGGGAGCGAAGTGGATACCAATGCGGTACGCGACCGACTGCTCAAGCGCCGCGACGAGCTGCGCCAGCGCGCCAGCGATGCGAGCGCTGATCTGCGGCACGAGGCGGACCCGCTGTCCGCCGACTTCGCCGAGCAGGTGACGCAGCGCGAGAACGACGACGTGCTCGGGGCCATCTCCCACTCGGCCCAGGAAGAGCTGCAGCAGGTCGAAGGGGCGCTGCGGCGTCTCGCCTCCGGCCGCTACTCCACCTGCTCGGTGTGCGGCGAGGACATCGAGCCGGAACGGCTGGAGGCCGTGCCCTATACCGATCGGTGTCGCTCCTGCGCGGAAGGCGGCCGTGCGGCGGGCGGCCGCGGTGCCCGCAGCTGACAGCGGCGCGCGCGCAACGCGCGATGAGCCCATGAACGCCCCGAGCGCCTCAGGGGTCATCACCATCACCACCGACTTCGGCCACCAGGGACCGTTCGTCGGTGTCATGAAGGGCTGCATGCTCACGCGCTTCCCGGCGGCGCGCATCATCGATCTCACGCATGAGATCGTGGTGCATTGGCCGGCGGAGGCGGGCTTCTGGCTGGCGCATGCCTTCGGCTACTTCCCGCCGGCGACCGTGCACGTCGCCGTAGTCGATCCGGGCGTCGGCACCGCACGCAACATTCTCGCCGTGTATGCCGGCGGACACTATTTCCTGGCGCCCGACAACGGCCTGCTGGCCCCGATCGTCAGCCGCACGCGCGATGCACTGATCGTGCGCCTGGGGACCGCGGAGCTGGCGCGCCTCGGAGTGCACCGTCCGAGCGCCACCTTCCACGGCCGGGACATTTTCGCGCCGGTCGCTGCCGAGCTCGCGGCCGGGCGCTGCCAGCTGCGCTCGCTCGGCGAAACGGTGAGCACCCTGGTCCCGGCGTGGGTGGAAGACCCTGCGGTCGAGCCTCGCAGCGTCACCGGCGTGGTCATCAGCATCGATCACTTCGGCAACCTCATCACCAACATCGACGCCGCACTCATCGAGCGCTTCCGGCTGCCGCTGGTGCACGCGGGGAACCACTCCTTTCCCCTGCTGCGCACCTACGGCGACACGCGTCCCGGGGAGTATCTCGCGCTCGTGAACTCCTTCGGGGTGATCGAGATCGCCCGCGCCGAGAACAGCGCCGCGGAGGGGCTGGGGCTCAGCCGCGGTGCCCCGGTGGTGGTCCGGGACCGCACCGATCAGCCCTGAAGCGAGCGCCGGCGGGGGCGGGTTCAGGGCCCCGGCGGCTGGCCCGGACGGCATGGGGGCCAAAAGTTGATCGGCGGCGCGAATCGGCTATAGTTCGCAGCCTTGCTCCGTGCCGTAAAGGCACGTTAGCTGTTGAATTAATTCGGGATTTGCGCCGCCAGATGTCGGAACGAGACAACGAGACTTTCGATCTCGACGATGAATTCCTGAGCAGTCCGACCGAGGACGGCACCGATTACGACCGGCTGCTCGACCGGGTGGACAAGCGTGTCCGTAATCAGGGCAAGCGCGGCAAGGCCGCGTGGAGCCGCCTCGAGGAAGTGCTGGCGGACAAGAAGCTCGAGAAAGATCTCAAGGACTTCGACGACGAGCTGTAGAGGCGAGCCGGCATGCGGCGGCGTGGCTGAAGGAACAAGCAGTGACCCGCACGCCCTCGGCCTGGATCGTCCTGAAGTTCGGCGGAACGAGCGTCTCGACGCTAGCCAACTGGACTAACATCGCGCGGGTCGCCGCCGCGCGCAGCGCCGGCGGCGCGCGCCTGCTCATCGTGCATTCGGCCGTGACCGGCATCACCGACCGGCTCGAGCGGCTGCTGGATGGCGCCACGGGCGAGGCGCAGGAGGAGCAGCTGCGCGCCATCGAGGAGCGCCACCGCACTCTGGCGAGCGAGCTGGGCGTCACCCTCGGGGAGGAGATCGAGGAAAAGCTCGCCGAGCTGCGCGAGATCGCCGCCGGGATCGCGCGGGCGCGCGACGTGAGCGACCGCACGCGCGCGCACGTCTTGGCCGCCGGTGAGCTGATGGCCACGCACCTTGGCGTGTCCTTCCTGCGCTCGCGCGGACTCGAAGTTGCATGGGCCGATGCGCGCACCATGCTGCGTGCCGAAGAGCGCGCCAGCGCCTCGGCCAAGGCGAGCGTGCTCTCGGCGGTGTGCGGTTTCGCGCCCGATGCGGCCCTCGAGCAGCGCCTGCAGGGGCTCGCACCGGTGGTCGTCACCCAGGGATTCATCGCCAGCGATGACGAGGGCAACACCGTGCTCCTGGGGCGCGGCGGCTCGGATACCTCGGCAGCCTATCTCGCGGCCAAGTTGCGCGCCCAACGGCTGGAGATCTGGACCGACGTACCGGGCATGTTCAGCGCCAACCCACGCGCTACGCCCACCGCGCGACTGCTGCGCGCGCTGCACTACGACGAGGCCCAGGAAATCGCCACCAGCGGCGCCAAGGTCCTGCACCCGCGCTGCATCCTGCCGGCGCGCCAGTACCACATTCCGCTGCACATCTATGCGACCCAGGCGCCGGATCTGGAAGGCACGGTGCTCAGTGCCGAGAGCGACGGCGGCGCGCAGGTGAAGGCGGTGTGCAGCCGCAAAGGCATCACGCTCATTTCGCTGGAAAGCCCCGGCATGTGGCACCAGGTCGGCTTCCTCGCCGATGCCTTTCAGGTGTTCAAGCAGCACGGCATGTCGGTCGACCTGGTGTCGACCTCCGAGACCAGCGTCACGGTATCGCTCGACCCGGCGGCCAACTCACTCGACAACACACGCCTTGCCGAGCTGGTCGCCGACCTGGCGCGTCTGTGCCGCGTGCAGGTGATCGGACCGTGCGCCTCGGTGAGTCTCGTGGGCCGCAACATCCGCGCGATCCTGCACCAGCTCGGAGGCGCCTTCGAGTTCTTCGAGGAACAGAAGATCCACCTGGTGAGCCAGGCGGCCAACGACCTGAATTTCACCTTCGTGGTCGATGAGGACCAGGGCGACCGCCTGGTGCAGCAACTGCACGAGCTGCTCATCCGCCCGGTGCCGGGAGACAAGGTGCTCGGTCCCACCTGGCAGCAGCTGTTCTCGCAGCCGCAGGACTCGGGCAGCGCCAGCGTGCCGTGGTGGCGTGCCAAGCGCACCCAGCTGCTCGAGGCCTTCGGGGAGCATGACGCGGCCTTCGTGTACGATCTGGAGGCGGTGCGCGAGGCCGCACGGGCGCTGCGCACACTTACGGCACTGGCGCGGGTGCATTACTCCATGAAGGCCAATCCGCACCCGCAGCTGTTGCGCACGCTGCGCGCCGAGGGCATCGAGTTCGAATGCGTGTCGCGCGGTGAAGTCGAACGGGTGCGGCAGCTGTTCTCCGATCTCGACCCGCAGCGCATTCTGTACACGCCGAACTTCCCGCCACGCGCGGAAGTCGCCTGGGCGCTCAGCGCGGGGGTGCGCGTCACGCTCGACAACAGCTACGCGCTCACCGAGTGGCCGCAGCTGTTCCGCGCTCACGAGATCTTCGTGCGCGTCGACACCGGCGTCGGCCGCGGCCATCACACGCACGTGCGCACCGCCGGGACGCGCTCCAAGTTCGGTGTGCCGCTCGCGGAACTGCCGGAAGTTGCGCGCCGCGCGCAGGATGCCGGGGCGCGCATCGTGGGCCTGCAGGCGCACGTGGGGAGCGGGGTGTTCGACGTGACCAGCTGGGAGCATACGGCGCGCCTGCTGGCGGGGGCCGCGCAGGGCTTCGCGCAGCTGCGTGTCATCGACGTCGGCGGCGGCCTGGGAGTGCCCGAGAGTGCCGACCAGCCAGGCGTCGATCTCGCCAAGCTCGATACGCTGCTGCTGGCGGTGCGCGCCGAGCACCCGCAGCTGGAGGTGTGGCTCGAGCCCGGACGCTACCTGGTGGCGGCGGCCGGGGTGCTGCTCGCGCGCGTGACGCAACTGAAGGCCAAGGGCGCAGTGCGCTTCGTCGGCGTGGCGACCGGCATGAACTCCCTCATCCGTCCGGCGCTCTACGGGGCGTACCACGAAATCGCCAACCTCACGCGCGCGGCTGAGCCTGCCACCGAGCTGGTCAATATCGTCGGCCCCATCTGCGAGAGCGCGGACGTCCTCGGACACGATCGCCTGCTGCCGGTGACCCAGGAAGGGGACGTGCTGCTCATCGCCAACGCCGGGGCCTACGGGCACGCGATGAGCTCGCATTACAACCTGCGTGCTCCGGCCGCGGAGCTGTTCATCTGAAGCGCGCGCTGCTGCTGGCCATCGGGATCGCCGCGCTGATCGGCATCCTCTACGTTGTGTATCTGGATCGCCTGGTGACGCGGCAATTCGAAGGCCGGCGCTGGACGCTGCCGGCGCAGGTGTTCGCGGCGCCACTCGAGCTGTACACGGGACTGGCGCTGTCAGCGGCGCAGCTCGAGCAGGAGCTGCAACGCCTGCATTACCGCCGCGCCGAGCGTCCCGAGCGTCTCGGAACCTACCGCGTCCAGGGTGCGCGCTTCGACGTCGCGCTGCGGCCGGCGCGCTTCGCGGACGAGACGCGCAACGCGCAGCTGCTGAGCATCCTCGCCGGCTCCCAGGGGCTCGAGAGCCTGCGCGACAGCGCCGGCCATGACGTGCCGGTGCTGCGGCTCGAGCCGCTGCTCATCGGCAGCATCTTTCCGATCCACGGCGAGGATCGCATCATCGTCACACCGCAGGAGGTGCCCTCACTCCTGCCCGCCGCGCTCAAGGCGGTCGAGGACCGCAAGTTCGACAGCCATCACGGCGTCGACCCGGTCGCGATGCTGCGCGCACTGTGGGTCGACCTGCGCGCCCGCCAGATCGAGCAGGGCGGCAGCACACTCACCCAGCAGCTGGTGCGCAGCTACTTCCTCAGTTCGCGCCAGACTCTGTCGCGCAAGGTGCGTGAGGCGATCATGGCGATGGCGCTGGATGCGCACTTCACCAAGGCCGATCTCATGAACGCGTACATCAACGAGATCTTCCTCGGTCAGGACGGCGACCGCGCGATTCACGGCTTCGGCCTCGCCAGCCAGTTCTATTTCGGCAAGCCGCTCGCGGAGCTCGACCTGTCGGAAGTGGCGCTGCTGGTCGCGGTGGTCCGCGGACCCTCGTACTACGATCCTCGGCGCCACCCCGAGCGCGCGCACCTGCGCCGCGACCTGGTCCTCAAGATCATGGCCGATCAGGGTATCGTGACCGCGCGGGAGGCGAGTGCGGCCGCGCACGAGGCGCTCGGTGTCACCGGCCGGCCGGCGGGCGCCTATTACCCCGCGTACCTCGACTTCGTGCGCCGCACCCTGCGGCGCGACTATCACGACCAGGATCTCACCGAGGCGGGCCTGCGCATCTACACCAGCCTCGAGCCGCGCGCCCAGGAGCAGGCCGAGCAGGCGCTCGACCGCGAGCTCACGCGTCTGGATCGGCAGCGCAGGCAGGCGCAGCAGCCGCTCGAAGGCGCGGTCGTCGTCACCTCACCGCAAAGCGGCGACGTGATCGCCATCGTCGGCGGGCGTAACGTCGGTTACGACGGCTTTGACCGCGCCCTGGATGCGCACCGCTCGATGGGCTCGCTGGTGAAGCCGTTCATCTATCTCACCGCGCTGGAGAGCGGCCACTACAACGCCGCCACCGTGGTGCAGGACGAGCCCGTCGACGTCAAGCTGGCAAACGACAAGCACTGGCGCCCGGAGAACTTCACCCACCAGACCTATGGCCCGGTGCCAGTGGTACGCGCGCTCGCCGAGTCGCTGAATCTCGCCACCGTCGGTGTGGGGCTGGCTGTGGGTGTGCCGACGATCGCGCAGACGCTGCAGCGCTTCGGATTGTCACAGTCGCCCGCGCAGGTGCCGGCCATGCTGCTGGGCGCGCTCGACGTCACGCCGCTCGAGGCGACACAACTGTTCAACGGGCTGGCCAACGGCGGCTTTCACAACCCGCTGCGCGCGGTGCGCGCGGTCATCAGCACCGACGGCAAGCCGCTCAAGGCCTTTCCCCTGGAAGTGACCCAGGTGGCCTCCCCCGAAGTCGTGTATCAGCTCGATCGCATGCTGGTGCAGGTCATGGAGCGCGGCACCGGTCGTCCCGCACGCGCGCTGCTGCCCGCAAACCTGGTGGTGGCAGGAAAGTCGGGCACCTCATCGGAGTTCCGCGACAGCTGGTTTGCCGGCTTCTCCGGCAGTCACCTGGCGGTGGTGTGGGTGGGGTACGACGACAACGAGCCGACGGGGTTCACCGGCTCCGCCGGAGCGTTGCCGGTGTGGGCGCACGTCATCGCCGGACTTGGCACCGACTCCTGGGACGCGCCGATGCCGGACAACCTTGCCGACGTGCAGATCGAGTATCCGACCGGACTGCGGGTCGTGCCGGGTTGCGCGGACGACATCGTGGCGGTCGCCGTGCCGGCGGACGCCGCGCTGCCTTCCAAGCCGGGCTGCGGCTTCCCCGACAACGCGAATCCTCTCACCACCATATTGGACCGCGCGCAGCGGTGGCTGCGCGGCCGCGCGCATTGAGGCGCGCGCTATCATGGGCGCATGCACATCCGCCTGTTGACCCTGGTCATCATCGCCGCCGGGTTCTCGGCCTGCGCAACGCAAGGTCCGCTGCCGCCCGGGGCGCCGCCCTCGGGCGCACCACCCTCCGGCACCGCGCAACCCGAGCCTCAGATCCCCGGGCAAGCCTTGCCGGCGCCGCCGGAGCGGCCCGCGCCGGGCGCGCCGCGGCAGTTTCACATCGGTCCGGCGGCCAGCTCCCTCGTCACACAGGCTCGCACCCAGGCCGGCGCCGGGGAGTTCGGTCCGGCGGCCGCGACGCTCGAGCGCGCACTGCGCATCGAGCCGGGCAATCCGCTCCTGTGGATCGAGCTCGGGCGCGTGCGGCTCGCGGAGAACAACGCGGCGCAGGCGGATGCCATGGGCCGCAAGGCGCTGGCGCTCGCCACCGGCGATGCCGGAGCGCAGGCGGCGGCCTGGCACCTGATCGCCGATTCGCTGCGCGCGCGCGGGCGCGACCCGGAGGCCGCGGAGGCCGAGGGGCGGGCCGGCACCCTCGCGCCGCGCTGAAGCGCCGCACGCGGGCGGGAGCGCCACGGCGCTCAGGGCTTTGCGGCGTGGCGCGCGCGCAGCTCATCGATCACGCGCTCGAGCGGCAGGCCGCGAACCCGCAGCAGCACCAGGACGTGATAGAGAAGATCGGCGGCTTCCGCCACCAGCTCAGCATCGCTCCCGCCGGCGCCGGCGAGCGCCACTTCGAGCCCTTCCTCGCCCACTTTCTGCGCCACGCGTCTGGCGCCGCGGGCGACCAGTCGCGCGGTGTAGCTGCCTTGGGGGCGTGCGGCCATACGCTCGCCGATGACCTCATCGAGGGTATCGAGAAAGGCCAGCTGCTCAGCCGGGGTGCGCGCTGCGTCACCGAAGCAGCTCGCCGTGCCGAGGTGACACACCGGGCCCTGCGGCCAGGCGCTCACGAGCAGCGCGTCGCGGTCGCAGTCGGCGCGGATCTGCGCCAGCTGCAGCACGTGACCGGAGGTCTCGCCCTTTTCCCACAGGCGCTGGCGGCTGCGGCTGAAGAACACCACGCGCTGCCGCGTCAGGCTCGCCCGCAGCGCCTCGCGATTCATGTAACCGAGCATCAGCACCGCACCGCTCCCGGCATGCTGCACGATCGCGGGCATGAGCCCGGCGTCGTTGCCGAAGTCGAGGCCCTCGAGATCCGCGAGCTGCAGCACCCGCTCACCCGCCGCGGCATCGAGCGGGCGGTCAGCGCCCATGGGTATCGCTCCCGCTCGCCTCAGGCAGGCGCGTGGTACCGCTCAAGCGCACCGGCACGCCGGCGGCGTGCAGCTGGCGCTTCAGATCCGGAATGGAAATCGAGTTGGAATGGAACACACTGGCGGCGAGTGCTGCGTCCACTCCGGCCTGAGTGAACACCTCGCTGAAGTGCGCCACGGTGCCCGCACCCCCGGAGGCGACCAGTGGCACCTGACAGATGGCCCGCATCGCCTTGAGCTGTGGCACGTCGAAGCCGCCGCGGGCACCGTCGACACCCATGCAGTTGAGAACGATCTCGCCGGCACCGCGCGCCTGCACCTCGCGCACCCAGTCCGGCACCGCGCGTCCAGCATCGCGCGCGCGCCCCGGATCGCCGCTGAAGAGCCAGGCCCGATCCCCCGCCGTGGTGCGCAGACTGTCGATGCCCACCACGACGCATTGGGAGCCAAAACGCCGGCTCAGATCCCCGATGAGAGCCGGGTTCTGCAGCGCCGGGGAGTTGACGGACACTTTCTCGGCGCCGGCGTTGAGCACCTCCTCGGCGTCGGCCACCGAGCCGATGCCGCCGGCAACGCAGAACGGTATGTCGAGGAGGCGCGCCACGCGCCGCACCCATCCCCGATCCACCGAGCGCTCTTGCGGGCTTGCGGTGATGTCGTAGAAGACGAGCTCATCGGCGCCGGCGTCGCGATAGCGCGCCGCGAGCTCCAGGATGTCCCCGGCAACGCGATGGTCGCGGAAGCGCACGCCCTTTACGACCTGGCCGTCGCGTACGTCGAGGCAGGGGATGATGCGGCGGGCAAGAATGGCCGTAACTCCTCATCGCTGATGCGTTGTTCCAACAGTGCCCGACCGCTCACGGCGGCTGCGACCCCAATCAATGCCAGCTCGGCGAGATCGGCGGCGTCGCGAACGCCACCGGAAGCCTGCCACGCCAGATCAGGGAAGCGCGCGAGCGCGGTGCGATACAGATCGAGGTTGGGACCGGTGAGGGCGCCGTCGCGCCCGATGTCGGTGCACAGAACGTGGCGGATGCTGCCGCCACGGTAGCGGCCGAGCGCCTCCCACAGAGACAGGCCGCTCGCCTGCCTCCAGCCATGCGTGTGCACGCGCGGGTCTGCGCCAGCTCGCGCACGCACGTCGAAGGCGAGGCACAGGCGCTGCGCACCAAAGTGAGCGATCCAGGCGGCCACTTCCTCGGGGCACTCGAGGGCGGCGCTGCCGATGACCACCCGCGCAACGCCTGCGTCGAGGAGCTGGCGGATGGCCTGCGGGCAACGCACGCCGCCCCCGACCTGCAGCTGCGGCGTCCCGAGGGCGGCGAGAGCGGCGATCACTGGGGCATTGGCGCGCGCGCCGTCCCGGGCGCCGTCCAGGTCGACCACGTGCAGCCAGCTTGCGCCGAGCGCCCGGTAGCCGCGCGCCAGCTGCTCGGGATCGGGCGCGTAACGGGTCTCGGCCGCGAAGTCTCCCTGCAACAGGCGCACGCAGCGCCCGGCGCGCAGGTCGATGGCGGGGATGAGCTGCATGCTCTAGAGCCTCAGGAAATTCTCGAGCACGCGCGCGCCGGTGGCCGCCGAGCGCTCGGGGTGGAACTGTGTGCCCCAGAAATTCCCGCGCCGCACGACCGCGGATACCGCAGCACCGTACTCGGCACTCGCGAGCGTGTGCTCGGTCAGTGGTGCGGCGTAGCTGTGCACGAAATAGGCCCAGGCACCCTCAGGCACACCCTCCAGAAGTGGGTCGGGCCGCAAGCGGCACAGCTGGTTCCAGCCCATGTGCGGCACGGGATGCCCCGGCGCGCCGCTCAGGCGCCGCACCGCGTAGGGCAAGAGCCCCAGGCACTCGGTGCGGCCTTCCTCGGACAGCGCGAACAGCAGCTGCATCCCCAGGCACACGCCCAGGACCGGTTGGGTGAGCTCGCGCAGCACGCCCGTGAGGCCGGCGCCGTGCAGGCGCTGCATGGCGTGTGCGGCGGCCCCCACCCCCGGCAGCACCACCCGCGCGGCGCCCGCGATGGTGCGCGCATCGGCGCTCACCTGCGCGCGCGCCCCGAGGCGCTCGAGCGCGTAGCACAGCGATGCGAGGTTGGCGCCGCCGCTGTCCACGATGACGGCCTCCATCAAGACAAGATTCCTTTGGTACTGGGCAGCTCGGTGCCTTCGCGCTGCAGCGCCTGGCGCAGGGCACGGCCGACGCCCTTGAAGCAGGCCTCGATCATGTGGTGAGTGTTCTCGCCCGTCACGCTCACGTGGAGCGCGGCACCGAGCGCTTCGGCGAGTGAGCGGAAGAAATGCGGCACCAGCTCGGTCGGCAGGGCGCCGACGGTTTCGCGCGGAAAGTGTCCCGAGAACTGCGCGAACGCGCGCCCGGACAGGTCGATGGCGACGCGCGCCTCGGCCTCATCCATCGGCAGCAGGAATCCGTAGCGGGCGATGCCCGCCCTGGAACCGAGCGCGCGGCGCAGCGCCTGCCCGAGCGCCAGCGCGCAGTCCTCCACCGTGTGATGCTCATCGACGTGGAGGTCGCCGCGGCAGCTGAGCTCGAGCGCAAACCCGCCGTGGCGCGCCAGCTGCGCGAGCATGTGATCGAAGAAGCCGATACCGGTGCCGATCTGCAGGGGGAGCGCGGCGTCGAGATCGACGCGCACCTCGATGCGCGTCTCATTCGTTTCCCGCACCAGCTGCGCGCGGCGCGCGATCAGCTCCTGCAGCGCCGCGGGCCAGGTCTCGTGCGGCGCGCCGTGGCGGCGCACGCTCAGGGCGCGCACCTTCAGGTTGGCGGCGAACTGCAGGTCGGTGTCGCGATCGCCAATGACCGCGCTCGCTTGCGGCTCGACCTCGTGCTCGCGCAGGTACGGTTGCACCAGCTCCGGACACAGCAGCACCGCCTCGAAGTCGACGCCCTGGGAGCTGAAGGTCTCGAGGATGAATTGCTGTGCCGCGCTGCCGAGTCCGTCCTGGTCGGCGACCATGACGAGGCGGTAACCACGGCGCGAGGCTTCCGCCAGCGCGGCGAACACCCCGGGCATGAAGCGCACCCTGGCGAGGCTCTCGAGCGGGCGCTCGGTCGGCTCCTCGATGAGCGTGCCGTCCCGGTCGATGAACAAAGTCGCGGCGCTCACCGCCACGCCTCGAGCAGCTGCTCGTTCTGTGCCGCCGTGCCCACCGTGATACGCAGCGACTGTGGCAGCCCCGGATAGGCGCGCGCATCGCGTACCAGCAGCCGCGCCTCGCGCGCCCGCTCGAGCGCCGCGGTCGCGTCGCTGAACTGCGCCAGGAGGAAATTCGCATCGCTCGGCCAGACGCGGGTCACGCGCGGCAGCTGCGCGAGCGCCGCGAGCATGCGCGAGCGCTCGGCGCGCAGCAGCGCGATGCGCTCACCCACCGCAAGGAGCGCCGCTGGCTCGAGCAGCCGCAGCAGCGCCTCGATCGCCAGCTGCGGAACCGCGTAGGGCGCAATCACCTTGCGCAGCAGGGCGATGACTTCGGGGTCCGCGATCAGCGCCCCGCAGCGTGCGCCGGCGAGGCCGTGGGCCTTGGACAGCGTGCGCAGCACGGCAAGCTGCGGCCGCCGCTGCACCTCGCGCGCGAGGCTCTCGCGGCCGGCAAACTCGATGTAGGCCTCGTCCACCACCACCAGTGCGCGTCCCGCGAGCGCATCCGCAATGGCGAGGATCACCGCCTCGCTCAGGAGGTTGCCGGTTGGGTTGTTGGGCGAGCACAGGAACACGAGCTTCACTGCCGGCGTACAGCGCGCCAGCACGGCATTCGCGTCCAGCGCGAAGCCCGCGCCCGGGCGCAGCGGCACGCTGAGGAGCTGCGCGCCCTGGATGCGCGCCGCGGCGGCGTACATGCCGAAGCTCGGCGTGAGAGTGAGCACCGCGTCCTCGCCCGCGCGGCAGAACGCGCGTACCAGCAGGTCGATCGCCTCATCGCTGCCGCGGCCGACCAGCACGGCGTGCGGTGCGACCCCGTAGAGCAGCGCGAGGCGCTCGAGCAGCGCCCGCGGTTGCGGCTCGGGATAGCGGTTGAGGCCGGCGTGTGATTCATCGCCGGGGCTGCGCCAGGGAAGCTCATTCGCGTGCAGGCGGGTGAGCTCGGGTTCCCAGGCGGCAGGCTCGTAGGCCTCCAGTGCCACGATGTCCGGCCGTGCGATCTGACTGACCCAGCTCATGAGAGCGGTCCGGCGAGGGCGCCGAGGCGGCGCGTAACGGCCTGCGCGTGCGCGTCGAGACCTTCGAGCAGGGCGAGCGTGACGGCGGTGGGGCCGAGGGCGCTGAGACCTGCGGGCGACAGCTCCTGCACCGTGATGGTCTTGAGGAAGTCGCGCACCGAGAGTCCACTGAGCGCGCGGGCGTATCCGCCGGTCGGCAGGACATGGTTGGCTCCGGTGCAGTAGTCACCCAGCGGCTCGGGCGACCAGCTGCCGAGAAACACCGCGCCCGCGTTGCGGACCCGTGTCAGCCAGTGGCGCGGCTCGCGCACCTGCAACAGCAGGTGCTCGGGGGCATATTCGTTGGCGACGGCGAGTGCGGTGTCCAGCTCCGGCACCAGGATGCAGCGGCAGGCGGCGAGGGACTGCTCGAGAATCGGGCGGCGCATGAGTCCCGGCAGCGCGCTGGCGAGCGCCTGCGCCACGCGCACCGCGAGCTCGCGGCTGTCGGTCACCAGCAGCGCCTGCGCTTGTGGGTCGTGCTCGGCCTGCGCCAGCAGGTCCGCGGCGACGAAATCCGCGCGCGCGCCGGCATCGGCAATCACCAGCACCTCCGAGGGGCCGGCCGGCAGGTCGCAGGCGGCCCCAAGCGGATCGTTCGCCACCAGCTGCTTGGCGGCGGTGACCCAGGCGTTGCCGGGACCGAAGATCTTGTCGACCCGCGGGATGCTCTGTGTGCCGTAGGCGAGGGCGGCGATCGCCTGCGCACCGCCGACCTTGAACACCGTGTCGATGCCGCACAGCTCGGCCGCGACCAGCACGGCGGGGTGGGCGCCGCCGTCGCGCTGCGGCGGCGTGCACAGCACCCGCGTGGGACAGGCGGCGATGCGCGCCGGCACCGCCAGCATGATCACCGCGGAGGGCAGGGGCGCGCTGCCCGCGGGTATGTACAGTCCCACGGCGCTCAGGGGTCGCAGGAGCTGCTCGCACCGCACCCCGGGCTCGATATCCAGCGCGAGCGGCTGCGGCATCTGGGCGGCGTGGAACGCGTGCACGTTGGCGAGTGCCCGCTCCAGGGCGGCGATCTGGCCGGGCTCGAGCACCCGACGCGCCCGCGCGAATTCGCGTGGAGCGACGCTGAGCGCATCGAGCTCTACCGCATCGAAGCGCCGTGTCAGGCGGTGCAGGGCCTCATCGCCCAGGTGCCGCACGCTCGCGATCACCTCGCGTGCCACCCCGGTCGGCTCCGCGAGCGACTGCAGCTGCGGGCGCGCCAGGGCCGCGCGCCGCTGTCCGCAGTCGAGCGTGTCCCAATCGAGGATGCGCATGCGATCAGGCGAGCATCTTTTCGACCGGCAGGACGAGGAGCGCGCTCGCGCCCACGCGCTTGAGGCTCTCGAGGGTCTCCCAGAAGACGTTCTCGCGGCACACCGCGTGCACCGCGACGCGGTCCGCGCAACCCTCCAGCGGAATGATGGTCGGGGACTCCGAGCCCGGCAGGAGCCGGCGGATCTCCGGCAGGGCGCTGCGCGGGGCGTGCAGCATGATGTACTTGCTCTCGCGCACCTGCTGCACACCATCGATGCGCATCAGCAGCCGCTGCACCCACTCGTGCTTGGCCGCGGGCAGATCGAGCGGGGTGCGGATGAGCACCGCGTGACTCTCCAGCACCGTCTCGACCTCGCGCAGGTGATTCGCCTGCAGCGTCGAGCCGCTCGCGACCAGATCGCAGATCAGATCCGCGCGCCCGAGGCGCGGCGCAATCTCCACCGCGCCCGACAGGGTCACGATCTCGGCCTCGATGTCGCGCTCGCGCAGGTAGTGGGCGAGCAGGAACGGGTAGGTGGTCGCGATACGCCGGCCGCGCAGCGAGCGCGTACCCTCCCACGCGTTGGCCTGCGGAATCGCGAGCGCCAGCCGGCAACGGCCGAAGTCGAGCGTGCGCAGGCACTCGAAGCGGGCCGGGTGCCCCGTCGCGGCGAGCTCGAGGCGTTTCTCCTCGAGCACGTTCAGGCCCACCAACCCCAGGTCGCAGACGTCCTGGCGCACCAGATCGGGAATGTCATCGTCGCGCACGAACAGCACATCGAGCGGCAGGTTCTCGCCGTAACCCACCAGTTGGTCCTTGCCGCGCGAGAGCTTCAGCCCGCAGCGAGCCAGCAGATCGACCGACGGGTCGGCCAGGCGCCCGGACTTCTGCACCGCGACCTTCAGGCGCAGCTCATCCATGGCGGGCGCTCTCCGCGCGCGCGCTCGCGCCGAGCCGGATCTGTGCCAGGCGGCGTGCCGCGGTGTCGTAGCCGCCGTGGCCGGCCGCGAGGAAGCGCGCCACGCGGCCGATGGTGGTGACGCTCACGCCCGTGAGGCGGTGGATCTCGCGGTAGGGCAGGTCGCGCTTCAGGCAGTCGACCACCGTCCAGCGGTCCGCCATCGCCTGCAGCTCAGCGGGCGTGCACAGATCGCGCAGGAACGCGCGGCACTCCTCCGGGGTACGCAGGGCGGCGAGCGCGGCGCACAGATTGCGCTCGGCGAGTGCTTCCTGGCGCGGGGTGATGTTGAAGTGGGTCTTCATGCAAGTTCTAGTGTATTAACGCGCTAGTACATTAGCACGAAGGCCGGATCAACCACCAGCGGCGCCGGCAGCGCGGCCGCCGGCGGATCCCGGGAACGCAGTGGGCGGGCCGCGGACGGCCCCCCGGTCCACCGCAATGCCCGGGCGCTCCGGCGCGCCGCAGCAGCACGTGCGCGCTGCGCCGTGCTACCGTGCGCCGCCGCAAGCCAGTCGGCCGCAGGGAGAAGAACATGCGCACGCTCGTCGCACTCGCCGCCGCGTTACTCGCCGGCACCGCCTCCGCCGATACCACGCTGCACTACACGGTGCTGTTCCAGGGGAAGCCCGCGGGCGCGGAGACTGCAATCGTGCACGCCGACGGGCGGGTCGACGTCGAGATGAGCTACCGCAACAACGGGCGCGGCCCGGACATCCACGAGCACTCGCGCTTCGGCGCCGACGGCACGCTCGTGTCCTTCGACGTCAAGGGCAAGTCGACCTTCGGCGCGCCGATCAGCGAGAGCTACACCCTCAAGGGCGGCAAGGCGCAGTGGCGCTCGCAGGCCGATCACGGCGAGGCCGCGGTCTCGGGAGCGGCGGTGTACGTGCCGGTGGACAGCTCATTCGAGGGCAACGCCGCCGTCGTGCGCGCGGCGCTCCGTCAGCCCGGCAACCGCATCGCCGCGCTCCCGGGCGGGGAGGTGACGGTCAAGCGCGTGCTCGACACCCAGCTCGAGTCGGGCGGCCAGAGTACGACCGCCGTGCTGTACGCGGTGGTCGGCCTCGACACCCAGCCCGACTTCATCTGGCTGACCGCGCAGGCCGATCCACGCTTCTTCGCCATCGTCGTGCCGGGACTCGCGCGCATCATCGAGCAGGGCTGGGAAGCAGGCGGCGACACGCTCGAGCGGCTGCAGGTGAAAGCCGAGGATGACTGGCTGCAGGGGCTGGCGGTGAAGCTCGCGCACCGCGCCGTAGATCCCATCGTAATCCGCAACGTGCGCGTGTTCGACTCGCAGAACGCGCGCCTCACGCCGGAGCAGGACGTGTACGTCTACCACGGCCGCATCGCGGCGCTCGCCCCCGCGGGCTCGACCGCGCGCGATGCCGCCTCGACGGTGGAGGGACGCGGCCGGGTACTCATGCCCGCGCTCTTTGACATGCACGCGCACGAGGACCACTGGAACCTGCTGCTGCAGATCGCAGGAGGGGTCACCACCAGCCGCGACATGGGCAACGACAACACCCGCATCCAGAAGATGATCGCGCAGCTCGATGCGGGTGAGATCGTCGGCCCGCGCATCGTGCCGTGCGGCTTCATCGAGGGCGACAGCCCGTACTCGGCGTCCGGGGGTTTTCGCGTCAAGGACCTGCAGGGCTCGCTCGATGCGGTCGACTGGTACGCGCAGCACGGCTACGGGCAGATCAAGATCTACAACTCCTTCCATCCCGAGTGGGTGGAGGCGACCGCTGCGCGCGCCCACTCGTACGGCATGCGGGTGAGCGGCCACGTGCCGGCCTTCATGCGCTCGCAGGAGGCCATCCGCGCCGGCTACGACGAGATCCAGCACATCAATCAGCTAATGCTCACCTTCTTCGTGGGTCCCAAGGACGACACCCGCACGCTGGCGCGCTTCTACCTGCTCGCCGAGCACGCAGACGGGCTCGACCTCGCCTCGCAGCGGGTCAGCGATCTGGTCGCGCTCATGAAGGAGCACCATACCTCGCTCGACACGACGCTCTCGGCATTCGAGAGCAACTTCACCCAGAAGCAGGGCGAGCTCAGCCCGAGCTACGCGGCGGTGGCCGAGCACGTGCCGGTGAACGTGCAGCGCGGCTGGCACGAGAACTCGATGAACGTGACTGAGCAGAACGCAGCGCACTACCGCGCCTCCTACGACAAGATGGTGCAGTTCGTGGGGCAGCTCTATCGGGCCGGCGTACCCCTCGAGGCCGGCACCGACGGCATCGCAGGCTTCACCCTGCACCGCGAGCTCGAGCTCTATGTGCGGGCAGGGCTCACCCCCGCCCAGGCCCTGCAGGTGGCCACCTGGAACGGGGCGCGCTTCACGCGCCGCGCGGACCTCGGCTCGGTCGAGCCCGGCAAGCGGGCCGACATAATCCTGGTCGACGGGGATCCGACCCAGAATATCAGCGACATCCGCCGCATCAGTATGGTGATGAAGGACGGGGTCATCTACTTCCCGGCTGAGGTTTACGAGGCCGTGGGGGTCAAGCGCTTCGCCGATCCGCCGGCGTTTTCAGCTTGCGCGCGAGGGGACTCCCCCCTAAACTGTTGATTACTCATCGAGACCGGCTGAGGGATAGGCCCTTAGACGCCGGGGCAACCGCCAGGTCTAACCAACCTGGAAAGGTGCCAACTCCTGCGACGTGCCTTCGGGCGTCGAGCAGATGAGCGGTCAGCGTGGCCCGAGGGTGCCGGAAACGGCGCCCGGGGGATGGACGCGACAAGCCTGCCTCAGCACACCGAGGCGGGCGCGCTCCGCGGGAGGCCGGTGAGACCGTGCCATTCATGAGCGGAGCATCCGATGAAAGCCCCTGAGTTCCTCGCCGCACTGCAGACGGCGGCCAACACGTCCACGAGCCAGGTCACGCAGACCGTGCGTGCCGGCATCGAGTGCGGGGACCCGACCGGCTGTGTCATACCGCCGCTGCACCTGAGCTCGACGTTTGCCTTCCGCGGCTTCGCCGACAAGGGCGCCTACGACTACACGCGCTCGGGGAACCCGACCCGCGACCTGCTGGCGGCGGCGCTCGCCGAGCTCGAGCGGGGGGCGGGCGCGGTCGTGACCGCGAGTGGCATGGCCGCGGTCACGGTGGTCGGCTACCTGGTGCCGGTGGGCGGTCGCATCATCGCGCCGCATGACTGCTATGGCGGCACCTACCGTTTGTTCGATGCCTGGCGGCGCCGCGGGGAACGGCAGGTCGAGTTCGTGGATTTCGGCGACGAGGCGGCGATGCGCGCAGCTCTGGCGCAACCGGCGGCGCTGCTGTGGATCGAGACCCCGAGCAACCCGCTCCTGCGCATCACCGACATCGCCATGTTCGCGACCCTGGGACGCGCCGCCGGCGCGCTGATCGTGGTGGACAACACCTTCCTGTCCCCCGCCTGGCAGCAACCGCTCGCGCTCGGTGCGGACCTGGTGGTGCATTCGACCACCAAGTACCTCAACGGCCACAGCGACGTGGTCGGTGGGGCGGTCGTGGCGCGCGATCAGGCGCTGCACGAGCAGCTCGTCTGGTGGGCCAACTGCCTGGGGCTGACCGGTGCCCCGTTCGACAGCTACATGACGCTGCGGGGCCTGCGCACCCTGCACGCGCGCCTGGAGCACCACGGACGTAACGCGCACGAGCTCGCTCACTGGCTGCAGGGTGAGGCGAACGTGAAGCGCGTGTGGTACCCCGGACTCAGCAGCCACCCGGGGCACGAGCTGGCGAAGCGCCAGCAGCGCGGATTCGGCGCGATCGTGACGCTCGAGCTCGAAGGCGGGCACGCTGGGGTGCGCGAGTTCGTCGCGGGACTGGAATGCTTCTCGCTGGCGGAGTCGCTCGGGGGCGTGGAGAGTCTGGTGGCGCATCCTGCCACCATGACCCACGCCGCGATGGACCGGGAAGCGCGCGAGAAGGCCGGACTCACCGACGGGCTCATCCGCCTGTCGATCGGGATCGAGGCGCTCGAGGACCTGCGCGAGGACCTGCGGCGGGGGCTCGCCCGGGTCGCCGCCGTCGTGCAGCAACCTGCCTTCAGTCGCGCCGCTGCAGCCTGCTGAGCACGGCGTCACCCGCCTCGCGGGTGGACAGGGCGCGGGAGTGGGCCGGGGCGATGTCGGGCGTGCGCGCACCCTCACCCAGTGCCGCAGCCACCGCCTGCTCGAGCGCGGCGGCCTCTGTGCCCAGTGCGAGCGAGTGCCGCAGCAACAGGGCGACGCTCAGGATGGTGCCGTAGGGGTTGGCGATGCCGCGGCCGGCGATGTCGGGCGCGGAGCCGTGGATGGGCTCGTAGATGCCGCGCCGCCCCTCCCCGAGGGAGGCCGACGGCAGCAGTCCGAGGGAGCCCGCGAGCATCGCTGCCTGGTCGGTGAGGATATCGCCGAACATGTTTTCCGTGACCAGCACGTCGAAGTCCCTTGGTGCGCGGATCAGGTGCATGGCCGCCGCGTCCACCAGCATGTGCTCCAGGGTCAGATCGGGAAATTCGCGCTCCACGACCCGCGTGCACACCTCGCGCCACAGCCGTGAGGTCTCCAGTACGTTCGCCTTGTCGATCGAGGTGAGCCGGCCCCGCCGTGACTGCGCCAGGCGCCCCGCGACGCGCGTGATGCGCTCGATCTCAGCGGCCGTGTAGCGGCACACGTCGGTCGCGCTGTGCGCGTCGCGGTGCTTGTCGCCGAAGTAGATGCCGCCGGTGAGCTCACGCACGAACAGCAGATCCACCCCCTGCACGACTTGCGCCTTCAGGGTCGAGGCGTCCGCGAGCGCCGCGTGAACCTTCACCGGCCGCAGGTTGGCGAAGGTTCCGAGCGCGGCGCGCAGCCGCAGGAGCCCCGCCTCGGGCCGCAGCGGCGCCTGCGGCGCCGACCACCTGGGTCCGCCGATGGCGCCGAGCAACACGGCATCCGAGGCGAGACAGGCCGAGAGCGTGCTCTCGGGCAGGGGATCGGCGTGGCTCTCGATCGCCGCCCCGCCGAAGGGCAGCTCGGTGAGCTCGAACTCGTGCCCGAACAGGCCGGCGATCGCCTGCAGGCAACGCAGGCCTTCGCCGATGACTTCAGGTCCGATGCCATCACCGGGGAGCACCGCCACCCGCGCCTTCATGCGCGCCGCTCGTACGCCTCGATCTCGTGACGGCGCTCGAGCAGATACCCCAACTCATCGACCCCCTGCAGCAGGCAGCGGCGCGCAAACGCTTCGAGCGGAAAACTCACGGCGCGGCCGGTGGGAAGCGTGAGCGTGCCCGCGGTCAGATCGAGCGTGACCTCGGCGCCCGGGTGGGCGATGAGCCAGGCGCTGGTCGGCTCATCGACCGTGACCGGCAGCAGGCCGTTCTTCAGGCAATTGCTGCTGAAGATATCGGCGAGCTCGGTGCTGATCAGGGCGCGAAAGCCGTAGTCGGCGAGCGCCCAGGGCGCGTGCTCGCGCGATGAGCCGCAACCGAAGTTGCGCCCCGCGACCAGGATACGGCAGCCGCGCGCCCGTGGACTGTTGAGCACGAAGTCGCTGCGCGGTGTGCCGTCCGGGAGGTAGCGCCAGTCCGCGAACAGGTGCTCCCCCAGGCCCGAGCGCGTGGTGGTGGTGAGGAAGCGCGCCGGAATGATCTGATCGGTGTCGATGTTGGCGCCCGGCAGTACTACGGTACGCGAGCTCAGGATCGTGAACGGTTCCATCGGCGCGCCTGGCTGACTCACATGAGCTCGCGCGGGTCGGTGACCCGGCCGCGCACCGCGCAGGCGGCCGCGGTGAGCGGACTTGCGAGCAGCGTGCGCGCGCCGCTCCCCTGGCGGCCCTCGAAGTTGCGGTTGCTGGTGCTCACGGAGTACTCGCCGCGTCCGACCACATCGCCGTTCATGCCGAGACACATGGAGCAGCCCGATTCGCGCCACTCGGCGCCGGCCTCCAGAAACACGCGGTCGAGCCCTTCCGCTTCCGCCTCTCGCTTGACCTGCTGCGAGCCGGGCACCACCAGCATGCGCAGTCCCGGCGCGATGCGCCGGCCCCGCAGCAGGCCCGCGGCGCTGCGCAGGTCGGACAGGCGTGCGTTGGTGCAGCTGCCGAGGAACACCACGTTCACGGGCTGATCGCGGATCGGCTGACCGGGCGCGAGGCCCATGTAAGTGAGCGCCTGGGTGAATGCGGCATCCCCGCAGCGCTGCGGGATCGTCCCGCCGATGGGGATGACCATGCCGGGATTGGTGCCGTAGGTGATCATCGGCTCGACCGCGGCGGCGTCCAGCTCCACCTCGCGATCGAAGCGGGCGAGCGCATCCGTCGGCAAGGCGCGCCAAGCCTCGAGCGCGCGTTCCCACGCCGCGCCCCGGGGCGAGCGCGGGCGGCCCTCGAGGTAGCGGTAAGTCGTCTCATCCGGGCCGATCATGCCGGCGCGGGCTCCGGCCTCGATGGACATGTTGCAGACCGTCATGCGCTCGTCCATATCGAGCGCGCGGATGGTGTCGCCGCGGTACTCGATCACGTGCCCCGTGCCACCCGACACGCCGAGCCGCCCGATGATCGTGAGAATGAGATCCTTGGCGGTCACACCCGCGCGCAGCTCACCGCTCACGTTGACGGCGAGCGTGCGCGGCTTGCGCTGCAGCAGGCACTGCGTCGCGAGCACGTGGCCGACCTCGGTGGTGCCGATGCCGAAGGCCAGCGCCCCGACGGCGCCGTGCGTGCTGGTGTGGCTGTCGCCGCACACGATGGTCTTGCCCGGCTGCGTGAGGCCCAGCTCCGGACCGATGATGTGCACGATGCCGCGCTGGCCGTGGGTGAGGCCGAGCAGCTCCACGCCGAACTCGGCGCAGTTCACCTCGAGCTCGCGCACCTGCCGCCGGGCTGCGTCGAGCGCGATCGGTGTGCCGCCAAACACTTGGGCCGTGAGCGTCGGGGTGGAATGATCCATGGTGGCAAGGGTGCGCTCGGGGCGTCGCACGGTGAGGCCGCGCTCGCGCAGCACCGCGAAGGCCTGCGGGGAGGTGACCTCGTGGATCAGGTGCAGGTCGATGTAGAGCACGGCCGGTGCGTCCGCGCTCTCGCCGCTCACCTCGTGAGCTCGCCACACCTTATCGAACAGGGTTTGCGGCGCGCGCGCCATCGCACCGACCCTCGAGGTTCAGCCGGAGGCCGCGGCGCGCGGCGCCGACATGTCCACGTAGTCGAGCCAGCCCCACTTGTCGGGGGTCTTGCCCGAGAACAGGCCGAAGAACGCGTTCTGCAGCGACTCGGTCACCGGCCCGCGCCGGCCCGCGCCTATGGTGAGGCGGTCCACCGAGCGGATGGCGGTGATTTCCACCGCGGTGCCGGTGAAGAACGCCTCGTCCGCGAGGTACAGAAGCTCGCGCGGGATGGCGCACTCGCGCACCTCGAGACCGCGTTCGCGGGCAAGCCGCATGACCGTGTCGCGCGTCAGGCCGCCCAGCACCGAGTGCGCGAGCGCCGGTGTCAGCAGCACGCCGTCCTTCACCAGAAACAGGTTCTCGCCCGAGCCTTCACTGAGCGTGCCATCGGCCGCCAGCCCGATGCCTTCCGCGAAGCCGAGCCGGCGCGCCTCCATGCCGATCAGCTGGCTCGAGAGGTAGTTGCCGCCGGCCTTGGCGAGCGCCGGCAGCGTATTCGGGGCCGGCCGCTGCCAGGAAGACACGCACGCGTCCACGCCCGCCTCGTCGGCCTCGTGGCCGAGATACCGGCCCCATTCCCAGGCGGCCACCGCCACTTCCGTCGGCGGCTCGATCTTCGGGGTCACGCCGATCTCGCCGTAGCCGCGGAACACCACCGGGCGGATATAGGCGCCGCGCTTGAGCGCGTTCGCGGCGATCACCTGGCGGCAGGCCTCGTTCACCGCTTCGGCGGCGAACGGGATGTTGATGCGGTAGATCTTCGCGGAGTCGAACAGCCGCCGGGTGTGATCGCGCAGGCGGAAAATGGCCACGCCGCGCGGGGTCTCGTAGGCACGCACGCCCTCGAACACCGAGGAGCCGTAGTGCAGCGCGTGCGACAGCACGTGCACCGTGGCCTTTTCCCACGGCACCAGCTTGCCGTTGAACCAGATGAACTGCGTGGCGGGAATGGGCATGCCGACTCCTTCAGGCGGGCGTGGTGGCGCTGCGCTCCTCGCGCACGCGGGCTCCGGCCTGGGCCTGCTCGATGCGATTGATCACTTCGAGGAACGCGCGGGTGCCGGATTCGACTATATTCGTGCTCACGCTCGCGCCCCGATAAGTGCGGTGATTGTACTCCACGTACACCCGTGCCTCGCCTTGGGCGTCCTCGCCCTCGGATACCGCCTGCACCTCGAACTTGCGCAGCACCACCGCGATGCCGGTCGCGGCCTCGATCGCCTTGAAGCTCGCGTCCACCGGGCCATCGCCCGAGGCGCCGAGCTCGACGCAGCGCCCGTCGGTGTGCTGCAGGCGCACCATCGCACGAGCGGGGCAGTTGCTGCGCGCTTCGGTCGCGAGCTCGATGAGAGTCCAGGGCCCGCTGGCCGAGCCCTCCGCGCGCAGCACCAGCGCCTCGATGTCACCGTCGAACAGCTCCTTCTTCTTGTCCGCCAGCGCCTTGAATTCCTCGAACACGCGGTTGAATTCCAGCTCATCGAGCTCGAAGCCGAGCGCGCTGACGCGCTCGCGGAACGCGTGCCGGCCGCTGTGCTTGCCGAGCACCAGGTGGCTGCGCGACAGGCCGACGTCCTCGGGACGCAAAATCTCGTAGGTCGAGTGGTGCTTGAGCATGCCGTGCTGGTGAATGCCGGCCTCGTGTGCGAAGGCGTTCTCGCCCACCACCGCCTTGTTGCGCGGGATCGGCATGCCGGTGATGCTGGAAATGAGCCGCGAGGTGGGGTACAGGCGGCTGGTGTTGATGGCGGTGCTGACGTTGAAGAACGCGGCGCGCGTCTTCAGCGCCATCACCACTTCCTCCAGCGAGCAGTTGCCGGCGCGCTCGCCGATGCCGTTGATGGTGCATTCGATCTGCCGCGCGCCGGCGACCACCGCCGTGAGGCTGTTGGCGACCGCCATGCCGAGGTCATCGTGGCAGTGCACCGAGAGCCGCACCCCCTCGATGCCGCGCACGTTCTTGCGCAGGTAACGGAACAGCTCCGCGAACTCATCCGGCACGGTGTAGCCGACGGTGTCGGGAATATTCACCGTGGTAGCCCCGGCGGCGATCGCCACCTCGATCACCTGGGCGAGGAACTCGAGCTCGGTGCGCGAGGCGTCTTCGGGGGAGAACTCCACGTCCTCGCACAGCTCGCGCGCCCGGGCGACGCCGGCGGCGCACAGACGCAGGATCTCCTCCTGCGCCATGTTGAGCTTGTGCTGGCGGTGAATGGCGCTGGTGGCGAGGAACACGTGGATGCGGTGACGCGGAGCATCCGCGAGCGCGCGTGCGGCCAGCTGGATGTCCTCGAAGCTGCAGCGCGCCAGGGCGCAGATGATCGGACCCTGCACCTCGCGCGCGACTGCCTCGACGCTGTCGAAGTCGCCGCGCGAGGCGGCCGGGAAGCCCGCCTCGATGACGTCCACGCCGAGCTCGGCGAGCGCGCGCGCCACGCGCAGCTTCTCGGGCCGGGTCATGCTGCAGCCCGGGGACTGCTCGCCGTCGCGTAGCGTGGTGTCGAAGATCAGCACTCGATCTGGATTGGGGACCATGGGTCACCTTGCTTCCTGTAGCCACGGCATGCGCGCGCGCAGCGCCTTGCCGACCTTCTCGATCTGGCGATCGACGTCCTGATTGAGCAGCCGCTGGTAGTTGGCGCGGCCCTGCGCATTCTCGCGGATCCACTGGCGCGCGAACTTGCCGCTCTGCACTTCCTTGAGCACCTTGCGCATCTCGTTCTTGACGCGCTCGTTGACGATGCGCGGACCCCGGGTGAGATCTCCGTACTTGGCGGTCTCGCTGATGAACTGATGCATCTTGGCGAGCCCGCCCTCGTGCAGCAGGTCGACGATCAGCTTCAGCTCGTGCAGGCACTCGTAGTAGGCGACCTCGGGCTGATAGCCCGCTTCCACCAGCGTCTCGAAGCCCTTCACCACCAGCTCGGTGGCGCCGCCGCACAGCACCGCCTGCTCGCCGAACAGATCCGTCTCGGTCTCCTCGGCAAAGGTGGTCTCGAGCACCCCGCCGCGCGTGCCGCCGATGCCGTGCGCATAGGCGAGTGCGCGTGCGTGCGCCTTGCCGCTCGCATCCTGGGCGACCGCGAGCAGACACGGCACCCCGCGCCCTTGGCTGTACTGGCGGCGCACCAGATCTCCGGGCCCCTTGGGGGCGATCAGCACCACGTCGAGATCCGGGCGCGGTTTGATCTGGCGGAAATGGATGTTGAACCCGTGCGCGAACAGCAGCGCGGCGCCGCTCTTGAGGCTCTTCCTGATGCTCTGGTAGAGATCCTTCTGCGCCAGGTCCGGCACCAGCATGGCGATCACGTCCGCGTCAGCCACGGCGAGGGAGGGCTCGGCGACCTCGAGGCCGTCCTTGCGGGCTTTCTTCCAGCTGGCCCCGCCCTTGCGCACCCCGACCACGACGTCGTAGCCGCTGTCCTTGAGGTTCAGGGCGTGGGCGCGCCCCTGGCTGCCGTAGCCGAGGACGGCGATACGCGCCCCCTTGAGAGCCTTGCGGTCCACGTCCTTCTGCGAATACAACCTCATCTCACCACTCCTCGAGGCCTCGCGGCCGGCTTAAGCACATAAAAAACCCCGCAGCGGCTTTGAGCCGGTGCGGGGTCTTGGTTTCTTGCTTCGCTCGTGCCTTACGTTCTTGCTCAGGCGCTCGCGCGTGCCCCGCACCGCTCACTCCCGCTAAGGAGCGGCAGCGCGGGCAGTGCCAGCAGCAACGGCGCGGGCGCGGCGTGAGGCGCTGCGCAGCGATGGGCCGTTGGTGCGTTGGACGTCATGAATGCGAGCCAAGCCTGATCGCCCGATGTGAGCACAGGGACCACGTCTTGTCAACGAGCGGTATTCGCCCCGCCCGCGGGCGATTAAGATCGGGCGTGGCCGCAGGCCGTATCGTCAGACCCAGCGCGCTCGCGGAAGGCATCTTCCGCCGCGAGATTCTTTCCTGGGGACTTCTCGGGCTGGCGCTCGGGCTGGTCGAGGGCGCCACCGCGGCGGTGCTGGTCAAGCAGCACTTCGCCGGGGTCGCCTCGCGCTTCGTGGTCAACCTCGCCGTCGGGCTGGTGAGCGGCGCCCCGGCCTTCTCCAACGTGCTGAGTTTCATGTGGGCCAACCTGGCCCACGGGCGCGCGCGCGTGCGCCTGATGGTCGCGCTGCAGGCGGCGTTTGCGCTGCTCGTCGGCTGCGTGTCCTTTGCCTCGCGGGCGGCCGCGGGACTGCTGCTCACGGTGCTGGCGATCGTCTGTGCGCGGGTCGTGTGGGGGGGCATCCTCACCGTGCGTGCGGCGGTGTGGACCGCGAACTATCCACGCAACGTGCTGGCGCGCATCACCGGACGCATTGTCATCGTCAATTCGATCGCGGTGGCGATCTCCGCGGCGCTGGTGGGCTGGGCGCTCGAGGCGCACGCGATCGACGCGCGCTGGCTGTACGGTGGGGGAGCGGTGGCGGGACTGGCCGGGGCCCGGCTGTATCGGGCCATGCGCGTGCGGCGCGAATTCCGCCTGCTCGCCGCTGAAGCCGCCAGTGGCGGCCTCAGCGAGCCCTTCAGTCTACGGATGCTGACGCAGATCCTGAAGGAAGATCCGGCTTACCGCGAATACATGCTGTGGATGGGGATCTTCGGTGCCGGCAATCTGATCCTGACCGCGCAACTGGTGCTGGTGTTCTCCGAGCAACTGCACCTCTCCAGCGCGACGCAGATCGGGCTGCTCGCGGTGGTGCCGCTCATCACCCAGCCGATTTTCCTTCCCTGGTGGGCGCGGCTGTTCGACGGCTCGCACGTGGTGCGGTATCGCTCGCGCCAGGGCTGGGCGATCGTGCTGGCGAGCGCTGCCATGTGCCTTGGGGTGTTCAGCGGCACGCCAGCCCTCCTGTGGGTGGGCGCGGTCCTGCTCGGTGCGGCTCAGGCAGGTGCTAATCTTGGCTGGAATCTCGGCCACAACGACTTTGCCTCCATCGGGCGCGCGCAGCACTACATGGGCGTGCACGTCACGCTCACGGGATTGCGCGGGGGCCTGGCGCCGCCGATCGGCGTGCTCGCCTATATGGGCCTCGAGTGGTGGCATCGCGGTGCCGGAGAATTCGCGCTGCTGCTGCCACTCGCCATGACGGCCGCAGGGGCCATCGGCTTCAACCGCATGCGCGGCGCGTTCGGTGAATGATGAGCACACGAGGGCATGAGCCGTGAAACGAAGCATCGATCCGCGCCGGTACTCGCGGCGGGTGGTGGACGGGGACACGCAGGCGCCCGCACGGGCCATGCTGCGGGCGGTCGGCTTTCGCGACCAGGACTTCGAGAGGCCGCAGATCGGGGTCGCCTCCACCTGGGCGAATCTCACGCCCTGCAACATGCACATCGGCGATCTGGCGCGCGAGGCGTGCGCCGGCGTCGACGGCGGCGGTGGCAAGAGCGTGCTGTTCAACACCATTACAGTGTCGGACGGCATCTCGATGGGCACCCCGGGCATGCGCTACTCGCTGGTGTCGCGCGAGATCATCGCCGACTCCATCGAGGCGGTCGCGGGAGCGGCGGGCTTTGACGGCTTCGTGGCGCTCGGGGGCTGCGACAAGAACATACCCGGCTGCGCGATGGCCATGGCGCGGCTCAACCGTCCGGCGGTGTTCGTCTACGGGGGAACGATCCGCCCGGGCGCGCAGCGGCGGGACATCATCTCGGTGTTCGAAGCGGTCGGGGCGCACGCCGCGGGAAAGCTCTCCGATGCGGGGCTGCTCGAGATCGAGCGCACCGCCATCCCCGGTCCCGGCAGCTGCGCCGGCATGTACACCGCGAACACCATGGCCTCAGCGATCGAGGCCTTGGGCTTGTCTTTGCCAGGCAGCTCGGCGCAGGAGGCCGTGGGCGAGGACAAGCGCTCCGACTGCCGGCGGGCGGGCGAGGCCGTGGTGAGACTGGTGCGCGAGGGCTTGAAGCCGCGCGACATCCTCACGCGCCGATCGTTCGAGAATGCCATCACCGTGGTGATCGCCCTGGGAGGCTCGACCAATGCGGTGCTGCACCTGCTGGCCATCGCGCATGACGCCGGCGTGCGCCTGCAGCTGGATGACTTCACGCGCATCGGACGGCGCGTGCCGGTCCTGGCGGACCTGAAGCCCAGTGGCCGCTACCTCATGTCGGAGCTGGTAGCGATCGGCGGCATTCAGCCGCTCATGAAAATGCTGCTGAACGCGGGACTGCTGCACCCGGAGTGCCTCACGGTCACCGGTCATACGTTGGGAGAGAATCTTGAAAAGATTCCCATGTATCTGAGTGATCAAGAGATTGTGCGTCCTCTGTCTAACCCGCTGAAGAAGGACAGCCATCTGGTGGTCCTATACGGGAACCTCGCCCCGGAGGGTGCCGTCGCCAAGATCAGCGGCAAGGAGGGCGAGCGCTTCGAGGGCCCGGCGCGCGTGTTCGAGGGCGAGGAGCGTGCCACGCAGGCGATCCTCGCCGGCCGGGTGCGCGCCGGTGACGTAGTGGTGATCCGGCAGGAGGGCCCACGGGGCGCGCCGGGCATGCGCGAGATGTTGAGCCCCACGAGCGCCATCATGGGAAGAGGCCTCGGAGCGCAGGTGGCACTGATTACCGACGGGCGCTTCTCCGGCGGCAGTCACGGCTTCGTTGTTGGACACATCTGCCCGGAGGCGGCGGTCGGCGGGCCGATCGGCCTGCTGCGCAGCGGGGACCGCATCGGCATCGATGCCGCCAAGCGCGAGATCCGCGTGCAGCTGCCGGCGGCGGAGCTGCGGCGCCGGCGCGCGGCCTGGCGGCCGGCGAAGCCCTACGCGCTCACGGGCGTGCTCGCCAAGTACGCACACCTCGTCGGCAGCGCCTCGCGCGGAGCGGTGACTGAGCCGATACAGCCGCCTCGGCGCAATTCCTGAGGGCGCGCCGCAGTTGTCAGTGCACAGGGCAGCGGTTACAGTTCGGCCAGCATTCGGCGCTGCGTACACGCCGCGAGTACCGTCCGGGGGGAAGACAGAAATTCACGCGCCCGCCGGCCAGAATGCGCAGGAAGGGTGCGTCGGTAAGTATGATGATTAAGGAGTCCGGCAGGCGCTGCTGCCGGGACCGGGGTCAGGTCCTTCGGGCTGAGAGCAACGAAAAAGACGACAGTTTGCTAGTGCTCACCAGGGCCTGGTGTGTTCAGACAAGGTCACGATAAATAACTCATGGCTGTCTACGTACACGATTCCCAGTTCATGACGCGCCGTGGCATCGTGCTCGTGGCCATCATCGGCCTGCACGTGTTCATCGCCTGGGCGATCGCCACCGGGCTCGCACGCCGTGCGCTCGAAGTGATCGCGCCTCCCATCCAGACCGACATCGTGGAGGAGGTCAAGACCGAAAAGGAGCCGCCGCCCCCACCGCCACCGGAGTTCGAGAAACCGCCGGTGGAAGTGCCGCCGCCGGACGTCACCATCGACATGCCGGTGGAAGCCCCCGCCACCACCGCCATCACGGCCGTGGCCGCCACGCCGCACGCGCCGGCGCCGCCGGCGCGTACCAGCGTGCGCAAGCACGCCACGACCGCCAAGAACTTCCCGAACTCGGAAGACTACTACCCCGCCGCCTCCAAACGCCTGAACGAGGAGGGCGCACCGACGGTGCGCGTGTGCGTCGGGGCCAACGGCAAGGTGACCTCAGCGCCCACCATCGCACAAAGCTCCGGCAGCGCGCGCCTCGATGAGGGCGCGCTCAGCCTGGCGAGGGCCGGTCGCTACGTGCCGGGCAGCGAGGACGGCAAGCCCATCGATGACTGTTTCGAATTCCGCATCCGCTTCCAGATGACCAAATGATCCAGACACCGCTCCCTGTGGAGCGGTTTTTCCGAGGAAAACTATGGAAAACCAAGCCACCGTCACAACCGACAACCCGTATGGTCTCGCTGCCCTGTGGCAGACCGGCGACATCATCGCCCGCGCCGTGCTGATCCTGCTGCTGATCATGTCGCTGGCCTCCTGGTACGTGATGCTCACCAAGCTCTGGGACCAGCGCAAGCTCAAGCAGTCCGCGCGCGTGGTCGAGAAGCAGTTCTGGACCGCACCCTCGATCAAGGACGGGGTCGACCGGCTGAAGAAGGGCGATGACTTCCGTGCGATCGCCGAGGACGGCCTGCGCGCCGCCTCGCATCACGACGGTCGCCTCACCGACCGCATCGACCTGCACGAGTGGATCACCATGTCGCTGCAGCGCGCCGTCGACCAGATCAACAGCAAGCTGAACGGCGGCCTGGGTCTGCTCGCCACCGTCGGGTCCGTAGCCCCGTTCGTCGGCCTGTTCGGTACGGTCTGGGGCATTCTGAACGCGCTGGTGGCGATCGGCATCGCCGGCCAGGCGAGCATCGACAAAGTCGCAGGCCCGGTGGGCGAGGCGCTCATCATGACCGCCATCGGTCTGTTCGTCGCGGTACCGGCGGTCATGGGTTACAACTGGCTGCTCGGCCGCAACAAGCTCCTGCAGGATGCCCTGCGTAACTTTGCCAGCGACCTGCATGCCTACCTGGTGAGCGGTGCCCGCATGGGGAGCGAGAGTGGCGGCGGTGCGCGTCCGGCGGCCGCCAAGGCCTCGCCCCTCGGCAAGTGAGTTACGCGGGCCGGGGCGCACCGTTGCGCCCCTCTTGGACAGTGCGCGCAGCGCACGAGGACTGACCATGTCAATGAGTGTCGGTGGAAGTTCTGACGAGACCACCGTGATGTCGAACATCAACACGACGCCGCTGGTGGACGTCATGCTGGTGCTGCTGATCATTTTTCTCATCACCATTCCGGTGATCAACAAGACCGTCCCGGTCGATCTGCCCAAGGCCGTCAATATCCCGACGCAGACCAAGCCCGAGAACATCACCATCGCGGTGGACAAGAACGGCAGCATCTACTGGAACGACAAGGGCGTGCCGAGCCGCGATGCGCTGCTCGCCTACATCAGGGAAGCGGCGGTCAGGAAGCCGCAGCCCGAGATTCACATCCGCGCCGACAAGGAAACCCGCTACGAATCGATCGGCCGCGTCATGTACGCGATCCAGCGCGGTGGCATCCAGAAGGTCGGGTTTCTGACCGAGCCTGACCACGGCGTGCGCGGCTACCGCTGAAGTAAGGAGCTCAAGCCATGTCAATGAATGTCGGTTCAGCGGGCGCGGCTTTCTGTGACATCAACACGACGCCCCTCATCGACGTCATGCTGGTGCTGCTGGTCACGCTCATCGTGACCCTGCCCATCATGACCCATGCGGTCAAGCTCGACATGCCGAACGTGACCAACCCGCCCCCGCCCCCACCCACGCCGCCGGAGGTCATCGACCTCGAGATCGACTTCGACGGCACCGTGGTGTGGAACAACACCCCGGTTGCCAGTCTGTCGCAGGTGGAAGCGTATTTTCACGCCGAGAGGGACAAGGATCCGCAGCCGGAAATTCACCTGCGCCCCGATCGGCGCGCCAAGTACGACATCGTGGCCAAGGTGCTGGCGGCCGCGCAGCGCAACCACATGAAGAAGATCGGCTTCGTCAACGTGGCTGAATTCAGAGACTAGAGAGCCATGCAAGACACAACCATGAAGGTCACTGCACGATCCATCGGGGCGCTGCTCGCGGGCGCCGCCCTCATCGCGGCGGCGAGCCTGCTGCCTGCGACGCTTGCCGGGGCGGCGGACAAGCCGACCAACAGCGCCAAGCTCGCCAAGCCTCTCAAGGAAGCCAACGACGACATCAAGGCAAAGAAATATGCCGATGCCATCGGCAAGCTCAAGGAAGCGGAGGGGATCGCCGGCAAGACGGCCTACGACCAGCACCTGATCAACGACATGCTGGGCTTCGCCTACGCGCGCACCCAGAACTACGCCGAGGCCGCCAAGGCGTGGGAGGCGGAGCTCGACGACGGATTCATGCCGCAGTCCGACATTCCTATCAAAGTGCGGCAGCTGGCCGAGGCGAACTACCAGATCAAGAACTACGACAAGGCGATCGAGTTCGGCAACCGCGCCATCAAGGGAGGGTTCGCGGATGAGGAGCTGCGAACGCTCGTCGGCCAGGCGTACTACCTCAAGGGTGACTGGAAAGGCACGCTGCGCTTCGAGGAAGCGCTGATCGACTCGCAGGTCAAGGACGGCAAGACGCCCAAGAAGGAGTCGCTGGAGCTGGCGCTCAGTGCCTGCGTGAAACTCAACGACTCGCCGTGCGAGACGCGCGCGCTGGAGAGGATCGTCACCTATTACCCCAAGCCCGACTACTGGTACCAGCTGCTGTACACGCTGCGCCAGCAGACGTCGGGCAATGACGCCAACACCCTGCAGACCTACCGCCTGATGTCGGAGGTCGACGTGCTCAGGAGTCCGGATGACTACACCGAGATGGCGCAGCTCGCCCTCGATGCCGGCTCACCCGGGGAAGCGCAGCGCATCCTGGAGAAGGGTTTCGCCAAGGGGGTGTTCGCCGACCAGCGCGCCAAGGCACGCAACACGCGCCTGCTCGAGACCGCCAAGAAAGCCGGGGCCACCGACCAGGCGAATCTGCCGAAGATCGAGAAGGATGCGGACGCTGCCAGCACCGGCGCCAAGAACTTCGGGGTGGGCCTCGCCTACCTCGGCTACGGGCAGTATGACAAGGCCGTGGACCAGATCTCCAAGGGCCTGGCCAAGGGGGGTCTGCGCAACGAAGCCGAGGGGCGGCTGTTGCTCGGCATCGCGCAGCTCAAGGCCGGGCACAAGGAGGACGCGACCAAGTCCTTCCACGCGGTGAAGGGAGATCCCTCGCTCGAGCGTCTCGCGAACCTGTGGAGCCTGCACGCGAAGCAGGCATGAAAGGAGGCACCATGGCGATCAAGGCAGGTGAGCGCATGCCCAAGGGCACGCTCAAGAGAATGACCAAGGAGGGGCCCAAGGACTTCTCGACCGATGAGCTCTTCAAGGGCAAGGTGGTGGTGTTGTTCTCGGTGCCGGGGGCGTTCACCCCGACATGCGACGCCAAGCACCTGCCCGGTTTCGTGCAGCTGGCCGATCAGATCCGCGCCAAGGGCGTCGACACCATCGCGTGCATGGCCGTGAACGACGTGTTCGTCATGAACGCCTGGGGCAAGGCCTCGGGCGTGGGTGACCGGGTCCTGATGCTCGCGGACGGCAACGGCGAGTATGCGCGCGCGCTCGGACTGGAGCTCGACGCCAAGGGTTTTGGCATGGGTACGCGTGGCCAGCGCTTTGCGCTCATCGTGCGCGATGGCCTGGCGACCCAGGTCAACGTCGAGGCGCCCGGGCAGTTCAAGGTGTCCGCGGCCGAATACGTCCTGGGTCAGCTGTAGGCAGTGGCCGCCGTCCTAAGCGCTCTTTTCGCGGGCAAAAACCACGCTTTTTGCCCGCGAGCTCGACCGCGCTGGGCGATTGGCCTGCGGAAAGCGCCGCAGGCGCTTTCCGCCAGTTAAATAAGCCGCTCGATCTCGGGGATGATCTGGAACAGATCCCCGACCAGGCCGATGTCGGCCACTTCGAAAATCGGCGCCTCGCTGTCCTTGTTGATGGCGACGATGGTGCGCGCATCCTTGATGCCCGTCAGGTGCTGGATCGCGCCCGAGATACCGACCGCGACATACAGCTCGGGGGCGATGATCTTGCCGGTCTGCCCGACCTGCATCTCGTTGGGTGCGTAACCGGCGTCCACCGCGGCGCGCGAAGCCCCCACCGCGGCACCGAGCTTGTCCGCCAGGCTGTAGAGGATCTTGAAGCCCTCCGCGCTGCCGAGCGCGCGCCCACCGGAAATCACCCGCCGCGCGGTCTGCAGATCCGGGCGGTCGCTCTTGGCGGCCGACACCGACACGAAGCGCGTGTGGGTGGGGAGCTCGACGCTCACGGCTGCCTTCTCGATCGGCGCGGCGCCGCCGCCTGCAGCCGCCTCGAAGGAGGCGGTACGCACCGTGCCCACGAGCTTGCCCTCACCACTGCTCTGGACCGTGAGAATCGCGTTGCCGGCGTAGACGGGTCTGCGAAAGCGCGTGGCGCTTTCGATGGCCATGATGTCACTCACCTGCGGCGCCCCGAGGAGTCCTGCGATACGCGCCATCAGGTCCTTGCCGAAGGTGGTCGAGGGACCGAGGACATGGCTGAAGGGGGCGGCGATTGCGACCAGCTGCGGTGCCCACACCGCGGCGAGCGCATGGCCGTTGGCCGCATTCTCGATGCACAGCACGCGGCTGACGCCCGACAGCGCTGCCGCCTGCGCGGCGACCGCGGAGGCGTCCACCGCACACACCACGATGGTGATCTGCGCGCCGGGAATGCCCCGCGCGCAGGTGACGCACTTGGCGGTGCTGGCGTTGAGCCGGGTGCCGTCGTGCTCGGCAACGATGAGCACGTGGCTGCTCACAGCAGACCCTTCTTCTTCAGCGCCGCGAGCAGCTCCGCGGCATCCTGCACCCTGATGCCCTTCTGGCGCTGCGGCGGTGGCTCGAAGCGCACGAGCTTCAGCTGCTGGCGCTGCTCCACCCCGAGGGCGCTCAGGGTGAGTGTATCGAGCGGTTTCTTCTTCGCCTTCATGATGTCGGGGAGCTTGACGTAGCGCGGCTCGTTCAGCCGCAGGTCGGTGGTGATGACCGCCGGCAGGTCCACCTCGAGGGTCTCGAGCCCGGCGTCGACCTCGCGCGTGACGCGCGCCGTGCCCGCGCTGAGCTCGATCTTCGAAGCGTAGGTGGCCTGGGGGCGGTTCCACAGCGCCGCCAGCACCTGGCCGGTCTGGCCGTTGTCATCATCGATCGCCTGTTTGCCGAGGATGACCAGCAACGGCTGCTCGCGCTCGATGAGCTTCAGCAGCGCCCGCGCCGCAATGAGCGGCTCGACCACACCGTCCGCCTGCACGTGCAGGGCGCGATCCGCCCCCATCGCCAGCGCGGTGCGCAGCTGCTGCTGGCAGTCCGCCGGTCCCACCGTGGCGACGATGACCTCCTCGACGACGCCGCGTTCCTTGATGCGCAGCGCTTCCTCGAGCGCGATCTCATCGAAGGGGTTGATGCTCATCTTGACCCCGTCGGTGACGACGCCGCTCCCATCGGGCTTCACCCGGATGCGCACGTTGTAGTCCACGACGCGCTTGATGCCGACCAGGATGCGTTTCATACCGCCCGGAGTATAGCGGCAGGCCCGCTGGGGTGTTGACGGGACGAGCCGCGCCGTTGACGGATTGCGCGCCGCCTCCCTAAAGTCCGGTCATGCTGAGCTACGCGCTCCGTCGCATCGCTGGAACTGTCCCGACCCTGCTCGTCATCATCAGCGTCTCCTTCTGCGTCGTGCGCCTGGCCCCCGGTGGGCCGTTCGCGCAGGAGCAGGCGCTGCCGCCGGCGGTGCGGGCCAACCTCGATCGCCTTTACGGTCTCGACCAGCCGCTCACGGTGCAGTACGCACACTACCTGCGCGGCCTGCTGCAGGGAGATTTCGGACCCTCGCTCAGGCAGCGCGATTTCAGCGTGTCCGAGCTCATCGCCCAGGGCCTGCCGCTCTCGGCGACCCTGGGACTCGCGGCGATACTGCTCGCCGTGCTCACCGGAGTTCCCGCCGGCGTCCTGGCGGCGCTGTGGCGCAACCGCGGCGCCGACTACTGCATCACCACGCTCGCCGCCGTGGCGCTGGCACTGCCGAGCTTCGTCACCGGTCCGCTGTTCGCGCTGGTGTTCGGGCTGTACCTGCGCTGGCTGCCGGTGGCGGGCTGGCAGCACGGCGCGCCGCGCTATCTGGTGCTGCCGGTGCTGACACTCGCGCTACCGGTGGCGGCTTACCTGGCGAGGCTCACCCGGGCAAGTCTGATCGAGGTGCTCGGCGCGCTCTACGTGCGCAGCGCCCGGGCCCGGGGCCTGGGCGCTGCGCGCGTGCTGTGGCGTCATGCGCTGCGCCCGGCCCTGATGCCCGTGGTGAGCTACCTGGGACCCGCGGTGGCGTTCGTGATGACCGGCTCGCTGGTCGTCGAAACGGTGTTTGGACTGCCGGGCACCGGCCGCTACCTGGTCGAGGGCGCGATCGACCGCGACTATCCGCTCGTCATGGGCATGATCGTGGTGTACGGTGCGCTCACTCTCCTCCTCAACCTCATCGCCGACCTGATCTACGGCTGGCTGGACCCGGGCGTGCGACGTGGATGAGCAGGCGCCCGCGGCCGCGCGCGGACTGTGGCGCGACGCCGGGCGGCGCCTGATGGGAAACCGTATCGCCCTGGCAGCCCTCGGCGTCATCGCCCTCGTGGCGCTGTTCGCGCTGCTGGCGCCGGCGTTCAGCCCCTGGGGGTACGACAGCCTCGACTGGGAGCACCTCGCGCTGGCACCCGGCGGCCGCGCCGCGCACTGGCTCGGCACCGACCGCCTGGGACGCGATCTGTTCGTACGCACCCTGCATGGCGTGCGTGTGTCACTGCTCCTGAGTGTGCTCGCGAGCCTGGTGAGTCTGGTGATCGGAGTGCTGTGGGGCGCGGTGGCGGGCCTCGCCGGCGGGCGCACCGACGGATGGATGATGCGCCTGGTGGATGTGTTGTACTCGCTCCCGTACCTGTTCATCGTCATCATTCTGACGACGCTCTGGCAACGCGGCAGTATCGCGGTACTGCTGCTGGCGCTCGGCGCGGTGGGGTGGCTCACCACCGCGCGCATCGTTCGCGGCCAGGCGCTCGCCCTGAAGCACCGCGAGTTCATCGAGGCGGCGCGCGCCGTGGGCGTTCCCGCGCCGGCCATCCTGTTGCGCCACATCGTGCCGAACCTGCTCGGGCCGGTGCTGGTCTACGCCACGCTCATCGTTCCGCAGATGATCGTGTTCGAGAGCTTTCTGAGTTTCCTCGGACTGGGAGTGCAGGAGCCGCACGCGAGTCTCGGCAACCTGATCCTGGTCGGGGCGCAGGAGATGGAGTCGGCGCCGTGGATGCTGCTGGTGCCCGCGGCTTTCCTGGTCGTGCTGCTCATCTGCTTCAATTTTCTCGGCGACGCTCTACGTGATGCCTTCGATCCCCGCGAGCGCTGAGGCGGCGGCGCCGGCGGTGCTGAGCCTGTCGGGGCTCACCGTCACGTTCGACACGCCCCGGGGCTGTTTCACGGCCGCGCGCGACGTCACACTCGCGGTTGAGCGTGGTGAGTGTCTGGGCGTGGTGGGGGAATCCGGCGCCGGCAAAAGCCAGGTGTTTCTTGCCGTGATGGGCCTGCTGGCGGCTAACGGCCGCGCGCACGGCAGTGCCCGCTTTCTGGGCACCGAGCTGCTGCGGCTCGCGCCCGCGGCGCTGGATCGGGTGCGCGGCGCGGGGATCGGCATGGTGTTCCAGGATCCGATGACCTCGCTCACCCCGCACATAGCCGTGGGCGAGCAGATCGCCGAAGTCATCCGCCGCCACCGCAGAGTTGCACGGGTCGAGGCGCGCGCAGCGGCGCTCACGCTGCTCGAGCGCGTGCAGGTCTCCGATCCCGAGCGGCGCATGCGACAGTATCCGCACGAGCTCTCCGGAGGCATGCGCCAGAGAGTGATGATCGCGATTGCGCTGAGTGGCGAGCCGCGGCTGCTCATCGCGGACGAGCCAACCACCTCACTGGATGTCACCGTGCAGGCGCAGATCCTCGCGCTGCTCGCCGAGCTCAAGCGCGAGCGCGGAATGGCCATGGTGCTCATCACCCACGACCTCGGGGCCGTGGCCGGCGTCGCCGACCGTGTCGCGGTCCTGCGCGCCGGAAGCATCGTCGAAACGGGCCCGGTCGCGGCGGTCCTGAAGGCGCCGCGCGATCCCTACACCCGCACACTGGTGCGCGACACGCCGCGCCTGGACGCCGGCACCGATGCCGCGGGCCAGGCTCCCGGGACGTCCGCGGCCCCGCGGGCAGCGGCCCTGACGCTGACCGACCTTACCGTGCGCTTCGGCCGGCTCACGGCCGTGAGCGCGGTCAGTCTGGAGCTGTGCGCCGGCGAGTCGCTCGGGGTGGTGGGTGAATCCGGCTGCGGCAAGTCGACGCTGGTGCGCGCCGCGCTGCAGCTGTTGCGGCCCAGCTCCGGTCGCGTCGTGTGGATGGGGCAGGCGCTCGGGGATCTGCCCAAAGGTGCGCTGCGCGCCCTGCGGCGCGACCTGCAGATCATCTTTCAGGACCCGCTGGGGAGCCTCGATCCGCGCATGACGGTCGGGGAGATCGTGGGCGAGCCGCTGCGGGTGCACGCCCCGGATCTGGAGCGCGGCGCACGCGCCGCGCAAACCGCAGCGCTCCTTCACCGGGTGGGACTGGCGCCGCAGCTCGCGAGCCGCTACCCGCACGAGTTGAGCGGCGGACAGTGCCAGAGGGTCGGCATCGCACGCGCCATGATCCTCGAGCCTCGTCTGCTCATTTGCGACGAGCCCGTCAGTGCGCTGGATGTCCCGACGCAGCAGCAGATCGTGACCCTGCTCGCGCAACTGAAGCGCGAGTCGGGCATGTGCCTGCTGTTCGTCAGCCACAATCTGGCGCTGGTGAGGCAGCTGTGCGAGCGCGTACTGGTGCTGTATCTCGGGCGCATGATGGAGCTCGCACCCTCGCCGGGCTTGTATACGGGGCCGCGGCATCCCTACACCCGCGAGCTGCTCGCTGCGGTCCCCATCCCCGACCCCGACATTCAGCCCGCGCGCCTGGCGCGCGCGCGGCCCGGCGAGCCGCCCTCACCCCTGTCGCCGCCGAGCGGCTGCGTGTACCGCACCCGCTGTCCCTACGCCGCGCCGGTGTGCGCACAGCGTATTCCCGAGTGGGAACAGCTGCCGGACGGGCGCCGCGTGGCGTGTCACCGCTGGCGCGAGCTGCCTGTGAGTGACTCCGGGACTGCTGTTATTCTTCGCCCATGATGACCGAAGCGGCTATCCGCCCCAGCGACAGCCTCAAGCACGTGCGCTATGAGATCCGCGGGCGCCTCGCGCGGCGTGCCCACGAGCTCGAGCGCCAGGGCTACGAGGTCGTCTCGCTCAACATCGGCAACCCCCGCGCCTTCGGCCTGCGTACGCCGGAGACCATGCGGCTCGCCATGATCGAGAACCTGCCGGAGGCCGAAGGGTACTGCCACCAGAAGGGCATCTTTCCGGCCCGCGAAGCGGTGGTCATGCAGCAGCAGGCCCGCGGCATCACCGGCGTCACCGCCGAGGATGTCTTCATCGGCAACGGCGTGAGCGAGCTCATCGACCTGGTGCTGCGGGCGCTGCTCAACGAGGGCGACGAAGTGCTGGTGCCGAGCCCGGACTATCCCTTGTGGACCGCGGCCGTCACCCTGAACCGTGGCCGCGCCGTGCACTATCCCTGCCGCCCCGAGAACGCCTTCGTGCCCGACCCGCAGGAAGTGGCGCAGCTGGTGACGGCCAGGACGCGCGCCATCGTCATCATCAATCCCAACAATCCCACCGGAGCGGTCTATCCGCGCGCGGTTCTGGAAGCGCTCGCGCAACTGGCCGAGCGCCGCGGTCTGATCGTGTTCAGCGACGAGATCTACGACCAGATGACTTATGACGGCGCCGAGTTCGTGCCCATGGCGACCCTGGTGCGCGATACGCTGTGCGCGACACTCTCGGGCCTGTCCAAGGTCTATCGCGCCTGCGGCTACCGCGTGGGCTGGGCGGTGTTCTCCGGACGCACCCATGCGGCGGCCGAATATCTGAACGCACTGGAGCTGCTCGCATCGCTGCGCCTGTGCAGCAACGTGCTCGCGCAGTGGGCGGTGCAGACCGCGCTCGGGGGCCACCAGAGCATTCGTGAGCTCATCGCCCCGGGCGGGCGGCTGCACGACTCGCGCGCCGCGATCCTCACGGCGGTGCAGGGCAGCCGCTTTCTCAGGCTCGCCCCTCCCGGGGGCGCGATGTACGCCTTCGTGGGCGTGGACACGGGCACGCTGCCGGATTTCGACGATCAGCAATTCACGCTCGACCTGCTCGAGCAGAAGCACGTGCTGGTCGCACCAGGCGTCAGCTTCAACGTGCCGTACCGCAATCACTTCCGCATCACCAACCTCCCCGATGCGGCCACGCTGCGGGATGTCTTCGGGCGCATCGAGGAGCTACTCACCGCCTACGCCGCCGGGGCGCGCGAGAGCAGGGCGCACGAGGGCACGGCGAGCAACGTGGTGAGTGCGACTTCGCGCTTCAAGTAACTTATCTGAAGAGATCTTAACCGCCTGTTTTGTTTAGGCTTCCAACCGACGTAACCGAGCATCTGCGCGATCACGGCACCCTCGTCGTGCCGTCCCCGCAGCGAGCGCACGCGGTGCGGCTCGCGCACGCGGCAGCAAGGCTGGCGGCGGGCAGGCGCGTCTGGGCGAGCGCGGATGTTCACTCGAGCTCTGTGTGGCTGCGGCAGGAGGCACAGCGCTGCGCGGCCGCGGATGCGAGCGAGTGGCCGCGGCTGCTCACGAGCGCCGAGGAATGGCTGCTGTGGCGAGAATACGCCGCGGCGGCCACGCGCCGCTTCGCGCTCGTGAACGGCGGCGCGCTTGCCGCATCACTGCAGCACTCGAGTGAGCTCGCCGCGCACTACGGTATCGCGCTCACGGCCGGGGCCCCTGACAGCGAGGCGACTCTGCTGTGCGAGGCACAACGGACGTTCGAGGAGCGCTGCCGCTCGCTGCGCGCGGCGAGCGTGGGCTCGCTCCTCCCGCGGATCACGGCGGCGGGGGCGGGCGGCCGAGCGCTGCTGTTGCGCGGCTTCGATACGCTCGCGCCGCGCCTGCGGGCGATCGCGGCGGCGCACCAGATGCGGGGCGCGGCGCAGGAGCGCGAGGCGCGTGGTCGGTCCGCCGCAGCGAAAGTCCTGCGCGCTGCCGATGCACAGGAGGAGCTCGAGCGGATCGCTGCCTGGTGTCGCGAGCGCGTCCTCGTCCAACCCGACGTGCGGCTGCTCGTCATCCTGCCGGGTGCGCCGGGAGCGCGCGAGCGCCTGGCGACACTCATTCGCCAGGCGCTGGATCCGCGCAGCGTGCTCGGCGCCGCGGCGCCTGCCGATACGCCCGTGGGCATCGAGGGCGGTCAGCCGCTCGCGCAGTTGCCGATGATCGCGCATGCGCTCACGACGCTCGAGTGGCTCGCGGGGGTCGAGGGGGATTTTGAATCCTTCAGCCGCTGGCTGCGCGCGCCGCACTGGAGCGGTCCGTCTGCCACCGCGCGCGCGCACCTGGATCTCAGCTTACGGGAGCGCGCCTCACCCAGCCTGCGCCTGCGGGAGCTCCTCGGGGGGCTGCGGCTGGCGGCGCCGCAGCTGCAGGCCGCGGCACGCGCCTTCACCGCGCAGCTCGAGAACGCCGCCGCCGCACTCGGGGAGGGCAGCACCTCGCCGCGGGTCTGGTCGGAGCGCTTCGCCGCAGCGCTCGCCGCCGCCGGCTGGCCCGGGCCCGCTGCGGGGCAGAGCGCCGGCCAGCAGACCCTCATGCGCTGGCATGAGCTGCTGCAGGAGTTCGGGGAGCTCGGCGGCAGCCTCGGATCCGTCGCGCACGCGGAGGCGCTCGGCCTGGTGAGGGAGCTCGCTGCGCGCAGCGCCTTCCGGCCGGCCGATGCGGATCCGACGGTCACTCTATCGAGCGCACTGGCGGACCCGGTCGTGGAGTACGACGGCATCTGGGCGGCGGGGCTTCACGCCGAGGTATTCCCGCAACCGGTCCAGCCGGACCCCTTCCTGCCGCTCGCTGCCCAGGTGGCTGCCGGCATCCCGGCGGCCAGCGCTGCGGGGCGCCTCGCACAGGCGCGTGCGCTGCTCGCGGCCCTGGGCCGCGCGACCGATGAGCTGGTGCTGTCGGCGCCCATGTATGCCCAGGATCTGCAGCTGCTGCCCAGCCCGCTGCTGGCAGGCGCGGCGCTCGAATCGCCCGGGGACCGCTCGCTGTGGCTGCCGGCGAGTCTGCATCGCGAGGGCCTGACCGAATCGATCATCGACGCCACCGGACGCCCGTGGGCGGCCGCCCAGCCCTTGCCGCGGGGCACGAGGAGTCTCGATCTGCAGAACCAGTGTCCGTTTCGCGCCTACGCCGAGTTGCGGCTCGGCAGCATCCGGCGCGAGAGCGCCGAGCCGGGCATAGCAGCCAACCGGCGCGGCGAGCTGCTGCACGCGGCGCTGCAGAAACTGTGGGGGCAGCTGCGCGACTCGCGCTCGCTCGGCGCGTTGTCCGGCGCGGCGCTCGAGGCGCTCATCGCGGAGGCCGTCGAGCAGGCGGCGCGCGCCACCCTGGCACGTCCGGCAGGCCGGCGCCGCCGCCAGCGCGCTTTCGCCGACACACAGCTGGACATGTTCGTGCAAATGCCACCCGCGCTCGCGCGCGAGTGCCGCCGCGCGGCGCGCCTGATCCGCAGGCTGTGCGAATACGAGCGCCAACGAGAACCCTTCAGCGTGCACTCGCTCGAGAGTGATGCCGAGCTCGCCCTGGCGGGGGTGAGGCTGCGCATGCGCATCGATCGCGTCGACGCCCTCGAGAGCGGCGGCCGCGCGATCCTCGATTACAAGAGCGGGCGGCGCGTGAGCGCGGACTGGTACGGCGAGCGCCCGACGCATCCGCAATTGCTCGCGTACGCGGAAGCCCTCGGTGAGGAGGTCGCGGCGCTCGCCATCGTCAGCGTGAACGCGCGCGAGGTGCGCTTCGAGGGCCTCGCGCGCTCACCAAGGCTGCTGCCCGCCGTCAGGGCCGTGCGCCCGGCGGGCGCCGCGGACGCCTGGGCAGAGCAGCAGCGCGCCTGGCGAGCCATCCTGACGGGTCTGATCCGCGCCTTTCTCGCCGGCGATGCGGCCGTCGATCCGCGCCCCGGAGCCTGCGACTACTGTCACGTCATCGACATCTGCCGCATCACCGAGCGCTCGAGCGGGGTCGAGCCACCCGCTGCCGCGTCCGAGGCCGCCGATGAATGAGCTGAGCCGTGCCGATGCCGAGGCGCGCGAGCGCGCCCTCGACCCGCAGCGCTCGATCCTGCTGCAGGCGCCGGCCGGATCCGGCAAGACCTCCATGCTCACGCAGCGCTTCCTGCGCCTGTTGTGCACGGTGGACGACCCGGGCGAGATTCTCGCCATCACTTTCACGCGCAAGGCCGCCGCCGAGATGCGCGCCCGCGTGACACAGGCGCTGCGCGGGGAGATCGCAGCCGATGACCCGTGCGCCGCGCAGTTGCACACGCTCACCGCGGCGGCGCTGCGCCATGGCACGACGCGCGGCTGGAATCTCGCGCACGACCCGGGCGCGCTGCGGATTCAGACCATCGACTCGTTCACCTATTGGCTCGCGAGCCAGCTGCCCATCGCCGCCCGGGCCGGCGGCACGCTGCGGGTCACCGAGACGCCGCAGGAGCTGTATCGCCGTGCGGCGCGCCGCACGCTGCTGGCCGCGGAGGCCGATGCCGTGCTCGGCGCAGACACGGAGCTGCTGTTCGAGCGTCTCGACAACCATTGGAACAACGTCGAGAGGCTGCTCGCAGACATGCTGGAGCAGCGGGCTCACTGGCTGCGCTACGTGCTCGAGACCGGGCCGGGGCAGTTGTG
>Ga0209488_10000229_pt1 | contig 44911 bp, 37 predicted proteins | sample Rivendell_Oct201_8_FD_188349 | JGI IMG/M metagenome (GOLD analysis project Ga0209488, IMG submission 188349) | Vadose zone soil microbial communities from the Eel River Critical Zone Observatory, Northern California, USA -... | ecosystem: Environmental > Terrestrial > Soil > Vadose zone >...
CTACCGCTGCCGTTGTTTGAAAAACTTTCCGCGCCCTGACAGCTTTTCATCGAGCGCCTGTTTGGTGTAATCCGAACCGTGATATACGATGGATCACAACGCTCCCGGATTCGAGAAGGTCGGGCGACCGAGAGGCCCTGAGAGGCAAGGAGAAATAACGATGAAAATGAAATTGGCGACTATGGCGTTGCTGCTCACCCTGGCGTCTGCGGTGGTTTGGGCACAGAGCAATGCGGGCGACCAGAAGCCCGAAGCCAGCGTGCCCTTCAACATGACCACGGTGTCTACTTTTACTCTGCCATGGCGAATGGCCTTTCTGCCCGATGGTCACATGCTGATCACCGAAAAGGTTGGGCCTCTCTGGCTCGTGACCCAGGATGGACAGAAGAACATGATCACGGGCACGCCCGCGGTCTATTGGCAAAACCAGAGCGGCATGCTGGGAGTTTACGTTTCGCCCAATTACGCCACCGACCAGAACATCTACCTCACGTATTCCGAACCGGGGGACTACGGCGGCGGATTGGCGCTGGCGCGATTCCGGCTCACCGTCACCGGCAACACCGGTAGAATGGCCAACCTTCAGGTGATATGGCACCAAATGCCCAAGGGTAAGGGTGGCCAGGAAGGCGGCGCGGTTGCATTCGCACCCGATGGTCAATCTCTCTTCCTCACGGTCGGCGATCGTCAGCGATTCACTCCCGCGCAGGATCCCAATCAACCTGTTGGCAAAATCATGCACCTGACTCTGGACGGAAAACCCGCGCCCGATAATCCCAACTTCGGCAAAACCGGCGCGGCTACAATTCCGTTGATCGATCCGCCTTTGAACACGGAGACGGCTAAGACTGCGAAGGTCGTGAGCAACTATACCTTCCCCGGTCCAAATATGACGCCCGCAGAAACGTGGACAATGGGCCACCGCACGCCCTATGGCCTGGCGTTTTCGCCGACTGGCGAATTGTGGGAACTTGAGCATGGCCCGCGCGGCGGTGACGAGTTGAACCTGATCGAGAAGGGCAAGAACTACGGCTGGCCGCTTGTCGAATATGCGGATAATTATGACGGCACGGCGATTCCCCGTCCCGACACACGTCCGGAATTCGCGAAGCCGGCGATCTATTGGGTGCCGGTGATCGCACCGGGCAATCTGATGTTCTACCGCGGCACCCAGACTTTCCCGCAATGGAACGGCAACGGATTCATCGGCGGCATGGGAACTCAATCGCTCACCCGCGTCGTCTTTGATGGTAAGGGCGGCGCCAAGACCGCCGAGCGCTGGGGAGTGGGCAAACGAATCCGCGATGTGGCCGAAGGCCCCGATGGTTCGCTGTGGTTGTTGGAAGACGCTGCGCCAGGCGCCCTGATCCATGTGACTCCGAAGTAATCACGCCCCCTTCAGGCGAAACAAAAAATAAAAAAGGCCGGAGCGATCCGGCTCAAAACAACCCTCTCCCTCAGGGAGAGGGTGACGCCCATCACCAGATGGGCGTCGGGTGAGGGAATCAATTTTCGAAACAACCCCAATCCGGATTCCCTCATCCGTCGCTTCGCGACACCTTCTCCCTCAGGGAGAAGGACTCGCCTGAAAACTTTCTGTCGCCTAAGGTTCTGTTCTAGAATCCCGCTCAGGAGGTGCACCATGAAAAACACGTTATTCGTTTCGGCCATTGTCGCTCTTGTGCTGGTGGCCGCTGCAGTCCCGTTGTTCGCCCATCACTCGTGGCCCGTGAATATGACCCAGCTCGTGACGGTGAAGGGGTCGGTGACCAAGCTCGAGTGGGAAAACCCGCACCCGATGATTACGCTCTCCGTTCGGACCAACGGCGGGAAAGCCGAAGAGTGGCTCGTGGGTGGGCCCGCCATCAACCGGATGGAAGCGAACGGTTGGACCAAAACCACCGTCAAGCCCGGCGATATGATCACCGGCATCGGCTATCAGTTTGCAGACGGCCAGAAGATCATCAGGCTCGAGAAAGTTGTATTGCCTGATGGCAAAGAGATCCTCGTCTACGGCCGTTAGGCCGCTTCCTGACCATCACTGCAGAATCCAGCCGCCGTCGACGATGAGATTGACGCCGTTGACGCCCTTGTTATTGAACAGGAATTTCACGGCGTCCACCACATCCTCGGTCGTTGCGAGTCTGCCGCCGGGCGTACGTGCGCGGACTGCCTCCAGCGCTGCCGGCTTGTCTTTCCACGCGGGTGTATCGCCGATGATCCCCGGATGAATCGCGTTGAAGCGGATCGGTGCGAGTTCGACGGCCATGGTCTTAACCATGGCGGTGACTGCACCGTTCACCATCGTGACTGTCGTCGATCCGGGATACGGCCGCTGGCCCGCCAGACCGCCGAAGATGACAACCGACGCATCCTTGTTCATTCGATCGAGCATCACATGGACAACTTCCGTATACCCCACCAGCTTGACGGTCACGGCTCGCCGCGCCTTGGCGATGTCGTAATTCCGCACCGTGTTGGAGTCGCGTTCGATCGCAACGATCAGGAGCCGGTCAATATTGCCAACTCCCGCCAGCATGGCGGCAATCTGCTCCGGCTCCGCAATGTCGAGCGCGATGCCACGCACATTGGAGCCGATCGCCGCAGCAGTCGTTGCTGCTCTGCCCGCATCGCGGCTGGTAATCACGACATCGCTGCCGAGGGATGCGTATCGCTCGGCCAAGGCGCGACCGATTCCGCCGGTGCCACCGATAATCAGTACTCGTGCGTCCAGTCTGTCATTCATCGATCGGTCCCTTTCTGTGCGGGCGCCCCGGCAAAACTCTTGTTCTTCAATTGCTCGGCAAAGTACTCCCAGTCGCGGCTGAACCGATACGAGTGCCGCGCCGGCGGCTGTGGGGATTGGGTCTCCAGCCAGCGCACGGTCGAGTTGCTTCTGTTGTAAAACGCGTGCGTGCATCCCACGCCCGCCCAGAGGAAATCACCGCGCTTCATCTGGTATTTTTCCCCATCGGCCCACGCCTCCACTTCACCGTCGACGATGAAGTAAGCCTCCTCGAGCGGATGATCGTGCGGGTGCGCGTTGCCGCCCGGCTCGTACTCGACCATGAACATCGTGTGCAGTGCGGCATCGAGACGCGCGTCGACAAGCATTTTCAGCGAAATTCCGCTGTAGACCAGCAATGCCGTCGCCATGCTGGCCGAAACCTTCGGCGCGTCCTTCTTCAGGCCCATACGCAGCGCGTCGACCTTGATGTCATCGTCAGACATCCGGAACAGATGCCGCGAAGTTGGATCGCGGATGTCGAGCGCTTCAATTGAAACCTGCGGCGGCGGACCGAGAAAATAGGTGTCGTCCGCGAAGTTGACACCCTTGGGAACCGGAGTGTTCATGTCGATCCATCGGGCCGTCCCACTTTCGGGTCCCAGCCATGCCTGCTTCATGCCAACCGGGATCAACCCACAGGCGCCCGGAGCCAGGCGATAGGCGCGGTTATCCAGGATCAGCACCGGATTGCCTTCGAGCACATAAAAGCTTTTCTCGAATGACTGGAGATGCTGATTCACACGGCCCTTCGCGTCGATCTCGCACAAGCCCCAGCCCGTATGGACCGCGCCGCAACCGCGGTCGGACAGCGAGACCCGCCGATATCCCGAGGACTCCGCAGGAAAAGCCGGTGCCGGTTGAATGCCGGACGCCCTGATGAAGTGATGCATAGCTGTCTCCTCCAAATCTGAGAATACTACGGTACTACATCGCGCTTCCCGCCGAAGCGACCGGAGCAGGGAATGGAAAATGAGAAACATGGCGCTCCGGGCAAGCACCGGTATTTGCAGGCGTGAAACGACGGGTGGGTCTCAGTTTTAAAGATTGCCCTGGGACAGGAGGGGTGGCGCGACGCGCCGGGGTGGTAGCCAAATCGAAGAGTTTCCCTTGCACCAATTCGCATGAATTGACGCTCTTTGGTTCACTGGCTCACAGGTTTCAGACTCCGATGAACCACGGGCAGGAGTCCGGCCCTGACGCAAGATGCTCCACCCGGGGCTGGATTTCGATCTGAATCCGGAAAAGACGCCTTGCCACCCGCGCGCATGGCAATCATACTCACAACTCACGTATTTCAAGGAGGCATGATTTGGCAGTAGTTCGGATGTTCGATGGCGAATCCATCGAGAGCGCCCTTCGCCGTTTCAAACGACAGGTTCAGCAGGAAGGAATTATCAAGGACGTCAAGAAACACTCCTTCTTTCTCAAACCCGGAGAACGGAAACGGCTCAAGAGCAAGTTGGCCCAGAAAGCCAAACGCAAGAAAGTTCAGCGCAGGCCCGCCGACACGGACTCGAAGGCTCCCCCACGATAACGGCTTTGATTTTTCGCCCGCATTGAGAGTGACGTTCTCTTCGCAGTCTGCGTAACTTGTTCTCACGCACACGCACGGTTAAGCTTCGTGCGCCTGTATGATCTCTCGAGGGCAGGCGCAAACCTGGGCGTCGGCGGACTCGCGTTCACTACTTTCTGATGGTCATGAACACACGTTACGACGTTCCCGGACCGCAGGACGAACACTCCTCGCGATTCCTTCCATTCATGCTGGTCCTTTTTGTCGGGTCCGGCTGCGCGGCGCTCATCTACGAGATCGTCTGGTTCCAGGTGCTCCAGCTGGTGATCGGTTCCTCGGCTGTGTCGCTGGCCGTATTGCTCGGCACGTTCATGGGCGGCATGTGCGCCGGCTCGTTGCTGCTGACGAAGTTCGTGAGCCCGAAGCGGCATCCATTGGATGTGGTCGCGCGGCTCGAGGGTCTTATCGGCGTTTGCGGCGCGGCACTCATCGTTCTCATACCGCTGGTTTCCCGCCTGTACACCGCAGTGGATGGGGGCGGCCAATCGAGCGTCATACTTCGCGCCATCGTGTGCGCCCTGTTGCTGCTCCCACCTACAGTCCTGATGGGCGCCACGCTGCCGGCGATGTCGCGCTACGTGCAGGCCTCTCCGCGTGGCGTGTCATGGCTGGGGTTCTTCTACGGCGGCAACATCGCAGGCGCGGTGCTGGGCTGCATGACCGCAGGATTTTATCTGTTGCCGGGATTCGATCTGAGCACGGCAGCGCTGGTCGCGGTGGCGATCAACCTGATCGTGGCTGCGCTCGGATTCGCGTTGTCGAAGCGCGCGCCGTACACCGCGTTAACTCCCGACATCCCTAATGACGTCGCGCCTGCGAATCGTGTGCCGCGCAGCGTTTACCTCGCCATCGCATTGTCGGGGCTCACCGCCCTTGGCGCCGAAGTCGTATGGACACGGTTGCTGTCGCTGATGTTCGGCGCCACCACGTACGCGTTCTCGATCATCCTTGGCGTGTTCCTCGCGGGGCTCGGCATCGGCAGCGTTGTGGGCGCGTCTCTGTCGCGCGAATCGAAGCAGCCGCGCGCCATGTTGGGATGGACACAATTCCTGCTCGCGCTCGCCACCGCCTGGGGTGCATTCATGATCGCGCGCGAACTGCCGTGGTGGCCGCTCGACGAACGGCTCGCGCCAGGTCCCTGGTTCGTGTTCCAGGTGGATCTGGCGCGTGCATTATTCGCCGTACTCCCCGGCGCGGTGCTGTGGGGCGCGAGTTTCCCGTTGGCACTTGCCGCGGCGAGCGAAGGCGCGAGCGCAGATGCAGGGCAGACCGTCGGGCGTGTTTACGGCGCGAACACCCTGGGAGCCATCGCGGGCTCGCTGATCACCGGGCTCGTGTTGATCCCGTGGATCGGCACGAAAGGCGCTGAGCAGGTGTTCATCGTCGTGTCGGCCGTGAGCGGTGTCGTCGTGATGCTGCCGCTGCTTCGGCGTCCGGCGATAGCCGCATCGACGTGTGCGCTCGCGGTCGCTGCGCTGTTTTTCGCCTCGCAGGTGTCGGCGGTGCCGGTCGGACTCATCGCATGGGGGAGATCGCTGTCGTGGCAGGGAACACCCCACGCGCTGACCTGGGGAGAGGGAATGAACGCGTCCATCGCTGTGACGGAAGAGGCGGGCGGATATCGTAACTTTCATGTGAGCGGCAAGGTGGAAGCCAGCACCGAGCCGCAGGACATGCGGCTGCAGCGGCTGCTGGGTCACCTCTCCGCGCTGATGCACGACAATCCGAAGGCCGTGCTGGTGGTGGGTTTTGGCGCCGGCGTCACAGCCGGAGCGATCAGCATCCATCCCACCGTCAAGCGCATGGTGATCTGCGAGATGGAACCGCTGATCCCGAAGATCGTCTCGCAGTATTTCAGCGGCGCCAATCATGGCGTGGCGAAGAGCCGGAAGGTCTCCGTCGTGTACGACGATGCGCGACACTATGTGCTCACCACGCGCGAGAAATTCGACGTCATCACCTCCGACCCGATCCATCCCTGGGTGAAGGGTTCCGCTGCACTGTACACGCAGGAGTATTTCGAACACGTGAAGGCGCACCTCAATCCCGGCGGCGTCGTGACGCAGTGGGTGCCGTTGTACGAGAGCACCCCGGACGTCGTGCGCAGCGAGCTGGCTACGTTCTTCTCCGTCTTTCCCAACGGCACGGTGTGGCGCAACGACAACAGCAACGGCAACGGATATGACGTGGTGCTTGTGGGCCGTCTGGACGACGAACCCGCCATCAAGCCCATTGACGTGGACGCATGGCAGTCGCGCATCACCCAGCCGGAGTACGCGGAGGTGAAAGCGTCACTGGCGGAGGTCGGTTACGGATCCGTGTTTGACATGCTGCGCAGCTACAGCGGGCGCGGCAGCGAACTCGCGCCGTGGCTGGAGGGCGCCGAGATCAATCGGGATCGCAACCTGCGGCTGCAGTATTTGGCCGGGCTCGGCTACAACGAGAATCGCGGCACGGAAATCCGCAATGAGATGCTGACGTACCGAACGTTCCCCGCCGATTTGTTTGCCGGCTCGCCGGCGAGCCTCGCGCTCCTGACCCAACAGATCATGGGGCAATAGTCCAGCGTTAGGCTGCGGGCCACCCCGCCTGGCACTCTGTACTTTCCAAATCAGGGAGAAGTATCGAGCGAATTGTCGAAAGAGTCGCCGGCTCCCGTGGCAATGCAGGCAACACCGAGCGCAACGAACATCGAAAGAATCCGGGTCCGCATAGAATCACCCTCCGGAACGATGCGTTTATGGAAACGCATAATACCAGCCTTCTTTCAATTGCGGATCCCTCCTGGACAGGTAATGGTCTAGTTTGAAGTGAGGGTGAACAAGCTGCCCTTCTGGGACACGAGCGGCTGCGAGTGCAAGCCCGCGCGAAGCGTGAGCGCGACAGCGCGAAACCTTAAGAAATTTCGCGCAGCCATTCAGAAAATGTTTGGCAGCGGGATCGCGAAGCGGATCCCGCGAGGGGTGGTGCTGTATTAAGGGAAACTTTTCGACTTGGCTACCACCCCGGCGCTTCGCGCCACCTCTCCTGGCCAGGGGCGATCCCCACAATTGAGCCCGTCACTTCTTTTTTCGCGGACTTTGTTTACTAGCCCCCTGCGGCTCGCGAGTCCAGTCCGTCGCTTCGGGCGGCCAAGTGACCGCAGCGGCGACCTGCCGGATCAGATAACTTCCGACGGCCGCATGCGGCATGGCATTACCCTTGATGGTCGATTGAGACTCGGCCTTGTAAAAACTGTGCCACCATTTCGCGGACTGCCAGATGACTTCAGGGCAGCTTGCCGCCGAACTGACTCCGGGGGTCAATTCAATTCCGCCGATGCCGTACACCGTTTCCAGAAATGCGGCGCTGGGCAGCCCCATCCCGTCCGCAAGAGGATTCGGACTCTTATTGGTGATCCAGATAAAGTTCAACCACGGCAACATCAGCGTCGGCAGATCGATGATGCTGCGCTCCTCGGCCACACGGTTTGCATACTGGATAATCTTGGCGTCATCGGCCGTGAAGTGAAAGGCAGCAATGTTTGGGAATTGACGCGGATCGTCATAATCCGCGAGCTTGCATTCATGGACGCCGTTGCGCAGCGCGAGTTCTGAAGAATCTCCGGTAAGTTCCAGTGGAACGGAAAGGAAAGTCTCACCACCCGTCAACAGTCCGGCGATCGACCAATAGCTGGGCGCCAGATCCGCTCGCGCATGCGACTGCGCCGTACGGATGCGAAAGTGCGCCACGGACGCGCCTCCCAACAGCACAATCCCCCGATTCGCTCCAATACGCCGCAGCCATGCCCGGTTGGTTTCACCAGCTTTGGCGGTAGTTCCCTGCAGGGACTTGTTGGATTTGGAATCGGGCGAACGTCTAATGATAATCATCAGTCTTCTCCTAAATAAGTTCGATGGGATCCCCGACGATTTCCGGCTGCGGCTGCCCGTCTGTAATTGGCCACATCTTGATCGCCATCGATGCCCGGGATGCGCTCAAGGCGAGAAACTCCAGAGTCAGGAAATGATCGCGCCCCTTCGAAAAGTCCGGCCGGGAATTCACGGCGCCAAAGACCTGCGGCGCCGGCGAATATTTTCCTGCTGCAACCGGCGAGACAATTTTCATCGGCGATGAAATCACTTCGACAAGCTTCGTCCCCAGCTCCGGGCGCAGGTTTGCGAACGCCACGCGGCCGAAGTGCACGTCACCGGTCAATATGACAATCGTATGTTGCGACGATCGCAGCTGTCTGGTCAGTTCCGGAAATTGTTGGAAGTCGGGCAGGCCCCAATCCTTGATGCTTCCTTTATCGGCGAAATACGGTTGTCCGAGAACCAGGACTCCGGGGCCGGTGAGATTGCCAATCCAGTCGCCGATGGTTTTCAAATCACCGGGCTGTAGTAAGTTTCCGTGGGCCCGCTCACGGAAGAAACGGGTGTCGGCATTGCAGAATGACAAGGCCCCTACTTTGAAACAAATCGGAGGAGTCGGTTCGTTCTGAAAAACCCTGTAGAGTTCGCGCCCAATGGTTTGCCATGTGGTTCGCTGTCCCTGCGTCAACGTGAAGGTCGGGACATTCAGCCCGAAATCCGGCGCATTATTCCAGAACTCGTGATCATCTGAGCTGAAGAAGTTGGCATTCCGCTTGAGAAGTTCGTTGAAGCCGCCGCCTGGTGTTGTCTGCGTCCAACTTGCGGCGTAGGTTCGGAATGAACGCGACTGTAGCCAGTTGTGCCCGCGAGGAATGATGAAATCCTGTGGCGGGTTGTCCAGGTAGACCTGATCGCCGCAGAGGATTTTAATGTCCGGCTTCGCATCGTTCGGCAGCCGAAAGAAAGTTTGACCAACCCTTCCGGATTTATCCTGGCGGCCGAAGTAGCAGGAGCCCAGGAGTACCGTAAATGGCCGTTCACCGGTCACCGGCAATCGGTCCGGCAGCGTGCGCACGCTGGCATCCGCCGTGTCCTGACCCGAGACGCGCAGAGTTAATGGATAGTTCGTTCCCGGAGTCAGATTGGGAAGCGTCACTCGCTGGTACTGGATCTGATCCTTGCCGTCGCTCGTTTTGAAATCAATCCACTTGTCGTGGAGAGGCAGCTGCGCGGCACCATAAAGCAGCTCGGCGGTTGTGGCGTCGAACGGCTCGTTGATCGACGCCACCCAGACGACCGCTTTCTTTGTATCGACTTCGTTCGGAACGATGAGAAATGCCATGGCCTACACTACGAACTCATATTGCGGATCCAGCCGCTGGTGCATGAGCAGAATCTCGTGGATGTTGTATGGATGCGTCGGCTGCCCTGTGGCGGCATTGTGCACCACCTGAAAAATGTGTTCAAAACCTTTGGCGTCGTCGATATCGATGTCTGCGACACACTGATCCCCATTCATGAAGAAAGTCAGCTGCAGGTTTCCATACCGGTCGTTGGTTTTGAAGCTTCCCGCATGAGTGAAACCATCCGGCGGATGGTGCAGCCCGCTGGGCTCGACGGTGAACATCCCCGCCGTTGCGCTGTTTTTGGTTTCCTCTCTCAGTTCCTTTGGAACAACTGCAAAGAACCGATCTCCTCGCAGCTCGCGCAAGGACTGGAGCTGAGGGAAAACGGTAGTCCCATTGCTCAACAGCGTCGCGCTCGCTTTGGCTGCAATATTCAGCAGGCCTGCTCTGCGAATCGGATCCAGCCCGTCATAGAGGGACTTTCCAGACCGACTGGGAAATCCCAGGACGGTGCTGCTGGCTTTCAGCAGACTTCTCAAGGCGTTCGGCAAAGCGGCATAAGTGGGAAACCGCACATCCTTGACCTTGCGCACGTCCACGGGACAGGTCAACGTCAGCTGGGTGTCACCGCTCGAAGCAACATCGACGAATTGGCTCACGGCGTGATACGAGAGCGGATCGACCTCAATCCGATAAAGTCCCTGGGGCGACCGATGCAAGCCTCCAATCCTTGGCAGTGGCGCCGTTGCGATTCCTGTGGCGACGCGTGAATCACTGAGCTGCTGGTGCCTCAACATGATATCGACCGTCTGAGGCAACGGGTTTCCGCGAACGTCCACCACGTTCACTACCAGGGCGCCATCGTTATCAGCCACGGTGTTCTCCAGTCATTTCAGTCAAAGAGTTCATGGATCAGAGAATTCCCGAACACGTTGTCGGGATCGAACTTTGCTCGAATCCCGGTAAACTCCGCGTGCGATCCGCCGTAGAGTTTCACAATTTCTTCGCGGGTCATTGTGAAATGTTTGCCCCAGTGCGGTCTGCCGTCGAGGCTCTTCATGAGAGGTTCGAACCGTTGAAAGATTTCGTTGGCGTTCTCCATCGTGTTTGCGCCGATATAGCAAACGCCGCGGCCATGCGTCGGACTCAAAAGGCTGTCATCGCCGGCAACGAAGCGGACTTCGAACGGGAGGGTGGTGGAGAAATCACCTTCGTCCATGATCTGTTTCAAACGGACCAACGCGTCACGGGTGTTCTCGACCGGAATCGCGTATTCGCACTCGCGATGCAATATAAACGGGAGAGGCAGCGTTAAAACCTGAACATAGTTTGCGGTGAATCGGGAGAGCAACACCGAGCTGTCCGGCTTTACGGCCAGCTTCCCCAGGGCAGTGAACAGAACCTCGATATCCAGCGGCAAATTTGAACTGCCCATCTTATTGCCCGGCGATCCGGTCAGGTTTTCGAAAGCACCGAGCGTCCCACGCGGGCTGTTCGGAGGATTCATGGTGGTGATGACCACGTCATGGCGGAGGCCGAGCAGCGGTTTGGGAAACCACCAGATGCGAACGCGTTCGTTTTCCGCATTGAGCGCAGGAATGATGTCCGTGACGTCCTCGAACCGGCACCAATACGCGCTGAACTCCAGGTCGTAGTTCGCGACGCATTGGATGGTGACCTCGACAATGATCCCCAGCGCGCCGACATTCACCCGCGCTGCTCTCAAGTGCGCCATGTCGGCCTCTGAAATCTCCACCACTTCGCCTTTTCCATTAACGAGCTTCAATTTCACGATCTGCGTGGCGATGCTTCCAATTCGCAGTCCCGTGCCGTGTGTCCCGGTCGAAACCGCGCCGGCTATCGATTGCTCCATGATGGAGCCCAGGTTCCTCATGCCTAATCCGTCCAGCGCCAGCACCTTTACCAGGTCCTTGATCCGGATCCCGGCCTGAACGGTGTACTGCTGCTTCAGAATGTCGGCCACCAAAGGTTTATTGAGCTTGTCCAGATTGACGAGAGTGTCGTTGGTCAGGACGAACTGAGACCATGAATGAGAACGTTCGGCTCCCTGGATTCGGACGTGGCTGCCGGCCGCCCTCGCTTGTTGAACGATATCGATCACGTCCTGCACGCTCTCAGGCTGGCAGAATCGTTTGGGCTTGAAGCTGAGCGTCTGGCCCCAGTTTTCAAATGTGTGGTTATCGCTGCATTTCATCGCGTGAGTATCTCAAATAATCGCACTTCGTGGAGTAATGACGGATATCGTCAAAACGTTTCAAAAAAAGGCAGTGGTCTTATTCGATATTCCGGCTCCCCTGGGACAGAGGGGTGGCGCAAAGCGCCGGGGTGGTAGCCAAGTCGAAAAGTCTCCCTTCGCGGGATCCGCTTCGCGATCCCGCTGCCCTCCTATCCTAGGAGGGCAGCTTGTTCATCATCATTTCAAACTGGACCATTAGCCAAGTACACTCAGTTTCGGAATCAACGGACGGTATTTCCCCGCTGAGCCAGGAGGGGCAATCGCCTGCCTTCAAACGGGGACACTACCCGAAGCTTCGTTATGCGATGATTCCATTCCATGAGGTTTGCTTGAGAAAATACATCATTGCGGTGATCGCAGTAGCCTTCTGCATTGCGAATATTGAAATCGGCCGGACGCAGGAGAGTGCGCAGCATATTTTTGCCGCCGGTGGTGACGTTAAGGAATCCGTCCCACTTCTTGAAGAAATGGTTTCAGCGTTAAGAATAGATGCGGCCTACCCTCATGTCTTTGGTACCAAATCGCCGGGAGAAAAAGATCTCGTCGTGACGCCTGTCCACTTGAGCGATTCCGGAGCACAGGAGTACTTTGTCATCGGAAGAAAAGGACTACCCGGCTTGGCCGAAGACAGAGTCATCTTCTGGATCATGCGCCAGAAAAAGAACGGATACGAAGTGCTGAATAACTTCGGTGGGCAGGAGCTCGAGATCAAGGCCAACCAGACAAATGGGTATCATGACCTTGAACTCCGCTCCACATCGCCGGAAATCGGCAAATTCATAACCACACTGAAGTACGACGATCGGACTCAGACATACAAAGCAACTGGTGCAAGTCTGGAGCCTGAATCGCCCACCCCCGCAGTGAAACCGTAAATGGTCGCCGAACGGGTCGAGACACCTCGCAGGGACTGTCGCAGATTCCCCAAAACAGCCGCTTGAAGGCTACCACTGGTAGTTCCCGCCAAATGCCGGTTATCCAAACGCGGTGAAAACCATGCCTCGCCCGCGCGCTAGCGGCCGAGTGCTGCCCGTATCCGCGCCAGGTGGTGATAGCTGTGGCGCACTGCATGATCCTCCAGCATGAACTGACACGTGAGCGGAGCATCGCTATTGAGAGACACGGGTGCGGCGTGATCGAGCTCCGCATCGCTGAAAGCCCGTATCCCCGCCGCGGCTGCGGCGCTGTTCTTTGCCAGCAAGGCGAGCGTGGTTTCCTTTGAAACGCTGCCATTCTCTTTCGCATGGTCGGCATTCATCTTGTGGACGACGTCCCAGGTGACCCCGGCAATGGGTTCGCCTTTGGCGAGCAATCCCGCAAGTTGGAGTTCGATCGGGTACACGCTGGCAACGTGGTGCACCACGACGCCGACGCTCCGGCCATCGCCGGGAAGACGCGCGCGCCAATCGGATTCAGAAAGTGTGGACGCAAATGCGGCCAGTGTTGACGCGCCGGCTTCGAGACGGGCGGCGAGTGCTTCAGATCGTTTGTTCATTGTTTTTCCTTTCTTCCTTGTCTTAAACCAAAACCGTGACGCGCAGGAAAGTCGCCGGTATGGCGGTCCCTCCGTTCCGGCTCGCGTTCTGTGCGGTTGCCAGTTCGAGCAGTTGCTTGTGCAGCTCCTCCACCTTCCCGTTTTGTTCGGCCGCTTCGAAGGCGTTCATGGTTGGGCCATAGAATCTCCGGAAGGATTCGATGGTCTGCGCCGCGCTCTGGTCCGGCGAAATGAAATGATACGCGTCCTTGGCCATCGTTATCTTGTCCTTTGGGACTCCGGCCTGACCGAAACGTTCGATGATGTGTGAATCGACACCCCACGTCATTGGACTAATGAAGCCTTCCGGCGGCGGAGGCATGAACGACGCGCTGATCTTGAGCAACTGCGACACGAACGACGTCGGATCGTTCGGGATCCAATTACCCATCACAATGCGGCCGCCGGGTTTTGTCACCCGGACCATCTCTCTGGCCACGTCAAACGGCCTGGGAGCAAACATCGCGCCGAATACCGAGATGGTCAAATCGAACGAACGGTCGGGGACACCTTGCAAATCGCAGGCATCGCCCTCTTGAAAAGTGAGTCGTTTCAAACCCGCAGCAACAGCTCGTCTGTTCCCCGCGTCCACGAGGTTTCTGGCTATGTCGATTCCAACGACTTCCGCTCCCAATTGAGCGAGAGGAACCGCCGTCGTGCCATCGCCGCAACCCAGGTCCAGGACGCGGATGGGCGGTTTTATTCCGAGAGACTGAACAACTGTTTCGCCCGATTGACGCATCAACGCGGCAATCTCGGTGAAGTCGCCCTTTTCCCACAGTGCTTTGTTTGGATTTGGATTCATGATCGCTCCTTTTTCTTTGCGAAGAAATTGGCTCCATGGACTCCGACCGTCGCGGAGACCGTTTTCTCCACGCGAGACCCCTGGAAACAGTCGAACCGCTCCACAATGCGGCAGTCCTCGAAACCTGCGCTTTCTGCGATGTCGATAATCTCTGCTTCCATCAGCGCACCGGCCACGCAGCCTGCCCAGAGGTTTGCGTCGAGACGTTCGGATTCCTTCAGCTCTTTGCCGAGGAAAACATCGGCGAGATATAAACGTCCGCCCGGAACAAGCACGCGCGAGATTTCACCGATTGCCTTTTGCTTATCCACGGCGAGGTTCAACACGCCGTTGGAAATCACGACGTCCGCACTGGCGTCCGGCAGCGGGATGTCTTCCGATGTTCCTTCAAGAGTGAGACAGCGGTCCGCCATTCCGGCATCGAAAGCGGATGCCATCGCGGCCTCCCGCATTGCCGCCGTTGGATCGATACCGATCGCTCGTCCCGTCGGACCAATGCGGCGAGCCGCGATCAGCAGATCCATGCCTCCCCCGGAACCGACATCGACAACGGTTTCGCCAGCATGGATCGATCCAATACGATGAGGATTCCCGACTCCCGCGAATCGCGCTGTCGCGCGCTTCGGCAATGCGTCAAGTTCGCTGCGCTCATAACGCAGCAGATGGACCGCATAGTCTGGGCCCACATTGAAATGCAGTGGGCTCTCCGGATCTTTCGCGACGCGATCGTAGGTCACGTACACCGTGTTGCGAAACTGTTGAACATTGAAACCAACGGGACAATTTGTCGCCATGACATGCCTCCGATCAATTTGAATTCAGGAGAAGAGTGGTGCGACCTGTTCGAGTCGCGCTCTGGAGCCGGGTTTCAACAACTCGGCGGTGGCCAGGAAATTCCGGTGTGACATTCCGCTTCCGAGAAATGTCCAACGCGCCGCTTGCTGCTGTACCGCAAAGAAACGCTCGGACTCGCCGGGTGTAAATGACCGGCCGGTGGCGCGCTTCAGGCTTTCGAAATCGAACTGCACCTGTTGCATCAATCCGGCATCCAGCATGCCGCCGATTTCGAGATAGCCGTCGATTGCGTCCGCACGCTCCTGAGCGGAGCAGGTATCGCTGATTTCGTGAATCATGAGCGTATCGAGCCTGGCGTGCTGGGACTCTTCCATCCAGTGATGTCGAAGCAGGCTCTTGGACTGGGAATCCAGGTTGGTGTCGTCCGCCACACTATCAAGGTAGTGACGCTGAGTCATCCATTCGATGTGAAGAATCACGAGCGCAATCGCCAGCGGGTGTTTGGAGAGAATGGCCTGCGCGATCGCTTCGGGCGGGCCGATGACTTCACAATCGCTTCCGAATGAACGCAGGAAGTCGGCTCGAAACCGTTTGAACAGGTCGATGTGTTTGGCTTCCTCTCCGGCAAATGTGAGGAACGCGCGGGCGCGGGCGTCGTTGCCGTGCAGTCTGGGCCGCGTGTGATCCAGCACGAACGGCAGAATGAACTCCTCGACGAGGCCAAAGATGTAGAGATAATCGTGACCTCGAATCTGATTGAGAATGAGGCGTTCTTCCGGTGAAAGGAATTCGAGAGGCTCGACACGCGCCAGAGATTCGGGCATGAAAGGTTTCGTGAAGTCGAGGCGTTTGCCTCCTCCGATCAGGTCGTCAACGCGCCAATGGATCTTCTCCGAAGCTTCCAGCGCTGCTTCGAAGGTGTAGTTTGGCCAGTTCGTGATGGTCTCATTCGCATTTGGGATTACCGCTTTCATGAGTGTTCTCCTTTTTGGGATTCGCTGTTTCGATTTGCCTCTCGTCCGATTGCGAGGCGTCGTCTTCAGGTCTACAATCCTGCAATGCGATTACGGGAAAGACCATGCTCGGGCGTCCACATGATTTGCTCGAACGGTTTGTGGAAGAGGATTACTTTGCCGAGCGGCCCGAAATCTTTGCTGACAGTGCGGAGGAACGAGCGGAGGAACGAATGGATGCATTCTCCGAAATCCTGAGCGGCGTCAAGCTGAGCGGCGCGGTGTTTTTCAGCGCCGAATTTTCAGCCCCCTGGGGATTTACGACGCCGCAATCCAAAATACTCGCGGAGGACCTTTCTCCAGGAGCGGAGCATCTGGTGCTCTATCATTTCCTGATCGACGGTGGAGCACACGTGAAACTGATCGATGGGGAATCCCTCGAGCTGAAGCCCGGTGAAGTTGTCATCTTTCCCCACGGTCACGCACACGACATGAGTAACGGTCGAGGGACCAGGGCGCCATTTCCATCCTACGGTATCGGTTCCAAAGTCAAAGCACGCGACTTGAGTCCGCTGCAGGCAGGCGGCGGAGGAGACGTCGCGCGATTCGTTTGCGGGTACATGACGTGCGACCCGTATCTCAGCCGACCGATATTGAGCGGACTACCTCCCGTCTTTAAGGTCAATATTCGAACGGACCGCTCCGGGCAATGGCTTGAGAATTCCATTCTGCATCTGGTCGAAGAGGCCGCATCCGGACGTGTCGGCAGCGAGGCCATGCTTGCCAAACTCTCGGAGGCGTTGTTCGTCGACACATTGCGGCGCTACGTGGACGGTTTGCCCAAACATCAACTGGGATGGCTCACAGGGTCTCGCGATGCCATCGTCGGGAAAAGCCTCGGATTGCTGCACAGCCGAATTGCCCATCCCTGGACGATCGCGGATCTCGCCGACGAGGTTGGCATTTCACGATCCGCACTGGTGGAGCGTTTCACTCGATACCTCTCCGAACCGCCCATGACGTATTTGACCCGCTGGAGGCTTCAATTGGCCGCCCGGTCTCTCGGAAGTACTTCGCGTGGCGTCGCGGAAATTGCGGCCGATGTCGGATATGAATCGGAGGCGGCGTTTAACAGGGCATTCAAGCGGGAGTTTGGTCAGCCTCCAGGCAGATATCGCAGCGATCAAAAGAGTTTGTCTGCGGCGAACGCCAAAACCGTAACTCCCTCTTCATAGCCCTGCACCGCTGATAGTTCCGCTCGGTCCGCTGAAGTAGCCGCTGCGGGAACGAATGGAATACGCGTCGCCGGGTCTGCCGAATGAATCGGTCAACCGAACTTCAATTCCATGAAAGCTGCGTGAGGACGATCGGGTTGGGTTGAAGCTCAGCGTGTAGCGCAACTTCAATTGCGTGATCGCCGATGCCAGCGCTGCCGGAAGTGCGTTTGCATTGGTGGCGATGACCTCGCCTCCGGTTGCACGGGCGATGCCGGGGACTGGATCGAAAGCCGGAATCGGCGCGGGAGGGGCCGGGAACGGTATTGCGGGAATCAGCGGAACGAATGGATTCGGTGCGGGGCTCGCGCCGATCTTCACGCTGTACACCACGGCACTGGTGTCGGACGCGAGCTGGATGGCCTGGTCCATGTTTTCGCGCGATCGACCTTCCTGATTGTCGGAAATCAGAATGACGGCGCGCCGCCGGTCCGGCGCATCGTGCACCAGATAACGCAGCGCGGCATCGACCGCATCGACAATTGCCGTGCCGCCGCCGGCTCGGATACCGCCAATGTGATTGGCCACGCGTGAACGATCCGTCGTCAGTTCATCCACGAGCTGGACGTCGGCAGCAAACGAGATCAGGCAAACCTCATCCTCGCGCTTCAATTGCTGTAGCGCTTCGAACGCGGCGCTCTGAATGCGGCTCATCAATGGTGCGACGCTGCCGCTGCGATCGATCACCAGCGCGACGGCCAGCGGAAGTTCGTCGCGCGAGAAATTCTGGATCGGCTGCTCGATGCCGTCCTCAAACAGCCGGAAATCTTCCTTGCGGAGGTTTGCCATCGGCTTGCCGTTGCGGTCGCGCACCAGTGCATCGATCAGCACGCGGTTCACATCCAGACTCAGGGTGAAGCCGCCCGAGGAATCGACGGGTGCCGGCGTCGCAATCGGGACGGGATTATCCGGCCGCACATCGACGGTTGGAATCGCGATCGGGGCAATTGCCGGTGCATTCATGGAAACCATTGGCTGAGGCGTCGCTGTCGGCGCCGGTAGCACTGGCGGTGCGGCGATCAGCGATGGTTCCGGGATATCCAGGGGAAGAATGAGCCGCGTTTCAAAGACGGAATCTCGCGGCAGATCGAGATCGGAGCCTTTCAGGTGCGGCGGTTTGACGGACGACACCGCGCTCACTCCAATCGCGGCCGCTGCGCCAATTCCCACTCCCCGGGAACCTTTTCCGATGAGTCCACCCAACATCCCGCCCGTCAACGCCGGACCGACACTGCTCTGCATGACGCCGCCTGGAGCGGAACGGATGGCCGTCTCCGCGTTCAATACCACGACTTCGGCATCGAGATGCAGCGACGATCCGTCCTTGAGTGGAATCTCGTCCAGGCGAATGCGCACTTCCGCCTGACGCGTCTTTCCATTCACAAGTGCGGGTGTCACCAGGAAGGCCGTGCTCTTTATCGTCGCGCCGCGCGGAATAGCGACCCGATCGCCCACCTTGATGTCGTTTCGTGCTCGAAAGAGTACGACGTCACCTTCTCGCGTCGTGCCGGAGTTGATGGGAGAATCGAGATCGAGCGCGATCTTCGTGCCTTTGTCGAGGTGCAAAGGGTGTGCCGGCTGGGCCTGCAGTGTGCGGCCGTTTTCTGCGATGCAGATTGCCGCGACTGCGATGGCGATGCATTTTGCGTAAGGACTTGTCATGACCGGCCTCCTCGTTTCGTGGACTACTTTTACTTTCGAAGAGGCGGAAGACACCATGAGCACGAAATGAGTTTGGGATGAGTTGTCGGATGGAACGGATGCGTTGCGTAGGGTTTCTCATCGAGACTTCCGCTGATGGAATCTATTGATAGAACTGGAAAGATATTGATTGCCGGAAGACCCGGGAAGAAAATCCTTTATCAACGACAGTAGTCACAGAAAAGCCTGCCATGGAGGGCATGATCGTGGACGGAAACATCAATCAAGCAAAGATTCTGATTGTTGATGATGAAGAGCCGAACATCCAGCTGTTGGATGTTCTCCTGCGGCACGCGGGATATAACAACCTCAAGAGTACGAAGGATTCCCGCCAGGTTCTTCCACTTTTCATGGAGTTCAAACCCGATCTGGTTTTGCTGGACCTGCAAATGCCCCATTTGGACGGTCACGCGATCATGAAGCAGATCGGATCCAGAGTTCCGCCCGGCAATTACCTTCCCATCCTCGTGCTCACTGCGGATATTGAACTTGAAACAAAACAGAAGGCGCTTTCAGGCGGCGCGAAGGACTTTCTCAACAAGCCATTCGATCGCACCGAAGTGCTGTTGCGCATCCGCAATCTGCTGGAAACGCGGTTTCTTCATCTCCAGATTCAAAACCATAACCAAATCCTGGAGTCGGCCGTCATTGCGCGTACTCAGGAACTGGAGAAAACTCAAATTGAGATTCTGGAACGACTGGCATACGCGGCAGAATTTCGTGACGACGATACCGGTGACCACACGCGCCGCATGGGCGAGAGTTCGGCTCTTATTGCCCGCAAATTGGGTATGCCGGAGTCATGGGTTGAATTGCTGCGCCGAGCCGCGCCGCTGCATGATGTGGGGAAAATCGGGATTCCCGATTCCATACTTCTGAAGCCGGGAAAACTCACCGCGGAAGAGTTTGAAGTGATGAAGACTCACGTTCACATCGGCGCGAGTATTCTCAGCGGCAGCCGATCGCCGGCACTGCAAATGGCCGAAGCCGTTGCGCTGACTCATCACGAACGTTGGGACGGGACGGGCTATGCGCAGCTTGCGCAGGAAGCGATTCCACTGGAAGGACGCATCGTGAGCGTTGCCGATGTGTTCGATGCGCTGACTCATGCGCGTCCGTACAAGGAAGCATGGTCCATCGAGGATTCCGTTGCGGAAATCAAGAAACTCAACGGAAACCATTTTGATCCAAAGATTGTCGAGGCTTTTCTGGCCGTTCTCCCTGAGGTGTTGTTGATCGAGCAGCAGGTTCACGATGGCCAGGATCCTCATTCCAGGGGCAAGGTGGCCTAGAGCAATATTCCCTTCCTTGGGAGACTCGGATTCAGAGTTTTGCGGAATCGCGTTCGAGCCATTTTCGAACGGATACCGGTATCAACACGCGGATCTGGCCGGACACCGAGCCGCGCTGGTGAAAGTTTTGAATTCGCGTCAGCAGGGTTTCGGTGATTTCGATACCTTTGGCTACAAGCAGCGCGTCGTCCTTTGTTCGCAGATCTTGATCGAGCACCATCTGCAACATCAGCTCTCCGACGTCCACGGTATCGATTTCACAGGGCAGCGTCCCGGCTGGAAGTGACGTCAAAGCCGAAACGATTTCCGGGTCAAACTTCTCCCGTTGGTTCAGCAGGGAATCGATGGCGGCGACATGCCCGTTGCCTGCACGGACCTGTGCTTCGAATTCGATGCACACCTTGAGAATCTGGGCACCGAGCGTTTCTGCATCGCGCTCCACAATGGGGACACGCGTTTGGCTGTCGAAAGGTTCGCGCTGGCGGCCAACCATTGCGGCAACTTCCTCGAGCCTCGGAATATGCTGTAGCAGTTGCCTGGCGACCAATGGATGTTCGGCAAAACGAACTTCCTGATCTCGTGGCAGTTTTCGTCCAAGACGAACGGATGCGAGGGTGTCGGTCGGCAGAACCACGCAACCCAGCTGCGACAACATCGCCGCCATTTCAAATCGCCAGGTATTCTTCAATTCGAAGTGCGTGACGACGTGCTGTACATACAAGGTGATTCTCGATGCCGTGCTGAACGCCTCCGGATTGACGAGACCCAGAACATCGGTGAGTACCTTGATACTTCCCTGAAGTGTTTTTTCGAGCAGTTCTTTTTCCGAACGTTCCAGACGATACTGGTCCAGTGCGGCGGTCAGCACTCGTCCCATGACTTCATTGGCGCAGGGCTTTTCGAGAAACCGGAACAGATGACCTTCATTCACGCCATCGATCGCCGTCCGCAGGTCGGCATTGCCGGTGAGAATCAATCGAATGCTGTCGGGGGAAAGAGCCTGCACCCGCTTGAGCATTTCGAGCCCCGTCATATGGGGCATTCTCATGTCCGAGACGATCACCGCATATGGTCCGGATGATGCGATCTTTTCCAGCGCCTGAACAGGCCCGGCTGCAGTTTCCAGAGTGAATTGACGGCGCAGCGACCGCTCGTAGCTGGAAAGAATCAATTCGTCATCATCGACAAGCAGAATTTTTTCAGTCACCGGATTCCGCCTGCGTGTTCACGCGATATCGTTCCAGGGATTCTTCCAGGGCCTTGATGAGATCCTCTGTGCTGCAGGGCTTCGACAGGAGTTTGAAGAACAGATCTCGGTTGCCCACAACCTGGGCGTCGTCCATCTCCACATTGCCGGTCATGAGTATTCCCACGGTTTCAGGCGATTGCTCTTTTACTTTCCTGAGCAGTTCTATCCCGTTCATGCCCGGCATCCGGATATCGGAAGCAACCACTTCGAAAGGTCCCTGCTTCAGAGCTTCAATGGCCAGCGCCGGTCCAAGCGCCGTCTCCAGAGTGAAGCGCTTGCCAAGCAGGCGCCGATAACATGAGAGGATAAATTCGTCGTCGTCAACGAACAGAATTTGCTTCTTCGCGCTCATGACTCCTTTCTCCTGGGTCTCCTATGGGAATTCGAACAACGAAAGTCGTTCCTTTCCCTGTTTCAGTGTCGAAGAGTATTTCTCCGGAATGCTGCTGCACAATGATCGAGTATGCGGTGGATAGCCCCTGTCCCGTCCCCTGTCCAACGACCTTGGTGGTAAAAAACGGTTCGAAAATGCGTCCTCGATGCTCTTCCGGAATTCCGGATCCGGTGTCGCGAATTCGAATCTCAATACAGCCATTGGCTGCGGACGTTGCAATATAGATCGTACCGCGGCGTTCACCATTGTTACTTACCAGTGAGATGGCGTCCGCGGCATTGGCTATGAGATTGAACAGTACCTGATGAATCTCGCCGGAGTAGCAGAGTGCCGTCGGGATCGTATCATCGAGACTGGTTTCCATATCCGCGACGTAACGCCAATGGCTTGTCGCAACGGAGATAGTTGTTTCGATGGCGCGATTGATATCGACGGGCAATTTGCTTTCGCCGGCAGGATGGGAAAAATCTCTCATGGCACGCACGATCCTGCTGACCTTCTGTATCCCCTGGAGGGATTCCGCGATCGCCTTCGGCACTTCCTTTATCAGGTAATCGATATCGGAATTGTTGGATTCACGCTCCAGAAACGGTTGGACCTGGCTCCATGACTCCTGAATGAACCGAATGTTTTCTCCGATATATTGTGCCGGTGTGTTGATCTCGTGTGCGATGCCGGAGGACATCTGCCCCAGAGCCTCGAGCTTTTGTGCCTGCTGCAGAAGGCGCAACTGCGACATCGCCACGTCGAGCTCCCTGACGCGGTCCGCCAGTTTTTTCTGCAAATCGACGACACGCATTCCGACCTGAAAGCGCGCATGGAGCTCTTCGTGGTTGAACGGCTTTGTCACGAAGTCGTTTGCGCCGGAAGCAAGGCCGGCCACAAGGTCTTCGCGCTGAGTTTTGGCCGTCAGGATAATGATGTAGATCGGCGTCGTGGAATGGCTCTCGCGAATCCTGCGGCAGACTTCGGGCCCGTCCAGTTCCGGCATCATCCAATCGAGGAAGGCAAGCTCCGGCGGATCCCCATGTTGAAACAATGCCAGCGCTTCAAGTCCATCGCACGCCACGACCGGTTCGTGTCCCCATTTGCGCACCGTCGCCACCAATAGAAGCCGGGAGACCGGATCGTCTTCAGCGATCACGACACGCATGTGAGGTCCCCCTTCATGGCATCGATCATGGAGCAAACCTTATCGGCATAGCTTTCGAGTAGAAAGAGGTGCATTTCCGCATCCGCCAGGTTGCCGGAGGATGCCTGAAGTTCGAGGTCGGCGGCGATGCGAGTGGCGCGACCCGCCGAAAAAATCGACACGGATCCTTTATAAGTGTGTGCGGCCCGCTGCAATGCGACGTAATCGCCAGCCGCCAGCGCAGACCGCATCTGGCCGAGGAGCTTTGGGCTTTCCGCGATAAAGGCGTCGGCGATATCCCGTGCCAGATTGGCATCGCCGCCAACGCGATTCAGCAGGGCCTTACAGTCGAGAGTCGCACTCTGGGGTTCTACAGGGCGGATGTTCTTCGCCACCACGTTTATTTTCTCGGCGAGTTCGTTCGCCGAGATCGGCTTCGCAATGTATTCGTCCATTCCCTGGCCGAGACATTTTTCACGATCGCCTTTCATGGCATGGGCAGTCATCGCAATAATTGCGATATGCCGGCCCGTGGCCTTTTCCCTTTCACGAATAATCGTTGTGGCTTCGAAGCCGCCCATTTCCGGCATTTGGACGTCCATCAGAATCAAGTCGAACGCTTCCTTGTCGAGTGCATCGAGCGCGAGCTGTCCGTTTGCAGCAACGTGGACCGTGTGGCCCCATTTTTCCAGCAGCCGGACAGCCAGGCGCTGGTTGACAAGATTGTCTTCAGCGAGAAGAACGCGGAGCGGCGTTAAACTTTCGGTTTCTGCATCGGAATGTATGAGAACTTCTGCCGAACGAGCACTGCCGAGAGCATGTTTCATGGCATCGAGAAGCTCCACCTGGCGGATCGGTTTTGTCAGGTGCATGGTGATGCCATACTGCCGGCATCGCGCCACGTCACCCTGCTGAGTGGCGGAACTCAACATCAGGATAATTGGCTGTACGGGACCGGCTACAGACTTCGCGAGTTCGGCCACGGTGAAACCGTCCATATCGGGCATGTGACAATCCAGTAGGACAATATTGAACGGCCGCTGTTGGTCGCTTGCGGTCTTCAAGGCAGCCAGTGCCCTGGGCCCACTCTCGGCGAGAGTTACTTCCATTTGCCAGTTCGTGAGGATATCGCTGAGAATTCGCCGGTTTGTGGAGTTGTCGTCGACGACAAGTACACGGCGGCCCTTCAGCTGGACAGAATCAAATGACAGGGTATGCGACGGCTGGCCCGCCACAACACCAAGGGAGGCGGTGAAGTGGAATTCGCTTCCGCGTCGCGGCTCGCTTTCCACCCAGATCCTTCCACCCATCATCGAGACCAGGCGCGAAGATATTGTCAGCCCCAGGCCTGTTCCGCCATAGCGGCGGGTGGTGGAGCCATCCGCCTGTGAGAATGCTTCAAAAATCAGATCCTGTTTGTCCCTTGGAATGCCGATTCCGGTATCCCGGACAATAAAATGAAGCACTACCGTATTGTTTTCCTCGCGTTCTTTCGCAATACGTATGCTCACTTCGCCGCGTTCGGTGAACTTGATCGCATTGGCGACCAGGTTGACGACAACCTGACGGAGACGCGTCGAATCGCCCAGCAGAACGTTGGGAACATCAGCGGGAACATCGCTGAGAAGCTCGAGCCCGGCCTGATGGGCTTTCAGAGCGAGCGGCCGGATTGCGTCGTCAATGCATTCCCGAAGACTGAACTGCGCAATGTCGAGTTCCAGTTTGCCGGCTTCGACCTTGGAAAAATCAAGAATGTCGTTGATGACGGTCAGCAGGGAATCCGCCGAAACCTTCACCAGGCCGAGGTACTCCCGCTGTTCGTGATTCAGCGGTGTGTCCAGCGCAAGTTCGGTCATGCCGATGATGCCGTTCATCGGAGTTCGAATCTCATGGCTCATGTTGGCCAGGAATTCGCTTTTGGCTCTGCTGGATTCCTCCGCTTTTTCCTTTGCCGCAATCATGGCGACGTTGGTTTGCAGGAGTTCTGCGGTTCGCGCTTCAACCTGCTCTTCGAGATGTTCCCGGTAAGCGCTCAACTGCTCATCGCGCGCTTCGATCTGGCAGAGCATTTCGTTGAAGCCGTCGATCAGAGACCCGACTTCATCGTTGCTGGTTTTCGTTGCGCGGATGGAAAAATTCTTCTGGTCTGAAATGGTTTTTGCCGTTGATGCCAGCGCCTGAAGCGGGTGGGAGATTAAACGCTGCAGTCGGGACGAAATCAGCGACGCCACGAACAGCGCAGAGAAAAGAATCAAACCGGTGGTCTCCAGGTTTGTTCGCAAGCGCTCCGAAAGTTCCGTCAGATCACTCTCGACATAAACGGTGCCGAGTTTGTCGCCGTCCAGAATGACTTCTTTTGAGATTACGAGTACTTTCCCTTTGTATTCGGCGCCGGTGACCGGTGGTGCGGTCGGGAAGGTAAGATCTCCATCTTTTGTGTTTGTGTAAATTGAGAAAACACTCCCGGACTCATCGTAGATCGCGGCTTTGCGCACGTGAGTGTTTGCCTTGAATACAGAAAGGGCCTCTTTTGCGTACGCCTTGTCGCTGAAACTCAGACCTGCCGCGCTGTTATTGGCGACGATTTGCGCCATCATGGAGAGGTCCTGCACCATTTTCTGGCGGGTCTTGATGGAGTCGAACATCATCAGGGCCACAAAAGCGAGAATGAGAGCCGCCGTTGTCGTCGCCATGACAATCAGACTCAACTTCCGTTTGATGGAAAGGTTCTGCATCCCCTAATCGCTCTTGTAGGGTTTTGCCAGCGACATGAGTTTCGCGCTGACCTTGATACCTGCGGTTTGCGTGGCATTGGCATTGATGACAATGTTGACGTGGCTACCGTCCATCGATAGTGCGATCATTCCCCCGGCGTGAAGGAATTCCGGCGTTTCGCCGACTGTCAGGACCGCCGTTCCGCGTACCGCATCGATGAGTTTCGCGGCCTTGGCACGTTCTGCGGAACTTGCAAACGCGATCTGGCAAGACCTGGCTTCGACAGGGTCCTTGATTCGACGGACCTGGATGGGGCGTCCAAAGGCGGACTTTCCCTTCGTCAGCTGGTCGAGCGTCTTCTCGAATGGATCGTCTCCCAGTATGCAGATTTCGAAGTTTCCGGACGCTCCGGTCTGCGGCCATTCCATGAATTTCAAAAAGTTGAAAATGAACGCAGCTTTGACTTCGTATTCGTCTTGTTCCTGTGCGGCATAGTCCACGGGTATGCTCAGCGCCAGGATAGCGACTAGTAAGGCCGGGAGTACGCGGCCTGTCTTTTTAATCCCACTTAGAATCGCCATGCGGCCCTGCCGAAAACGCTTCGGCCTACGAGGTTGGATACTGCCGGTGTGTCGCCGTATTCAAGGTGAGACCCCAGGAGGTTCTGTCCGATGAGGCTCAATTCCGAATGGCGAGGAGCCTTCCAGGTAATGTTGGAATCGAGCCGCGTATAAGACGGAACATGGAAGAACGGCAGCGAACTGACGAAATAGGACTGGCCGGACAACTCGAAGTATTTTGTCAGGTTGAGCGATGAACCGAGATGGATTTGATGGCGAGGGCTTTGTCCCTCCGGACTTTCCACGGTCGATGGCGTTCCGGGATCCGCATGCAGCTGCATACGGAGCAGGCTGTAGCCTCCCCGAAATGTGAGAAGACTACTCACCCGGTAGCTGGCGGACAGTTCTGTCCCGTATGTTTCCCCACCGGCTGCATTTCCCAGATATTGCGGCGCGATCAGAAGGGGAGGCGAACTGGTTGTGAAATACGGGGCGCCCGACACCGACGTGCTGAGGTTCTTGTAATTGTTGTAGAACGTGGCCAGGTCGACCCAGAACTTTCGCGTGACCTGGTAGCGATAACCCGCTTCGTACGCCATCAGTTCTTCGGACTTCGTACCCGGCTGTCCGAAGACCTCTACAACGCCCGTGGTGAACCCGGCATCGAATGTCCCAAGGTCCAGATGGACTGCCCGTTCTGCGATATTTGTCGTTCGGATTGCACGGGAAGAAGCGACCCACACCGACTGGCGGGATGTGGGGAGCCAAATCAGATGCAGGGAAGGTTGAACGTTGCTTCCTGTGAGGGACGTTCTCTCGAATTTGCTTCCGACCGTGACGATCAACTTATTCTCGACAACCGTGATTTCGTCCTGGAAAAATGCACTCGACTTATTCGTATGCTGTCGTTCGGGCAGAATGCCAAACAGCAGGCTGTCGTCAATGTGATTGAAATTGTCCCTGAAGCCAATCCCCCACATTGCGTTGTGCCGCTCTCCGAATCGAAAGCTGTGCTGAAGATCAAGATCCAACGTGTTCGTGGTTTTCGGACCCCATCCGGCGCGGCGGCTGGCATCATAATAAACCTGAAATTTCAGGTTCGAACTGTCACTCAGAACCCGCGTCCAGCGGCCAAGGACATGGCTGCCACTGGTTGAAAGGAGTCCTACGGTACCGGCCGTAACGGGGTTCACCGACGTGATGAGGCTCTGAGTTGAGCCGGCGACTCCACGATAAGTGCCAAGCTCGAGGATGTAGGAATTCCTGGTCGATGGACTCCAATCGAACCGGGAATCCAGATCCGACGAATTCCACGAATCGCCGCCGTTGCCACCGGATTTTGTCGTCAGATTTGATCGCGTTGTTTGTCGCGCGGACAAGCGATAGAAGCCATTTTTTCCAAAGGCCTGGCCGAAGCGAAACGTTCCTTCGCCAGGCCTTCCCTGGCCGGCGTCGGCGACGAACAGGCCGCCCGTGGTATCCGAGGCTCTTTTGGTTGTGATGCTGATGACGCCGTTAACGGCATTCGAACCCCACATCGTCGCTCCAGGACCGCGGATCACTTCGATTCGATCGATGTCTTCCAGCACCAGGTTCTGCAGGTTCCAGAAGACGCCGGAAAAACTGGGGTCATAAACGCTCCGGCCGTCGACGGTGACAAGCAACTTGGTGGAGTACTGTGCATTAAACCCACGGGCGCTGACCGCCCACACGCTGCTGGTGCTTTGTGCCACATTCATTCCCGGAACCATGCGGAACAGATCGGCGATGTCGGTGATGCCCGACCGTCGAATGTCATCGCTGGTGATGACGTACACCGCCGCACTGGTACTGCGCAGCTCCTTCTGGCGTCTGGACACCGATGAAACCTGCATGTTCATCAGATTCTCGATGCTCGCGTTGGCAAGGTCCTCTGATTTTCCCGATGGAAGTGCCTCGGCAGGAATAGCCATTGAAATCGCCAGGACTAGTGCAGTGAACCCTCCGGCAACGCTCGCTCGACACATATTGCGTGACTCCTTCGGAGGGTCAAGGGCAGTTGGAATACCAACGGGTTACCGTGTGCGAAACTATTGATAAAAGGCAACAATCAAACGGCCTGCCGCCCGTGGCTGCATGAGAAACTGTCAGGAATTTGGAGGAAGAGTCTTCGAATTTGACCCTCGACGGTGAGTTTGGCCGGAAATGTGGCCATCCCGCGAACGAACCCGCGTATTTTTCCCAAAATTGGACAGCACATGTCTATGACCGAGTCTGCACTTCGGAAGGAGACGGGCCGGCATAAATCCGAAATACCTCTACAGTTTTGCCTCAGGTTTTCCGACCTGATAGTACAGTGGCCCGAATCGTCGTTTTACTCAAAAGCCTGAGATTTGAATCTGAAACAGAGAGAGTGGCCTGTTGAGACCTTCGATGTTGGTTTTGATCGATCTCAGTAAACGAGGCTCCTGATGGATACCGTTGTCCCATTAAATCTGCGGTCAAGCGCACACGAATCGGAGGCTGGAGGAAAGCTGCAAATACTCCACCTTGAAGACGACGCATTGGATGCAGACCTCATGGTCGCAACATTGATGGAATCGAACATGGAATGCGATGTCGTTCGGGTCGATAACCGGGCGGATTTCATTTCCAAACTGCAGGACCATCGATTTGACCTCGTTATCAGCGATCTGAGTCTTCCCACATTTGACGGCAGATCCGCGCTGGATATTATTCGCCACCAGTGGCCGAATCTTCCGTTCATCTTCCTGTCCGGGACAATAGGTGAAGATGCCGCGGTAGAGAGTCTGCTCGGCGGGGCAACGGACTATGTTCTCAAGCACAAACTGACAAGACTCGTGCCTGCGGTTCAAAGAGCGTATCGCGAATCGAAAGAACGGAAACTGAGAAGGCTGACCGAAGAGAAACTCGCGCTGGCCTCCACTCAGCTTCAAAATCTGTTCGACAACCTGGATGAAGTGATCTTCTCTTTGGATACCGTCGCGCCGGCGCTGCTTCAGGTTTCTCCTTCCTGCGAAAAGGTCCTTGGCTATCCGCCTCAGATCTTCATGGCAAACCTCCAGCTGTGGGAGGAATGCATCTTCAGTCACGATCGGAGACACATCCCCGGCATCGAAGCTGACCTTAAAGCCGGAAGAGCGGTGCAATGGGAATGCCGGATTGTCTATCGAAACGGTGCGATCGGATGGATCGAAGCCAGGTTGAAGCCTGTTATCGACCAGAGCGGCCGGCTTGTACGTGTCGACGGAGTTTTGAGCGATGTGTCGGAACGGAAAAGAGCAGAAGAGGCATTGCGCCGCTCCGAGGAACGATACCGGCAGCTGTTCGACAACAATCCTCATCCGATGTGGGTTTACGAACAATCGACACAGGCATTTCTTGCCGCTAACGATGCTGCGGTCGAATTGTACGGATATTCGCAGGAAGAATTCCTAAACATGACGATCGCAGACCTCAATACGGCGGCGGGTCAGGACACCAGCCTCGAAAGCGCCTCGAAGGACGGACATGCATTCGATCGAGTCGTCCGTTCGCGCCACAGAAGAAAGGACGGAACGACGCTGCATGTGGAGGTTGCGTCACACGAGCTGACGTACGCAGGCAAGTCTGCTCGATTGGTATTAGCGATGGATATTCGCGAAAAGATAGAAATCGAAACCCGATTGCTGCGGTCCCAGAGAATCGAAACCATCGGAACTCTTGCCAGTGGGATCGCTCATGATCTGAACAATATTCTGGCTCCCATCCTGATGGGCGTGGAACTTTTGAAGGAGCAATCCACGGATCCGTCAAGCATCGAAGTCCTGGATACGGTGGCGATGAGCGCACGAAGAGGAGCAGATCTTGTAAAACAGGTTCTGACTTTTGCCAGAGGAATTCAAGGTCAGGCCGGACCGCTGAAGCTCCATCATCTTTCAAGTGACATTGAAAAAATGATGGGCCAGACCCTTCCGAAGTCCATTCAGATGGTGAACACCGTCTCGAAGGATCTGTGGTCTGTTTCCGGCGATGGGTCGCAGATTCATCAAATGCTGATGAACCTCTGCATCAATGCGCGCGATGCCATGGCGTCCGGCGGCGTGCTGACTGTTTCCGCGCGCAATGAGACGGTGGATCGAGTCTGGATTCGCCGAGGCAGCGAATTAAAGCCAGGGAACTATCTTCTCGTTGAAGTCGCCGATACCGGAGACGGAATACCGTCGGACATTATCGACAAGATCTTCGACCCATTCTTTACAACCAAACCACCTGGAAAAGGCACAGGGCTGGGTCTTTCCACTGTGCAGATGATCGTGAACGGGCTTGGAGGATTTCTGGATGTCCGCTCGGAAGTCGGCCGGGGCTCTACTTTTTCCATCTATCTCCCGGCAATTGTGACTGAACAGGTGTCACTGAATTCACGGTCAACAAGTGCGGTGCCGCTGGGACATGGGGAATTGATCCTGATTGTGGACGATGAGGCTGCTATCCGGGACATTTCCAAGGCGGCTCTCGAAGCATATGGATATCGCGTACTCATCGCCACCAATGGCGTGGAAGGCTTGAACGTATTCATTCGGCACAAGGACGAAATCAAAGCTGTTCTGAGCGACATGAACATGCCGGAAATGGATGGCAAATCAATGCTCGAATATATGGACAAACTGAGCCCGGGTATTCGATTTGTTGCAACAAGCGGAATGGCGCAACCACCCGGACTGGCCGCTCTGGTACAGGCGTCAAAAGGGCGGGTTTCACTGCGAAAGCCTTTTACTTCTGACGATCTGCTTCAATCACTGGACGCGGCGTTGAGGGCCGAATTATGAAACTATTCCGAAGACTTGCACTGTTTCTTGCGCTGGCCGCAGTCACGGCCGGAGTGGCCTTTTCTCAGGTGAGCACGAACAACTTCGCCAACAGCGGTGGGAATCTCAGGGAATTGACCCTGCAGCAGCTTTCCGAGATCGAAATCTACACGGTTTCCAAGGAACCGGAGCAGGTCCGCAAAACACCGGCGGCAATCTTTGTGATTACGCAGGAAGACATCCGCCGGTCCGGCGCCACGAGCATTCCTGAAATCCTGAGGCTGGCACCAGGTGTAGAGGTTTCACGGATTGATGGCGGTCACTGGTCTGTTGGCATTCGAGGATTGCAGGGACAGTTTTCCAGGGCCGTACTTGTCATGGTGGATGGCCGCAGCGTTTATACGCCACTCTTTGCGGGAGTGTATTGGGACGTTCAGGACACTTCACTCGATGATATCGAGCGCATCGAAGTCATCCGCGGGCCGGGGGCCACGATTTGGGGAGCCAATGCCTTCCAGGGCGTCGTCAACATCATTACCCGGAATTCCAAAGACACGCATGGGACTCTTGCCACTCTCAGTGCGGGTGGGACCGATCGATTCACCAGCGGGGTTCGGATCGGCGGTGGAAATGGCTCATCACTGGACTATCGCGCATACGGAAAGGCCTTCGGTCGCGGACCACAATACCACCAGAACAACCAGCAGTTCGACGACTGGAAGATGGGGCAGTTTGGATTCCGCACGGACTGGAGTCCTTCGGGAAAAACCACAACGACCCTTCAGGGCGACATCTACCGGGGCACTGTCGGAGAGGAAGTCGATATTGCGGCGTTTACACCACCGTCAGAGACAACCGTGTACGGCGACGACAAAGTTTCCGGAGGTAATCTCAGAGGATTGTGGAAACGTGATCTTGCTTCTGCCGGAGGAATTCAGGTTCAGGGGTATTTCGACAGAACAAGCCGAATCGCGCCTCACTACAAGGAAATCCGGAACACGTTCGACCTGGATTTTCTGCATCACTTCAAGGTGCCCGGGAGTCAGAGTATTTCGTGGGGACTGGGAGCGCGGTGGAGCCCCGGCCGATTTGTTCCATTGGTTCCGACACTCGACTTTACGCCAAACGCCCTGACCAGCAGCCTCTACAGTGGATTTGCGCAGGATGAAATCGGAATTGTGCCCGAGCGCCTTTCCCTGATCCTTGGCGCCAAATTGGAACACAACGATTACACAGGGCTGGAAGTACAGCCGAGCGCTCGACTGGTCTGGACTCCGGATTCCCGCCAGACATTCTGGGCGGCCGTGACAAAGGCCGTGCGCACGCCTTCCCGTCTTGATCGCGATCTCGATCTCAAAGCATTCTTAATCGCCACGCCTTTGATCTATCTGCAGGTCGCAGGCAATCCGAATTTCGCATCGGAACGTCTGACTGGCTACGAAGCGGGATACCGAAATCTTATTTCACCCCGTCTGCACGTGGATGTTTCGGCCTTTTTCAACCACTACAACGATCTGGCCAGTATGTCTTCGGGTGTTATCTCATCTCAGACTGTTCCCGTTCCGTATACCGAGTTCTCCATTCACTATGTGAATGGGGTCATGGGGGATACCAATGGTTACGAGATCGCGCCGGTATGGAAGGCACTGGATTGGCTGGAATTCCAGGGCTCCTATTCTCATTTGCAGATGAATTTGAGAAACCAACCCGGCTATAGCGATGCGTCCACGATTGCGAGTCTCGAAGGATCCAGTGCCCATCATCGAGGGATGATTCAAACGCACATCAAACTGCCGGCGAATCTGGAGTACGACCAGACCTTGCGCTATGTCAGCGCGCTTCCGGCTCAGAAAGTCGCTGCATATGAGACGGCAGACGCAAGGCTTTCATGGCGCGCCTCGGAATCACTGCAATTCTCAGTCGTTGGACAAAACCTGCTCCAGAGCCAGCATGTTGAATTTGGCCACAACACGCAGCAGTCCGTTGGAATCGCGCGCACTGCATACGCGAAAATGACGTGGACAAAATAACTCAGGTAAAATCCGGCGTCTCTTACAAAAGAACGCGCAGTCATCGGCTTGGAATCCTTCTGCTCTTGAGTGCAGTCTGGTTTCTGCATGTCGCAACTGTTCTCATGGCCGAGCAGGCCAATGAGTTCCAGGTAAAGGCAGCATACCTTTACAATTTCGGGAAATTTGTGGAGTGGCCGGCCGGAGTTCCAGCCAGCCAGGGGGATTCCTTCGTGGTGTGCGTTCTTGGCACAGATCCGTTTGGCTCAACGCTGGATTCCACTTTTTCGAATGAACGCATTAAAGGGAAAAACGTTCTGGCGCGACGGATTTCGAAGCCGGCCGACGCAACGTCCTGCAGGATCCTGTTTATCAGTTCCTCGGAAAGCCCGCGCTTGAAAGAGATTCTCGCCGCCGTGGACAAGGCGGGCGTGCTGACTGTCAGCGACATTCCTCAGTTTTCAAGAGTCGGCGGAATGATTCAGTTTGTTGTGGACGGTTCAAAGGTTCGGTTTGAAATCAATCGTGCCCGGGCAGAAGGTGCGGGTCTGACCGTGAGTTCGGAACTTCTAAAGGTCGCCAGCGTTGTCCGGGTGAATCCTTAGCTCCAGAGAAAGCGAAATGTTGACGAGACTGCTCGGCAATTCAATTTCAAGGAGACTCACACGCATGAACATGCTGGTGAGCGCGGGAGCGCTGTTGCTCGCCGGCGGCGCCTTGTATGCATACGACATGGTTTCGTTACGACAGTCACTCGTAAGCAATCTATCGATTGAAGCGGAAATTATCGGCGCGACCAGTTCATCCGCTCTGTTGTTCAACGATCCAAATTCTGCGCGCCGCACGCTGTCGGTACTGAACGAGTCGCCGCATATTACCGCAGCTGTTATTTTCGGTATCGACGGCAAGCCCTTCGCTTCGTATTTCCGCAATCCTCCGACGGCGTTACCTCCCAAGCCTGTCTTTAAAGACTCCGACACCCAGACCTATTCCTTCGGCCGGAATCAAATCGCTTTCGCGCGCCTCGTCGCGTTTGAAGGCAAGCCCATAGGAACCGTCTACATGGAATCGGATCTGGGGGACATGCGTGATCGGCTGGAGCGTTATGCGGAAATCCTCATTGCAGTCATGTTGATGTCGTTGATGGCCGCGCTTGTCATTTCGTCGTTTTCGCGCCGGTCCATATCGGTTCCGATTGTCCACCTCGCAGAGGTTGCGATTGCCGTTTCGCGAAACAAGGACTACTCGGTAAGGGCGACGTCATCGGAAAAACGCGGTGAGCTGGCTGTGTTGATTCATGCCTTCAACAGGATGCTGGATCAGATTCAGCTGCATCAGGAGGACGCGCGGCGCGCTCACGACGAACTCGACCACCGCGTCCGTGAAAGAACCGCGCAGCTCGCCGCTGCAAACAAGGAGCTTGAGTCCTTTTCCTATTCGGTTTCGCACGATCTGCGCGCTCCCTTGCGCCACATCGATGGGTTTTCAGCGATGCTCGTTCAATCCTATGGAAACCAGTTGGATGCCAACGGACAAAAGTACCTGCAGCGGATTCGAGAAGGAGCCAAGCACATGGGGCAGCTGGTGGACGACCTGCTGAACATGGCTCGGCTTGGCCGGCAGGACGTCGTTCGGCGGCAGACCGATGCCAATCTGCTGGTGAAGAACGCGATCAGCAATCTGCAGTCGGAATACGAGGGACGTCAGATTGACTGGCGAGTGACGGACTTGCCGGTAATGGACTGCGATCCCGGTTTAATGAAGCAGGTGTTCATTAATCTTCTTTCCAATGCCGTGAAGTACACGCGCCGCACCCAACAGGCCGTCATTGAAATCGGGCGGAGTCCCGAGAACGAGAACGTCATCTACATTCGGGACAACGGCGCGGGCTTCGAACAACAGTACGCACATAAGCTTTTCGCAGTATTCCAGCGGCTGCATCGTGCGGAGGATTTCGAAGGAACCGGAGTCGGTCTGGCAACGGTCGATCGGATAATTCGAAAGCATGGCGGGCGAATCTGGGCGCAGGGTGAAGTCAATCGCGGTGCTACGTTCTTTTTTACGCTTTCCCCTTCTGGGGATATCGTTACGGAGTTGAATCATGGCTAATGGCGAAGTTGAAATTCTCTACGTTGAAGATGACGATGCCGATGTTGAGCTCACTCTGATTGCACTGGAGGAGTTCAGAATTGCCAATGCAATTCACGTTGCGCGCGATGGTGTCGAAGCGCTGGACTTTCTTTTTTCGCGTGGCCCTCATTCCAATCGTTCGTTTTCTCTTCCAAAGTTCGTTCTGCTGGATCTGAAGCTGCCCAAAATCAGTGGCCTTGAAGTTCTCCAGGCCATCCGCAACGATGAAAGGACCAGAACGGTTCCTGTCGTTGTGCTGACCTCATCGAAAGAGCAAGTGGACATGATCGACAGCTACAAACTGGGTGTGAACAGCTACATTCAAAAGCCGGTGGATTTCGAGCAGTTCCAGAAAACGATTCGGCAGCTCGGGCTTTATTGGCTGGTTGTGAACCAGGCTCCTCCGATGTATAGCCCGTCTACAGCGTGATTGTTTTGGGAATGCGGCTACCGGTTGGTGCGCTAACCTTTTACCGCACTGTCTGGCCGCGATTCGAAGATTCGCTTTGCCCAGCGTTCCATGACGGTCTTAACGGCCTGAATCGAGATTGGCTTGGCAATGTAGTCGTCCATTCCCGCCTGCACGCATTTGTCACGGTCGCCCTGCATTGCATTCGCAGTCATGGCAATGATCCGGGGTCTGCGCGCGTCGGTCCAACGGTCGCGAATTCTGCGGGAGGCTTCAAGGCCGTCCATTTCCGGCATTTGAACATCCATGAAAATCAAGTCGTAGGGCTGGCGTTCAAGCGACGCGATCGCTTCGCTTCCGTTGGATACCACGTCTGCGCGATAGCCAAGCTTGCTCAGGAATCCGAGTGCGATCAGTTGATTCACGCTGTTGTCTTCCGCAATCATGACTCTCAGTGGGAAACGCGAGGCAAAATCTTTATCCAAATGCACCGTCTTCTTTTCCAGCGACGGGGTTTCTGATTGGATTTCAAATGCGGTTTCAAATGTCTCCCTGAACTGTGTCTCCCGAACAGGTTCGAGCAGGATTGATGAGACGCAGCTTTCGTCTGACAGTTCGAACTGCTGGCGAACGTGCTGCGGCGCCATCAATATGAGGCGAACCCTTCGCGTTGCGGCCTCAGACCGAATCTGTTTCACCAGGTCGAGTGCATCCGTATCGGGCAGGCGTGAGCTGACGATTACGGCATCGAAAGCGGAGCCACTGCGAATCTCCTGTATTCCTTCAGCACTGCCGCTCACCATTTTTGGGTTCATGCCCAGAAACTGAACATGATGCCTCAGAGTTTCCTGGTGCATGGGCCTGTGCTCAATCACCAGCACATTCTTCCCCGATAACTCAGGAGGGAGACTTCGCGTTTCGGCAACAGCTCCCGGAGGTGGGCCGATCTTCAAAGTGAAGTGAAAGGTGCTTCCTTTTCCAGAGTCGCTGTTGACCCAGATCCGGCCGCCCATTTTTTCACAGAGGGTTTTGCTGATCGCGAGCCCAAGGCCGGTGCCCCCAGAGTTATTCATCGTCGATCGATCCACCTGACTGAACGATTTGAACAGGCGATCATGTCGATTCCGCGGGATTCCGATACCGGTATCGCGGACGGAAAACTGAATCATTCCGTCTTCATTGTCCGGACTGAAGACTCGGAGGGACACCTCGCCCTGCGACGTGAATTTCACGGCGTTGCCGATGAGATTGACCAGAATCTGCCGAATCCGTCCGATATCGCCATACAAAATACGCGGGACGGGCGATTCGATGGCGTATCCCATGCCGAGATTCTTCTCGCTTGCTTTCACGGCCAACAGATCGAGCGTGTCTTCGATGCACGATGTCAGGTCGAAGGGCTGAATCTCGATTTCGAGTTTGCCGGCCTCCATCTTCGAAAAATCCAGAATGTCATTGATCAATTCGAGAAGCGCGCTGCCGCTGCTGCGAATGGTTTCGACGAAACGATTCTGTTCTTTCGTCAGCGCGGTGTCGGCAAGCAGTGAGGTCATTCCAATGACGCCCGACAGCGGCGTTCGAATTTCATGGCTCATGCTTGCAAGGAATTCGGACTTCACCCTGGTGGCAGCTTCCAATTCCTGGTTTGTTGCATGAAGCCGTGAATTGGATTCCAAAAGCTTTTGCTGGCTCTCCCGCAATGCACGATAGGCTTCATTACGCTGAATGCGATTCAAGTGCGCTCTGGAGTGATAGCGTGCGCGTGCAACCAGCTCCATCTTGTCGGGAAGCTTGACGAGATAGTCGTTGGCTCCGGCCGCAAATGCGTCGCGCTTGGACACAGGATCTTCCCTGCTCGACAGGACGATGATGGGGGTATCGGCTGTCGCGGGGTCCTCTCGCATCAGGCGGACCAGTTGAAGTCCGTCCATATTGGGCATCACCAGATCCTGAAGTATCACCGTCGGTCGAAGTTCCCGTGCCAGCGCAACAGCCTGTGCCGGATCTGCGCAAAAATGAAAATCGATATCGGGTTCGCCTGCAAGCATGTTTCGAACCGCCTGCCCCACTATGGGTTGGTCATCGATCAGCAATACCAGAGCCAGATACTCCGGCAGTCTGTACATCGAATCGGGGTCCGTTGTTTTTTCGGTTTTCACGTGCACTCCTCACTCTTCACGACGTTAAACAAGTTCCTTCAGGTCCGGCCGAAGATTCCATGAGCACTAGGCCATTGCCACACACGACTGGATTGCAGGAGCAATCCGGTCCAGCGGAAGTATCGACGAAGCAGCGGTGAGTTCTATCGCCGCTTTCGGCATGCCGTACACCATGCTCGTTGTTTCGTCCTGCACAATAGTTACAGCGCCCCCTGTGCGCAGAGCCTTTAAACCCGCAGCGCCATCCCGCCCCATTCCAGTCAGAAGGACTCCGATGGTTTTGCCCTTCCAATGTTTGAGAATGCTATGAAAGAAGATATCGATCGATGGCCGGTACGACAAATCGCGAGGTTCACTGCTATAGCCCAATGTATTTGAAGAACGAAATACCAGGTGACCACTTCCTCCGGAGAACAGCGCCGTTCCATCCGCAAGAGAGGCGCCTTCAATCGCAAGGTGAACCGGTATTTTGGACTGTTCGTTCAGCCAGGACGCCATCGTTGGGGCGAAATGAGCATCGACGTGCTGCACGATCACAATGGCGGCGCCAAGGGTCACCGGAAGGTCGGCAAGAATCTGCGCGAGGGCTGCGGGCCCGCCTGCAGACGCGCCGATCGCGACGAGACATCGCGGGAGTTCGCTCTGGGATGCCGGTTGTGGATCCCTGGGAAAGTTGCGGATTGCCTCGCCTGTTGGATTTCCAGCAATCGCATCCAGCTTCGCGAGAAGGTGTTCTGCGGCGAACAATTGGTTCCCATTCATAAGAACCGGCGTGGGAATGGCGCCGATTGCACCATACTGAATGGCCAGGGTCACTTTGTCCGCATAACCTCCCACGGTGGCCGTCACAATCAGAATTGGGCAGGGGCATTCCGCCATGATCCGTTTCGTCGCTTCAATGCCATCCATGTGAGGCATGATCAGATCCATGAGAATCAGGTCCGGACGGGAAGTCTTTGCCAGGCGGACGGCTTCCACGCCGTCGGCTGCAACCCACGCAATGCTGTGGCGGGTTGAAAGCTGAATGGCCCGACGGATCGCCTCCACGGCCAGGTTCATATCGTTCACGATTGCGATTCTCATGTTTCGGAATCCCGAATGAGATCTTCGACAGCCTGCAACAATGTTTCATCGTGGAAACTGGCTTTTGTAAGGTAATAACTTGCCCCGGCCTCCAGGCCGCGCAGCCGGTCTTCTTCGCGATCCTTGTACGACACGATCATCACGGGCATTGCGGAAAGACGCGCATCCTTTCGAATCAGACGGAGCAATTCGATGCCGTCCATGCGGGGCATGTCGACATCCGTAATTACCAGGTCGAAGTCCGAGCCTCGAACGGCATTCCAGCCATCCATGCCGTCTACGGCAACTTCAACCGCGAATCCGCGTTGATCCAGAAGCTTTCGTTCAAGCTCGCGCACCGTCAGCGAATCGTCGACGACGAGAATCCGTTTTTGAGCTCCCTTCCCAACGGTCTTCGGCGCCTCCTGCAGGGCTGTGAACCCGCCCTCGGAAACCAGACTTTCCACGGAGCGCAGAATATCGTCGACATCGACAATGAGAACCGGCGTCCGGTCGGGCAGCAATGCCGCGGCACTGATATTGCGAAGTTTGCCCAACCTCGGATCAAGGGGAAGCACGACCAGTTCCCTTTCACTTAGAACAGCATCGACAATCAGGCCATACCGGCGGGTGCGATCGCCGAGAACAACCACCGAGAGGTTTCCGGATCCGGGAGGCGGTGGCGCTAATCCTAAAACTGCCGCTGCAGAAACAAGGCCGACGTTTTCGCCGTCGAAATCAAAGTATTGCCTCCCCTGAACGGACTGAATCCGATCACTCGAAATCTTTTGCAGCGTCACCAATCGAGAGAGGGGAAGTGCGTAGATCTCTCCGCCAATCTCCGCTAGTAGGGTTCGAGTCACCGAAAGCGTCAGTGGCAGTTCGAGGTGAAAGCTCGTGCCTCGCCCCACTCGCGATGAGACCCGCACTCTTCCTCCAACGTCCTTCACCATGGACTGAACGACATCGAGGCCCACGCCGCGGCCCGAAATCTCTGTCACGTGCGACTTCATTGTGAAGCCGGGCAAGAACAGGAAATCGAACAGCTCCGCCTCATTCATCTTCGCGGCGACTTCGGAGGTCGTCATCTTTTTAGCGACAATCGCACGACGTATGGACTCGGCGTCGATGCCTAGACCGTCATCCGATACGGTAACCAGCAGCATCCCGGCACTGTGGCGCGCCTCAATGCGCACGGTGCCCACCGGCGGTTTGCCCGACTGGCGTCTGTCTTGCGGCAGTTCGAGGCCGTGATCGATGGCATTTCGCAGAAGGTGCGTGATCGGGGCTTCGAGTTTCTCAAGGACATCACGATCCGCGGGTGTCGATTCACCCGCAAGTTCGAGGTTCACTTCCTTGCCGAGCGAGCGCCCAAGATCGCGAGCCATACGAGAGAATTCCTGGACGCCGTCGGAGAATGGCCGCATTCGCGTATCCAGAACCTCGTCGTAAAGTCGCGTGGAGAGATTCAGAAACCTTCGGTCGAAGCGATCCAGCTCTTCAATCTGACCCGTGATGATGTCCGTCAACTCTCGCGATCTTTGTTCGAGCTCGGCCAGCTGGCCGCCTCGCAACCGTCCTTCTCCGGTACTCAATGATTGACGCACGCTGCTGACCGACTGGCTGAGCTTTCTCCCGTGATTCTTCAGCCGGATCATGTCCTGGGCAAATTCGTCGATCCATCGCGATGCAACCCTTGATTCCCCGGCCAGGGCGAGCAGCCGATTGAGGTTTTCTGCCGTCACTCTCAGACTGCGCGCCACTGGAATACTTCCCGTTTCTTCCCTCGGAACTGAGGCGACTGCCGGAACAGGTGTTGGAACGGGGACGGCCGCTGGAACTGGCGTTGCCGCAGGCGTTGCGCTCCACGTCTTTAGAGTCGTGACAAATCCCTGGAGTTTTTCACGGTTCTGCTCGGTCCATGACTTCAGTTCATCGTCGGACGCCGAAGCAATATCGTTGATGAGATCGACGCCTTCCAGAAGCTTGTCGATCTGATCGCTGGAGAGAACAAGTAAACCCTTTTGCAGGGAGACGAAACAGTCCTCCATCGCATGGGCGAGTTCGACCGCCGCCGTACGGTTCACAATCCTTGCGGCGCCCTTGATGGAATGCGCGCTGCGCATGAGGCTTTCGAGGATTTGCGGAGACTGCGTGCCACGTTCGAGAGCAAGCAAACCATCGCTGAGAGCGGCTCTGTGCTGTTCCACTTCGAGCCGGAACAAATCCGCAAGGGAGGAATTCTCGATTTCTCTGTTCATAGCAAACTCTGCGCCAGCGCATTGAAGAGCAGGTCTTCGTTGACCAATCCAATGATTCGCTCGCGCACGGTAATGAGCCCTCGGGTGTAGTTCTTGACGGATCCTCCGAGCGTCGCAGGAACATCGCCTATTTCATCAACCCGGTATTGCTCGACACCACATATCTCATCGACTGGAAATGCAAATCTCTGATCGTGCCAGCGGCATGAAATGAGGCGTCGATAGATCCTTCGGCTTGCTGAAGAGTCGTCGACAGATGCCTCAAGGTCCAGAAGAGCGGACAGGGCAATGCAGATCACCAGCTCTCCGCGAACATTGGCCAGAGTCGCGGGAACGCCGTTCCTTCGTTGGGGAATCGTGTGGAATGCCGAATCTTCGGCGACGACTTCAACCAGTGACGTTGGTAAGGCCAGAAACGAGTCGCCGATGCGGAAAACCAGGCAGCTCCTGGACTCTGCAGCGTTCAGAGTTTTCTCCTCTGCAATATGGCGCGTCCATTCGACGCGATAACCTTCCGGGGGCTCCCGCTCCAATAGCCTGCCCGCAGCGCCCTCGTATGAACCGGATCGGTAGCGACTATCCGTCATCGAGCTTCCTCCGATCGTCTTGCTCGATCTCGCAGCCGCCTGGCGGCATTGAAGTCATTCCGGCGGTCTGCAAGCAATGCCAGATGAACAAGCGCCTGATGATGTGTCGGGTCCAGATAGATCGCCCGCCGATAACTCTCTTCGGCGTCGCTCGACCGTCCAAGGGCGTCTTGTACGACCCCAAGCAGGGCATATACGTCTGCATTTACTTGTGGATTACCCGCGAGTCGTACGCAGATTGCTTCCGCCTCGTTCAATCGGCCGGCGTCTGCGTGCTCTCGGGCGTTCGCAAGATCCGGAATCGATGTGTTCGCGGGTGGCACCGGAGTCTGAGCGGGGGATTGCGCCGGATGGTGGGCCAGGGGTCTTACTTTGGATTGAACCGTCGCAGGTCTTTGCACCGGGCTTTTTCCGCGAGGCTTCAAAACGCCGGACTCCCTGGTCCGGGTTGCATCCTTGCGCATTCGAAATCCAAACGACATCCGTTGGGGAATCGCTGCGAGTCCGCATTCAATCATGATGGAACCTTCGGCAGGTCCTGCGAACAACACGCCGGCAGGTTCCAGCAGGCGCGTGAGCCTGGCAGCGGCTTCCCGCTGTTTTTGATGGCTGAAATAGATCAGGACATTTCTGCAGAATATGACGTCGTAGCTGTTTCTGCCCGCGCTGAGGTCCAGTGAAAAAATGTTTCCGGGACGAAACTGAACCATTTCGCGAACCGCATTCGCGATGCGGAAGCCGCTGTCCTGTTGGGTAAAGTAACGGTCGCGAAATGACAGATGCGCCGAGCGGAAAGAATTGTCGCCATATACGCCCTTGGCTGCCTGTGCCAGAGATGGCCGGCTGATATCTATTGCATCCAGCAAAATCTGTTCGCGTGAGAGTCCCGCATCGAGAAGCGCCATGGCGATGGAGTAAGGTTCCTCCCCGGTGGAACAGGGCAGGCTCAGGATTCGAAGTTCACGATCGCGAGGCATCGACAGCCAGTCCGTTTGTATCCACTCGACGAGCGTCTGAAATGCTTCGATATGGCGGAAGAACCAGGTTTCCGATACAACCACCGCTTCAACGAGCGTCTGAAGTTCTTCTCCGGATTCTCGAACACGCGAGGTGTAGTCTTCAAGACGAGAGAGTCCGCACTGTTCGGCTCGCAACCGCACCGCACGTTGAACGCCGTCGGTACCGAGGGCTGCCGAATCCAGCCCCATCGTGTCGCGAAGGAGTTGCTCGATTTCAGTGATGGACTCTACTATCAATCGCAAAAAGCCCTTCCGCGAATTCGCCGTCCAGCAATCGATTGATGTCGAAGTGCTGGAGCAACTCATCGCTGCGCCGGATAATGCGCCCCAGGTAGGGCGCTGATGACATTCCGATACCGGATTCTGCAAATTCCTTTTCATCAGCGCGAAATGTTTCGGTCACATGTTCAGCCAGCAACCCCAGAAGCCGTCCCGAGGCCTGCTGGCGAATGAGAACAATTCGCGTGCTCATCCGGATTTTCGCGGGAGCCCCAGCCATCAGTTCCGAAAGATCAAGCAACGGCACATGCTGTCCCCGATAGACAAAAACGCCCGCAACACTTTTGGGGGCGTGGGGAACCGGCGTCCAATCCAGCGCCGGCAGCACCTCCTCGATCTCGTTGGTTGCCATCGCAAACAAACTGGCCCCGATTCCAAAACGAAGGAACAGACTGCTCATGCCGTGACCAGACTGAACTTTGTGACGCCGTCCTGAAGTGTTTTCGCAGCGACATTCAACTGCTCGATCGCGATATTGGATTGCCGCAGCGACTCCACGGTTTGCCGTGATGCTTCCCCGAGCTGAACCAGTGACTCACTGATCTGTTGCGCTCCCAAAGCCTGGGACTGCATCCCCTCGTTGACGGCTTCGAAGCTCGGAGTAAGCGTTTGCACCTGTTGAATAATCTGTGACAGCTCGTCGCTGACCTGTTGCACGACACCGACTCCCCGCCGGACCTCTTCAGAGAATTTGTCCATTCCCATCACTCCGGCCGAAACGGCAGACTGCATTTCCTTCACAATCTGTTCAATGTCCCCCGTGGCCAGCGCGGACTGGTCCGCAAGCCGCCGAATCTCGGTTGCAACGACGGCAAAGCCACGACCATACTCGCCGGCCTTTTCGGCTTCGATAGCCGCATTCAGGGAAAGCAGGTTCGTCTGGTCGGCGACCTTTGTGATTGTGGTGACGACGGCTCCAATATTGCCCGCCTTGTCGCTCAGCACGGCCAGGCGTTCGTTGATGGACGCTGAGGCGTCCATGATCTGTTGAATCGTGTTTTTCATTCGCCCGAGGCTGGATTGGCCGTTCCCGGCGAGCGTGGCGGTTTGTTCCGCGACTTCGGTGACCGACTTTACGGTCTGCATCAATTCCCGCAGCGTTGTGGAGATCTGCTTCGACGTTGCGACGACTTCGCTGGTGGTTGCCGCCACTTCGTTGGCAGTCGCCAGCTGTTGCTGAGACGTTGCTGCAATTTCCATGGCGGATGTATTGATCTGGGAACCGGAACCTTTCATCGCGGAAACCGCTTCGCTCAGTGGGCGATTCACCGCCCGAACGAGGAAGTACCCCGTGATTCCGGCAAATATCAGAGGAATGGCCAGCCCCCAAAGTACATCGATGCGCTCGGCCTCGACTTCTTCCAGGACGTTTTTGTTGTCGGCGTCTCCGGTGTTCTTGTTAAAAGCCACAGCATTCGCAGTGTCTTTGAGGAACGATGCGAATACAGGCTCGACGCGTTCACGGAACGACTTGAGTTGCTGGTCTTTTGGGATCGATGCCAGGTTGTCCAGCAGGGCACGCGATGCCGTTTCAGCCTGCGTTCTGGCGCTGACGATGTCATTCAACAAACGTCGATCTTCATCGCTGTCGATGGTTCCCTCATACTGTTTCACGTATGAGTCGATAGTCACCCACGTTGCCTGGATCTGAGTGACGTCGTCGCGGTTCTGTCGCGGATCAGTTTCAAGTACCACGCGATTCAAAAGGCTGTAGATATTCCGGACGTCTTTATCCATCTGGGTGATCGCGTAGAGTCCGGGCCAGTTTGTCCGGACCAGCTCATCGGTTCTGTCATGAACGTTTGAGATATGACGGTAGATCTGAACGCTGAAGACCAGCGTGATAAGAAAGACGCCGCCGAAAGCCAGCCAGATCCGTGTGCTTACATTCCATTTCTTCATGTCGTTGCTCCGAAATTGTGTCTGTGATCCATGAACCCCGTCATTTCTTTAGCCTGGGCTGCCGGAAAACCGTCACTCCGGCAAA
>Ga0209488_10000230_pt1 | contig 44743 bp, 39 predicted proteins | sample Rivendell_Oct201_8_FD_188349 | JGI IMG/M metagenome (GOLD analysis project Ga0209488, IMG submission 188349) | Vadose zone soil microbial communities from the Eel River Critical Zone Observatory, Northern California, USA -... | ecosystem: Environmental > Terrestrial > Soil > Vadose zone >...
ATAAGACACCCGTGTCTATCCTCTTGCTTGCGGCGGTGTCATTGTTTGAAACAACAAACGGAGATTGTCCTTGACCGAAATCTACATAGCAGGGGAGCCACTAGCTGGATACGAGAAGATGATGAATTCCTGGAAGACGATCCTTGCCCTAGTGAGCGCATTACTTTTGTTAACGATCCCTGCATTTGGGCAAACCGCTTTGGAATCGGCACAGGTCAGCGGCATCGTCAAAGATCCCGCCCAGGCTGCGGTCTCCGGTGCACAGGTGGTGATTACGGAACAGCGCACTCAGGTCAAGATCACTGCAGTCACGGATAGTCAGGGGGCATATTTATTTCCGTCGCTTCAACCGGGCATTTATGTCGTTGACGTCGGGAGCAAGGGCCTCAGGAACAGCGCGAGTCCGGAACTCAAGTTGTCGGCTGGGCAGACCATCCAGTTTGATGTCGTCCTTCAACTCGCCACGATTGGACAGAGCGTCAATGTCACGGCCGATGCCGAAAACGCCTATCGTGTCGAAAATGTTGCCGAGGGCGGACCACTCGGGACAACGCCAATTCTGAATACTCCTTATTCCGTGAATGTGATTTCCCGGCAATTGATTGACGATACGCAATCCCGAAACGTCAAGCAGGCCGCGAAGTATTTACCACTGGTCTCGTTTCAAGAGATGCAGGGGCCGGAGGTCATTCGTCCGGCGACTCGCGGCATGCAAGGCAGCAACATGCAGAACGCCAGAAAAGACGGTATGGGAATCGCCGTCACGACGCCTTCCGCTCTAGAAGAATACGAACAGATTGAAGTCGTCAGTGGTCTCGGGGGGCAGCTGTATGGCCCCACGAATCCATCAGGTGTTTTCAATTTCGTGACGAAGCGCCCAACCGAGGAACAGTTCCGTGAAATTGAACTGAGTTATGAGGGCAGCAAGGTAGGGACAGTTCACGCAGACCTGGGCGGGCGCTTCGGAGCCACTCGTCGATTCGGCTATCGGCTGAATGGATTGCTGGCCGATGGAAAGGGATATGTCGACGACAGTCAACTGCGGCGACAGTTGTTTGCAGGAGCGGCCGACGTGCGCGTCACGCAACGAACCCGGATCGAAGGAAATTTCAGTTACTACAACTTGTTTCAGCACGGCTATCCCGGCTGGTTCGCATACTCCCCGACCACACAGCCGTTGTCCACTTCAGGATCCAAGACGATCTTGTTACCAAAGAACGCACCAGACCCGGCTGCGCTTGGCTTTGGTCAATCGTTTTCCGGCGTGGATCTGAAATCGAAGATCGGAGAGTTCCGGTTGAAGCATGACTTCAGTTCGAGTTGGCACCTGGTTGCCGGCGCGCTCAACCAGGTTTCCGATCGCAACATCAATACGGCGGTGAATCAATTCATCGATAATATCGGGAACTACAAAACTTACCTCGCCAATGGTTTCTCCGCGCTGGCGCCGCGGTTTCATGTGGTGAGCGACTCGGTGTATCTGAGCGGGAAACTCAATACCGGTCGTATCTCGCATGATGTTGTGATGGGTACCACGGGCTACAGGTTTGCGTCCTATTCCGCTGTCACCGGCCCCCCCAAGACGGCGTTGTGTACATCGAATATTCCCCTGGGCGTGTGTCAGGCGAACATTTCCGCTCCTCTGATTTTTGTGCCGCCGGTCGAGGGGATTTTTTCGTATGCGAAGACGAGTCCATCCAACGGGATCTTTGGGTCCAGTATCATCCGACAGCAGGGAATCAGCCTGGGCGACACTCTGTCGCTTTCGGAACGCTGGCTGGTGAAAGTCTCCGCGAGTCAGGACTGGACGTGGACCGATAGTTTCACAGACAACGCGTCCACTGGGTTTGTCCGGACCAGAGTACCCGGCTACGTCAACCAGTCCGTGAGCGGGTCCGGAAGTATCCTTTTCAAACCGCACGCGAATATGACGATCTACGGCACGGTCGCCTCGAGCATTCAGGCGCCCGACGTCGCAGCAGCAAATACCGGCAGCATCATCATCGTCAATGCAAGCCAGGCACTGCCACCGTATCGCAGTAAAGAAGTTGAGATCGGATACAAGCTGGTGGTGCGAAGAATCAATTTTTCCACGGCGATTTTCCGAATCGAGCGGCCCTTCGCAACGATTGTGACCGGTATTGCGGATACCGTTTGTGGCGCGCAGTCCGGGACATCGAATTGTCAGGAATTTGAAATCACCGGCCAACAGCGGAACTATGGAGCGGAGGGAATGGTCTCCGGGCGCATTCTCGAAAGTTTGATGGTGATGGGTGGCCTTTCGGTGCTGGATCCCAGGCTGACCGATACCGGCATTGCCGCGACGAACGATAAGAAATTTGTCGGTATTCCTACTTACAAGTCGAATATCTTTGTCGAGTATCGGTTACCTATGATGCATGGCGTCTATCTGAATTCCGACTGGCAGCACGTCGGCCGCCGGGCTATGGACGACATCAACAGTGCCTACTTGCCGCAATACAATCTTGTGGATCTCGGCATTCGCTGCACCACTCGTGTGTGGGGAAAATCGACGACCTGGCGGGTCACCGCAAATAATTTAACCAACGTTCATTACTGGTCAACCCTGGGTCCAGGCAGCATCACCGGTCAGAGCACGGGCAGCTATCTGGGTCACCTTGGTGAGCCGCGCCTGTTCACCGCCTCAACACGAATTAATTTCTAAGGAGAATACGTGTGTCTACAACCAGGATTGTGGCAGTTCTTTTCTCATTGTTCATGGCGCCGGCCGGAGCTCAAATGAAGAACTGCGTATCGCCATCCAGTCAGCAATTGATCATCTATCGAGCCGGCAGTCTGACGCGCGCTTTTGAACCGTTGAAACAGGCGTTCACCTGTCAGACCGGTATTCAGATCACGGACGTTGCCATGGGCAGCGTGGACGCCGCCCGGCAAATCACCGCAGGAGGTCAGAAGGCCGACATTTATGCGCCCGCGGATTATCTGGACATTGATCTGCTCATGAAACCCGCTGGCTATGCGGATTTCAATATTGTGTTCGCCCACGGCAGAATGGTTCTGGCGTACTCGGCAAACGGTGTGGCTGCGAAGGGGCTGCCGCCTATCGCGCTCAAAAACTGGTACGAAATTCTCAAAATGCCGGGCGTCACCATCGGCGGCGGACACCCTTTCCTGGACCCTGGTGCATACCGAGGTCCGATGATCTTTCAATTGGCAGAGGCGTTCTATAAGGTGCCGAACCTTTATAACGATTTGCTCAAACACGAAGTGATCACGGGTGCGGATTCAACAGGAACGGCTCTAGGGAGAGTGTTTGACTTTCAGTTCACCTACGAACACAATGCGCGCGCGACCGCGAGCACAAATCCTGATTACCGATACGTCGACCTGCCCGACGAGATCAACATGTCGGATGCATCAAAGGATGGGTTCTATCGGCAAAATGCGGTGGTCGCCATCCCCGGGTTGGGGACGCAACAGAGCGCTCGCACGGTAGCGATTCCAGGAGCTCACGTCGCGTGGGGCATCACGGTATTGAAAGGCGCTCCGAATAAAGAGAACGCGATAAAGTTTCTTCAATTGTTGCTGAGCCCCACTGGAACGCAGTTGCTAAGAGAGAACGGACCCGATCCCATCTCGCCGGCCCTCGTGAGCGCATCGGATTTCGGAAAGGTGCCTGAACCCCTGCGGCCGTTCGTCAGGAAGATGGATTAGGCGAAGGTGAGGAGGAACGGCTCCCCTCCTGGAACAGGAGGGGTGGCCCGAAGGGCCGGGGTGGTAGTAGAGTCGAAATGGTTCCCCTTCCTCCCAATGAACGGCTGTCATAAAGGACAGTCGGGAAGTTATTCGATTCATCTACCACCCCGGCGCTACGCGCCACCCCTCCTGTTCCAGGAGGGGAGCCGTTGTTCCAACCTTCAGCTCAACTCAAAAAACCGATCAGCATGCAGATGGATCCGGTCACCTTGCGCTGGCGTTTCGCTACCCGCCGGCACCTCGACATGCACGCGGACCTCGCCAATGCGGCCGGCAATTTCCGTCGACGCGACGAGATCGACAACCTCGTCAACCTCCATCAAGAACTCCTCACCACCCGATCCAGGTCTTAGCGCGTCCGGTGGAATCGCAATTCGCCGTCCGTCGCGCATCACCACAAAGTAACCAAGCGCCTCCGCCACTTCCGGCACTCGCGGGTTCGTTGCGACATCACGCTTCTCACCCGACGCATGGACTCTCCCATCGACCAGGACGACCAGATCCTCCGCAAGACGCACCGCCTCGCCGGGGTTGTGCGTTACAAGTATCCGCGTGGCATCAAATGCGGCGAGGAGCTGCGGCAACTCGTGCAGCAGCCGCGAGTACGTCGGTCGATCCAGCCCTTCGAGCGGCTCATCGAGCAGCACGAGCGGCGCCCGCAAGCACAAGGCGCGCGCCAGACTCACACGCCGCCCTTCTCCTCCAGACAGGCGATCGGCGCGCCGAACCATCAGGTGTGTAATACCGAGCAACCTTGCAGCCTCCTCCATCCGGACTCGTCGCTCTGCCGGGTCCAGACCCCGCAGCCGCAAGCCCAGCTCTAAGTTGTCGCGGACCGACCGCCGGAGAAAAACCTGTTCCTGAAAAACATACGCGACGCGTGACGCATGAGCCGGTAAGCCGCCGATCCGAACTCGGCCCGTGCCCGGCCGGTCGAGGCCGGCAATAACGCGGAGCAGCGTTGTCTTCCCCGATCCATTCGGTCCAAGAATGGCGGTGGTCCGACCGCCACGCAGCAATAAGGTAGGAACGTCCAGCAGCACGCGACCGTCGCGTTCAACCTGCACGCCCTCGAGTGAGACTTCCATCAGCGACGCTGCTGAACTACTGTGAGCGCGAGACTCACAATAAAAGTCAGACCCAGCAAGATAAGACCCAGAACCAGAGCGCGCTCAATTTCCCCGCGGCTCGTCTCGGTGACGATGGCGGTTGTCAGCACGCGGGTGCTCCGCTCGAGATTGCCGCCGACGATCATGGAGGCGCCGACTTCCGAAACGATCGCGCCGAACGCCGCCATGATCGCGGCGGCCAGTCCGAGCTTCGCTTCCCTCGCCAGGATCCACATCGTGCGCAGCCGTCCGGCGCCGAGAACGAATAGCAGATCTGCAAGACGCGGCGGGAGCGCCTGCACGGACGCTGTGGTAAATCCCACAACGATAGGAGTGGCAATGAGGAACTGCGCAAGGACCATCGCAGTGCGCGTATATATAAGGTCCAGACCTCCAAATGGCCCGCTTCGCACGAGCATCACCCAAACGACGAGGCCGACGGCGACGGGCGGCATGCCCATACCGGTATTGATGAATCCGAGCAGCAGCGTGCGCCCGCGGAAACGCCTGCGAGCAATGGCATATCCCAACGGAAAGCCGACGAGCACTGCCATGGCCGTCGCTGTCCCGGACACGACAAGCGTGCGCAGAACGATGGCTAACAACTCCGTCACGCGGCGTTAGTCCCGATCCTCAATGGAGCGCATCGGGAAAGAACAGCGACTCGCCATAGACGTCCCTTCCGAAAGATGCAATCCACTGTTGAATAGGAGCAGACACCAGGAAGTCGATGAACGCGCGCGCCTCGGCGGCTTTGACGGTTGGGTGCTTCTTCGGGTTCACGACATAGATGTGATACACGTTACGAAGGCTGGGATCACTCTGGAAGAGAATCGCGAGACCAAGCTTCTTACGCAGGGCCAGGTAGGTGCCTCGGTCCGTGATCGTGTATGCGCGCTTCTGATCCGCGATGTTGAGCGTCGCTCCCATACCCTGGCCCGTCTCTTCACGCCGGGCGAGCGACTTCGGATCGATCCGTGCGGCAGCCCACAGTGCGAGCTCCTGGGCGTGCGTTCCGGAATCGTCACCGCGGGAGATAAAGATGGAGCGCGCCGCAATTGCACGCATCACTTCAGTAATGGAACTCAGCTTTCGAATACCGGCAGGATCATCCATCGGCCCCACAATCAGGAAGTCGTTGTGCATCACCAGGCGGCCATCGACGAGATCCCCTGATTCGATGTAGCGTTGTTCCGAAGTAGGAGAATGCACCAACACCACATCGGCATCGCCGCGTTCCGCCATCCGCAGCGCCGCTCCGCTTCCAACAGCGATCACCTTTACTTCTATCCGTCGTTCCTTCTCGAACCGCGGCACCAGCACGTCGAGCAAACCTGTGTCCTGCGTGCTGGTCGTCGTTCCAAGAATGAGGGACGGCTTGGCTTGTCCATTCGCATTCGGCGCCGCGGCGATGCCAACGGCAATTCCAATCAAGAGGAAATACTTTGAGAGTTTTCGGTACATCGGTTAGTTCGCAACACGCCAAATTCGTTTTGGACTATACCACTTCCCAAAGTCGACAACTCGACCGGCCAAATGTGAATTTCTATGCATATTTGGTCGCCGCACTTCTCGTTTTCCGGTTAGCGATCGTTGCCACGACTGTCTGCTGATTCTCCGAATGAAAGACCGGGTGAGAAATGGGAGGCGGTCGCAAAATGCGACCACCTCGCGAGAATCAGGTTCTCCAAATCGCTTCCATTCGCAGTTTTCTACCGACCCCTTCCCACCCAACATTCTTCGTACTTTTGCAGCAAGCCAAGAATAGAATCTCACGCATGGGACAGCCCGATCTCAGTGAATACCCGCTGTGCGAATTTTTTATCATGGGACATCTCTCGAGAGGGGATGACCCCATTAACTTTCCCTCGGACCAGTTTCCCGATCTGCTCGGTAGGTATGAGAAGGTCTTTGCGAATGCCCTGCAAGTTCTGGGTCTGAGCAAAGAAGCCCTCAGAAGAAGGTCGGAATTCAATTTTGATTCTGGCGACGCTGCAAACTTGGAGAGTGGTATTGCGATGCTCAGAGCGGTTGAGGCCCTACGAATGCTGAACTTCAACAATATCCAGCTCATTACGCCAATGAAGGGTAGTTCTGTAGCGGACATTTCCTGCGACAAGAATGATCAAAAGGTCTGTTGCGAAGTTAAGGCAATCACAAAACACAGTAACGGCCGTCAAGGCTTGTTTCTCGAAGAGCAGCTCTACGAAAGAGTATTGGGAAGCCTCTCCAAGGCGAGATGTCAGTTGGAGGCATCCGCCTCGGTGCTGCAATGTACCGTAACAATCTTCGTTTCCGTGGTGAACTGGTTCGATCAATCTGTCTATTTGAACGAGGAAAATTATCAGAGCATAGTAAATAGGCTTGAAAAAGACCGAGATCAGGAATCACTCGAAGGAATCGACGGCGTGCTGTTCATTACAAAGATGGGTCAGGACTTTCTTTTCCTAAACGAACGTGGAAAATGTATCGATTGATGGCTTACGATCCTCCCACTCAGATCTATAGCCAATGCCCAATTATTGGGTAGTTGGTGTCTCGGAAACTGAAGTAGTTGGGATCGAATCGCGATTATTTCAAGGGATATCCGTTTCAAGGCAACCTTGACCTCAATGCGGCACAATCAAGTCGGCGGGTTAGCGTGACCGGTTCACGTTCGCGCACCTGACACTTCGCTGCCACCATCCCGGCGACGACAATTCAAATTGCGGAACAAGATCTAATGGTCTGGTTGTGATGTCGCGGGCAGTCCGCTATTCTGACCATTCACAACGCGCGGTTGCGGCGCTCAAATGGAGTGCCGCGCTGAGATTAACGAGAGTTCGATCCGCATGAACCACATCGGTAGAGGAACAGATGACGACGTGCGGATGCGTGGCTTCGCAAAGCGTCACACCGTCAGCGAGGCCATCGCCTGGCTGGATGCGCAACTGCACCCGCTCGCCGCCGAAAGCGTGCCGCTGCAAATCGCCGCAGGTCGTGTCCTTGCAACTTCCATCGTCAGCGATTTCGATGTGCCCGGATTTGATCGCGCCACGATGGATGGGTACGCCGTACTCGCCGATAGCACCGAAGGTGCGAGCGCCTATACGCGGCTTCCCCTCACCGTCGTCGGAGATTCGATGCCGGGTTGTCCGTTCGAAGGCGTCGTCTCTGCCGGCGAAGCGGTTCGCATCATGACAGGCGCTCCGGTACCACGCGGAACCGACGCCGTGCTCCCCGCAGAATGGGTCGAAATCGAGAAGGACGGCAGTCCAAATATCATCAGTGCGCTTGCATCCGTCTCGCCGGGAAAAAACCTGGGCCGGCGCGGCGAAGATATCGTGCGGGGCAGCACGCTATTCGAGGCCTGTCGCGTCTTGCGTCCTCAGGATCTGGGCGTGCTCAGTTCGATCGGCCACGGAGACGTGAACGTGATCCGGCGTCCGCGCGTGCGTCTGGCTGTAACAGGAAACGAACTGCTGCCCTCCGGGTCTTCGCCCCGTGGCTTTCAAATTGCCGATGCGAACGGTCCAATGCTTGCCGCACTCATCGAGCGGGATGGAGGACTCGTCGACTTCCCGGGCCTGGTTCGCGACGATCCTGCAGCCATACTGGAAGCGCTTCAATCGGACGTCGACATCGTCATCGTTTCGGGCGGCTCGAGTGTGGGAATCGAGGACCATGCGCCGGTGCTTCTCGCACAACACGGCGAACTGGCGGTGCACGGAATCGCGATGCGGCCCAGCAGTCCAACCGGCTTTGGGCGTTTAGGCTCCCGGATTGTGTTCCTGCTTCCGGGTAACCCCGTCTCGAGTTTGTGCGCTTATGATTTTTTTGCGGGCCGCGCGATCCGCGCGCTTGGCAGGCGCAGCAAAGACTGGCCGTACCGCACAATGCGCGGCCGATTGAGCCGCAAGATCAGTTCACCGATTGGCCGCCTCGACTATGCCCGCGTAAGAATAGCGGACGGAATCGTCGAGCCGCTCGCCGTTGCTGGAGCATCGCTTCTGTCGTCGACCACGCGCGCGGACGGGTTTGTGATTGTTGGCGACGACAGCGAGGGCTTCGCCGCGGGCGCGGATGTGGACGTGTGGCTGTATGCCTGAGCAGGAACAATTTCTTCAAGTGCTGGATCGTGATGAAGCGGAACTGCGCTTTCGTGCGGCGCTGGATCTCAAGCCACGCGGCATTGAACAGGTTCCGCTGGATGCTGCACTCGGCCGGGTACTGGCAGCTCACGTGGTATCGCCCGTCGACGTGCCATCGTTTGATCGTTCGAACGTCGATGGTTTTGCCCTCGTTGCGGAAGACACGTTCGCCGCCTCCGAGGAAGTGCCTCGCGTTGTCGTTTTGGCGGACGAACATATTCATACCGGAATTGTTCCAACCACAGTTATTCAATCAGGCAAAGCCGTTGGGATTGCGACAGGCGGCATGCTGCCTCGTGGCGCCGATGCTGTCGTGATGATTGAGTATGCCGAGGCGCGCGGCTCGGAACTCCGAATCGCTCGGGCGGTAACACCGGGCAGCGGCGTCTCGTTTGCCGGAACCGATATCACAGCAGGAGAGACCGTCCTTCGCCGAGGCCGTCTGCTCACCAGTCGCGACACGGGAGTGCTGGCCGCGATCGGTATTTCCCATGTGAATGTCTGGCGACAACCGATCGTCGCGATCCTTTCCACCGGCGATGAAATCATTGCTCCGGGCGAACCGATGGCGCCGGCCAAGGTTTACGATTCTAACGGCCAGGTGCTCAGCGACGCGGTGCGAGAACTGGGCGGAGAACCCAGACGATTGGGCATCATTCATGATGACGCCGCCGCGTTGCGCGCCGGACTTCGTTATGCGCTCGAGATCGCCGACATCGTGCTTCTTTCCGGTGGAACGAGCAAGGGCGAAGGAGATGTCTCTTATCGTGTTGTCGCCGAACTCACTGATCCTGGTATTGTCGCTCACGGCGTGGCACTGAAGCCTGGCAAGCCCATCTGTCTTGCGGCGACCGGCGGCCGTGCAGTGGTCGTGCTTCCGGGCTTTCCGACGTCGGCGATCTTTACCTTCCACGAGTTCGTCGCACCCGTGATTCGCTTACTGGCGGGTCGCAGCGCGGAGGAGCGAACGATCGTGCAAGCCAGACTCGCCGTTAAATTGAATAGTGAGATTGGCCGCACCGAATACGTCCTGGTGGGACTGGTCGAAACTGCCGCCGATACAAACGACGGAACCGGAACATCGCTTGCAGCGTATCCGATGGGACAAGGGTCCGGCAGCGTCACGACATTCAGCCGTGCCGACGGGTTCGCCACCATTGGCCGGCATGAAGAAATCGTTCAAGCCGGAACGATTCTGAACGTTCAGCTTCTGGGCCGCGAACTTCAGTTGGCCGATCTGGTGGTGATCGGCAGTCACTGCATCGCTCTGGATTACCTGTTGGGCGAACTTCAACGCCAGGGCGTTCGCTCGAAGTTTCTCGCGGTGGGAAGCACGGCAGGACTGGATGCCGCTAAGCGGGGAGAATGCGATGTCGCGGGCGTCCACCTGCTGGATCCGCAGACCAACGAATACAATCGGCCCTTCCTGGTGCCAGAGCTCGAGCTCGTTCCCGGCTATGGCCGACTGCAGGGCATCGTCTTCCGTCGCGGCGACGAACGTTTCGCAAACCGTACGGCGCTCGAAGCCATCACGGCAGTTTTGTCTGATCCCACCTGCATGATGGTCAATCGCAACAAAGGGAGCGGGACGCGCGCTCTGATCGACCGCCTGCTTGGTGGAGTAAAGCCTCCCGGTTATGCGGTCCAGCCACGGAATCACAATGCTGTGGCTGCCGCGGTGGTGCAAGGCCGCGCCGACTGGGGAATGACGCTGGACACGATCGCCCGCAGCGCCGGTCTCGGGTTCCTGCCGGTGCAGGCGGAGCAATACGACTTCATCGTGCCGCGACTTCGTGCGAATCGGCCCGGTGTGGTCGCGCTCAAGATGCTGCTGACGCAGGCATCCACACGCGAAGCGCTTGTCCGTCTCGGAATGAAACCATGACTGCGGGCGGCATCGTTTTGTGCGGCGGCAGGTCGACTCGGATGGGGGTTCCGAAAGCCACTCTACCTTTCGGTACCGAAACCATGCTGCAGCGCGTGGTGCGCCTGCTCGAAGCGGTTGTTTCCCCCATCATCGTGGTCGCGGCGCGCGAACAGCAGTTACCCGAGTTGCCGGATCATGTCGTCATCACTCGCGATGAACGCGAACAACAGGGGCCACTCGAGGGATTGCGCGCCGGGCTGAGCGCACTGCCGGATTCCGTCGATTTCGCATACGTCACCAGCTGCGATGTGCCGCTGCTGGAGCCTCGCTTCGTGGAGCGCATGGTCGAGTTGCTGGGCGATCACGATATTGCGGTAATGGAAATCGATGGGTTCCCCCACCCTCTATCGGCGGTCTATCGGCGCAGCACGCTGCCGCACATCGAATCGCTGCTTGTAGATCACAGATTGCGGCCGGTGTTCTTATTCGACGCGGTGCCGACCAGGCGCGTGCGGCCGGATGAAATGGTCTCAGTGGATCCGCAACTTCGGACACTCAGGAACCTGAATACTCGGGAAGACTACCTGGCCGCACTCTCCGAGGCGGGCCTGTGAATGAATTCGCGAGGGTAAAATGCAACTAACTCCCCTCCTGGAACAGGAGGGGTGGCCCGAAGGGCCGGGGTGGTAGATCAAGTGCTCTATTCCCACCCCATGAAACCCTATATCCACAATTCAAAGTCTCTCGAACCCAACCGCAAAGAACTCCGCAACGCGCTCACGCCTGCGGAAGCCTTTCTGTGGACTCAACTGAAAAAGGGACAGCTCTCCGGCAAGAAATTCCGTCGGCAATATAGCGTTGGTCCGTACATTCTCGACTTTTTTTGTCCGGAAGTACGACTGGCGGTGGAGCTGGATGGCGCGCCTCACTTCAACGTCATTGGGGCGGAGCTTGATGCAAAAAGGGATCGGTACCTCGAAGAGCAGGGCATTGTGGTCCTGCGGTTTGAAAACCGCGAAGTATTCCAAGATTTGGAGAATGTTCTTGGAGTGATACGGAAGAATTTTGAGAGGAGGTGATCTACCACCCCGGCGCTACGCGCCACCCCTCCTGTTCCAGGAGGGGAGTTGCGCTTTCGCATCCTGCACTTCGTTCACATTACATCCTGCGATTCATTCACACTACATCCCGCAATTCATTCACATTAGATCCTGCTTTTCAAGCACACCTCATCCTGCAATTCATTCACACCACCTACCAGCCGCGCTGGCGGTGGTATTCGGTCACGAGGTCATCGAGACGTTCGCGACTCAGTAGTGCTTCGGGATCGCTGGATAACGGCGTATTGAGAAATCGCTCCGGCAGCGTGTCTTCAGTTGGCGTCCAACCGGCAAGAATGTTGAACTGGCGCTTCGCAGCAACGATGCGCCTGGCTGTCTCGCGAAGTTCATCGGCGGTGACGTCCCAGCCGGTAACGTAATGGAGCATCTCCGCGGTTTCGGCATGAAAATCTTCGAACACCCCGCGCAGGAATTTGCAGATGATCAACGAGTCCATCAGCGCCGCCTTGTCTTCTGTCTCGATGGCGTGACGGACCGCACCCAGGGTGACATGGCGGCGGTCGACCTTATCTGAGAAGTCGACTTCGTATGCACCGCTGCGGTTGTGATCTGCACCGCGGGCTCCAACGGCGAACCCCAGCGCCATCGTCTGCAGCGCCCTGGGCTCGTAGCCGGGAATCTCAAGACCCTTTACCTGGGGTGCAATCGCGATACTGTTGTGCCCGATCGCGATCGCGGCGCGGCGGCTGCCCTCCGCCAATAAGTTTCCCAGTCCCTCGCGTGCGCCAATCAATTCGATTGCGCGCAACAAAGCATCGCTGCTCCCGAAGGTCAACCATGGTTCATCGAGCCATCCGCGCTCGACGCACTCCATCGCGAAGGCGATAGTTCCGCCGGTGCTGATGGTATCGATGCCGAGTTCATCGCAGCGTTGAGACGCGCGGAGCACCGCGTCGGAGTCGCCCACCCCGCACAATGAGCCGAGGGCAAACAGGCTTTCATACTCCACGCGCACACTGCTGTCTCCATTCGAGTAGATGTGCTCGCAGCCAATGGTGCATGCCATACAGCTCTTGCGTGTCTTCGACCGCACCGCCCCCAACTGCTCGGGAGAGAGGTTCACGGCTTCCTCGAACGTGCCGCTCTGAAAATTACGTGTCGGCAGCGCCCCGAAACGATTGAACGTGAGCAGATTTGTCGCGGTGCCAAGCTCACGGTATTTCGCCGTTGCGGGACCGAAGGACTTTTTCGAAAGAGCCTTGCTCAGCGCCGTCAACTTCGCAGGGTGTGCCCATGCGGTGCGCCGCGTTCCGGAAATGGCAATCGCCTTGATGTTTTTTGCTCCCAGCACCGCGCCGCTCCCGCCGCGGCCGGCATGGCGGCCATCATGCGAGATGGTGGAATACCGAACGTTGTTTTCCGCTGCCGGCCCAATCGATGCGACTCGATAATGGGCGCCGAGGCGAGCCTTGATTCCCGCTTCTGTCGTGCCACAGGTTGCGCCGTGGTATTCCGCCGCAGACTCGAGCCGGACCCCGGTCTCGTCGATGATGAGAATGGAGAACTCGGGGGCGTGCCCAACGATCATCATGGCATCACAGCCGCAGCCCTTTCCGGCAATCGCAAAGCCACTGCTTGCAAGGGAGTCATTGATGCGTTCGGTCAGCGGACTCTTGCTGACGACGGCAAACTTTGCCGAAGTCGTTAGCGGACTGCCTACCAAAGGGCTGAATGCGAAAATCAGGGGAGAGGCGGGCGCCAGTGGATCCAGAAGAGCCGCGCCTTCATCCAGCAGAAGCTTTACACCGAGCCCGCTGCCGCCAATGAACTGGCGCAAAATCGTATCCGCCAACGGCACACGTTCGGCAGCGCCGGAGGAGAGGTCGATTCGAAGGTACGAGCCGTGGTAACCGAACGGCATGGGTTTCTTTTATCCGCCCGCGTCCGCGGAAAGGATCAGCACATGGTCGTCCTCGCCAAGCACCGTCCGCGGGTCGCTCACGAATTGCTCGCCGTTCAGGTTGGCAGTGAACGATGGATGGAGCCTGTCCAGAGTGATGAATTCGCCGAGGGAGGGGAACTGCACCGCCAACGTTGTCAGCAATTGTCCGAGCGTTTCTGCCTGAACCTCTACTTGGGAGATGCCCGCAAGCCGGCGCGGAACTGCTAGAAATTCAACATGCATCTTTGAGGTGTCCTTTAAAAAAGATGATAGCATGGCGTGCTGTCAGCACGCGTCGACGCCGTGCTGTCAGGCGAAGGAAGTCGATGAATACACAAGGAAAGTTAATGGGTTATTTCGGAATTCAGGCGATCCCGCGAGGGGTGGTAGCTGAAGCTCAGGGAAGCTTTTCGACTTGGCTACCACCCCGGCCCTTCGGGCCATCCCTCCTGTCCCAGGAGGGGAGCCGAAAATTCAATCCTCAGTAAAGTCATGAGTGAAATAGTCCCGAAAAAGAGAAAAGGCGGCGGCGTACGCTCAACACCGAAAGGACGGCGCGTCGATCCCAAAGCGCTGGAGGATGTCCTGGCTCTGCTTGGCGATGCTCCCCGACGGCGCGATCTGCTGATCGAGCACCTTCACAAGATTCAAGACCGGTATGGTTGTTTGTCTGCGCGGCATCTGGTCGCCTTGGCTTCCGAAATGAAACTGGCAATGGCGGAGGTCTACGAAGTGGCGACGTTCTACCACCATTTCGACGTGGTCAAAGAAGGACAGGCTTCGCCGCCCGCGATCACAGTGCGCGTCTGCGACTCCATTGTGTGCGAGCTCGCAGGATCCCGGAAGCTGCTTGAAACGTTGCCGGGCCTTCTCGGCGCGGACGTGCGCGTGCTGCACGCTCCTTGCGTCGGACGGTGTGAGACGGCACCCAATGCGGTTGTCGGCCAGAATCCGATCACGCATGCCACCGGCGACCGCGTGCTGCACGCCGTTCAGAATGGTCACGTGGTCCACCCGAAAGACGATCGTAAGGTCACTCCCGGTCATATCGATTACGCGGCATATCGAGCTGCCGGTGGTTACAGGCTGGCAATCGACTGCATCACGGGAAAGAAGCAGCCTGCAGATGTCATCGCCATCATGGAAGATTCCGGCCTGCGAGGTCTCGGAGGCGCCGGTTTTCCTGCCGGCAGGAAGTGGAAACTCGTGGCGGCGGAGCCTGCGCCCCGGATGTTGGCGATCAACATCGACGAAGGCGAGCCGGGTACATTCAAGGATCGCTACTATCTGGAGCGTGATCCGCATCGATTCCTCGAAGGCGCCCTGATTGCCGCATGGGCTGTGGGCATAGACGCGATCTACATCTATCTCCGCGACGAGTATCACGGTTGCCGCGCCATCCTGCAGCGCGAGATCGCAGCATTGCAGGCGAATCCACCATGCGCGATTCCGGCAATTTATCTCCGACGCGGCGCCGGCGCTTACATCTGCGGTGAAGAGTCCGCCATGATCGAATCCATTGAAGGCAAGCGCGGCGAACCACGCCTGCGTCCGCCGTATCTGGCGCAGGTTGGACTGTTCGGCCGCCCCACACTCGAGCACAACATGGAGACGCTGCACTGGGTGCGAAGCATCGTTGAAAATGGCGCGGAATGGTTTGCCGGAAAAGGCCGAAACGGCCGCAAGGGGATGCGCTCATTTTCCGTCAGCGGCCGCGTCAAGAAGCCCGGCGTCCATCTTGCTCCAGCCGGCATCACAGTACGCGAACTGATCGACGAATTTTGCGGCGGCATGCTCGACGGGCATGAGTTCTACGGATACCTTCCTGGTGGAGCATCCGGGGGAATTTTGCCCGCTTCGAAATCGGACATCCCGCTCGACTTCGACACCCTGAACGCGCACGGCTGCTTTATCGGATCGGCTGCGATCGTGATTCTGTCGAATCATGACACGGCGTCTGGGGCTGCGCGCAACCTGATGAAGTTTTTCTCCGAAGAGTCCTGCGGTCAATGCACGCCATGCCGCGTGGGTACCGTGAAGGCACTTCAGCTGATGCAGGAGAAGAAGTGGGATGGGCCCCTGCTGAAAGAGCTTTCGCAGGCGATGATGGACGCGTCGATTTGCGGTCTGGGTCAGGCCGCGCCCAATCCGGCGCTTACGGTGTTGAAATACTTTCCAGAAGAAGTGAACTAGTGCAGCAGAAGAATGTGTCCTTCACCTTGAATGGAGAGGCTGTGGTCTGCGATTCGGATCAGACCATTCTCCAGGTCGCCGATCAGCGCGGGATCGAGATCCCCCGTCTTTGTTATATGGAAGGCATGAGGCCGGATGGCAACTGCCGCACCTGCATGGTGGAGATTAAGGGGGAGCGTGTTCTGGCGCCATCCTGCTGCCGCTTTCCCACGGAAGGGATGGTCGTCACCTCCAACAGCGAGCGTGCGTTGACCAGCCAGAAGATGTCGATCGAGTTGTTGCTGTCGGACGTTCCGGAGACCGCGTACACGCTCAACTCCGAACTCGATCTGTGGGCGAAAAAACTAGCCGTCGGCAAGCCGCGTTTCGCCGCGCGCCGTCAGCCCGTCGAAGACCTCTCGCATCCGGCGATGGCGGTCCACCTCGATGCCTGCATCCAGTGCAATCGCTGCATGCGCGCCTGCCGTGAAGAACAGGTCAATGACGTCATCGGTTACGCGTTCCGCGGAGGACAGTCGAAGATCGTGTTCGACCTCGACGATCAAATGGGCGACTCCACCTGCGTCGCCTGCGGCGAGTGTGTGCAGGCATGCCCGACCGGCGCGCTGACGCCTGCTCATAATGCCCTGGTCGCTCCCGATAAGCGGGTCGATTCCGTCTGTCCGTATTGCGGGGTCGGCTGCCAGCTCACGTACAACATCAAGAACAACACCATCCTTTACGTTGAGGGCAGAGACGGCCCTGCGAACTCGAGCCGGCTGTGCGTCAAGGGGCGCTACGGTTTCGACTATGTTCAGCACAAGCATCGCCTCACGAAGCCGCTGATCCGCAAGGCCGGCGTACCGAAGCATAAATCCTTTGTGGTCGATCCCGGCAATTGGCAGGAAATCTTCCGCGAGGCCACCTGGGAAGAAGCATTGGATGTTGCGGCGAACGGTTTTCGTGAAATCCGCGATACCTACGGCAAGCGTTCATTGGCCGGATTCGGTTCCGCCAAGTGTACGAACGAAGAGGCCTATCTCTTCCAGAAACTCGTTCGCACCGGCTTCGGTTCCAACAACGTGGACCACTGCACCCGGCTGTGCCATGCGTCGAGCGTTGCAGCGCTGATGGAAGGGATCAATTCGGGGGCGGTTTCAAACCAATTGCGCGACGCGGCGAATGCGGAAGTGATGTTCGTGATCGGCGCCAATCCTACCGTGAATCATCCGGTCGGTGCGACATGGATCAAGAACGCCGCGAAGGCCGGAGCAAAGTTGATCCTGGCGGACCCACGGCGCAGCGATTTATCCAGGCATGCCACTTACTACCTGCAATTCAAACCGGACACCGACGTGGCGCTTCTCAACGCGATGCTTCATGTGATCGTTGAGGAAGGCCTGGCGGACGAGGCATTCATCCGGGACCGCACATCCGGCTACGACGCGCTCGTAGAAAACGTCAAGAAGTACTCGCCCGAAGCGATGGCGCCAATTTGCGGTATCGACGCCAACACCATTCGTGAGGTCACGCGACTGTACGCCAGATCAAAGGCGTCGATAATTTTCTGGGGCATGGGCATCTCCCAGCATATCCATGGCACGGACAATGCGCGATGCCTCATCGCACTGGCGCTGTCGACTGGCCAGATCGGCAAGCCCGGATCGGGATTACATCCTCTGCGCGGACAGAACAACGTGCAGGGGGCTTCGGATTCGGGGCTGATCCCGATGTTCTATCCCGATTATCAGCGCGTCGGTGCACCTCAGGCGCGGCAGCGCTTCGAGAAATTATGGGGCACCGCGCTCGATCCGGATCCCGGCCTCACCGTTGTTGAAACCATCAATGCGGCCAAGAAGCACGAAGTTCGCGGCATGTTCGTGATGGGTGAAAATCCCGCAATGTCCGATCCGGACGTCGATCACGCCCGCGAAGCGCTCGCCACTCTCGATCACCTGGTCGTGCAGGATATCTTCCTTACGGAAACGGCGTACCTGGCCGACGTGGTGCTGGCTGCCACGGCTTGGCCAGAGAAGGTCGGGACTGTAACGAACACCGATCGAATGGTGCAATTGGGGCGTAAGGCGATTGATCCTCCCGGAGACGCCAGGGAAGATTTCTGGATTCTCAACGAATTGGCCCGCCGCGTCGGCGTCGACTGGTACTACTCACACCCCCGCGATGTCTTCAACGAGATGCGTCGATGCATGGATTCCATCGCGGGCATCACCTGGGAACGCCTGGAAGACGAGTCGTCCGTCACCTATCCCTGCATAAAAGAAGGCGACCCAGGTGACCCGGTAGTCTTTATCAAGGATTTTCCTACCGAGTCGGGGAGGGCAAAATTTGTTGCCGCCGACGTCATCTACGCAGCGGAGCGGCCGGACGCGGAATATCCGATGGTGCTGATCACAGGCCGCCAACTGGAACACTGGCACACCGGATCGATGACGCGACGCGCCTCGGCGCTCGACTCGATTGAGCCCGAACCGGTGGCGTCGGTGCATCCGCTCGATCTCGCGGCGCTTCATGTAGAACCTGGTGGAACGTTGACCATCGAATCCCGCCGGGGTGCAATTTCGCTCTATGCGCGAGCTGACGATGGGACACCCCGAGGCGTCGTCTTTGTTCCTTTCTGCTTTTACGAGGCGGCAGCGAATATGCTGACGAATCCGGTACTGGATCCATTCGGGAAGATTCCGGAGTTCAAATATTGCGCCGTGAAACTGACAAAGGGCGGCCCTGCTCCGGAACACTCGAGTTTCGGCGGTGGCGTCTTGTTGCCGGAACGGAAGCCCGAACCCGCGCGATAGCCAATGTGGGTTTTTCGATCCGGTTCCTTCGACTATGAAGTGGGGAAGGCTGCGTGCTACTCGTTCCCGCTACTTGGGGCTGTATAGTTGTCGTGGACGGGAAATCGAACGCTCTGCCGGCACTCCTGCCCTTCACGCCGTTCTTAGGTGACCTGTTTGCTTTTTCAATTGAACGAGCCCTCTATGTCATCGAGGAATTCTCTTTTCCTGGGCTTTACTCGGCGAAACGTCCGAAGTATTCTTTTTGGTGCCTTACCATGCTTCACCCCCCGTTATCCGGAGAGGAGGCGCGATGCGCGTTTTCAGACACTTCATATTGGTGCTCTGTCTAACAGCAGGCATGCTGGCGCTAGGCTCCGCGCAGACCCCCTCCGCGTCCGGCAAGTCTGCCGATACGGTCCTTGGCGACGCCCGCAAAGCCCTCGGAGGCGACAAGCTCGCGGCCGTCAAGAACTTCGTCGCCACCGGCCGCACGAAACAAATCCGCGGCAACAACCTTGTGCCGATTGAGTTCGAAATCGCGTGCGAACTGCCAGACAAGTACTTTCGCAAAGATGAAGTACCGGCGCAGGAAAGCGATCCGTCGACGTCGGGATTCAACGGCGACGGTTTGATCCAAGTCCCCGTGCCGTCACCCGGGCCGGGTGCGCGTGCGGGCGGTACTCTTCCCGAGCAATTGGCGCAAGCGGCCGCGGCGCGCAAAACACGCGTGACGACGATCAAACAGGATTTCGCACGACTGACGCTCGGCATGTTCGCGAATTCATTCAGCGCGTATCCGATGACTTTCACATACGCCGGTATTGCCGAAGCGCCGCAGGGCAAGGCCGATGCGATCGACGCCAAAGGTGACGGCCCGCTCACGCTGCGTCTGTTTATCAATACGGATACGCACCTGCCCTTGATGGTGAGCTGGACTCAGCCGCCGACGCAGGTGATTGTCACGGTGCCAGGCCAGAAGGCGCCGGCCACGGTGCCGCCGGGGGCTGTGATTGTCGAGGGTCCTCCTGCGCCAGTCGCCGACGCGTCGAAAGAGGCCCGGGATAAGTACTCAAAAGACGTCGCGGATCTTAAGAAAGAGACGCAGGCAAAACCTGTCGAGTATCGCGTCTATTACGCCGACTATCGGGACGTGGGAGGAGGAGTGATGTGGCCGTTCCGGCTGCGGCGCGCAATCGGCGCCGACACGACTGAAGAAACAACATTCGATGGATTCAAGATCAACGGGAAGATCGATGCGAAGAAGTTCGAGGTCGTCAAATGACACGATGGCTCGGTCCTGCCCTGTTCCTCCTCTGTCTCTCCATGAACTCAGTGTTCGGCCAAACCGCGCTCGATGCGCACATTCAGGTGACCGTCGTCGATCCCTCCCATGCACTGGTGCCGAAGGCAGTAGTGACAATCACGGGTATCGAAAACACGACCAGGGCCCGGACGGTGGAGCCGGTGACCACCACCGACATGGGCATCGCCTCTTTCGGCGCAGTGCAACCCGGTCGCTATATGATCGAAGCCGTGTTTCCCGGCTTCGAGAAGGGCGTCCTGAAAGATGTCGGAATCAAGAGTGGGGATAACAAGCACGTGATTGTGCTCACGCTTCAGAGTCTCAATCAGAGCGTGACGGTGGCCGACGACAAACAGGAATCCGCGTCGAGCCGCGCAGAGACGTTCGGAACGGCGATGACGCGCGAACAGATCGAAGCCTTGTCCGATGATCCCGATGTGTTGCAGAAGCAGTTGCAGGCGATGGCCGGTCCCGATGGCGTGATCCGCGTGGATGGCTTCGAGGGCCAGCCGCTGCCGCCCAAGGCGCAGATCAAGTCGATTCACATCACGCGAGATGCGTTCGCGGCGGAGAATCACTTCGCAGGCGCAATCTTTCTCGATATCGTAACCGCGCCAGGGGTCGGTCCGTTGCGCGCCAGCGCCCGCGTCGGCTTCTATGAAAGCACCCTGGACGGCGACAACCCCTTCGTACCGGAGAAGGGTCCGCAACAATCGCGCAACTATGGCGGTTCGATCGGGGGCACGATCGTCAAGGACAAGAGCGATTTTTCGATCTCGTTCAATGGCAACAATTCATACACGACGCCAATCCAGGTGATTTCGACACCCGGCGGCACCATCTCGAAGAATCTGAATATCCGCCAGCCGAATGTGAACGCCAGCTTCTCCGGTTTATTCACCTATGCTCTGACCAAGGACCAGACACTGAAGGTGAGCGCGGGTCGATTCCACACGACGAACGATAATCAGGGCATAGGCGCCTTTGATCAAATCGAGCGCGCCTACTCCACCGAGAACACGAACACGAATTTGCGCGTCCAGGAAGTCGGTCCGCTCGGCCGGCGGTTCTTCATAAACACACGGTTCTCGCTCTCGCGGTCTAACAACAGTTCGCACTCGGTGACGGACGCTCCGACGATCATCGTGCAGGATTCGTTCACATCCGGCGGCGCGCAGCGGCGCGGTGGCACAACGTCGACGCTCTACTCGCTCGGGTCGGATCTTGACTATGTGCGAGGCAAGCACTCGTTCCGGACCGGCATCCAGATCGATGGCACCCACTATCAGACGAATGCAGAGTCGAATTATATCGGCACCTATACATTTGCAGATTTGGCGGCGTTCGATGCCGGCACTCCGCTTAGCTTCACGAAGCACCTGGGTGACCCGAACATTTCCTATGCGAACGTCCAGGCTGGAATTTACGCGCAGGACGACTTCCGTCTGAAGAAAAGCCTGACGCTCAGCGCCGGTGTGCGCTACGAGGCGCAGACACACGTGAAGGATTACGCGAATATCGGCCCGCGCCTCGGCGTCACCTGGGCACCGTTCAAGAGCGGCAAGACGACGCTTCGGGCAAGTTGGGGCATGTTTTATGACTGGGTCGCCGCGGGTACATACGGCCAGACGGTGCTGATTGACGGCTTCCACCAACAGGAAGTGAACATTGCGGGGCCGAGTTATCCCAGCCCGGGCGATCTGGGCAGTGCCCCTGCGACCAACCGGTACATATTCGGGCCGCAACTGAAATTGCCCTTGAACAAACGCGTGAGTCTTGCCTTTTCACAGACGATCAGCAAGAGCCTGACCGTGGGCGCCACATTTGCACAGACGCGCGGCACCGATCAACTTGTTGGCGCCAATTTGAATTCGCCCATCAACGGTGTTCGTCCGGACCCGAGTTTCGCGAACATTATCGAGGCAGTGTCCACCGCAAGTGCACGAGCGAAGACCATATCCACTTACCTGAATTGGACGGTTCCACCAGGCACAACCCCACCGACGGTCGGGCTGTTCCGCTGGCGGCGTAGCCTTAACTTCAATCTCAATTACGGATACAGCACTTCCCGAAACAACACAGATGGGGCATTCGCGGTTCCCGCGACCGGCAGTCTCGACGCCGAATGGGGACCGTCGCCATTCGACACGCATCATCGCGCCTCGGTGTCCGTCAACAGCGGAGCGTTCAAAAACTTCAGTATTTATTTCTACGGGAATTGGAACAGCGCGCCGCCGATCACGATTCGCACGGGCTTCGACGACAACGCCGATTTGATCTTCAACGATCGGCCGGTGGGCGTGGGCCGCAACACGGAACGGACCGCCACCCAGTACTACGATTCGTTGAATCTGAGTTACTCGCTCGGCCTTGGCTCGCGCAAGGTCGCATTGCCGCCCGGCATTACGATTACATCGTCGGGCGCTGGCGGTTTGACAGTGGGTACCGTGGCCGCTCAGCCGACGCCACGCTATCGACTGATCTATTCCGTCAGCATCGAAAACCCTACGAACCACCGGAATTATGTGGGCTTCAGTGGCGTGCAGACATCCACATTCTTCCTGAAGCCAACTTCAGTGACAGGGGTCCGTCGGGTGACGTTCAGTATGAATCTGAGTTTCTGAGTCACAATGCCTTCTAAATGCGCGAAGCGCATCCGAACAGCTGTAGGCGCGGTCATAGACCGTGCCTACAGTGCGGAGGCCTTCGGCGTTTTTCCTTTGCATCCTTGACACGCTAGACCAGCCGCATAGTAAACTGACTCATCAGTCATTATGCCGGTACTTGGAAAAACAAAACGGGACGTCCTCTCAGAATTCCGTCGAAACGAGCTCCTGCTTGCCGCGCGAACGATCTTCTCGAAGAAGGGTTTTCACGACGCCACCATCGACGAGATCGCCGAATCGGCCGAAGTCGCAAAGGGAACCGTGTACCTCTACTACAAATCCAAACGCGATCTTTACCTCGAAGCTCTCCGTTACGGCATTGAGTCGTTGAATCAGGAACTCAACATCAAGGCCGCGGAGCCGGGGCATTGTCTCGACAAGCTGCGAATTCTGACCGCCACCAAAATGGGGTTCTTCGAAGAGAATCGCGAGTTCTTCAATATTTATTATTCCGAACTCGGGAAGCTGCCGAGTCACCCCGCCGGTCTGGATCTGGTCAAGGATCTCTATTTCGCGCAGGCCCGGATTTTCGCGCGTTTGCTGGAGGAAGGAATCCGGCGTCGCGAAATCCGAAAGATCAACGTGGAGAAATCCGCATTCGCCATCGCGGACCTGACGCGCGACGTCACGACGCAGCGAGTTCTGGGATTCTCGAAGACAAGCATGAAAAACGACATCGATTTCGTGGTGGACTTTATATGCAATGGCATTTCCCGATGACGGCTCGACGAATCCTTGTTCTGCTGGTGCTGACGTCGGCGGTGTGCACCGGCCGAACTTATGCTCAGGAGAGGCGATCCGCGTCCACTCCATCGTCACGCTCAGGCGTGTCGCTCGGAGACAGCGTGGAGTCGGGAACGGTTTCTCCCGAGCCGCTTTCGCTCAAGATGATCGACGCGATCCATCGCGGCCTGAAGGCCAACCTCGCCGTTGTCAGCGGCGATCTGGATTCGCAGATCGCGGCGGCGGCTCGGTTGAAGGATCTCTCCGATCTGATGCCTCGCATCAACGGCCAGTTGTCCAGCGTGCAACAGCAGGTGAACCTGGCGGCGTTCGGTTTCTCCGGATTTCCGGGAATCTCACAAGTCATCGGACCCTACGCGCTTGTCGACGCGCGCGCCTCGTTCTCCCAGCCGCTGATCGATATGGAGCGCCGTCACAATCTTCGTGAAGCGAGTGAAAACGTCAACGCGGTTTCGCTGGCAAACAAAAACACCCGCGAACTCGTCGTGCTCACCGTAATGGATCTCTATTTCCAGGCCGTGTCCTCAGCCAGTCGCGTCCGCGCCGTCGAGGCACAGGTGAATCGAGCGCAGGTACTGAACACGCGTGCCGCGGATTTGAAAGCGGCGGGTGTTGCTCCCGGTATTGATGTGCTGCGCGCGCAGGTGGAACTGCAAACGGAACAGCAGCGGCTGATTCAGGCCCAGAATGATTTTTCCCGAAGGAAATTGAATCTCGCGCGAGCCATTGGGTTGCCGCTGGGTCAGGAATTCACTCTCGCTGACGGCCTGCCCGGCGGCGCTGCCCCTTCGGAAAGCCTTCAGGATTTGCTGAGTCGCGCCTGGGCGAACCGGTCGGATGCGAAAGCTGCCGACTCCCGTTTGCGCGCGGCCGAAGAGGCGGTGAAAGCGGCGCGTGCCGAGAACCTGCCCACGCTCCACGTCGACGGCAACTACGGAGCGATTGGGCGGTCGCCGGCAAGTTCTCATGGGACGTATTCCATCGCTGGCTCCGTTCAGTTCCCGATCTTCAATTCCAAATCCAAAAGCGACACGATGGAGAAGGAAGCGCTGCTTCACCAGCGCCAGGCCGAGGCGGACAGCCTTCACGGTCACATTGAGCTCGATGTGCGTGCCGCTTTACTCGAGCTTCAGTCTGCGCAAGAGCAATACAAAGTCGCGCAAAGCGCGTTGGATCTCGTCCGCCAGCAGCTCGATCAGGCGCAGGATCGTTTTGCTGCCGGTGTTGCCAACAACCTTGAGGTGGTGCAGGCCCAGGAGGCTCTCGCACTGGCAGATGAGAACGTCATCGCGAGCCTTTATAGTTTCGATGTGTCGCGGGCAGCCCTGGCCCATGCGACCGGAGTGGCGGAGCAATCCGCCGAAGAAGTGTTTGGAGGAAGCAGGAAACCATGACCTTATCCCACGGACGGTTCGGCGGTCAGTCCGGACGCGTTCGCATCATTCTTCCTATTGTGCTGGTGGTGCTGGCCGGCGGCAGTTATGCGGCATGGCGATATTTCTCCGGCAGTGAATCCACCGATGATGCTCAGGTCGATGGTCATGTCTATGCCGTGAATGCCCGGGTGGGTGGAACCGTTGTTGCGGTGAACGTGCATGAGAACCAGGTCGTGGACGCCGGCGCCGTGCTCGTACAGATTGACGATCGCGATTTCAAAAACGCCCTTTCGAAAGCCGAGGCGGACCTTCGGGTTTCGGAGGCGGGTTATGAGGAAGCTCGCGCGGGCCTGCCAATCACTTCATCCGAAGCCACCGGCCGGATTTCGCGAACCGAAGCATCGTTGATCCATGCAAAGTCCGGAGTCGACTCCGCCCAAAAAGAATTCGATGTCGCACAGGCTCGCGTGAAGCTGGCGACCGCGCGATCCGCCGAGATGCAGACCGCATACGTCAAGACCTCCAGGGATCTGGAACGGATGAAGGCGCTCATTGCGAAGGATGAGATTTCGCAATTGCAATATGACGGAGCCGTGGGTGCTGTCGAAACGGCGAAGGCTGCAGTGGACTCTTCAAAGGTCGCTATCGCGGAGGCAGAGAGCACCATGGCTGCCGCGCACGCGAAAGTCGACGAAGCGAAAAGCGCCATCGGCATTGCGGAGTCCGATCTGGAAACCGCAAAGACGGCGCCTCAGGAAGTGGCCGCGACCCAGGCGCGAATCGGAACCGCCGCTGCGAGGATTGCTCAGGCGCGCGCCGCAGTCGAGCAGGTGAAAACCAACATTGAATACGCCGTGGTCCGGGCGCCCGTGGCCGGAATGGTGACTCGCAAAAATGTCGAGATCGGCCAGGTCGTGCAGTCCGGGCAGCCGCTGCTGGCGGTGGTTCCATCGAAAGAAGTCTGGGTGACTGCCAATTTCAAGGAAACGCAGCTGGATCATATCCGGGTCGGCCAGACCGCCGAAATTCGCGTGGATGCTTATGGCGGCGCGATGTTCAGAGCGCACATCGACAGCATATCGGCGGCGACCGGCGCCAGGTTCAGTTTGTTTCCAGCGGAGAATGCGTCGGGTAACTACGTGAAAGTAGTCCAGCGCGTTCCGGTGAAATTGCTGCTGGATGCCGACACCGGTGTCGACCATGTTCTCCGTCCCGGCATGTCCGTGGTGGTCAAGGTGCAGACGAATTGAGTCCTGATATTGCCCTCCTGAGTCAGGAGGGCAGCGGGATCGCTCCGCGATCCCGCGAGGGGTGGTTCCCATTGCGAAGCATTTCCGTTCGGGAACCACCCCAGCGCGCTTCGCGCGCTTTCCCCTCCTGACTCAGGAGGGGAGTTTTGTGTTACCGGCGCCCTCGAGGAAAAGCAGTCGTATGGACACTTCCCAGAAAACAATCAACCCGTGGCTGATTGCCATCGCGGTGATGTTCGCGACGTTCCTTGAAGTTCTCGACACCACGATCGTGAATGTGTCGCTGCCGCATATTGCCGGGAGTCTTTCGGCAACTCCGGAGGAAGCGACCTGGGCGTTGACGTCGTATCTGGTTGCTAATGCCATCGTGTTGCCGCTGACCGGATGGCTCGCATCCTTCTTCGGGCGCAAACGTTTGCTGACTCTTGCCGTGACGGGATTCACGGCGACATCGTTTCTCTGCGGACTCGCGCCGACACTTCCGTTTCTTGTGGTGTGCCGTCTGCTTCAGGGGCTGACCGGCGGCGTGCTGCAGCCCATGTCGCAGGCGATCATGCTTGAGGCATTTCCGCCGGAGAAGCGTGGACGTGCGATGGCGTTCTGGGCTCTGGGCATTGTTGTTGCGCCAATCCTCGGTCCCGTACTCGGCGGCTGGCTCACCGACAACTACAGCTGGCGATGGGTGTTCTACGTCAACATTCCGATCGGTGTCATTTCCGTTTTCATGACGCGGGCTTTTATCTTCGATCCGCCATACCTGAAAGATGTGAAGCGCAAGGTCGATGGAATCGGTATCGGGCTTCTGGCCCTCGGTATCGGTGCGCTGCAGTTCATGTTGGACAAGGGACAAACCGAAGACTGGTTCGATTCGAATCTGATCCGCGCTCTTGCCGTGGCTTCAGCATCTGCACTGATCCTGTTTGTGATTCACGCCCTGGTTGCGAAAGATCCGGTGCTCGATCTGCGGGTGCTCAAGGATCGAACCTATGCCACCGGTGTGTTCATGATGACGGTCCTGGGCTTCGTGCTGTTTGGCAGTCTGGTCATGATTCCGCTGTTTCTGCAGACGGTTCTCGGATATCCCGCCATACAGGCCGGCATTGCGATGGCCCCGCGAGGAATCGGTTCGTTCCTGGCCATGCCGCTGATCGGTTACCTGATGGGCAAGCTCGATCCACGGAAAATGATCGTCGCAGGCCTGACGATTGGCGGTGTGACGCTGTACATGCTGTCATCGATCAACCTGAGTGCCGGATACTGGGATTTTTTCTGGCCTCAGATCATTCAAGGGTCTGCAATGGGGTTGTTGTTTATACCACTGAGCACGATGTCGATGGCTTCAATTCCCAGGGAAAAAATGGGGAACGCCACGAGCCTGTTCAACCTGATGCGAAATCTTGGCGCCGGAATCGGAATCGCGTTTGTCGCGACTTCGGTATCCCGCAGCACGACCGTTCACAGCACCATCCTTGCCGAACGCCTGAATCCCTATTCCGCGCAATCTCAGGCCGCCGTCAACGGTGCCCGTTCCATGTTTGTCGCCGGTGGATCCGACTGGAACACGGCAACCGTCCAGGCTTACGGAGTGCTCAACGGCGTCATTCACCGTCAGGCGGCGATGATTGCGTTTATCGATATCGTGCGGCTGCTGGCGATCATTTTCATTGTCGCGATTCCCCTGGTGTTCATCATGAAACGGCCAAGCGGTGCGGCAACTCCACCCCCTGGCGCGCATTGAGCGTGTTAATCTAATCCGCATGAAACCTGTACGCGTGCCCGATCTGCGGGCCATGAAAGCGAAAGGCACGAAGATCACCGTGCTCACGGCATATGACGCCGGTATGGCGCGGCTGCTGGTCGGCGATTCCGTCGGCATGGTGGTGCTGGGTCACGACACCACGCTGCCGGTGAATGCATGCGTCCGCTCTGAGCATGCGAGTTCACTGCGAATCACCGGATCGTCGGAGGGGTAAGTTCGTCTCGCAAAAGGATCTCGACCAAGGGCGTTTCGACTCTGCCGGCTCATGTCCTTTCAATGCATCGCCCAAATAAGACGGGGTCTTCGACGATCAGGATTGCTCCGTCGCAGTCTTGGCGTTATGTGGGAATCTTTCCGCGGGCTCAACCAGCAAACGCGCGATTTCAATGCTACCGGCAGTGGAGGCGGCAAGCGGGAGCGCCGTCTGATTCTGTTTCGATTTGTCGTTGGCGCGCGCACCGGCATCAAGGAGCACACGGACTTTCGCAATGTAGCGAATCCCGAACATCAGCGGCGTAGCGCCAAAACTATCGACGGCGTTCACATCCGCTCCAGCTTCAAGCAGGACTTTCATCGCATCGATGCTTCCGATTCCCGCAGCAAGCATCAATGGCGTGCGGCCTCGATCGTCCGGAGTTCCGGGATTCTTCCCGCTCGTCATGGTTCGCAATTTCTGGAGGTCATTGTTCCGGATTGCAGAGTAGATGTCGTTCGACGGCAGCTGCGCCGCCGGTCAGGTTAGGGTTTCTTTGCCGGTTTTGCGGCAACATCAATTCCGAAAACCGCTCGTCGATTGCAAAATGCGTTGAACCGTCCTTGTGCGGCCTCAGTTCGAATAGAGCGAAATGTTTTTTGAGTTCGCGAACCGCGTCCCATCCGACTTCGACCACCTGAACAGTCTGGACGAGCTTTACCCAAAGGTGTGACAGTCAACGCCACTGCACTTGTCGATAGCCGACAGGCTTTGCAAAGTCGGATTTCAACTCTGTAATACCGAAAGGTGTCATTCCTAAAACGAACGGTCCGTCGCGCGGGTCCGCGAAATAGAACATCGCGTAGCCGGCAGCGTAGAACACCAGATCGCCGGTACGGGGCTGGGTGGTTGGCGGCAGTTTTTCATACAGGCTGCGACTAGCCTCTGCCAGTGATTCGCCGGGCCGCAGATCGATTCCCGAGACACGCTTTTGCCTCAACATATACATGGCAAAACTGGGAGAATCGAATCCTTCCTGGGGAGATTGCCCGCCAGGCTTCCATTTGAAACGTCGCTGGCGGAGATCAAGAATGTCCAGCAGCAGGCTTTCGCTGCCAGGAAAACGGCTGGCCAACTCTTTGGCGTTCGCAGAATCGATAGTACGCACGGCTCGGCTCAGGTTCACCGCTTCGGAGAGTGTCTTTTGCGCCTCGGCCAGTTGAGCCTGCAACTCAGTCACCTGGTTTTTGTAGTTTTCGGCGTTTCCTTGCTGCGATTCTGACTGGGTCTTGTAGGTCGCTGCATTTTTTTTCAATGTGTCGATCTGAGTCGTGAAAGTCGCCGCCTCGGTTTTCAGGGCGACCATCTGCTTTTGGGCGTTTCTTACGCTTGAGGCCGCGAAACCGAGCAGGACAACGGTGAGCGCCAAGGGCAGAAGCGAATACGATATGCTGCGGATCCGCGCAGACTGCTCTCGGCGTTCGATGCGCTCAAGCAGGTCGGGAAGTTGGTCGACAGGCGATAATGAAGTCGAAACTTTCATCCTAGTCTCCCAGAAACTTAGCGAAATATTGATCGAAATACTGGTCGAGGTTTGCGTCCGGACTCAGGCCGCCCACTTGCTCGTGCTGGTAGCTATGAAGCAAGGAACGCAGGGCAGCGATCTTGTCACGGCGACTGAAGAAAATGGAAATGAAGCCGCTGGTGGCGATCACTATCCCGCCCAACGTCTGGGCGGTTTTCAAGGTTTCCGGTAGAATCAGGCCAGGATCCACCAGGCTCAGGATGACCACCGTGACTCCCAGTACGAAGAGCATCGCAGCCAGAGCCGTGTGCAAACGCAGAGTAGTTTGCTGGCAAGCAATGGCGCTCGTTAAAAACTTTATTTTGGCGGGGGTGTCCATTGAAGCTGTCCTACAACCAAGCGCAAGTATACTCTCGTGTACATTTCGTTTTGCGCGACTTTCTTAGCTGTTTTTTAAGTTCTTGAATACCATTGCCGCCTCAAAATTGGGAGGACTATGAGTGCGGAAACATCAGGTGCAATGCCTCAGCTGTTGCCGCCTCCAGCCATCATTGACGTGGCCTTAATCAGAACAGGCCCGTGCAGCGAAAAGCCCGTTGCTGGATAATGATTTTATACTGGTTCGAACAAACTTCCGATTATAGGATCTCCACGTGAGATACGCGCTCGCCGCAATCGTCACGCTGGTTTTCGCGCTAGTCGCCCTCAGCGCGGCGCAACCTCTCTGGATACAAGCCAGCGACGGCGCCCAAATCTTCCAGCAACGTTGTGCGAACTGCCACACGGGGGCTTCAGACTCACGGGCGCCCGGCCTGGAGGCTCTGCGGAGCCTCGCGCCACAAGCCATCAATGAGAGCCTCGTCACGGGCGCCATGCGTGTGCAGGGCTCACGCATGAGCGGCGTGGAGCGGCGCGCGGTGGCGGAGTTCGCTGCAGGAAAAGCGCTGGGCGGTGATGTGAGCGGTGCAGAGACCGGACGTTGCAGCGGTTCTGCAACCATGCGGGACGGGGCAGGCTCGCCACGCTGGACAGGATGGAGTTCCGCCCCGAGCAACACCCGCTTTCAGCCGGCCGATCAGGCAGGGTTGACGCTGACGGACGTGCCGCGGCTGAAACTGCGATGGGCGTTTGGATTCCCGGACGCGTCCGCCGCGTGGTCACAACCCACTTTGGCGGGTGGCCGAGTCTTCGTGGGCAGTCAGAACGGAACCGTGTATGCCCTCGATGCGAAAACCGGTTGCATCTGGTGGACATTTGGCGCGGACGGAGGCGTGCGCACCGCCATCGTCATCGGTCCGCAGGATGGACTGTCACCGGTACTTGTATTCTTCGGCGACACAGCCGGCAATGCCTACGCGCTCGATGCCGACACGGGGCGGCAGCGTTGGGTGCGGAAAGTCGACGAGCATCCCCTGGCGCGGATCACAGGATCGCCGACGCTACACAACGGCCGACTCTATGTGCCCGTCTCATCGTATGAGGAGTCGCAGGGCGCGGACCCACAGTATGCGTGCTGCACATTTCGCGGCAGCGTCTCAGCGCTCGACTCCGCAACGGGCGCCGTCATCTGGAAGACATACCTGATACCGGACGCGCCAAAGCGCAGAGGTACGAGCACGGCCGGAGTTCCCTTGTGGGGACCTTCCGGGTCTGCGGTCTGGTCCGCTCCCACCGTGGATGCCGCGCGGGGACGCCTGTACATAGCGACCGGTAATTCGTACAGTGGGCCGGCGGCGGCCTCCAGCAACGCGGTCATCGCACTCGACCTCGAGACAGGCGCGCTACGATGGACCCGGCAGGTCACGCCGAATGATATCTACGTGAGCAACTGCCCAGCGAGAGGCGGAAATCCCAACTGCCCGGACACGAACGGCCCGGACTTTGACTTCGGCAGCCCGCCTGTTCTCGCCCGGACATCTGCGGGCCGCGACATCATCGTGATCGGACAGAAATCGGGAATGGGCTATGCAATGGATCCGGACAAGGATGGCGCGATCATCTGGCAGTACCGAGCCGGTCAGGGAGGCGTTCTTGGCGGGATGGAATGGGGCGCTGCGGCCGACGCGGATAGGGTGTACTTTGCCGTTTCCGACATTACGCAACCTCGGCCCGGCGGTCTGCACGCGGTTGCCCTGGCTACCGGGGAACGAGTCTGGGTGGCGCAGCCGCCTCCTCCGACCTGCGGCACTGGACGCGGTTGCAGTGCCGCCCAATCGGCAGCGATCACCGCCATTCCCGGGGCGGTATTGTCCGGCTCCGTCGACGGCTCGCTTCGTATATACTCCGTCGCGAACGGCGAGATCGTATGGCAGTTCGATACAAACCGTGAATTCCCTACGGTCAATGGAGTTCCCGCCAGAGGCGCGTCGATGCTGGGCCCCGGACCGGCGGTCGCAGGCGGAATGGTGTTTGTGAGTTCGGGATATGGCGCGTTTCTCGGACGACCCGGAAACGTCTTGCTGGCCTTTGGCCTGGAGTAGGAGTCAACGTATGAACTTCTCAATTGGCAGAATAACTCGCGGCGCCGGTTCGATTGCCGCGCTGGCAGGGATTGGCTTTTGCCTGTCCACATCGGCTGTCGTTGGCGTTATCGCCGCACCCCAGGCTCCAGTGTCGGCAGCAGTCGTTCCGACCTTCAGCCACGATGTCGCTCCGATCCTCTATGCAAAGTGCGTGAGCTGCCATCGCCCCGGCGAGGTGGCGCCGATGTCGCTCATCTCGTTTAAGGAGGTGCGGCCCTGGGCGAAGTCGATTCGCGAGAAGGTGGCGACGCGCGTGATGCCACCATGGCACGCCGACACCCGATACGGAAAGTTTCGCAACGACCTCAGCCTTCCTCAACGCGAAATCGACACCCTGATCCGCTGGGTCGATGGAGGCGCACCAGAAGGCAACCCGGCGGAGATGCCGAAGCTGCCCGCATTCGCCGAAGGCTGGCAACTCGGCAAACCGGACCAGGTCTTCGAAATGCAGACGGATTACGAAATTCCGGCGCGCGGCACGATCGACTATCAGTACTTTGAGGTCCCGACCAACTTCACGGAAGACCGCTGGATGCAGGCCGGAGAGGTACGTCCAGGCGATCGCGCCCATGTGCATCACATCATCGTGTATGTCAGGGACCCGAAACCCGACACGCGTCCGACCGTCATGAGCGTCAGACCCATACTTTCAGCCCCTCAGGCCCCTCAGGACCCGCAAGCCTCGCAGGCTCCAGCGGCCGCGCAAACCCCGACGACGGCCGCGCCGCGTGAGGCGCCAGCCGCCCCCCGCGCACAGGGGCGCCCTCCGGGTGGGGGCGACGCCATGCTCGTCAACTGGGCCGTTGGCGAAGACGCGCCCGTGTTCTTACCAGGCAATGCCAAGCGCATTCCCGCAGGCTCGACACTGATCTTCCAGGTTCACTACACGACCAATGGCACTCCTGGCCGCGATCGATCAAAGCTGGGACTGACCCTGGCCAAGGAACCGCCTGCGCGCGAGATCCGTACTGGTCTCATCTCGAATCCATTGTTTTCAATTCCATCAGGCGCCGGCAACTACGAGGTCGAGGCCGAGGCCTCCTTTAGCGAGGACGTAAAGGTGTGGTCCATGCATCCGCATATGCATCTGCGCGGCAAGGACATGACCTTCACCGCGACGTATCCCGACGGCAAACAACAGGTCCTCCTCAGCGTGCCCAGGTTCGACTTCGGGTGGCAGACCGACTACTGGCTGGCCGAACCGCTCCTGCTGCCGAAGGGATCCAGGCTTCGTGTCAGCGCCCACTTCGACAACTCCGCGGCCAACAAGGCGAACCCCGATCCGGCCGCCACCGTGCGGTGGGGCGATCAGACGTGGGAGGAAATGATGATTGGGTTCTTCACGTTTAGTGTCGAAAGTCGTCCGGCAACGCCGGCACAGCGTTAGTCCAGGGGAAAGCGCCAGATCCTCCAGCCCCTGCGGGTCTGGTGATCCCACAGATCCTGCTCCTGGTCACTGCAAGCTGAGCAGCATGAAGGCAGGATCTGCGTGAACGACCAGGGCTTCGCCAATCAGGAATGCATCGGCCCCGGCGCCCAGAAGCGCATCGATCTCGGCAGGGTGGCGAATGCCGCTTTCCACAACGAAAAAACAGTTCTCTGGAATCAACCCGGCCAGGCGGTGCGACGTTTGGACGTCCACTTCAAGCGTCCTCAAATTCCGATTGTTGACGCCGATGATCTCGGCTCCTGCATCCAATGCCTCGCGGAGTTCGGTCTCGTCGTGGACCTCCACGAGCGCATCGAGGCCCACCACCTATGCAAGAGATATATAGAGTACCGGAGCTCGTCCGGCTCGAGCATCGCGACAATCAACTGAATGGCGCTGGCCTTCGCGTTTCGTGTTTCGAAGATCTGATAAGGATCGAATATGTAGTCTTTGCGCAAAACCGGGAGCGGCGACTTGTCTCGAGTCTCACCGATTCATGCCAGGCTGCCCAGAAAGAAATCTTCTTCGGTCGCGACCGAGATTGCCACCGCACCGGCTTCCGCATAGGCGCCAACGAGCTGGGCAACCGGAAAATCCTTACTAAGGACGCCCTTCGAGGGCGAAGCTTTCTTGACCTCTGCGATGACACGACCATGCTTCGAGTTTGGTAGTGCCTCCTTGAAAGATGGAGGCGCAGGTGCCTTGAGCGCGAATGCATAGCCCAAATAAGAGCTGGTCCGCTGTCGCTTTTGGTCCAGAGCAGGACCCGTTGGTAGCCCCATCGAATCGAAACTCCGTCACTGGCTCAAGGCTTTGTTTGTAGAATATGCTTCATGTCAGCCAAAAGGATATTGCCGCCAGATGTCGCCCCGACTCTTACACCGCACCGTGCCATTGAATTGATTACAGAGCGGATTAAGCCTATTCCTGAGCTTCGGGAACTGAATCACCGTAATCCTGAGATTGACAAGTGGGTTAGCACCACGACTGCGATTTTAGATGCGGCTCTTGGCAAGCCTCGCGGCGACCATCACGAGATGACAAAGAATTTCAAATATTGTCGTGGGGCAATTGTCATGAACGCCGGGGACAGCTTTTATCAGAATGAGTTTCGAAAATCTATTCTCGACAGGAAAGCGATTCTTGAATCAGTTGTTGAGCAGTTGCAGATTCTCGCGCCGCCGATTGCCCGCGTAGCGGAAGGACAGTACGTCTTTCATGCAGAGATTGAACGCGTTAGTGGCCATTTGTTCCAAGATGGGCACTATAAGCAAGCCGTCCTGGAGGCTTATATTCGTGTCATCGAAGAGGTAAAGCGTCGCTCTGGATTAAATCTAGATGGCGACAATTTAATGAATCAAGCATTTTCATTCGATGCCAACCGGATGCCAGTGTTGAAATTCAATGCCCTTTCAGATGATGCTGAGCGGGATGAACAAAAGGGGTTCATGTTTCTCTTCAAGGGCATGGTTCTGCATCGTAATTTTAAGGCTCATAGTAATCAGCTGTTCAATGACCCTTTGCGCGCTCATGACTATCTTTCTTTTGCGAGTCTACTGATGCGAATGTTGGAACTGGTTCATTAACTATTTGTGGATAGCCCCCTCTTCGCCAACCCGACACGGCCCAGCTAGTCCGCCATCGCTTCGGCTCCCAAGCCCGACCCGTTGGCCGCGCCACCGTCCGAACAATCCGTCACTGCACGCCAACGTTCCGCCAGTTTGGGCTATGGGAACGCTTAACTGTCAGGGTTTCGATAACATTGAGACAAGTTGCCTAGATGACATCGAGTAATGGATGGGTGAATGCTACGCTATCGTCTGAGGCTGAATGAATTCACTTCCGGATGCCGAGGTCCACATTGTGCCGTACGACGAGTCTTGGCCTGCACGATTTGTCCAAGAGTGTGCGGCACTGCAACGCGTTATCGGACATCTGATTGTTGGCGCGATTGAACACGTTGGCAGTACTGCCGTACCAGGACTTGCGGCAAAGCCAGTAATCGACATCATGGCAGGTGTCGCTAACTTGGAAAACTCTCGCTCGGCAATCACGCTGCTACCTTCGATTGAGTACAACTATTTTCCGTATCGGCCGGAATCAATGCACTGGTTCTGCAAACCGTCGCCGTCCTTCCGAACTCACCACCTGCACCTTGTGCCATTCGGAAGTCTACTGTGGGTGGAACGGTTGGCGTTTCGTGATTACCTGCGAATCCACGCCGACGTTGCAGCGGAATATTCGGATTTGAAGCGCCGACTCGCCACAGAGTATCGCTTTGACCGAGAGGGATACACCGATGCAAAGGGTCCGTTCGTTGAGCGGATCGTCAGGATCGCTCATGAAGAAGTCTCATGATGTGTATGGCCTCATACGAATGAATCAGGGATATATGATTCGGGTGGCCAGATACGAAGAACTCCAGTTCTTGCCGATCATCGAACGGAATGCTGGAGTTTTGTTTGCCCCCTTCTCGCACGAACTGGGCTTGAGAGAAGATCCAGCAGTTACTAGCGTTGGCACATTAATTCAAGCGCAGCAGAACGGGCTGATATGGGTTGCCGCAAACGAGGCTGATGATCCGGTTGGTTTCGCCCACGTCGAGATGTTTGGTGAATACGCGCATCTTCATGAGATTGACGTTGACCCGTCGTGCCAACGGAACGGAATCGGTTCCGCATTAGTCCGCGAGATTTGCAATTGGGCGGATTCATCTGGCATTTCCGCAATCACATTGAGAACATTTCTCCATGTTCCATGGAACGCACCTTTTTATACGAAGTACGAATTCCGCGTAATCCCAGATTCGGAATCGCCATTTGACGAACTTTCTAAATTTGTCGTAGCGGAGGCAACATTGGGTTTCAATATGCGTGAGCGTGTAACGATGAAGCGGATGAGATCGTCCCTTATCGGCATCTGAATTTACCTAATAGTTGACTACCAGCTGGTCGGCTGCCGCTTCGGCTCTGACGGTGGGCGGGTTGGGGGCAGCCAGCCATCGGCAGATTCCGGCCTTGGTCCGCCCTGGAGCGCAGTTGGGCGTCGAGAAACGGTTATATCGGATGACATTTCAGCCTTCAATGTCTATCGGAACGGAGAAATTGAAACACAGAGTCGTTCCATTCTTCGGGAAAATCCATGTGTGCAAAATGTCCAGCGTTCCGAACAATGGCGAGTTGGGCTTGTGGAGTCTCAGCGGCAAGTCTCGTAGCGTCCGAGAGTGGAAACGTACGATCGCACTCGCCATGAAGAATCAGCGTCGGAACCCGACTTTTCTTCAGGGCGTCGGAATAATCGCGATCAGAGTGAGAAATGGTTAGTCCCGAACGGAGTGCGCCGATCCACTGGTTTGAGAAACGAATGTTTGCTATTGCCTCCCTTGCGCTTTCGAGCGCTCCACTTGAAACTTCCGTCTCCACTGACTTCTCGGCCCAGATGCGAATATCCTCGGGAGTTTCGACCGTCTCGGATTGTGGAGCTACGAATGATCGTGTACCTGGATAGGCCGAACTGGATGCAAGTATGAATTTACTCACGATATTGGGGTAACATTTGATGAATTCCAATCCAATACGTCCCCCGAAGGAGAAACCAAGTAGCGCCGGATGATCGATTTCAAAATGCAGAATGAGATTCCGAAGGTCTTCGACAACGTGGCTGACGTGTAAATTGGAAAGGTCCGGGTATCGTTCCGACCGACCACACCCCCTGAGGTCGAAAAACAGTAGGTCCGTCGAGGTGATCAACGGATGCATAAAGGACCGAAGGTAGGAGTGATCCCAGTCTGGCCCGCCATGAATGACCAACAACGTCGGACCGACGCCTACGCGGGCAACGTACAATTTCACTCCGCCGACATTAATGATTCCTTCAAAGCTGGACATATTTCCACAATTATAAATCCGAGCGCTGAATTTTTCCGCACGTTCCCAGCTGGCCCCTGGTCGCGATGGCTCCCAAGCCGGAACCATTGGTCGCTCTTACGGTTCAAAACTCCGTCATTGACCACCAGCGTTCCCGTTGTCCTGCCTTGTATGAACCAGCAACGAATGTAAAATGGGCGGACTGACATGGCACGAAAAGTACCGAAGCCGACAGTAATCAAAGCGCTCTTTGCCCGTTCTGGAAACAAATGCGCGTTCCCCGGCTGCACGCAACGTCTTGTAAATGACAAGAATCAGTTCATTGGACAGCTTTGCCATATTGAAGCGGCGAATCTGGGAGGCGAGCGATATAACGACAGCCAAAGCGACGAGTACAGGCGTAGTTACGAAAACCTGATTCTTCTCTGTTACCCGCATCATATCGAGACGAACGATGTTCTGGAGTTTCCGTCAGAACAATTAAGTTCAATGAAATGGCGACACGAACAGAACTGCCAAGGCCAACCATTCCACGTCAACGATGAATTTGTATCGCAACTGACCAAAGAAATGGACAGTTATTGGGGGCAGATTGAAGTGATCAATACGATAGAGCACCTAGTCCCAAAACTCGCGTTGGAGATAAATGCCAAAGCTTCATTTTTCGAGATAATTGCCGACATGAAGGGGCTGGTAAATAAAATTGAGAAAACCGGCGAGTATTTCGAAGAATCAGACCAACTCCTGATGACGGATCTGCTTGGACTTTTAAAGAAGGCCGGAATTGATTCAAAAGGACTGCAATCAGTCCCGTATTATGAAAATCCGTTCGTTAATCGAAATTGGGAGATGAGAAACCTTGGCTTCAGAAATACCATTGCAAAGCTTCACATCAATCTATTGCACACAGAAATCAAATTTCTGGAAGAATATCTCAAAATCAACCCGACAGACACGGATGGGCTGCGTCGGTTGGAAGAGCTAAAGGAAACATTTAGACAGGTTGCGCGAACAGCGGGGTACGCCGACTGACAGGTGACAGGCAATCTTCGAAGGCAGAAGTCGGTTCTCTGGTCAGCCCCTTCCATGCAAGTGCATCAGATTTCAGAGTCACATGACAGATAATAGTGACCAGAAGGATGTCTGGAAGGATCCAATCAAGAAAGCCTATGTCGCATTTATCGACGTGCTGGGATTCTCTCACCTAGTGGACAGCGATTTTGATGACATCGTCCAACGCTATGACAGCATGATAAATGGTACGGCCATTGTCGAAACACTTAGACCTGATGTATCACTCCGTGTTTTCTCCGATGCTTTCATTCTCGTGTCTTCGAGTTTTGAACGGATTGTTGGTGCCGTACAGATGGTTCTCATGCAAACGCTTTTCAACGATTTTATGGTTCGCGGCGGAATCGCGTACGGTCGCCACATTGAAAAGGCAGGGGACGGCCGACTTCAGGTTGTTAGCGAAGCGCTGGTCAAAGCGGTAAGAACGGAGAAGAGCATACGTTATCCATGCGTAGCCTTAGACGAAAGTGTCATTACCAACGCTTCCTGGTGGACGCCAGGAACTCGCAACCTCCATAGACCCCTTCTATATTTTGACGGTTTGAGACTCGTCAACCCGTGCAACAGTATGTGGGGAAGTTCGGCGGCCATGCGCGTGATTCAACTTCGACAGGCGCATCCTAATCATAGTGACAAACATGATTGGTTTCTTCGCCTGCATTCGGCGATTTTCAGTGACACTCCACTTGTCCCACACAGTGCCGAAATGGGATAGCCCGTTCGCTTATAAAATGTATCGGTAATTTTGAGAGCGATAATATTCATTTTCACGCTCAATTCGCACGATTGCTGAGCTACCTTTAGCAATCCGAGTAGGGGAGCGCTTTTCATGCTACGTGCGCGAATCTTTATTAGTTGCGGTCAACGGGAAGGGACCGGAGAAATGGAAGTCGCCGATGCAGTTGCCGCTGCTCTCGTAAATGCAGGGTTCGATCCCTATATCGCTACAAAGCAGCAGACTCTGCGTGGCCTGAAAGAGAACATATTCGAGCGTCTGGCCGAGACAGAATACTTTCTCTTCATCGATTTCGCTCGGGAACGGCTTGCTGGTGTAGCAGAACCGAATTGCCGCGGGTCCGTGTTTTCGCAGCAGGAGTTGGCCGTCGCTGCATCTTTGGACATCGAAGTGGTCTGCTTCCAAGAAGAGAGTGTTCGGCCTCGGGAAGGTATCCTTGCTTTTCTTCAAGCCAATTGTACCCCGTTCTCGGAACGTTCCATGCTCCCAGCCCTGATCATCGAAGCCGTGCGTCAGCGTGGCTGGTCGTCCGTTTGGCAGAAGTGCCTGATGATCGACGACAGCAGAGGTCTCCATGGAGATGCCCAGCGCCGTCCAGAGAACATACCGGTACGGGTTTTTCACCTGCGTATCAAGAACGAACATCATCGAACAACCGCCAGAAATGTGTTCGGGTATCTCAACAGTGTTACTGATCTACGCACAGGATCGCCAGTTGTGTTCGAAACAGTGGAGTTTAAGTGGGCCGGATACACTCTTCCAAGCGCAACCATCCCCGCAAGCGGTTACCGGAACCTTGACGCCTTTTGGTTGAATCGTCAGAATCCCAATGTTCCGTATTTCAACACGTTCTCTGATTCAACGAACTACATCCCGCGCTTCGAAGGGCCAGGTGAGTGGCGACTGGACTACTCTGTGATCAGCGACAATGTCCCTGGCGCATCTCGGTCTTTTCGGCTCTCTCTAGATGGCACCCTCGATGGAGTTCGATTCGAGCCCATATGACGAGATTGCAATCTAGCTGTGCTCCCACGTCACGTCTGTCTATTTCTTTACTGGAACCAGCGTAACCGTTTTCGCTTCAGCATCCCGCGTGACGTGCCACTTGCCGGCCATTGCGCCATAACCGTGCAGAACCTTGATCTCGTATCTATGTCGCCGACGACATAGGGGCCAGCGTATGGAAATGCGGCGTGCAATTCAGTGCCGAACCGAACCTTTGTACGAACGTTACTGAGCCGCACTTGCCTTTCAGAATTCCATTTTCCCGCGCCCTCTTCCTCAACGACGCAAACACCTCGCGGACAAAGATTCCCAGCACCTCCCCCAGAAGATCCGAGTCAAAAGCCACACGGAAACGCACCGAGTACGGCAATGATAGAACCCATTGGCGGACAGGAACCGCCGGAAGCACGCGGTCTACAAGATGCGCCGCCGTATCCGCCATCCTGCGTCCGCCACACGATGGACAGAATGCGCGCCCTCCCTTGCAGGAAAAGGGCAGCAATCGATCTTTGCGGCACGTATCACAATATAGACGTAAGAAGCCGCGTTCCAAAATTCCGCTATCCAAGTACGACCGGAATTCATCTTCAACGAAACCCGGTACGGGACGGTCGCGCCCATTCTGCCTGGCAAGGAATGTTTCCAGATTCTGCGCGACGACAGAATAAAGAACCGAGGATTCGGGATCTCGCGGACAATATGCGGCCCCCGAGTCTTGCATGCGCCCCGGCAAAGCGCACGCACCGAACCATCTCCAAACCTTTTCTCACAGGCCGGATTCAATGGTCTTCGACAAGAGCGCCAGGAAAGTCCGAGCGCAAGACGACAATCATTTCCGCGGTTTTCGCGATTCTTCCCACTGCCACCACTTCGATCGAAAACTGAAACGTCCTGGGAAGAAACTCGTTTCATCCGTTCTGCCCATGAATAGTTACAGGGATGGGATTGGGATTTTGGTCGGCTGCTGGCCGCCATCTCCGCCCCCTGGCGCGCATTGAGCGTGTTAATCTAATCCGCATGAAACCTGTACGGGTGCCCGATCTGCGGACCATGAAAACGAAAGGCACAAAGATCACCGTGCTCACGGCATACGACGCCGCGATGGCGCGGCTGCTGGATCGTGCCGGCCTCGATGTGATTCTCGTTGGGGATTCCGTCGGCATGGTGGTGCTGGGCCACGACACCACGCTGCCGGTGACTCTCGACATGATGGTGCATCACACGCAGGCTGTGTGCCGCGGAGTTCAACGGGCGCTTGTCGTGGCGGATCTTCCATTCCTCACCTATCAGGTGTCGACCGAAGATGCGATGCGAAATGCCGGCCGCCTGATTCAGGAAGGCGGTGCCGCGGCGGTGAAGCTCGAAGGCGGACGCCGTGTGGCCGAAATCGTGAGGCGTCTCTCCGAGAGCGGTATTCCCGTGATGGGCCACCTCGGCCTGACTCCGCAGTCGGTCCATTCACTCGGCGGATTCCGCCAACAGGCGCAGGACGAAGCTTCCGCCTGCGCGTTGATTGCCGACGCAAAGACTCTCGAAGAAGCCGGTGCGTTTGCGATTGTTCTGGAATCGATTCCCGCGGTACTGGCGAAGACTGTGACGGCAAGTGTCGAAGTGCCGACGATCGGCATCGGTGCCGGGCCGCATTGCGATGGGCAGGTCCTGGTCAGCCACGATGCGTTTGGCTTGAGCGACGGGCCGATTCCGCCATTTGCCCGGCAGTTCGCGAATCTCGGTGAAAAAATGGTCGAGGCCGCACGCGCCTATATCGACGGAGTTCGCAGCGGTCAGTTTCCAGAAGGCCAGAAGTGAGTCTTTCCCCGGTTTCTTCCGTTCCCGAAATTCGTCAGCGATTGAATCAACTGCGCGCGGGGAAGAAGAGCATTGGCTTAGTTCCGACGATGGGCGCCCTGCACGCCGGACATGCCAGCTTGATCGCGCGCGCCCGCACGGAGTGCGACTGCGTTATCGTCAGCATCTTTGTGAACCCGCTTCAATTTGGACCGAATGAAGATTATCAGCGCTACCCGCGGCCGCTGGCGAAAGATCTGGCGGTCTGCGAGGCGCAGGGCGCGGACCTCGTATTCGCGCCGGACGTGTCGGACATGTATGCGTCGCCGCAGTTGACGTATGTGGACGTGACGCGTATTGCAGATCATCTGTGCGGTGCGTTTCGCCCGGGCCATTTTCGAGGAGTGTCGACGGTTGTTCTCAAGCTGTTCAATATCGTGCAGCCGGATCGCGCGTACTTCGGTGAGAAGGATTATCAACAGCTCTGCGTGATTCGCCGCATGGTGTCGGATTTGAATGTGCCGCTCGCAGTTGTTTCGGTTCCGACGTTTCGTGAAGCCGATGGCCTGGCGCTGAGCTCGAGAAATGTTTACCTCGAACCCGCGCAGCGGGCGGCGGCTCCAGGGTTGTTTCGCGCGCTGGGTGCCGCGCGGGAGATGATCGAAGCCGGCGAGACGGATGCGATGAAGGTCAAGGCCGCCGCGACGAAGGGCCTCGCTGCTGACGCTCACGTTCGGATCGAATATTTTGAAATCGTCGATCCTGCCGAAGTTCAGCCGGTGACGTCGATCACCGGCCCGGTTCGCATAGCGGCCGCCATCTGGATCGGTAAGACCCGGCTTATCGATAACGTCGCGGCGCGAAGCGCATCCGAATAGCTGTAGGCGCGGTCTATGACCGCGCAATATCCATCAAGTGGAAAAGAATGTTGAATCAGGATCGTGCGCGGTCATAGACCGCGCCTACAGCTATTCGGATGCGCTTCGCGCGGCTTTCTTAAATCCCTCTCCCTCAGGGAGAGGGTGCCGCCCATCTTGATGGGCGGCGGGTGAGGGAATCAATTTTAGCCAACACTGATCCCATCATCCGGGCCCGCCATTTCCTGATGTCCCACCCTCTCCCTGAGGGAGAAGGATTCTTGCCACCCACAGTTCAGGTACAATCCGGTGATACCGCCATGATGCTTCATCCCATCGTCGAAGAATGGTTCCGGCGCACGCTCGGTTCACCGACTCCCACTCAGGAAGCCGCGTGGAAGGAACTCGCGGATGGCCATCACGTTCTCGTCTCGGCTCCCACCGGATCGGGCAAAACTCTCGCGGCCTTCCTGCTCTGTCTCGACCGTCTTGTCCGCGCGGCGCTGGACGGCACTCTCGAAGACCGCACCGAAGCCGTCTATGTCTCCCCGCTCAAGGCACTGAGCAACGACATCCAGAAAAACCTCGAGCGCCCGCTCGCCGAAATCGCGGCCATTGCCAACGAACGCGGCTTGCTCATGCCTCCGATCCGCGTGGCCCTGCGCACCGGAGACACGCCTGCCGCGCAGCGTCAGCAGATGGCTCGCCGGCCGCCGCACATTCTGGTCACCACTCCGGAATCGTTCTACATTCTGCTCACATCCGGTAAAGGCCGCTCCGCTCTCGCCACAACGCGCACCTTGATCCTCGATGAAATTCATGCCGTGGTCGACGACAAACGCGGTGCACATCTTGCGCTCTCCGTGGCTCGTCTCGACGATCTTGTTACCAAGGCCGGAGGCCACGCGCCCCAGCGCGTCGGACTGTCCGCCACCGTTCGCCCTCTCGACGAGGTCGCGCGCTTCGTCAAGCCGGACGGGGATATCCGCATCGTGGACAGCGGCCATCGCCGGCAGCTCGATATCGCCGTCGAAGTCCCGAAGGACGAGCTTGGCCCGGTGGCGACCAACGAAATGTGGGCCGAGATCTACGACCGCATTGCCGAACTCATTCTCGCGCATCACACGACTCTGGTTTTCGTCAACACCCGTCGTCTTGCCGAACGCATGGCGCACCATCTTGCCGAGCGTCTCGGTGAAAGCGCGGTGCTGGCGCATCATGGCAGCCTGTCACGCCAGATTCGTCTCGACGCCGAACAGCGGTTGAAATCCGGTGACCTCCGTGCCGTTGTTGCCACCGCGTCGCTGGAGCTGGGTATCGATATCGGCTCAGTCGATCTGGTTTGTCAGATCGGTTCTCCGCGATCCATCGCTGTCGCACTACAACGCATCGGCCGATCCGGACATCACACCGATCGCAACACCATTCCTAAAGGTCGCATTTTCGCTTCAACCCGGGATGACCTGATCGAGTGCGCCGCACTGGTTCATGCCATTCGAAAGGGGAGTCTCGATGTGCTGCACATTCCACCCTGGCCGCTCGACGTGCTGGCGCAGCAAATCGTCGCAGCTTCCGCGTGTGAAGAGTGGAGCGAAGACGGCCTTTTCGCACTGGTTCGAAGCGCCTACCCGTATCGGGATCTTCCGCGAACTTCATTCGATGCAATTGTGGAAATGCTGGGAGAGGGAATTGCCACGCAGCGCGGACGCAGTGGCGCGTTCATTCACCGCGACCAGGTCAATGGCGTGATTCGCGGACGTCGATCGGCGCGCCTTGCTGCGATCACCTCGGGCGGCGCGATCCCGGACAACGCGAACTACTTTGTCGTTGCGGAACCCG
>Ga0209488_10000231_pt1 | contig 44737 bp, 38 predicted proteins | sample Rivendell_Oct201_8_FD_188349 | JGI IMG/M metagenome (GOLD analysis project Ga0209488, IMG submission 188349) | Vadose zone soil microbial communities from the Eel River Critical Zone Observatory, Northern California, USA -... | ecosystem: Environmental > Terrestrial > Soil > Vadose zone >...
CCGCACTAGGAATCAATAAGTTGCTAGTGCACCTTTGATTCCGAAGTTCGCAAACGGATGTGCCGCAATGGGATGCGAACTTCGGAATCGGTGCACTAGTGGTCCGATTCTAACATTCGCATCCCTTCTCGGCGGGCTCTCTTCAGATCCTATATAGAGCCGAGAGGAGCTTGATCATGACGGACTTGAAGATCTTCGGTGAGCATGACGAGCGCACCGTCGAGCAGATGTGGCGCTGCATGGGCGTCGGCAGCGTCGCGGGCGGCGTGCTCTGCGCCGACGGCCACCTCGGCTATGCGCAGCCGGTCGGCGGCGTGATCGCCTACGAGGAGCACGTGTCGATCTCGGGCGTCGGCTTCGACATCGGCTGCGGCAACATGGCGGCGCGGGTGAACCTCAAATATGAGGACATCCGCGAGCGCGTGCCGGTGATCGCGAATGATATCGCCAAGGAGGTGAGCTTCGGGCTTGGCCGCGTGAACACGAAGCCGATCGACCACGCCATCTTCGACAGCCCGCTGTGGGAGGATTCTGGCGTCGGCCACCTCAAGCAGATGGCGCGGGCGCAGCTCGGCACCGTCGGCTCCGGCAACCACTATGTCGACCTGTTCGAGGACGAGGATGGCTATGTGTGGATCGGCGCTCACTTCGGCTCGCGTGGCCTCGGCCACAAGAGCGCGACCCACTACGTCAAGCAGGCTGGCGGCAAGGATGGCATCGATGTCGCGCCGACCATCCTGCACGAGAAGAGCGAGCTCGGCGCACGTTACATCGCGGCGATGACGCTCGCCGGCCAGTATGCCTATGCGGGCCGCGAGTGGGTGGTCGAGCGCGTGCGCCGGATGCTCTGCGCCAAGCTCCTCGACACGGTCCACAACCATCACAACTACGCCTGGCGCGAACGCCACGGCGAGCGTGATCTGTGGGTCGTGCGCAAGGGCGCAACGCCGGCGTTCCCGGGCCAGCGCGGCTTCGTCGGCGGCTCGATGGGCGACGACGCCGTGATCCTCAAGGGCGTCGAGAGCGAGGCGTCTGCCGCGAGCCTGTACTCGACCGTGCATGGCGCCGGCCGTGTGATGTCGCGCACCGAAGCCAAGGGCAAGCGCAACCGCAAGACCGGCGAGGTGCTGCGCGAGGGCCGGATCAGCCCGGAGGCGATGCAGGCGTGGCTGCGGCAGAAGGGCGTGCATCTCGTTGGCGGCGATCTCGACGAGGCGCCGCAGGCCTACCGCCGCCTGACCGACGTGCTCGCGCATCACGACGGCACGTTCGAAATCGAGCACCGGCTGCGTCCGTTCATCGTGCTGATGGCGGGTGCCGACGTATTCGATCCGTTCAAGGACTGACCGCCACTCCCGATCGTCATGCCCGCGGGCTTAGCGCGTTAAGACGGCGTGAACGCGCTTGTGGCGCGTCGAAAACGCGCGTGAACGCGCCTTGTCGTGGGCATCCGCGTCTCTCCAACCTTGTTGCGGCAAGCAAGACGTGGATGGCCGGGCATAAGCCGGACAAGCCCGGCCATGACGCCCCAGGGACAGCGGGTGGTCGCCAATCCAGGATCGTCTAACGGCAGGATGCGACGTTCTGACCGTCGCGATGCAGGTTCGAATCCTGCTCCTGGATCCAATTCGTTCAATCATGTTGCGGTGACCGGAACGGCAACGGCCGCGCCTGCAAAGCGCGTCAATGCGGGTTCGAGTCCCGCCCGCAACTCCAAATCCTTGATCAAGGCCTGGGTGGCAGATGAGGTCATTGCACCCGATTGAAAATCGGGAGGAGCACGCTCGATACGTGCCCCAGGCACCATTCTTTGAAGATAAGGGGACAGCACAAGGGTGCAGATGATCCTTGCAAGATCGTCGCGGCCGGAGCGTTACCGGCTGTCTCCACCAATTGCAGGCTGTCACTTGCGTGACGGAAACGATCAACGCGCACGTAGCACAACTGGATAATGCGCCGGATTACGGATCCGGGCGGTGAAGGTTCGAATCCTTCCGTGCGCGCCACTGTACGATTTTGCGTGACATTCGGCGATGTCGTCGCCGGTTCGCCGTCGGTCATACGACAAAGGACCCGGACATCATCAGGACCGGCGCCCAGCTCGAGCAGATTGCACCGTTCGAGATGATGAAGTACGCGAAAAACCTGCCCGTCGACAGCACCGCCGACCCGTTCTGATCTCAAAACGTCAATCCCGTGTGCTGGACCCACATCGACGGGTTCTCGGAGGGCGTGCTGCGCTTCATCGACGAGATCGAGCGCGCGCGGTGATACGCCGCGGGCGTTCATCACACGCGACGGGCGGCGAAGCCCGTTCACCGGCTTCGCCGCTCGCACTCCTCATTCACTGTCAGCCCTCGTAGCTCAATGGACAGAGCGCCGAGCTTCTACCTCGGGACCGTGCGGGTTCGAGTCCTGCCGAGGGCTCCATCACCTCAACCTCAATTCGTCCACGTAGCTCAAATGGATCAGAGCGGAGGCGTCCGAAGCCTCAGGCTGCGCGTTCGAATCGCGCCGTGGACTCCATTTTGACAAACGCAGAGCTATCAACAAACGGAGAGTTGGCCGAGCGGCAAGGCACCGCGGTGCTAACGCGGCGAGACCTTCGGGTCGGGCAGGTTCGACTCCTGCACTCTCCACCAATCGGCTGGCGCACCTATTCCTTGACGACCATCACAACCGTTCCGGACGGCGGGTCCATCAATCCAGTCATCTTGGTGACGTTAAAGCCGAGGATGACGGCGCGCTCGGTTGATACTGTCAGCGAAAGCGGTATCTCGAGCGGAAACTCGCTTGGATAGGCAGTCCTCACGACCTTCACTTTGCCGAGCTTTCCGCTTTCGCCCTGACGGCAGTACACTTGCAGGTTCAGCGGCCTGCCCGGCGCCTCCTGATAAGAAAAACCCGCAATGTGCCCCATCTCGTCGGGGCGACAGGTGTCGTTGATCCAGGTCGTCAGCATGGCAACCTGCGCATCACTAAATTCACCGCCAAAGTGAAACCTGATCCAATGCTGCTGGGCAACGGCTGGACTCGTCCACAACCCGACGAGCAGCACTGCGCAGACCCAACATCGTCTCGACCACATCATTGATCGTCTCCTCAAAACGTCTGGCCTCCGCGCTGGCGTCTCATGTCGCGCGAGTAAGGCACAGGCGTGACGGCCACGGCGGCGTGACAACGCTCGTGGGCTCCGCTCCCTTCGTCTAGTGGCTAGGATCGCAGCCTTTCAAGCTGCAGAAGACGGATCGAAACCGTCAGGGAGCACCAATACAACGGGTCCCCCTTCGTCTAACGGCAGGATGCCGCACTTTGAATGCGGTGATCGTGGTTCGAATCCATGAGGGGGAGCCACTTCTTTCAAACTCGGCCGGTGTAGCTCAGCGGACAAGAGCGGCGCTCTCATACGGCGAAGGTCGGTTGTTCAAGTCAACCCACCGGCACCAACCCTGCGGTAGTTCAGTGGCCAGAACGCCTGATTGTGGCGCAGACGAATCCGCCCAACAGACCAAAACTAGTTGAACCACCTACACTTTTTGTGATTTTCAAGTTTTTGAAAACTCAGGAGTTCTTGCGCTATTCCACTCAACAAAAAAGATTTTGTTCAGTGACATCAACGCCACAAACCCTCCAGCAGGTGACTAGCGGATGACTAATCAGAACTCCTGAGTCTGTCCACTTAGTTAGCTTGCTAAGTTTTTAGTTTATGCTTCAATGGAGGCATATTAGGTAATCGAAATATCAAATGTCTGATTCAAGTGGTGCAGTAACGCCAAACACTGTCGGCGAAACTCGTGTTCGTACTCAATTTAACCCTAGTGCAAACAGTGACGTTGACGTCCTAAAGCAAAGGACCGCAGAACTTATAAATCTTTGCGACCATCTGAAGAGCAAAGACCCTCGCCTTGTCGCACTTGCCCAAACCTCCTACGAGGAAGCTGCAATGTGGGCCGTCAAGGCCGCAACAGCATAGTCGAGTTAGAAACGAGGAAGTGACGGACGGCGCGAATGCCGTCCGTCTTTCAGATCACGTATTGTTTGTAATCTTTATTCCTGTCCACGTTCCAGTTGACGACGCGCTTGTTGTCACTTGAAACAGAACTTTGCCCGTACCAGTCGGCATATGTTTCTCAGGAAGATCTGGCATATGGAACGGCAGTTGCTGACACCACTCACCACGCTGGCACGCATCAACTGAATGAACTCCGTTAGTCAACGCTAGACCGCACGCGATACAGACAGCACCAACGATCTTCGCTTCTTCTTTCATCGGGGTCGTCCTTCGCTGCCGCCCAATTGCGGCATCGGGAAGCTATCAGATTCGCGTACCAAATTTCTTGTTTTGTTCCTGGTGACTAGGAGATGACTAAGAAATGAAAAACCCTTTAAGTTCAAATAGTTTAGCGATTTGTTTTTCTGATTGTGGCTCAGGAGGTCGGCGGTTCGACTCCGTCCCCAGGGACCAATTCTCACATACTCCAACACACAGGGGCGTAGCTTAGCCTGGTCCAAAGCTCCGGTTTCCAAGTCCGGGATCGTGGGTTCGAATCCTACCGCCCTTGCCAGCTGCTCTGGACGTTCACGATCCGCAATAAACACAAACCGCCGCGACACCAGCGCAATTTGTCTCCCCTCGCAACTGGTGCAGTATGCTTCGCAACTCAAAGCGGAGGTTGATCGTGCGCATTGCTGTTGTCGCTGTTGCCGCTGTTGTCTTGGCGTCGCTGGTGCTTGGCGCGACGCAATCCGGCAGCGCGCAAGCCCAGACAGATTTCTTCCGTGGCAAGACCCTCACCATGCTGATCGGCTATACCAGCGGTGGTGGCTATGACCTCTATGCACGCGTGCTCTCAAAGCACATGGGGCGCCACATCCCGGGCAGTCCGTCGATCGTGCCACAGAACATGCCCGGTGCCGGCAGCCTGCGGCTCGCCAATGTGCTCTACAACACCGCCTCCAAGGATGGCCTGACGATCGGCATGATCGGGCGTGGCATGGCGATGGAGCCCCTGATCGGCGCGAGCCAGCCACAATACGACGCCCGCAAGTTCACCTGGCTCGGGTCGGGCAGCGACCAGGTCAGCCTGTGCGCCACCTGGAACAACTCGCCGGTCAAGCGCTGGAGCGACATGCTGGCGACACCGTTCACGGTCGGCGGCGAAGGCTCGGGATCGGATCCGGACATGTTCGCGATGATGATCCGCAACTTGTTCGGCGTGAAAGTGCGCCTGGTCTCCGGCTATCCGGGCGGCAACGAGATCAATCTCGCGATGGAGCGCGGCGAGGTCGACGGCCGCTGCGGCTGGTCATGGTCGAGCATCAAGATCACCAAGCCGGACTGGGTGGCGGGGAGGAAGATCAACCTCGTGCTGCAGATGGCGCTCAAGAAGAGCCCGGAGCTCGCGGACGTGCCGCTGATCATGGACTTTGCGCACAATGAGCGCGAGCGGCAGATCCTGCGGCTCATCCTGGCGCGCCAGCAGATGGGCTGGCCTTTCCTGGCGCCGCCCGGTCTGCCGCCCGAACGCGCACAAACGCTGCGGCAGGCTTTCGATGCCACCATGAAGGACCCAGAGTTTCTGGCCGAGGCCAGGCAGCGGCAGATGGACGTCAATCCGATGTCGGCCGCTGACATCGACCAGCTTGTGAGCGAGCTCTATCAGACGCCGCAGGATGTGGTCACCGCCGCCAAGGCCGTGATCGCGGAGGGCGCGCGGTAGCTGTCCGTTGTGTGGGTGATTGCCTCTCCGTTCGTTCCCGCGAAAGCGGGGACCCAGGGCAACATGCTCGGGTCTCTCCTGCGCACGGTCCCCGCTTTCGCGGGGACGAACGGGTAAATTGCCCTACTCCGCCGCTTGCTTCCGCGCCTCCTGGATCACGCGCCACACCCGTTCCGATGTCACCGGGATATCGATGTGGTGCACGCCATAGACCGACAGCGCATCGACCACCGCGTTGGCGATCGCGGGCAGCGCGCCGACGCAGCCGGCCTCGCCGCAACCCTTGACGCCGAGCGGATTGGTCTTGGTCGGCACCGGGTTGCTTTGCATTGCGACCGGCGAGAGATCGCTCGCGCGCGGCATCGCATAGTCCATGAACGAGCCGGTCAGAATCTGGCCGCTGTCGGGATCGAAGCGGATGTCCTCCATCAGCACCTGGCCGGCGCCCTGCGCCATACCGCCGATGATCTGTCCGTGCACCAGCAGCGGGTTGATCACAGTGCCGACGTCGTCGACCACGCTGTAGCGCACGACCTCGACCACGCCGGTCTCCTCGTCGATCTCGACCTCGCAGACATGGCAGCCGTTGGGATAGTTCTCGACGGCAAGACTGTAGATCGCAGTCGCAATCAGCCCGACCTCCATGTCCTTCGGCAGTTTTGCCGGACTGAGCGAGGCGAGCGCGACGTCCTTGAGCGTCATGGTCTGATTGGTCTTCTGCGAGGAGAAAATCCCCTCCTCGAAGCGCAGATCCTCGGGCGCGACCTTCATCACATGCGCCGCGATCGCGGTGGCCTTGGTCTTGATCTTGTCGGTCGCCATCAGGACGGCCGAGCCTCCGATCGTGCCCGAGCGTGAGCCGCCGGTGCCTTCGCCGAAGAACACCTGATCGGTATCGTCGTGCACATAGGTGATCTTGTTCGGGTCAAGGCCGAGCCGGTCGGCGACGATCTGCTTGAACGCGGTCTCGTGGCCCTGGCCATGGTTGCTCGAGCCCGAGAACAGCGTGACGGCGCCCGAGCGATCAAAACGAATCTCAGCGCCCTCGTAGCTCGGCGCCGCCGCCCGCTCGATGGTGTTGGAGATGCCGAGCCCGCGCAGCTTGCCATGTTTGCGCGCCTCGGCACGGCGCGCCGGAAAGTCCGTCGCATCCGCCATATGAAGCGCCATATCCATGTTCTTCTCGAACTCGCCGCTGTCGTAGGTGAAGGTGAGCCCGGTCTTGAACGGCATGGCGTCGGGAGGAATCGTATTGCGGCGGCGCAGCTCAACCGGATCGATCCCAAGCTGATCAGCTGCGAGATCGACCAGCCGCTCGATCACATAGGCCGCCTCCGGCCGGCCGTTGCCGCGATAGGGCCGCACCGGATTGGTGTTGGTGAACACGCAGGTGACGTCGGCATGCAGTGCCGGCGTCTTGTAGACGCCCGCGAGCGTGCCGAGATTGCCGATGAACGACTGCGAGCCGACCTGGATAAAGGCGCCGGCGGCCGCAATGGTCTTCACCCGCACGGCGAGGAAATTGCCGTCCTGGTCCAGCGCCAGCTCCGCGTCAGTGACATTGTCGCGTGCCTGCGCGTCGCACAGAAACGATTCCGAGCGCGTGGAGATCCACTTCACCGGGCGGCCGGTGACCTTGGCGGCGAGCAGCACCAGCGCCGGCTCATTGTAAATCGCGGTCTTCATGCCGAAGGCGCCGCCGATGTCGCCGGCAATCACCCGCACCTTGTTCTCCGGCACCTTGAGCACAATCTTCGCCAGCTCCTCGCGAAACGTGAAGGTCCGTTGCAGTGTGGTGTGAATGGTGTAGCGATCCTCGGCTGCCTGATAGAGGCCGATGCTGCCGCGCGGCTCCATGCTGGCGGCGGTCACGCGGTTGATGATGAAACGCTCCTTGACGACGTGCGCGGCGCCCGCGAAGGCCGCGTCGGTCGCGGCCTTGTCGCCTTCGAGATGCACGAAGCAGATATTGTTGGGGCAGTCGTCAAAGACGAGCGGCGCGCCTGGCGCAAGCGCGTCAGCAGTCGAGACGACCGGCGGCAATTCCTGGTACTCGATCTCGATCAGCTCGGCGGCGTCGGCGGCCTGGTGATAGGTCTCCGCCACCACGAAGGCGACGCAGTCGCCGATCCAGCGCACGCGATCCTTCACCAGCGCTGGATAGCGCGGGCGATAGAGCGGCGATCCATCGCGGCGCTTGAGCCCGCCCGGAACCGGCAGATCGCCAAAGCCGGAGGCTTCCCAATCCGCTCCGGTCAGCACTGCCAGGACGCCGGGCGCGGCTTTCGCCTTGTCGGTGTTGAGCGAGACAATCCTGGCGTGCGCGTGCTGGGAGCGCAGGACATAGCCATACGCCATGCCGGGAAACGACACGTCACCCACATAGCGGCCTTCACCCCTGATCAGCCTCGGGTCCTCGAAACGAGGAACGGCCTGACCTATTCCGAATTCGCCCACGGCTCACCTCTCGCTTGCATGCCGGCCGCCACGCCGAGCGGCCAAGTGCCTCATGCCATTGGCTCGCCGGCGCGTAAAGCCCATCCGCCGGTTGACGGGGGTGGCATGGGCATTGCAGGGTTTTCACCGGTTGGAACGCGGAGAAGATCAATGCACCGTCTGCGCCCGTTGTTGGCGACGTGCCTGGGGCTGTGCACTATCGCGGCACTCATCGAGCGGGCGCAGGCCGACGCAGTGTCGGATTTCTATCGCGGCAAGACCGTGACCATCATCGTCGGCTACACCGCCGGCGGCGGCTACGACCTCTACGCACGAGCGCTAGGACGCCACATGGGCAGGCACCTGCCCGGCAATCCGAACTTCATCGTGCAGAACATCACCGGCGCCGGCAGCCTCAACGCGGCCAATCATATCTACAACGTGTCCGCCAAGGACGGCACCGTGTTCGGCACGTTCGGCCGCGGCCTGCCGATGGAGCCATTGATCGGCACCGCCAAGGTGCAATTCGATGCCACCAGGTTCACCTGGCTCGGCAGCGGCGCCAACGAGATCAGCTTCTGCGCCACCTGGCATACGTCGCCGGTGAAAACCTGGGCCGACATGCTCAAGACACCATTCACGGCGGGCGGCGAAGGCGCCGGCTCCGATCCCGACTCGTACTCGCTCATGGTGCGCAACATCTTCGGGGCCAAGCTTAAGCTGGTGAGCGGTTATCACGGCACGTCCGACATCATTCTGGCGATCGAGCGCGGCGAGGTCGATGGCCGCTGCGGCTGGTCGTGGTCGAGCCTCAAGTCGACACGGGAAGCATGGATCACCGAGAAGAAGCTCAATTTCCTGGTGCACATCTCCGATCAGAAGGCGCCGGAGCTCGCGCATATCCCGACGATGAGCGACTTTGCCAATGAGCGTCAAAAGCAGATCGTCAGTCTGGTGACCAGCCGGCAGGTGATGGGACGCCCGTTTGCGGCCCCGCCCGGCGTGCCGGAGGATCGCAAGCAGGCGCTGCGTGCAGCCTTCAACGCGACCTTGAAGGATCCGGCCTTCCTGGACGAAGCCAGCAAGCTCAAGCTCGAGGTCAATCCGGTGTCCGGCGCCGAGGTCGACAAGCTGCTCGGCAACCTCTACCGCACGCCCAAGGACATCGTCGAGGAGGCGCGCAAGGCGATTGCGCCGTAAGAGAGTGAGTAGTGAGTAGTGAGTAGCGAATAGACAACGAAGCGATTTGCTCTCTTAACTACTCACTACTCACTACTCACTCGCTTCCGCAACAATTCCCGCATCCGCTGCGGCGTCACCGGCAACCGCGTCACCGCGCCCGGCATCCCGATCGCGTCGTCGATCGCGCTCGCGATCACGCCGCCAGCGCCATTGATGCCGCCCTCGCCCGCGCCCTTGAGTCCGAGCGGATGGCGCGGCGATGGGGCATCCTCGGTGAGCAGCACCTCGACGTCCGGCATGTCGTGCAGCATCGGCATCAGATAGTCGGCAAAGGTCGCGGACAATGGCTCGCCGTTGTCGTCATAGACGAATTCTTCCAGCAGCGCGCCGCCGAGCCCCTGCGCGCAGCCGCCGACCAGCTGGCCCATCACCAGCATCGGGTTGACCGCGCGGCCGACATCGTAGGCCACCATGAAGCGCTCGACCTCGATCTTGCCGGTGTCGCGATCGACGCGCACCACCGCGAGGTGGGCGCCATAGGGAAACACAGTGTGCGGTGTGTTGTACCAGCCGTGCGCCGCAAGCTGCGGCGTGCGGCCGCGCAGGAACTTCGAGCCAGGCGCGACGCGCTTGGCGATCTCGGCAAGCGTGATCGAGGGTCCGCCGCTCCTGCGTATGACCGTGCCGTCAACAATGTCGAGCTCGTCGGCAGGCGTCTGCAGCAGCTCGGAGGCAAAGCCGAGCGCCTTCTCGCGCACCTGCATGGCGGTGACGTGCACGGCACCGCCGGTCAGTCCAGTCGCGCGCGCCGCATGCGCCCCGATGCCATGGTCGATCAGGTCGGTCTGGCCGTGGATCACGCGCACGCGCTGGTAGTCGACGCCGAGCGCCTCGGCGCAGATCTGCGCCATCGCGGTCGGAAAGCCCTGCCCGATCGAGGCGCCGCCGGTGATCAGCTCGACGGCGCCGGATGGATCGACCGTGACCTTGGCATTGTCGGTCGGCCCGCGCCCGCTTTCTTCGAGGAAAAACGCAAGCCCGGCGCCAACCAGCTCGCCCGCGGCGCGGCGCCGCTTCAGGTCCTGCTGCAGCATGTCCCAGCCGAACGCGGCGAGCGCCTTGTCGAGCAGCAGCGCATAGTCGCCCGAGTCGATGTCAAGCTCCTCGATGCCGGGCTCGTTGTACTTCTGCATGTAGGGCATCTCGGCCGCCGGAATGAGATTGCGGCGGCGCACCTCGATGCGGTCGAGACCGAGCTTGTCGGCAACCGCGTCCATCAGACGCGAGCGCACGAAGGTGCTCTCGAAGCGACCGGGCGCGCGGTAGGTTGCGCATGGCGTCTTGTTGGTGAGCCGCACCCGCGCCATGGCGCGATAGGCCGGCACCTTGTAGCAGCCGGAGAGCATGTACATGGTCCGGTTGGGCACGTTGACGCCGTGGGTGCGGATATAGGCGCCTTGATCGTGGAAGATCTCGTCCTCGATACCGAGGATGCGGCCGTCCTTATCGACCGCGATGCGGGCGTTGTGACGCTGCTGACGGCCCTGATTGGCGCACATCAGGTGCTCGCGCCGGTCCTCGATCCATTTCACCGGCCGCTCGAACCGCATTGCCGCAACCAGCACCAGCACGTCCTCGGGATAAAGCTCGCCGCGAATGCCGAAGCCGCCACCGACGTGGCTCTCATGCACATGCAGCGACGACGGGCTGCGGTTGAGCATGCGGCAGAGCGTTTCGCGATTGCGGTGCGGGATCTTGGCGGCGCCGTGCAGTTCGAGAACGTCCTTCGCTGCGTCGTAATGGCCGATGGCGCCACGGGTCTCGAGCGGCACGCCGGAGTGCCGGCCGGTTTCGACGTCGATCTCGACCACGGTGTGGGCGTTCCGGAACGCGGCTTCAATGTCGCCGTAGCTGTGGCGCAGGATGATGGCCTCGGTGCTGCGGCCGGGCTCGAACTCGCCCGGCGGATCACTGGCCGAGAGCACGGTGGGCAGGTCTTCAAGCTCGATCGTCACCAGCTCGGCCGCGTCCTCCGCCACATAAGGGTCCTCGGCGAACACCGCCGCCACCGGATCGCCGACATAGCGCACATAAGTCTTGGCGAGCGCCGGCTGCCGGAACTCGCGAATGCCCTCCGCCGACTTGTCGGCGCGGAAGTCGATCGGCGAGAGCGTGGCAATGTCGGCATTGGTCCATACGGCGTAGACGCCGGCGAGCGCACACGCCGCCGACGTGTCGATCGACATGATGCGGCCATGCGCCTTCGGCGAGCGCACGATCCGCATGTGCAGCTGATGCGGAAAGTTGATGTCGCCGGCATAGCGGCCGCGGCCGGTGACCAGCGGCAAGTCCTCGATGCGCGGCAGCGCATGCCCGAGCACGCGGCGCTCGCTTGCGGGCGGCGCGATCGGGTAATGGCCGTCGGCAGCGCCGCGCTCTTGCATCATCCCGCCCTCGCGGCCTTCATCTCGTCGCGGGCAGCGCGCACCGCCTTGATGATGTTCTGATAGCCGGTACAGCGGCAGAGATTAGACGAGAGCACGTCGAGCAATTCGTCGTCGCCGATGTCAGGGTTCTGCTCCAGCGCGTTGGCGGCCAGCATCAGGAAGCCGGGCGTGCAGAACCCACACTGCAGCGCATGATGCGCGATGAAGGCGCGCTGCAGCGGATGCAGGTTATCGGGCGTGCCGAGCCCCTCGATGGTGCGGATGTCCTTGCCCTGCGCCTGCACCGCAAACATCAAGCAGGCGCGCACGGCTTCGCCGTCGATGACCACCGTGCAGGTGCCGCAGATGCCGTGCTCGCAGCCGATATGGGTGCCGGTCTGCCCGCAATCGTCGCGGATGGCGTCGACCAGCGTCTTGCGCGGCTCGACGCGGACCGCATGCTTGCGGCCGTTGATGGTCAGCGTGATGTCGGTCTTGTCGGTCATCGGGTGCGCGGCAGCACGTCCTTGAACTTCTCGATGATGCGCTCGTCCAGTGCCGCACTGTTGCGCACCTCCATGGGAAACGAGTCGCGCCGGGTAAACGGCTTGCAGGCGTCGATGACGACGCGGGCGTTGCGGGGATCGTCCGCGCCATACGCCATCGGATCAAGCGCCGTGCTCCAGCAGCCGCGCAGAATCTCAATGCCCTCGCGCGGTTCAAAGCGCGTGCACATCGCCCACATCACCTTGTTCATGTCGGCCGGGTCGATGTCGTCGTCGACCACAACCACGAAGCGGTTGGCGTAGGCGCCGGCATGACATTGCGACGCGATCAGGCCGGCCTGCTTCGAATGGCCGGGATACAGCTGCTTGATCGCGACATTGAGCCAGAGGCGGCTGCCGCCAGCCTCGTGCGACCACACGCCCTTGACCTCGGGCACGCCGGCGGCTTCGAGCTGGTTCCAGACCGCGCCGCTGCGATAAGTGCAGCGATAGAAGGAGTCGTCGTCGGGCGGAATGCCCGGGATGGCGCCGAGCAGCACCGGGTTGTCGCGATGCATGAGGCTTTCCACGCGAATGGCCGGCTCCTTCTTGAGCCCGCCCGCGTAATAGCCGGTCCATTCGCCGAGCGGGCCTTCGTCGATCAGGTCGTCCAGCGACACATAGCCTTCGAACGCGATCTCGGCATTGGCCGGAATCGGCAGGCCAGTGACCGGCCCCGGGATGGTCTCGACCGCCTCACCAAGAAGCCCGCCGGCGGCGTCGTACTCGTTCTTGCCGTAGGGGATCTCGAGGCCGGCGATCATGAAGAGCGCTGGATGCATGCCGCACACGACCGCCACCGGGCATTTCTGCCCGAGCTCCTGGTAGCGGCGCATGATGATGTTGCCGTGCTTGCCCTTCGAGCACATCACGCTCGCGACGCGCTTGTCGTGCACCTGCACCCGATAGGCGCCATAGTTGATCCAGCCCGTGTCGGGGTGGCGCATGATCACCATGTCGCCAGTGCCGATGTAATAGCCGCCGTCGTGCTCGTGCCATTTCGGCGCCGGGATCTTGAGGAGATCGACATCATCGCCGCGCGTGACATTCTGCAGCACAAGGCCGCTCGGCACCGTCACCGGCGGGATCGTCTTCACCTCCTTCATGTATTTGCGCCACCACTGGATAAGCTCCATGTCGGAGGCGTCAGCTGGCAGCCCGAGCGTCATGCGGATGCGGCGCGTCGAGGTGAGGATGTTGGCGACCGCGCGATAGCCAGACGGATAGCCCGGAATGTCGTCGAACAGCACCGCCTTGTTGTTGGTTTGTCGCTGATAGAAATCGACAATGCCACCGATCTCGTCCTCGCGGTTGGCGCCGCGCACGTGCTGCAATTCGTCGGCGGCCTCCATCTGGGCAAGCCAGGTGCGCAGGTCCTGTTTCGGTGCATTGGCCAGGGTTCGGGCGGACTGATCGGCGGGACGGTTCATGGCAGAGCCTTTCGTTCAGACGGCGGCGCGCTCGAGCGCGCGGCGCGTCATGGCGCGGACGAGATCGCGCCGATACTCGGCGCTGGTGTTGACGTCCTCGAGCGGATCGATGGCGGCAGCAGCCGCGGCGGCGGCAGCCTCGAAAACATCGGCTTGCGGCTTGCGGCCGTTGAGCGCGGCTTCGGCATCTGCGATCCGGCGCGGCCGAGCCTCGGCGCCGCCAACGCCCAGGCGCGCGTCGGTCATCACGCCATCCTTGAGCCGGAAGCACGCGAGCGCCATGCCGAGCGCAAAGTCGCCAGCGCGGCGGCTGAACTCGCAGAAGCCCGCACGCGTGTCCGCCGGCAGGATCGGCAGCTCGACCGCGATCAGAAGCTCGTCGTCGGCGCGCGCGGTGGTCATGATGCCTTCGAAGAAGTCGCTGGCCTTGACGGCGCGCGTGCCGCGCATGCTGCGCAGCACGACATCGGCGTCAAGCGTCGCTGCGACCATGCACCATTCCGAGGCCGGATCAGCGTGTGCAAGGCTGCCGCAGAAGGTGCCGCGGGTGCGGATCGGATGATGCGCGATATGGCGCACCACGGTGGAAAGGAGCTTTCCGAGCGGCCCCTCCACCACCGGGCGATAGAACGCGGCGTGGCGCACGCAGGCGCCGATCGAGAGCTTGCCGTCCTTCGCCGTGATCGTGCGCAGGCCGTCCACTTCGTTGATGTCAACCAGGTGACTCGGGCGCGCCAGTCGAAATGCCATGATCGGCACCAGGCTCTGGCCGCCCGCCAGGACCCGCCCTTCCTCAGGGGCCACCTCCGCGAGCAGCGCGACCGCCTCGTCGACCGTCTTGGGCGCGTGATAACGAAAGGCGGCAGGCTTCATCGGGCGATCACCATGGGCGCAACGGAGAGATTTTGCAGCGTCTCATATTTGGGACTTTTCTTCTTTTTTGGATTCAGGCACGGTTCGTCCGAGATAGCAAGTCTGGCGCCGGTCTGGCGCAGGCTGACGCCATCATGGTCAAAAGCCTTATGAAGCCACCGCCTTTCAGCTACCACGACCCCCGCACCATCCCGGATGCCGTCGCGCTTCTCGGGCGGCTGGAAAACGCCAAGCTTTTGGCCGGCGGGCAGTCGCTGATGCCGATGCTGAACATGCGGTTCGTGCTGCCGGACCACATCATCGACCTCAACGAGGTCGAGGGGCTCGCCTTCATCCGGGAAGGCAACGGCGCGCTCGAGATCGGTGCGATGACGCGCCAGCGCGAGCTCGAATTCTCTGATCTCATCGGCCAGCGCTGCCCGCTGATGCATGAGGCAATCCTTAACGTTGGCCATCGCCAGACCCGCAACCGCGGCACGCTCGGCGGCTCGCTGTGTCATCTCGATCCATCGGCCGAGCTTGTCTCGGTGGCAACCGCGCTCGACGCCGCAGTGGTCGTGCAAGGGCCAGGCGGTACCCGTGAGATTCCCTTCAGCGCCTTCCCGGTCGCCTACATGACGCCGGCGATCGAGCCCAACGAGATCGTCACCGCGGCGCGTTTTCCGCTCTGGCCGCAGCCGCACGGCTACGGGTTTGTGGAGTTTGCCCGCCGCCATGGTGACTTCGCGATCGTGTCGGCGGCAGCGCTCATCACCGAGGATGGCGCCGGCAAAATCACCCGAGCTTCGGTCACACTCGGCGGCATGGGGGCAGCGCCGTCGCGGGCGAGCGAAGTCGAGCAGGCGCTGATCGGGAACCGGCCGGACGATAAGCTTCTCCGCGAGATTTGCGAGAGCTGCCGCAAGTTCGACGCGGTCGATGACGTGCACGCGCCGGCGGTCTATCGGCAACAGCTCGCGACCGTCATGTCGCGCCGCGCGTTGGAACAGGCACGGGCGCGGCTTCCCTCCATGGCCAAGGCACATTAGCAAGACACACTAGGCGGACTTGAAATGGGCGAGACACGCAAGATTGCGGTGACGGTCAACGGAAAACGGTACGAGTCGGAGGTCGAGGTGCGGCTCACGCTCGCCGACTTCCTGCGTCACACGCTGGGTCTCACCGGCACGCATCTCGGCTGTGAGCACGGCGTCTGCGGCGCCTGCACCATCCTGCTCGATGGCCTCACCGCCCGCTCCTGCCTGACACTCGCAGTGCAGGCCAATGGGCACGCGATCACGACTGTGGAGGGGCTCGCGCCCGGCCCCGACAAGCTCAATCCGCTGCAGGAAGCCTTCCGCGACAATCATGGCCTGCAATGCGGCTTCTGCACGCCCGGGATGCTGATCACGCTCACGGAATTCCTGCGCGACAATCCCAATCCGACCGAGCAGGAGGTGCGCATCGCGATCTCGGGCAATCTCTGCCGCTGCACCGGCTATCAGGGCATCGTCCTCGCCGCACTCGACGCGGCGAAGAGGTTGCAGGGAGCCGCTCCTGCTTAGTTGAGACCATGACCGCAAAAGGCACGATCGTTCGATTTGGGTCCGGGCAGATGCCACGAACTCGGCGCGCTCCCTCTCCCCGATGGGGAGAGGGTTGGGGTGAGGAGGTTCCGAACTATCGAGAAATCCGATCCCCCTCACCCGACCGCCTTCGGCGGTCGACCTCTCCCCAACCGAACTCGGGTTTACCCGAGTTCGGCAGTATTGAGTGGCCGAAGTCGGATATATCCGACTTCGGCTGGGGAGAGGTGGCGCCCGCGGCACGTCTGCCCACCACATCTGCCGTGCGCGGTTGCGGCCGGGCATGACCCATGCCACTCCGCTTCGATGACATCGGCAATCGCCTCAAGGCTTTCCGGCTCGGCTCCGGCCTTTCCGCCGACGAGATCGCAAACCGTTTGGGCATCTCGCGTACCGCGCTCTACCGATTCGAGAAGGGCGAGCTCGCCAAGATCGAGACGCTGGAGAAGCTCGCCGAGCTCCTCGGTGTGTCGGTGCCCACCTTGCTCGGCGTCGGGGTCGAATACATAGCTTCTGCGGTCGCCTATTTCGAGCGCATGCGGCAGATCGAGGAGACTTCCGAGCACATCATTGTGCTGGCCGGGCCGATCTCCTACCTGCTCGCCTCCGACGCCTTCGACCGCACGCTCGAGGAGATGCTGCGCGAGAACGTTCCCGACAAATTCGAGGGCCGCAAGCGCGCGCTTGCGCAGGTGGACGAGATCATGAATGTGCTGCGCCAGCGCAAGGAAGGCTACCGCCGTCGCCAGCCAGGCATCGTCAACCTGATCGCGGCCTCCGAGATGGAGCGCTTTGTACGCAACGGCCTCATCGGCCGCTTCGACCTGCCCGCCAAGGTGCTGGCCGAGCGTCGCGCACTGGCTCGCACGGAGGCCAAGCACTTCACCGCCCTGATGGCGGACGAGCCGATCGGCGTGCAGATCGGGATCGTGCCCGATACCCTGCCGCATACAGGCTTCCAGATCTTCCGCCAGCCCGACCGCCATATGCTCGCGCTCTCCCCGTTCCGGCTTGGCGAGGAGCCAAACGTGCGGATCGGCGTTGCGATGATCACGTCGGCGCCGGAGGCGCTGGCGCTGCACGAGAAGATGGCCAAGGAGCTGTGGCAGCGCGCCCTGAAGGGCCAGGCCGCGGTGGCATTCATGCGCGAGCTCACGGAACGGCCATCCTAGCGAATTGAAATAGCCCATTTATCCGCCACGTGTTCAAAAATTGGAAAAAATCTTGATTTTGGTACACACCGCCCGCTACAGTCCGCGCCTGACAGCCAAGCGAAGCAGGGAAACAAGCCGCAAATGCAGGCCGAGCCATTTACGACGGCTCCCTTCGTGGTCGGGAAGAGCACGCCGGTCGACGATCGCATGCCGATCGAGGAGACGCTCTGCCCGGTGATCTCGCACGAGTGGGTCAACGCCGAATACAAGCACATCGTGGTCGAGGCCTCGCCCAAGGCGCTGGCGGTGCGGCCGGGCCAGTTTTTCAATCTGCTGTGCCCCTCACCCGACGTGGGCGAATTGTGGCTGCGCCGTCCGCAGAGCGTCTACCGTATCGACCGGCCGAAGGGACGGCTTGAGTTTCTCTACAAGTGCGTGGGCCGCGGCACCAACGGGCTCGCGATGCTCAAGCACGGCCACGACCTCAACATGGTCGGCCCGCTCGGGGTCGGCTTCACGCTGAAGCCCGAGTGGAAGAACATCGTGGTGCTTGGACGCGGCGTCGGCCTCGCCACCATGGGGCCGATCTCGCAGCTTGCGGGCGAGAACGGCGTCAAGGTCACCGCCATCCTCAGCGCCCGCAGCCGCGACTTCGCGCTCGGCGCCGACCTGTTCGCGAAAGTCGGCGACGTCATCCCGGTGCTCGATTCGGATGGCACCAGCGCGGTCGAGAAAGTCGAAGCGATCCTCGACCGGCTGATCGCCGAGAAACGCGCCGACGCGTTCTACACTTGCGGCTCGAACCGGCTGATGGAGCTGATGAAGCGGCTCGGCAAGCAGCACGGTATCCCGGGCCAGGTCGCGATGGAGCAGATCATGGCCTGCGGGCTAGGCCCCTGCTACGTGTGCGTGCGCACGTTCGAGGTCGACGGCAAGAAGGAGCTGCGCCGGGTCTGCATCGACGGGCCGGTATTCGATCTACAGGAGGCGCTGGGGTGGTAGTCGATATGTCGGTGAAGATCGGGAGCGTGACGCTCAAGAACCCGATCATGCCAGCGTCCGGAGCGTTCTCCACCGAGCTCGCGCAGGCGATGGATATCAATCGCCTGGGCGCGTTGGTCACCAAGACGGTGTCCCGCGAATTCCGCATCGGCAACCCGCCGCCGCGCGTCGCCGAGCTCGAGGGCGGCATGATCAACTCGATCGGTCTGCCGGGCAAAGGGCTCGGCTATTTCCTTGAACACCAGCTGCCCGAGTACAAGCGGTTCACGCCGCCGATTGTCGCCAACATCACGGCGACCACGGCCGACGACTTCGCCGCCATGGCGCGCGACGTGACGCTGCCCGAGGTCGACGTGATCGAGATGAACATCTCCTGCCCGACCCGCGAGCCGGGCGGCGGCAACTTCGCGCTGCACGAAGACCACACCTACGAGATCGTGCGCCGGGTGCGGGCAGCAACCGACAAGCCACTATGGGCGAAGCTTTCGCCCAACGCCGGCGAGATCGATCTCGTCGCCAAGGCGGCCGAAAAGGCCGGCGCCGACGCGCTGACCATCTCCAATACGATCCTCGGCCTCAAGATCAACACCGAGACCTTCAAGCCGATGATCGGCAACGGCTATGGCGGGATTTCCGGGCCCGGCATCAAGCCGATCATCATGCGCATGGTGCACCAGTGCTCGAAGGCGGTGAACATCCCGATCATCGGCTGCGGCGGCATCGTCAAGGTCGAGGACGTCGTTGAATACATGCTGGCGGGCGCGAGCGCGGTGATGATCGGCTATTTCACGTTCCGCAATCCGTCCGGCATGATCGCAATCATCGATGGCCTGGAGCAATGGTGCGCCAAGCGCGGCTTCACGCGGGTGGCCGACCTGACGGGTGGGATGATTTTTGAGAAACCGATGCCTACACTGGAGGCGGCAGCCGCCCCGATTGGCTGACAGTCTCTGACGTCATGGCCGGGCTTGTTGTCCCGGCCATCCACGTCTTCTAATAGGTCTCGGAAGTAAGACGTGGATGCCCGCTTGAGCGGGCATGACAGCAATAAAGTCAGCGCGTATGTCATGACCACCACCCGCCTCACCATCCGCAAGCCCGACGACTGGCATCTGCATGTCCGCGACAGCGCCATGCTCAAGGCCGTGATGCCCTACACCGCCAAGCATTTCGGCCGCGCCATCCTGATGCCGAACCTCATTCCGCCGGTGACCACCACCAAGGACGCGATCGCGTATCGCGAGCGTGTGATGGCGGCGCTGCCAAAGGGCTCGACCTTCCAGCCGCTGATGACCTGCTACCTCACCGACGACACCGACCCCGACGATGTCGAGCGCGGCTTTCGCGAGGGCGTGTTCACGGGCGTGAAGCTCTATCCGGCGAACGCCACCACCAATTCGGCCGCCGGCGTCACCGACTATCGCAAGGTCATGCGCGTGCTCGAGCGCATGGAAAAGATCGACATGCCGTTTCTCATGCACGGCGAGGATGTCGATCCCGAGATCGACATCTTCGACCGCGAGGCGATGTTCATCGAGCGCTATCTGTCGAAATGGGTGAAGCAGTTCCCCGGTCTGCGCATGATCCTGGAGCATCTCTCGTCCAAGGACGGCGTCGACTTCGTGAAGAGCGCCGCGCCGCAACTGGGCGGCACCATCACGCCCTATCACATGGTGCTCACGCGTACCGACTGGCTCGGCTGGGGGCTCAAGCCCTACATGTACTGCATGCCGGTGATCAAAACCGCCAAGGACCGCACCGCGCTGCGCAAGGCCGCGACCTCGGGCGAGGCCTGCTATTTCCTCGGCACCGACTCGGCGCCGCATCCGGTCGCAAAGAAGCTTTCGGTCAACGGCATCCCGGGACTGTTCAACGCCCCCGTCGCGGTTGCGACCTACGCGAAGGTGTTCGAGGAGGAAGGCGCGCTCGACAAGCTCGAAGCCTTCGCGTCCCTCAATGGCCCCCGCCACTACAAGCTGCCGGAGAACAGCGAGACCATCACGATCGAGAAGTCCCCCTGGACTGCACCCGAGGAGGTGAAGGTCGAGGGGCCGGACGACAAGGCGCTGGTCTACCGCGGCGGCGAAACGATCGAGTGGAAAGTGGTGCAGGATTGATCTAATAGCGGTTCCGTTCGTCCCCGCGAAAGCGGGGACCCAGGGCCAGATACGCAGGCCTTCAAGGCTGGATCCCCGCTTGCGCGGGGATGAACGGCGGATGGGTTCGGGCTGGAGGGACGATGTCTGAGTACGATGTGATCGTGGTGGGTGGTGGAAATGCGGCGTTTTGCGCGGCGCTGGCCGCGCAGGAGCAGGGCGCCAAGGTGGTGATGCTGGAAGCCGCGCCCGAGGACGAGGCCGGCGGCAACAGCCGCTTCACCGCCGGCTCGATCCGGGTGGTCTACAACGGGGTCGACGACATCAAGACGCTGGTCCCTGACCTCACTCAGGCCGAAATCGATACGACCGACTTCGGGACCTACACGGCCGATCAGTTCTTCGACGACATGGCGAGGGTGACCCAGCATCGCGCCAATCCCGACCTGGTCGAGCTGCTGGTGACGAAGAGCTTCGACACGCTCAACTGGATGCGCGAGAAGGGCGTGCGCTTCATCCCGATCTATGGCCGCCAGGCGTTCAAGCAGGCCGACGGCAAGTTCAAGTTCTGGGGCGGGCTGACGGTGGAATCGGTCGGCGGCGGCCCCGGCCTCGTCAATATGCTCACTGAGTCAGCCAAGAAGCGCGGCATCGAAGTTCGCTATCGCACCCGCGCGCTTGATCTCCTCACCGACGGCGACCGCGTCACCGGCGTCCGCATCCGCCACGACAGCAAGGTCAGCGAGATCAAGGGCAAAGCCGTTGTGCTCGCCTCTGGCGGCTTCCAGGCCAATCCGGAATGGCGCACCCGCTATCTCGGCCCCGGCTGGGACCTCGCCAAGGTGCGCGGCACCCGTTTCAACACCGGCGACGGCATCCGCATGGCGCTCGACATCGGCGCGAGCCCGTGCGGCAACTGGTCGGGCTGCCACGCGGTCGGCTGGGAAATGAATGCGCCGGAGTTCGGCGACCTCGCGGTCGGCGACCAGTTCCAGAAGCATTCCTATCCGTTCGCCATCATGGTCAACGCGACCGGCAAGCGTTTCGTCGACGAGGGCGCCGACTTCCGTAACTACACTTATGCAAAGTACGGCCGCGTCATCCTGGAGCAGCCGGGCCAGTTCGCCTGGCAAATCTTCGACCAGAAAGTGAAGCACCTGCAGCGCGACGAATATCGCATCCGGCAGATCACCAAGGTCACCGCCAACACGATCGAGGAGCTGGCCGGCAAGCTCGAAGGTGTCAACGCCGAGCAGTTCGTCAAGACCATCGCAGAATGGAACAAGGCAGTGAAGCGGGACATCCCGTTCAATCCGAACATCAAGGACGGCCGACGCACCGAAGGGCTTGCCATCAACAAGAGCAACTGGGCGAACACGGTCGATCAGCCGCCGTACGAAGGCTACGCGGTCACTTGTGGCATTACATTTACGTTCGGCGGGCTGCGCGTGAACACCGACTGCGAGGTGCTCAACACCGACTATCAGCCGATCCGCGGGCTCTATGCGGCGGGCGAGTTGGTCGGCGGCATCTTCTATTTCAACTATCCGGGTGGCTCGGGCCTGTGCTCGGGCGCAGTGTTCGGCAAGATCGCCGGCACCTCGGCGGGACGCGCGAAGGCAAACTAGCAGCAGTCGTCATCGCGGCGGAAGGGCCAAATGCCTTCACTTAACGAGCTCTCCTGCACTGAGATCGTACAAGGCATTGCCGCCGGCAAATTCACCGCCGAAGCGGTGACGCGCGATTGCCTCGAGCGCATCAAGGTGCGCGAGGACACCGTCAAGGCTTGGGCGACTGTTGATCCCGAGCTCGCGCTCAAACAGGCGCGCGCGCTCGGCCGCGGGCCGCGGCGCGGTGCGCTGCATGGCGTACCAATCGGCGTCAAGGACGTGATCGACACGTTCGACCTGCCGACCGAGATGGGCTCGGCGATCTACAAGGGCAACCGCGCGGCCTGCGACGCCGCCTGCGTGGCAGTCTCGCGTGCCGCGGGCGCCGTCATCCTCGGCAAGACCGTCACCGCCGAGTTCGCCGGCATGTTCCCGGGGCCAACCACCAATCCGCACAATCCCGCGCACACGCCGGGCGGCTCCTCGAGCGGCTCGGCCGCCGCAGTCGCCGACATGATGGTGCCGGCGGCGTTCGGCACCCAGACCGGCGGCTCGGTGTTGCGCCCCGCCGCCTATTGCGGCGTCGTCGGGTACAAGCCGACCTTCAACCTGATCAATCGCTCGGGCATCAAGTTCGCGGCGGAGAGCCTCGACACCATCGGGGTGATCGCGCGCAGCATTGACGACGTCGAGCTCATCACCGCCGCGGTCATCAGCAAAGAGCCGGCGCGACGGGCGATGGAGACTGCCCCTCGTATCGGACTCTGCCGCACGCCGCTCTGGGACACCGCGCAGCCCGAGACCAAGCACGCGGTCGAGGACGCCGCTACGCGCCTCGCCGCCGCCGGCGCCACGGTGCGCGAGATTACGCTGCCCGAGGAATTCTCGCGCCTGTTTGAAGCCTCGCGCGAGACCATCAACAACTACGAGCGCTCGAAGTCGATGGCGGCCGACTGGGCTGCGAACGGTGAGCGCATCAGCAAGGTGCTCGGCGACCGCGTCAAGCTCGGCATGGCGATGCGGCATGACGACTATGTCGCAGCGCTGCGGCTTGCCGAGGACTGCCGCGCCAAGATCGAACATGCGTTCGACGGCCTCGACTGCATGATCTCGCCCTGCGTCAAGGGCGAGGCGCCGCGCGGCCTCAATCCGACCGGCGATCCCGCGTTCCAGCAGTTCTGGACCGTGCTCTATGGACCGTCGATGTCGCTGCCGACCCATCGCGGGCCGAACGGCCTGCCGGTCGGCCTGCAGGTGGTCGCGCGCCGCTATGACGACGACCGCCTGTTCGCCTGCGCGCGTTGGATCATGGCGAAGCTAGGCGCCGCCTGATTAAGTCACGGCTGCGGCGCACCAGCGAGCCGACGACTGGCCTCACGGACGAGCGCCGCGCGTCCCTGCTGTCGGTCTTTTATCCCTTCGCTGAAGCGCGCCAGGATCGCAGGCTCTGCGACGCGCGGGCTGCCTGACGCGAAAGGCGGCGCCGGATCGTATTCCATCGCAAGCTGAATTTCCTTTGCCTGCTCAACGCCGACCAGCTGAGCGGCGATATGCAGACCGAAATCGATGCCGGAGGTGATCCCGCCGCTGGTAATGAGGTTGCCGTCGACGACAACCCTGCTCTCGTCAGGGATCGCCCCGAACCCGCGCAAAAGATCACGCGACGCCCAATGGGTGGTTGCGCGCTTGCCCGCAAGCAGGCCCGCGGCACCGAGCAGGAATGCTCCGGTGCACACTGAGGTGATGAAACGTGACCGCTGGGCGATCGCTCTGACGGAATCGATCAGGACGTCATCGCTGAACAGCTCGAATACACCGCCCCCACCCGGAACGCAGAACACGTCGAGCGCGGGACAGTCGTCCAATCTCGTATCGGGCCGCAGCTCAAGACCCCACTCGGACTTTATCGGTTGCGTGTCTTTCCAGAGCAGATGCACCGCAGCGTCCGGCATACGACAGAACACCTCGTAAGGCCCGGCGAGATCGAGTTGCGTGATCTTCGGAAACAGCAGAAGCCCCACCCGGTGGGAGATGGTCATGACAAGCCTCATTCAACATAAGCGCAAAGCGCGACGCTGCGAATGATTGACCAGGACGGGGTTGGCAGAAAGGACAAAGAAGGCGCATATTCTGCCAATCATGCGTCCGAAGATTATCGTCATTCTCGTCTATGACGGTGCCCAGCCGATCGACATCGCCGGGCCGCTGCAGGCATTTGCGACCGCAAACGAGGAAGCTGGAGGCGAGGCATACCGGGCGAAGGTCGCCGCCGTCCGTCGCGGCACGTTGGATCTGGCTGGCGGGCTGCGGGTGCTGGTGGCGCCGCCTCCAAAACAGGCCGATACGCTTCTTGTGCCCGGCGGACCGGGCGTGCACGCCGCGAAAGCAGTCCCGTCGCAGCTCGCTGCGGTCCGCAAGCTGGCGCGACACGCGCGCCGGGTCTGCTCGGTGTGCACCGGCGCATTCCTGCTCGCAGAGGCCGGATTGCTGGACAACCGCCAGGCCGTCACGCATTGGCGCTCATGCGCCCGGCTCGCCGCCGAATACCCGAACATCCGGGTCCTCAACGATCCGATCTGGGTGCGCGACGACCATATCTGGACGTCCGCAGGCGTCACTGCCGGCATCGACCTCACCCTCGCGCTCATCGAGGAAGATCTGGGCGCAGCGGTCGCGCTCCGGGTGGCGCGTCGCCTCGTCGTCTACATGCGCCGGCCGGGCGGCCAGGCGCAGCACTCCGCGCCGCTGGCGCTGCAGGCGGCCGACGCCTTCGGGCCGCTGATGGAATGGATGCTCGCGAACCTGCACAAGCCGATCAAAGTCGAGCAATTGGCGGAGCGCTCAGGCATGGCGCCGCGCAGCTTCCATCGGCATTTCCTGGCGCGCACGCAACTTACGCCAGCCAAGGCGATCGAACGGCTGCGGCTCGATCAAGCTCGCACTTTGATCGAGACCACCAACTTGCGTCTGATCACGATTGCGGCGCGCGTCGGCTTCGGGTCGGAGGAGCGTCTCAGGCGTTCGTTTCAGCGGTCGCTTGGCATCGCTCCGAACGAATACCGGGAGCGATTTCAAAGCAACGAGTTGACGGCACGTGGCGCAGTCACGCGCAATGCTTCACGACGTCCCGCACATCCGTTAGCGCATCGAGCGCCCACGCCGTCGCCGTCACTTGGCGCGCGCGATCCTCGCCGATGACGGGCGCCGCGTTGGCCATGAACTTGTCCTCGATGGCGCGGTCTGACATGGGGTTGGCAACAGTGCCGCTCGCATGTGCGACCCGCGTTTCGATACGCTCGCCGGACGTGGTGATCAACGTCGCCGTCGCCTGATCCTTCTCGAGCGACTCATCGATGCGCGCCTCGATCTTGCCGCGCAGCGCCACCACGTCTGCCATGGCGGCGCGCTCATCGGTGAACTGCGCAATACCGGCACGGCCGTCGAGATAAGCGGCCGCGGCGGCATGGTAGATGCTGAACTTCGATTGCAGCCCGGTCTCGGGATCGGTGAGCCCGGTGATCCGCACCGCGAACGGGTGCACGGCAAGCTCGACACGCTCGATCTCGGCCGGCGTGCGCACCTGCGTGCCGCGCAGCGCGACCATGGCATCGAGCGCCGGATGCAGCACCACCCCGCAGGCATAAGGCTTGTGGCCGTTGCGCGCGATCTCCCAGCGCGTGCCAAGCTCCTCGAGCACCAGCTCGGGTGCGGCCTTATCGCTGTAGATGCGGCAGAAGCCGCGCTTGCCCTCGATCATCTCGTCGGTCGAGTCGAAGCCCTGCTCGGCAAGGAGCGCCGCCAAGAGCCCGTTGGACGCCGCTTTGCCGGCATGGAACGACTTGCACATGGTGCCGCGGTTCTGCTGCATGCCGCTCGCCTGCGTCGCCGCGATGCCCAGCGCATGGACCATGCGCGGCGCGTCGAGCCGCAGGAGCCGCGCCGCCGCGGCGCCAGCCGCGATCGAGCCGAGCGTGCCAGTGAGATGCCAGCCGCCGGCGTGATGACCGGGCGACGACTGGCCGACGCGCACGCCGGCCTCGAAGCCTGCCGCATAGGCGCAGATGACATCGCGCCCGCTCACGCCACCAAGCTCGATCAACGGCAACAGGGCGGCGAGAACAGGCCCGCTGGTGTGCAGCACGACGCCGCCCATGTGGGTGTCGTCATAGTCAAGCATGTGGCCCATCTGGCCATTGGCGAGCGCGGCCTCCATCAGGCCGAGCTTGCGCTTGCGGCCAAGCACCGTCGCCTGCGGTTTACCACTGATCGCGGAGAGCACAGCGAGGAGCTTGTCGATGGTCGGATGTCCGCTGCCGGCGAGCGCGCAGCCGAGCCAGTCGATCAGCCCGCGGCGCGCCTCGTGCACGGCGCGCTCGGGCAGGTCCTCGAAGCGCAAGCGCACCAGAAAGTCGGCGAACTGCTTCGTCGTGTTGAGACCCGGCGAGGCGAGATTGTAGTCAGCCTTGGTGGCGACTTGAGACGCGACTTGAGACACCATTCGCTCCTCACGGCATGTAGAGGCCGCCGCTCACATGCAGCGTCTGCCCGGTGATGTAGCTTGCCTGCGGCTGGCACAGCATGCGCACCACGGAGGCGACGTCGTCCGGCACGCCTTCGCGGCCGACCGGCGGCACCGCCTGAATGCCGCGGCCGGAGGTCGCCGAACGCTCGCCGCCGATCTTGCCCGGCACCACGCAATTGACCGTGATGCCATGCGGGGCGAACTCGGAGGCGATCGCCTTGGTGAAGCCGACGATGCCCATCTTGCCGGTACCGACATGGGCGCGCCCGGGCGCACCCAGATGGGTCGAGACTCCGCCGAGATTGATGATGCGCCCGTATTTGTTCTTGAGCATGTGCGGCAGCACTGCGCGTGAGCACAGAAACGCACCGTCAAGGATGACCCTCAGCACGTCGTGCCATTGCTGGAGGGACATATCGAGGAAATGCGCCTCGGCGCGGACCGCCGCATTGTTGATCAGGATATCGACACGGCCGAAGCTCTTGACCACCGTATCGACCATTGCGCCGACTGCCGCCTCGTCGGTGACGTCGGCGAGGTGCACCAGGGCGCGGGCGCCCGCCTTCTCGACCTCGGCGGCGGTGCGTTCCGCCTCCTCGCGCGAGGAGCGCGCATTGATGATGACCGTCGCCCCCTCCCGCGCCAGCGTGAGCGCCATGGCGCGACCGAGCCGCCGTACGCCACCGGTCACGATCGCGACCTGTCCGTCGAGAAGCCGTTCGTTCGCCAATGCTGCCTCCAGATGAATTGCTACCCACCGCCCCGCCGGGCAGAATAGCGGCAGGAACCCATACGTGAGGAGCCATGAGCGTTCAATCCAATAGCGCGATCTCCCCGCTGGCGCAGGCGCTGTCCGAGTACATCGCGGGCACCGTCGATCGCCCGCTCCCGCCCGCAGTGGTCGAGAAGACCCGGCACCATATGCTCGACACGCTCGCCGCGATCATCTCCGGCTCGCGGCTCAAGGCCGGCAAGCTCGCGGCCGGCTATGTGGCGCGCTTTGCAAGCACGCCCGAGGCGACCGTCATCGGCACCGCGCTGGTGGTTCCGGCCGAGTTCGCGGCGCTCGCCAACGGCATGGCCGGCCATGCCGACGAGACCGATGACTCGCATCTGGGCGGCCGCTTCCATCCCGGCTGCGGCATCGTGCCGGCGGCGCTCGCCGTCGCCGAGTTGAAGGACTGCGGCGGTTCGGCCTTCTTGCGCGCGGTCGCGCTCGGCTACGACATTGGCGCGCGGCTCAACATGTCGCTCGGCTACAGCGCGCCCAATAACCGCCCCGGCCACAGCACCCACAGCCTCGGCACCGCCTTCGGGGCGGCGGCTGCCTCTGCGGCGCTTCTTGGGTTCGACGCCCAGCGCGTGCGGCATGTTCTCTCTTATGCAGCCCAGCAGGCCTCCGGAGTGCCTTACTGGCATCGCGACCACGAGCACGTCGAGAAGGCGTTCGATTTTGGCGGCATGGGCGCGCGCAACGGCGTTGCAGGCGCGCTGATGGTGGCGAGCGGCTGCTCCGGGGTCGACGATCCGTTCACGGGCCGCAATCATTTCTTCACGGCGTTCGGCGAGACCCCGAAGCCCGACATGCTCACGCATGAGCTCGGCAGCCGCTTCGAGATCATGGCGGCCTCGATCAAGAAGTGGTGCGTCGGCTCGCCCATCCAGTCGGTGCTCGATGCCACGACCACGCTCGTTGCCGAGCACCACATCCGCCCCGATGACGTCAAGGCCATGCGCATCACCATGCCGGATGACCGCATGCACATCGTCGACAACGGCGCCATGCCGGATGTATGCGTCCAGCATCTCGCGACACTCGCGGTGATCGATGGCACTGTCACCTTCGCGGCGACGCATGATCACGCGCGCATGGACGACAAAGCGGTGCGGGCGGTGCGCAACCGGATCACGCTCATCCCCAGCCCCGAGCTCACGGTCGCGCGGCCGGCCCGGCAGGCGATCGTCGAGATCGATCTTATGAGTGGCAAGTCCGTCCGCCATCACGCCAAGGCGGTACGCGGCACGCCCGACAATCCGATGACCACGCAGGAGATCGAGGACAAGGCGCGCGACCTCGTCGCGCCGATCACCGGCACTGAGCGCGCGGGGAAGCTGGTGGACGTGGTGCGATCAATGGAGACGATGCGCTCGGTACATGAGTTGCGAGCGCTGTTGCAGGCCTAACAACCTTATGGTGAGGAGCCGGCGGCGGCGTGAGGCCGTATCGGATCACGGCTTCTTCATCATGGGAGTGAAGTCGGACCATTGTTCGACCCGGAAAGCCCGAATATCGCGAACAGATGCTGGGAACCAGGATAGCTGCTTCAAGGCCATAATTGCCTGGAACAGGTTGGCCATATCCTCGCTGTTGGTAACGTAGACGCTCCCTTGCACGCGCTCGAAGCTAAAACGCTCCAAGGTGCTACAGATGTCGGTATAAGCCTGTGAAATGCCTTTCGGGTGAAACTTCTCCGTGTCGGCGACCACAAGATCGAAGGCAATCGCAAACATCAGTCCGTCGGATCGGCAAGAATCTTGTCGACTGAATAAGGCGTTTCCTCTCCGGTATCGATGACGCGGATGAGAGCACGCTTGTCATCAAGAATCTTCACGACCTCGTACAAGACTCCGTGCGGGCCGAACCGACGTACGTGGCCGACAAGAGACGGTGGAGTGGGGATCTGGATATTCATGAAGCCAATATAGCAGGAAACGAGAAAGTTGAAACCTCCATTCAGAGGACGTTACCGAGCGTATCCCGCGCCGACCTCGTGGACAGGCCTTCGACCGCAAACGTGCCGCTAAAGGCGCCGGGTCTCTTCGCTCACGGTCGGCTGGCGCCGATGTCGGTGACCTCGACCGTGATCGACGTTTGGCTGCCGCCGCGATTGAGGGTCAGGTTGATGGTCTTGCCGACGCCAACCTGTTCGATCTCGTCGGTCAGGTCGGCGAGCCGCCGGACCTGCCTTTCGTTCGCCGCCACGACCACATCGCCAAGTGCGCCGGTCGTGGGGTTCACGCCGCGCAGCCCCGCTTTTTCGGCCGGCGAGCCGGAAGCTGTACGCACGATCACCACGCCTTGCACGCCGAGCCGCGTAGCGACCGCTTCGTCCCCCGTCACAATGCCGATGCCCGGTGTGGGCACCCGGCCGTTGCGTATGAGCTCCGGCACAATCCGGTTCACCACATCGACCGGGATCGCGAAACCAATGCCGGCGTTGGAGCCCGACGGCGAATAGATCGCGGTGTTGACGCCGATCAGCCGGCCGGCGGAGTCGAGCAGCGGGCCGCCGGAATTGCCGGGATTGATTGCCGCATCGGTCTGAATGACGTTGGAAATCTCGCGACCGCCGCTGGTGGGGAGCCGCCGCTTCAGGGCGCTGATGATGCCTGTGGTGAGCGACTGGTCGAGACCAAACGGATTGCCGATGGCGAACGCTGATTGCCCAACCTTAAGGTCAGCCGAGCTGCCAACCGCGATTGCCGGCGGCATCTGCCTCACGCCGCTCAAGCGAATGACTGCAAGGTCGTAGTTCGGCGCAACGCCGACGATCTCCCCCTTCACGGCCTCGCCCGAAGCAAGCCGCACCGCGAGCGCGGTCGCGCCCTCGACCACGTGATCATTGGTGACGACATGCCCGGCCTGGTCCCAGACGAAGCCGGTCCCGGTCTGCACCTGCGCCTCCTCCCCGCGGGTCGTCCCCGTCTCAGCGCCGCGGCCGACAACCTGCACCACCGAGGGCGACACGCGCTCGAACAGCGCGATGGTGGCCCGCTCATAGTCGGCGAGATCGCCCCGTGGCTCGATCGAGCGGGGGTTGGTAGCGGCGTAAAGCTGATAGTCGATATAGGGGCGAGCGGCGAAAAGCGCGGCTAGGCCCAAAATGATCGCGGCGACCACGGTCAATGTGCGGTTGGTCATTGCTGTCTCCCTGACCGATCCCCATGCATGGCGCGGCCAGCCCCGTCACGTAACGCGAGAGCCGGGATCGCGGTTCCAGCACGGTCCCATCCAAGTACGAAACAGGACGACGATCACCCGTAACGCCAGGGCAAAACCCAGCCTAAAAATTGATCCAGCACGACACCTCGCTCCCCACTCCTGTTCGAGCCGTTGCGATCGGTATAGGATGATGGCATCGGCGGGCGGACACGGCATTTCTGAGGCTATTCATGCAAATTTACGGACTGGGCTTCCTGGCCGCGGCCGCGCTTGCGCTCGCGGTCGGGCCAGCGCGGGCGGAGACCATGTACCTTCTCACCAATCAAGGTGAGCGCGAGGCGATTGTGCTGCCGTCGCGGCAGGGGCCTGCACCGACCATCCTGGTCCTGCACGGGCAGACCTCGACGGCGGCGTGGACGGCTGAAAACTCGGGCTTCGCCGAGACGGCCGCTGCGCATCGCTTCACCGCCGTGTTTCCCCAGGGCATCAGAAAGCAATGGAACGACGGCAGGGAAGCGCAAGCCGCCGGCATCGACGACGTCGGCTTCCTGCATCGGCTGGTGACCGCGCTCGTGGGGCGCGGCCTTGCCGATCCGAAGCAGATCTATATCGCCGGCGTTTCCAACGGCGGCATGATGACGTTCCGCATGCTATGCGAGTCTTCTGAATTGTTCGCCGGCGCCGCGACCGTCATTGCCAACATGCCAACCCGTATTGGCGCGCGTTGCGCGCCGCGCAAGCCGGTACCGATCGTCATGTTCAATGGCACCAACGATCCGCTCGTGCCCTATGACGGCGGCGGCGTCGGTTTCCTGGGTGGACGTGGCTCGGTGTGGGCCGCCGAGGAGACCGCAGAGTTCATGGCCGATGTCAACGCTTGCGAAGCCGTGCGTGCCCTGCCGCTGCCGATCGGCTCACGGGTGCAGGTGACGCGGCTCGAATGGACGCTTTGCCGAACCGGCAGCTCGGTGACTCTCTATCGGATGGACGGCGCCGGCCATCAGGTGCCAGGCCAGCGTTCATTCCTGCCGCTGTTCCTCGGCCGCGGCACCCGGGCGGTACGCGCCGCTGACGAAGCCTTCGCATTTTTCAGGCGCTGAGCTTTTGACTCTGCCTGGCGCACGCTTGACGTGACGCCAGGCAGCGACGAACAATGGCAACGCCCACATGCAGGACGTTGCCCACCCCGCTCTCACCATCGATCCGATCACGCTCGAAGTGGTCCGGCATGGCCTCGTCTCGATTGCGAACCAGATCGACGCCAACATCAAGCGCACGGCGTTCAGCCCTTACATCTACGAGTATAACGACTTTGCGGTCGGGCTGACGGATGCGGACGGGCAGCTGATCGCGCAATGCACCGGCGGGATGCCGCCGTTCATTGCCGACTCGGTCGGCATGGCGGTGCGCGACGGACTTGCGATCTACGGCCGCGACCGCCTGCATCACGGCGACGTCGTGCTCTGCAATCACGCCGCGGTGCAAGGCCAGCACCTCAACAACACCGTGATGTACACGCCGATCCATGCCGGCAACGACCGCGGCACATTGATCGGCTTCTTCGCCATCAATGTGCACTGGATCGACATTGCCGGCGCAGTGCCGCGTTCGCCTGACATTTTTGGCGAAGGGTTGCAGCTGCGCTCGATCAAATTGTGGAAGCACGGCGAACCGGTCGAGGAGATCTACCGCATCATCGAATGCAACACACGCCAGCCAACCGAGCTCATGGGCGATATCGCGGCGCAGCTTGCCGGCTGCCTGCTCGGACGCAATCTCATTGCCGACCTTGTCGACAAGTATGGGATTGCGACGTTCAGGCATGCCGTCACGATCATTCTCGACCAGTCGGAAGCGGCCGCCCGCGCGCTCATTCGCGCCATGCCGGACGGCATCTACACGCACGAGACTTATCTCGACAATGACCGCGCCGGCGATGAGCCCTTGCCGATCCGCATCAAGGTCGTGGTCGAAGGCGACGAGATGACCATCGACTATTCAGGCATCGCCGAGCAGGTGAAAGGCCCGATCAACTCCGGCTGGTTCGGCGGCGGCCAGACCACCGCACGCGTCGCCTTCAAATATCTGATGGGCGCGGGCGAGATGGCGAACGAAGGCACGTTCCGCCCGCTCAAGTTGGTGCTGCCGCCCGGCAAGATCCTCAGCGCGGACGCGACCGCCCCGATGGGCAACTATTCGACACCATTCCCGACTGTGATCGATGCAGTGATCAAGGCGCTTGAGAAGGCGCTGCCCGAGCGGGTGCCGGGCGGACATTTCGGTACCCATTCCGGCATCCGTTTCTCTGGCCGGCGGGCGGACGGCAGCTATTTTGCTACTCACGACAGCGGCCATGGCGGCTGGGGCGCCTGCGCGACGCATGACGGCGCGGGCCCGTTCCGCACCATGGCGCATGGCGACACCCGCATCATTCCGCTTGAATTGCAGGAGAGCTATCTGCCGGTACGGATCGAGGAGCTTGCGCTGCGGCAGGATTCCGGCGGCGCCGGCAAATTCCGCGGTGGGCTCGGCTTCCGCAAGAGCTACCGCATTCTCGCGCCCTGCGAGCTGCAGACCAACCTCGACCGCACGCGCTTTCCGCCCTGGGGCGTGCAGGGCGGCCAGGAGGGCAAGCCCGGCCGCTTCACGGTCGTCAATGGCCAAACCGGCGCGATGCGATCGATCGAGAAGGAGAAAGGCGTCCGGCTGGCGGCAGGCGATCTCGTCTGCGTCGAGACCGGTGGCGGCGGCGGCTATGGCCCGCCGGCCGAGCGCGTGCTGGGGCTGATCCAACGCGATCTCGATGCAGGATATATTTCGATGGAGGCGGCTGCGCGCGACTATGATGTGAGCGTTGGAGCTGACGGCATGCTGATCAGGAGACGCTGATGCGACCAACGTTTGCACCGGCCGCCGCATGCGCAATCCTGCTTGCGACGCATGCCCCTGCAGTCGCACTGTCGGTCGAAGACTTCTACCGCGGTAAGACTATTACGATCTATGTCGGCACCGGCATAGGCGCGGGCGCAGTCAGCGCCTATCCGATGGGGCTGGCGCCCGTGATCAGGAAATACATCCCGGGCAATCCCAACGTCGTAGTCTCGCATATGCCAGGCGCAGGCGGCATCAAGGCGGCGACCTTCATCGAGAGCATCGCCCCGCAGGACGGCACCGCCTGGGGCTTCATCACCCGGGGCTTCATGCTGGCGCCACTGCTCAAGCTGCCGCAGGCGAATTTTCAGCCCGCAAGGTTCAATTGGATCGGCAGCCCCTCGCGCACGGTCTCGATCGGCGCGGTGTGGAACGCCTCGACGCCGGTGCGCTCCATTCAAGACGCGATGCAAAGAGAGATCGTGGTCGGCGCCACCTCGATTGCGCAGGACACCGGCATCTTCCCGCGCGCGCTCAACCGCGTGCTCGGCACGCGGTTCAAGATCGTCACAGGCTATGCGAGCCTCGGCGCGGTCGACATCGCGATGGAGCGCGGCGAGGTGCAGGGCAAGGTCGGCTCGACCTGGAAATCGCTCAACAGCGGCCCGAGCGCGCATTGGGTCAAGGACGGCATCGTGTCGGTGATCGTCCAGCTCGGCGTCAAGAAATCACCCGACATCCCCACAGGCGTGCCGCTCGCGCTCGATCTCGCCAAATCGCCCGAAGACCGCCAGGTGCTCGAAGTGCTGTGCGCGCCAAGCGCCACCGGCTATCCCTCGTTCATGGGTCCGGGCGTGCCGAGGGAGCGCGTCGAGGCGATCCGTACCGCTTATGCAGCCGCCATGACGGATCCGGAATTCATCGATGCGGTGGTCAAGAGCGGCCTCGACATCGATCCGATCGGGGCGGACGAGCTGACTGACGTTGTGCGTGGCATTTACGCGCTGCCGGAGACAGCCGTGGCGCGGGCGCGCGAGCTGCTGCCGGCGCAATGAGGCGAGCCTTTGGTCCGGGCCCTTAACACGACAATCTTAGACTTTCGGTTGAGCATGATCTTTTCCGAAAACCGGTTTCCACCCCGGCAGGCTTTTTCGGGATCATGCTCTAACTATACGCCGTTGCATCGCTGACGCATCATCGTGATCGCTTGCGACAATCCTGCGGTGGACAGCTTCGTGATGCGCGGCAGCGTATTGGCGGATTCGGATTCGACAATCTCGACGGCGTCCCTTGTCACCGCCTTATCGAAGAAATCGTATCTTATGTATCCATACCATTGGCTGTACGAGCTGCCGGTTTCGATCCATCCCACGGTCGATGGATAACTGTATCTCGTTAGTGCGGTGCTTTCAGCGCCGGCCGCAAACTTGATCGTTCTTTGTCCCGTCCCCGTCTCCCCAGCCCCTGAGCCGCGGTAGTATATGACCTTGGCGCGAGCCACATCTCCACACTCCAAGCGGACCACACTCGTGTGCAGCTCTTTGGAACCTTGTCCTGCTGCTTCAATGAAATATTTCATGCCCCAAAACTGGCCCGGCAGAAATTCCGCAGCGATCCAGCGAGATTCGGAAAACTCGCGGGTGTCGATGCCGAATGCAACAATTTCATCACGGCTGAGATAGTGAACGTTTTCATGCGGCACCTTGGACAGCAAATCAAACAACCGGACATCGATCTTCATCTCTTGAACGTAGCGCCGTGCCAAGCCGTTGAGCTCCTCCAGCCTTGTCTTCTCAAACGACACAATCTGCCGGTCCGAATAACCAATCTTGCGGGCCTGAGCCCAAGGAACGATGACCTTGGCAGAGTGGACTCCAAGCCTTGCGCCCGGTGGCACCTGCCGCACCTTGCCGCCGATCAGGGCAAAGACGCACGCAGAGTTGCAGCTGGCCATGTTTCGCAAAGTCGATGGCAGCACCTGTCCCGACTGCTTCAAGGTGCGACAGGCCTGTTCACTCGCCCCCACGCACCCCGCCGGAATGGTCTCATACACGCCGGCCGTCATCTCGCGCTCGCGCAAGAGGCGGCCCATCACCGTTGATGTCGTTCCGGCACCGCCAGGCGAATGAAAGAAAATCGGAAGCTTTCGTTTGCCAAGACGATTCAAGAAGGCTCGCAGGCGCTGCGCAGTGTCCGCCTCAATTTGGCCCTCGGCAGCGATCCATTCGCCGCAGCCTCGACCGCATGCATCGTCATCGCCCTTGGCGAGATAGAAGATCATCGGTGGCGATTTCGGAGCGGCCGATTTCGGAGCGGCCTTGGATTTCTGCGCGTCCGCGCTCTCCGATTGGGCAGCAATCGGAGCGGCAAGCGCCACCACGACTGCAGCAAGAAGGGAAGCTATAAATCTCATAAAAGAACGATCGGATTGCACTGGCAGACCCCATTGGCAAATCGCAACCTTAAGCAACGAAAACATCAATCTGCGCACATCTATGCAGCATCGAATCGCGCCGGACAGCAAATCTGTGATCGGGCCAACCGCTATTGCACCTGCATCGCGGCACAATTGAGCGAACCGGTATCGCCACTCCAATTGGACGAGGTGGTGGCAGCCTTCGGCAACATGGCGCCCGCGGCCCAGCCGCTTTGTGGGGCTGCTCCATTGCCACCCACCCCGGCACTCACTTGCGGACACTCCGGCATGCTTTTGCAACGATCGCGCAGCATGCCCACGGCCAGCGGCAGTCCCGCCGTCGAGAGCCTGGTCACGCGAGCGGTTTCACGCGCGGAGTCGATTTCCCTGATCTCGACATGATCGCGCGCACTGGCTGCTTCGATGAGGTCCAGCGGCAACTCAGCGCTCCACAGCTCGAACGACGTGCCCGATTCGATCGCGTCGACCTTGAAAAACACGCCTCCGGACAGCGGAATTCTGCGCTCGGCCATCGAAAGCTCGAACTTCCGCCGCAAGCCGCTCGCGTCCGATCCGAGCCCGCGAAAATAGGCCAGCCTGGCATAGCGCTGGCTGACGCATTCCATCCGGATCATGTTTGACCGGAGCTCATTCTTCCCTTCGCCGCTGGCCTCGACAAAGAACTTCATGGTCCAGAGCCGCTGTGGCATGACTTCGGCAGCGATCCACCTCGCTTCGGAAGCGCCGCGGAGGTCGATGCCAAATCCGACGATTTCTTCGCGAGTGAGATAGTGAACGTCCTCGTGTGGAATCTTGGCGGCCAGATCGAACAGCCGCACGTCGACCTTCATCTCCTGAACATAGCGCCGCGTGTCGACATTGAGCTCCGCAAGTCTTGTTCGCTGCAACGAAGCGATCTGCTTGCTCGATGCATTGAGCTTGCCGCCATCCAGGCGGAAGATCAGCACCTTGGAAGAATGGACGCCAAGCCGCGCGCCCGGCGGCACGTATCTGTCCTTGGCCCCGATCAGCGCAAAGACGCAGGCTGAGTTGCATGCCGCCACATTGCGCAGAGTCGCCGGCAGCACGAACCCGGACTGCTTCAAGGCGCGACAGGACTGCTCGCTTGTGCCCACGCAGCCGACCGGAACCGTTTCCGACACGCCCGCGGTCATGTCGCGTTCACGCAGCAGCCGGCCGATTGCCATCGATGCCGTCACGTTGCCGCCGGGCGAATGAAAGAAAATCGGCAGCCTGCGTTTGCCAAGCCGGGTCAGGAACGTGCGCAGCTGCTGGGCCGAGCCTGTCTCGATCTGTCCCTCCGCCGCGATCCATTCATTGCAATCCGTGCCGCAGGCACCGTTCTCGCCCTTGGCGAGGTAGAAGATCATCGGTGGCAGCCGCAGGGCTGCCGTGGTTTTCGGTGCAGCCGGGCGCACCGGCTCGGCCGCAGCAGAGCCGGCAAAGGGGATCAACAACGTAGCCAGCAGAATGGCGGCGCGGAACAGCATGGATGGTCTGGTGAAATAGCCGAAGCGACGTGCGGGAGCGTAGCAGCTTTCGGCCTGCCCTTCCAGGGAGCCGGCGCGCGCACTTAAGATCGCCATCGCAGTCATGTAATATCCCACCTATGCGCACCTGCTCGTTCCGGCTGCAGATTGCGAGCGCCGCCGCGATGGCGGTGGCGCTGACGGTCTGCTCAGTCGCGCGGGCCGAGTTCCGGGCCGAGGCCGACCGGCTGGCACTCGACATCGACCTCGTCACCGGCAAGACGCCGCAAGCCACGGTGGAACGCATGTTTGGCTCCCTGCGCGAGGTGGTCGAGGCGGCGTGCCGGCCGATTGGCCAAGGGTGAGGGAACGCCATGCGGCAATTTATTCGAGGCGGGGGCGGCGACGGGGCTGCCAGCATCGGATATAACCGCACTAAGCTCATAATTGGGAGGAGCGCGATGAAACAGAGGCCTTTCTGCATTGCTGCCGCAGTTACGATACTGCTGCCGCTTGGCGCGATGTCTGCAGGCGCCGAGACACTCGCGGTTTTCACCAAGAGCGCCGGCAATCCGATTGCGCGCGCGACACGCGCGGGCGCCGAGCAGGTCGCCAAGGCCAATGGCTTCACGGTGTTCCACTATATTCCGACCTCGGCTGACAACCCGCGCCAGCAGACCGCGCTGGTGGACGAGGCACTCGCCGCCAAGCGCGATGCGTTCGTGTTCACGCCAGTCGACGTCAAGGCCTTGGTGCCTGCCGTGCAAAAGATCAACGCGGCAGGCATTCCGCTCGTGAACGTGGCCGACAAGCTGACCGGCGGCGAAAGCGTCTCTTTCATCGGAACCGACGACTATGCCATCGCGCTCGACACTGCGCGCTTCCTGCTCAAGGCGATGGGGAGCAAGGGCAATCTCGTCGTGCTCGAGGGCCCCGATACGATCCCCAGCGCCGCGGGCCGCCTGCGCGGATTCAAGGAAGCTTTGAAGGAAGCCCCGAACGTCAAGGTCACGCTGTCGAAGAACGCGCTCTATGCGCGTCCCGCCGCCGCGGACCTGCTCAAGGCGATGCTTAAGGCCAACCCCAACGCGCAGGTGGATGGCGTGCTCGCCGCCAATGACGCGATGGCACTCGGCGCGGTCGATGCCTTCAAGGAAGCCAAGAAGCCGCTTCCGCTGATCACCGGCATCAATGCCGGCAAGGAGGCGGTCGACATGATCAAGGCTGGCGACATGCTGGCGAGCGGCGACTACAACGGCCTGATCGATGGTTGCCTGGGCGCCGAGATCGCCATCCGGGCGCTGCGCAAGCAGGAATCCCCAAAAGAAATCATGGCGAAGACCCAGGTGGTCGACAAGGGCAACCTGGCGCAGTACGAGATTCCGGTGGAGCGGCGGCCCTGCCCGACGCTCGCGAGCATGACGGCCAAGTGAATTAAGGGACCAATATCGACGGCATGAAGGAACCACGCCTCAACATCGTCGAGTGGACCGTCTCCGAGCTTTCATCGGCGCTGAAGAGGACTGTCGAGGACGCCTACGGCTACGTGCGCGTGCGCGGCGAGGTGTCGGGCTTCAGAGGCCCCTCGCCGTCCGGCCATGTCTATTTCCGCCTGAAGGACGACAAGGCCGTCATCGAGGCCGTGATCTGGAAGCGCGAGTTCGCCCGCATGCGGATGCCGCCGCAGGAAGGGCTCGAGGTGGTCGTGACCGGCCGGCTCACGACCTTCAGTGGCTCCTCCAAGTATCAGATTGTGATCGACACGCTCGAGCCAGCGGGCCTCGGCGCGCTCATGGCTCTGCTCGAAGAGCGCAAGAAAAAGCTCGCGGCCGAGGGCCTGTTCGATCCCGCACGCAAGCAGCTCCTGCCGTTCTTGCCGGATGTAATCGGCGTGGTCACCTCGCCGACCGGCGCGGTGATCCGCGACATCCTGCACCGGCTGGCGGATCGGTTTCCGCGCCGGGTGCTGGTGTGGCCAGTCAGGGTGCAGGGTGACGGATCGGCCGAGCAGATCGCAGCCGCGATACGCGGCTTCAACGCATTGCCGGAGGCCGGACCGATCCCACGGCCTGACCTTGTCATCGTCGCCCGCGGCGGCGGCTCGCTCGAGGACCTGTGGTCATTCAACGAAGAGAGCGTCGTACGCGCGGCCGCCGACAGCATGATCCCGCTGATCTCGGCGGTCGGGCACGAGACCGACATCACGCTGATCGATTTTGCCGCCGACAAGCGCGCACCCACGCCGACCGCGGCGGCCGAAATGGCGGTGCCGGTGCGCTCCGAGCTCCTGGTTCAGGTGGACAGCTTGGCGCGGCGCTCGCTCGCCTGCTGGCAGCGTTGCCAGGAGGCGCGCCGAACCGAGCTGCGCGCCGCGATGCGGGCGCTGCCCACCGCGGAGGAGCTGCTTTCGCTGCCGCGCCAGCGGCTCGATCACGCCGCCGCGCGCCTCACGCTGCAGACTCTGCACACCCGCATCGCGCGCGAGCGCCAGCAGATCGCGCTGCTCGCGCGGCGCTCGCGGCAATGCCTGCGCCATGGCATGGAGCGGCGGCGCGAGCGCTTCGAGCAGATCTCGCAGCGGCTTTCGGCAGCACGTTTCGCCTATGCCAATGCGCGCCGAGTCCAGATCGAGCGGGCGCGCGAGCGCACACTTGCGCTGTTCGCACGGGCGACGCACTCGACCACGGCCCTGCTGCGGAACCGCGCCGCGAGAGTCGAACGGGCCGAGCGGCTGCTTGCCGCAGTGTCGTATCGCGGCGTGCTCGCCCGCGGCTTTGCGCTCGTTCGCGCCGCCGACGGCAAGCCGCTGCACTCCGCGGCCGCGGTCACGGCGGGACTGCCGCTCAGCATCGAGTTCGCGGACGGACGCGTGCGCGCCACCGCCGACGGGCCATCAGCCCCCGCGGCGCCGACGCCGCCGGCCGCTCCTGCCAGGCCGCCGCGACGCGGCGGCGGCGAAGGTCAGGGCAGCTTGTTCGGATCCTGAGTCTGCGCTCGTTTGGTTAGACTTTTTGGTGGAGCATGATCCTGTCCGAAAACCGGTGTCCACTTTTCGGGATCATGCTCTATCGCGAAAGCCATTCGCTGACGCGCATGATCGCATCGGCGCGCGCGGCCTCATTGGTGCCGACATGCGCCCGCCCCGAGCCGTCGGCGCTGTTGGCCAATCCAGTAACCACGCGCACCGGATAATCCGGGCGATCGAATTCGTGATAGGCGCCCGGATAGACAACGATCGAGGCTTGCGCGCTGCGACCGCGCGCTCCCGCCACCATCTGCTCGCAGACCGAAGCCGAGGTCCAATCATCGGCACGGCCCATCAGAATCAAAGTCGGAATGCGGGCGCTCCACGCGGCGGTAGAAAGCCGCCGGCAGCCTGGATAGAACGCGGCCGCCGAGCGGAAATCAGGCATGCCATCGCGCGGGATGACGCGTGGCCGCACCGCCCAGAGCGACGCGATGGCACCGCTCGACCAGCCCAAGAGGGAGACGCGGTTCTTGTTGGCCCAGTTCTGCCCCTGCAGCCAGCGGCGCGCGGCGGACGCATCGGCCAGCCGCTCACGGTCGCTGCGCACCTTGCGTTCGCGCACGCCGCATTGGGACCCGAGCCCGCGCGGCGTGAAGCTGTCGATAAAGAGAACGGCAAGCCCCTGTCGCGACAGGCGCTCGCCCCAGTCGGCAAAGCGGCGGACGATCTGGCCGTTTGGGCTCAGAAGCCCCGCGCATCCGTGCAGGCCCACGATCACCGGGAAGGGCCCCGCGCCTTGCGGCCGGTAGAGGACCGAGTTGAGCGCCGCATCGCCCTCACCAACGTCAATCACCTCGGCCGCAGGCGCGGTGCCGGCGGCCGCGATGAGAGCGAGGGCGGCCAGAGCGAAGCGCATAGCGCGACAGTCCCTTGGTAGGCACCGGCAGACTAACACAAATCGCAACGCTGTAAGCGGCCGGGAATCCCCCTTACATCCACAGGCGTTAACGATTATGTTTCATGCAATCGCCGCTATTGAAGGCTGTGATCGCACATAGTCAAAGAGCAGGCAGCCAGCAGACCGGAGCCTGGGAGATCGCAGACGTGCTGAACCGGTATGATCGCTCTTCCCCCATGGCGGGCGAAGCCGAGGTCAAATATCTCGATGGAGACTTTCGGGTCATGCGACCGGGCGCATTCGTGCGTTGCGCCGTGACCGGCACGCCCATTCCGCTCGAAGAGCTGAAATACTGGAGCGTCGACATGCAGGAGGCCTATTTATCTCCCGAGGTTGTGCTGCAGCGCCACTTCCCGGATCAGATTAAGCGCTAGTGTCCCGATTCCGAAGTTCGCACGATTCTGCGGCACCTTCGTTTGCGAACTTCGGAATCGAAGGACACTAGCAACTTATCGATCTAGTGTGGCTTGGTTCAGAAGTCCGCATCCCGGACTCGCGGCAAGAATGATGCGGACTTCTGAACCGCCACACTAGACATTGATCCGATCGGATCAATGGCTAACATTTTGTGTGGGCATGATCTTTTCCGAAAACCGCCGTCCACCCCGGTCCAAGTCCGGGGCAGGCTTTTTCGGGATCATGCTCTGAGGCGCCCCGCCCTTACGGCGGCGATCCGATCAACCAGAAGCCTTCCCAAGGCCGCTTCCTGCTCGAACACGAGCCCGACGGGCAAGACGCACACACGTACTGCCAGCTCCGCCATTGCCGCCTCGCCTTGCAGCCGTGCCCTGTCCTTCTCAGTTGTCACCAGCACGAGACCCTCGGCATCGGCCTGTCGGCAAAGGTCCCGCGCGTCGGCCAGCGTGTAACGGTGATGGTCGGCGAAACTTCGCGTCGCGGCAACCGTGACGCCAGCCTCCCGCAGCGTCGCAAACACTTTCTCGGGATCGCCGATGCCGGCAAAGGCCAGCACGCGCCGGCCAGCCAGCGTCGCAATCGTCTCGCGATCCGGCTCGAGCCGAGCCTGAAACAAGGGTAGCTTTCGCGCCTCGGCCGCCGCCCCGGCGACGGATGCGGCTTCTCCCATCGCCCCAACCAGGACGACCGCATCGGCGTAGGCAAGCTGAGCACCGAGCGGCGCCCGCAGCGGACCAGCCGGAAAGACCTTGCCGTTGCCGAGGCCGCGCCGGCGATCGATCACCAGCACGGAAAAGTCCTTGGCCAGCGAGGGATTCTGGAAACCGTCATCCATCACAATGACACTGGCGCCGGCGGCGTGCGCTGCCTTCGCGCCTTCGACGCGGTCATGCGCGACGACTGTCGGCGCCACGCGGGCGAGCAGGAGCGGCTCGTCGCCCACGTCGGCGGCACGATCGCGCTCGGGTGCGACCAGAAGCGGGCCGCGCTGGCTCCCGCCATAGCCGCGGCTCAGGAACACCGGCCGCTCGCCGGCGGCCTTGAGCAAGCGCGCCACCGCGAGCGCGGTCGGAGTCTTGCCGGCGCCGCCCAGCGTCGGATTGCCGATGCATATGACCGGCACTCCCGCACGATAGCCTTCGCGCTTGAGACGGCCCGCCGCAACAGCCCCGTAAATCGCAGCAGCAGGCGCCAGCAGGCACGCCTCAAGGCCAGCTACGCGCCACCAGAATGGCGGCTCACGCATGGCCGTCCTGGCGGACCATGCGGATCTGCATGAAATAGGGATCGAGCGCCGTCAGCGTGCGATCGAGCGCACCGGCCAGCTGTGTCACGGTCTCGCGTGCTGACGCCGCCACCTTCACGCGCTCGGCCGCATCGGTCAGCCACGCGCCCACCCGCACCGTCAGCCGGCCGCCGTCAGCGACTTGCTCAGCGCCGTGCGCAGCATCGAGCGCGGCGTAGATCTCAGCGAAGTTCCAGACATGCGGCCCATGGAGGACCGCGGCTCCAAGCTTGATCGGCTCGACCGGATTCTGCCCGCCATGGGTCGCGAGCGAGCCGCCGACGAAGACGATCGGCGCGAGCCGATAGACAAGGCCGAGTTCACCCAGCGTATCGACAACATAAATGTCGGTCTTGGCGTCGGGCAGACGCCCTTGCGAGCGCCGCGATGCCGAGAGGCCTGCCGCGTTCGCGATCTCGACAATCCCCGGCCCGCGATCGGGGTGGCGCGGCGCGATCAGGGTGAGGAGCTGCGGGAAGGAATGCCGCAGCTTCCTATGTGTATCAATGAGCGCGATCTCCTCGCCAGCATGGGTCGAGGCCGCCGCAATGGTCGTGCGCCCTCCGATCGCCGATTGCAGCGCCTGCAGGCTATCGCGATCGGCTGGCGGCTCGGGTACGTCGAGCTTGAGGTTGCCGGTCGTGGCGATGCGGGGAGCCCCCAGATCGCGATAGCGCGTGGCGTAGGCAGGCGATTGCGCGAGGCAAAGATCGAAGCGACGGAGCATGGCGCCGATCGTTGCCGGCGCATAGCGCCAGCGATTGAACGATCGCTCGGACACACGGCCGTTCACCAGGATCAATGGAATTCGGCGCGCGTGACTCATGATAATGATGTTCGGCCACAGGTCCGATTCCGTGAACAGGGCGAGATCGGGCTTCCAATGGTCAAGGAAGCGCGCGATGAAGCGCGGCGAATCCAAAGGCACGAACTGGTGAATGACGCCGGCCGGCAGCCGCTGCTCGCACAGCTTCGCCGAGCCGACGGTGCCGGACGTGACCAGCACTTTGAAATCCTTTGACGCGATGCGCTCGACCAGCGGGATGATGGCGGCAACCTCGCCCACGCTCGCGCCATGCACCCACACCAGCGGGCCCGGGGGCCGCGCCACAGTGCTTTCGCCGCGGCGCTCGGCGAGCCGCCGTGGATCCTCCTTGCCGTGCTTGACGCGGTGCGACAGGAGAATGCCGGCGAGCGGTGTGGCGGCCGTCAGCAGCGCTCGATAGACGTGCAGTGTCAGCGGCAGCGGCTGGCGCTCAATCGGCTTCTCCGCTGCGCTGTAGGACAAGCTGCTCTCCGGTCAGGCGGCCGCTGGGCGCTTGGCTCCGCGCGCACTGGCGAACGCTTCCGCCTTGCGGGCGACCGACCGGCCATAGGTATGGCGTGCGACCACGTCGGTGATGAAGCGATTGCAGAGATCGGCCACCAGCGGCATGGGCCGACGCACGTCGACGATCAGGACGGCGCGAAGCTCCTCGCTGTGATTGACCACCGAGTGCGGCCAGCTGTCGTCGAACAGCACAGCCTCGCCTTCTTTCCAGACATAGTCCTGGCCATTGACGACGAGCTTGGGAGGGTTGCGCCCCGGCACCCGCACGCCGAGGTGATAGCGCAGGTAGCCGAGATAAGGCCCCTCGTGCTCGGGCACCGACTTGCCCGGCTCCAGGATCGAGAAGAAGGCCTGGATCATATTGGGCACTTGCGCGATCGCCCGACATGTCTCCGGGCAAGAGGTGCGATTGTCCGCCGGCCGATGGCCCATGATTTCCAGCAGGAAAACATTCCAGCGTTTGGGCGTGGTCGCCGATATGGCGCGCTCGCCGGGATC
>Ga0209488_10000232_pt1 | contig 44678 bp, 66 predicted proteins | sample Rivendell_Oct201_8_FD_188349 | JGI IMG/M metagenome (GOLD analysis project Ga0209488, IMG submission 188349) | Vadose zone soil microbial communities from the Eel River Critical Zone Observatory, Northern California, USA -... | ecosystem: Environmental > Terrestrial > Soil > Vadose zone >...
AGATCACTAAGTTGTCTTATGTAGCCCCTAGCTTTTGGCTAGATCTATTCACATGATTATTTTCATATTTTTCACTATTTTATTTGATTTTATATCACTTTTTTTTAAAAAGGACAGGCTCAAGCCACAGCAACACTACTAGTGACCATGTATTTAAGGATGAGTGAACAGACTACAGTGTAAGGTGGAAATTTCTGACCTCTTGGCTAGCACAAATTTGCTCCAGCCTCTCCTCCCTCAAATCACATCTGTTTGCCATGAAAGAGGGTGCATTGGCATCGCATCAAGCAGTAGAACAAGGCTTGTACATTAGAATTTTTAAAAACATTAAGCACCCTTTAATTTTCATGAAAATTGAAACAATTTCAAATTCCCACACTCACAATCACTGTTTCGAGCTTAAAAGTGATCAGAATATGTATTTACAAAGATCTCTATGCATCCTGGGCCAGAGATACAATAATATCAGCCAGGAGGCTGACCCTCTGATGAGATTTGTACTTCTTGTTGGTGAACATGGCTTGCTAGGCTGTGAGAGATGTACCCATAGTGAAGGATGACACACTGATGACACATTTGAAAGACATTACATTGGCATGTGTGGATGAAAGTCTGACTTTTGGGAGAGGATGTGATTTGGCTTTTAGCTAACATTCATTCCAGGTCAGCATTATTGACTTTTGCACATATGTCTCCTGTTATCTAAGTGATTTTAGCTGATTAAGTGGTCACATGGGCCCCACAGCACTCTAATTAATTTCTGTAGCTCTATTTCAGTATTTCAATCTGTATCCAGCCCATTTTACATGGGCGCCTAAGTACTAAAAGTGACCCAAAAATTGAAACAAGCACTCAAAATCCCAAAATCTCAGAATTGACGTATTTTTGCCACTTTTCCTCTTAGATTTTGGCCACTTGGCCAGGTGCGCAAAATTCCAGCTCCCACAGAGAGGATGCTGAAGAGTGCCTCACACTGTAGTCAAGCCCTAAGCTCAACTTAATCAATCTATATCTTGCTTCACAGAATCTCTACTCATCTTGAGGATTCCCTTCTATTGTATTTATCATTCTCCCTTAGATTAATACCCAAGGAGGTCACACCTATTGCTTGTGCAACAACAAGCAGCCTCAAAGCAGAGTTATATTCAAGACCACTCAAGAGAAGCATTTTCCTTGATAGTTGTACTCTTACTCTGATTCAACTCAAAGTTGAATCTCTTGTCTTTCTGTCTAGTCTCTAGTCTGCAATCCAGTAACCTGCTCTTGTTACTTCTTGTCTCCCTCAAGATCAACTTTGGTGAGTTTGGCTCAGAGCCTCTCATATGTCTTGATTCAATTATCTAAGCAACACATGACTTAGAAATTCTCATACTCAAATACTGAGTTGCTACTGGTGGTGACAGCCTAGCTTGGCTAAGCTGCCACAACACTACTATCACATGCAAATAGACAAGTGATCAACCAATCAGGATGGCAAATTAATAACACACTCCTAGGTCTCAGCACTATGGTATTCAACTGAGAACCCTGACTAACTAAGGACACAGGATCAGTACCATAATCATAAAGATTCCACTTGCTTAGCTAGCTTAAACTTTCTAATGCTATCAAATATAAACTAAAAACTTTGAAAGATAAAGAATAACAGTAGAAGAATTTAAAATATCAGCTTGCATCAATACTAGTAAAAAAGTGGTAATTATTTGCATTGTACCAGAAAGGTGAGCTGTAAAATTTAATTGAGCATGTCAATTAGATAGCAGTAATGATACCTACAATAGGCCACAAGCTCTGAAAAGAGTTTAAGAACTGGATTAGAGACCTCTTGGTTAGAATTCCTCATCCAATCAACAATATCAGGAATAACTGCTTGAATGTCCTTGCACAATTCAGCTACAAACAAAGTAACAAACATGCTTGAGCACACCCACTGCAGAGTGATGCTAACACATACCCTGTGCTGCCAGCCTTGAAAGGACCTCAATGGCTGCCAAGCAAACATGAGAATCAGAATCCTTCAGACATTCCACAATGGCAGGAATGGTGATCCGAACATCCTCCCGAAATTCAGCTACAAACATGCTTGAGCACACCCACCAGAGAGTGACACTGACACATACCTTGCACTGCCAGCCCTGAAAGGATCTCAATGGCTGCCGAGCGAACATACCGATCTGAAGCCTTCAGACGTTCAGTGATGGCAGGAATGGTGATCCGAACGTCCTCCCGAAATTTAGCTACAAACATGCTCAAGAACACCCACTGGAGTGGTGCTAACACATACCCTGTGCTGCCAGCCTTGAAAGAACCTCAATGGCTGTCGAGCGAACATCAGAATGAGAATCCTTCAGACATTCCGCAATGGCAGAAATGGTGATCCGAACGTCCTCCCGAAATTTAGCTACAAACGTGCTTGAGCACACCCACCGGAGAGTGATGCTAACACATACATACCCTGCGCTGCCAGCCTTGAAAGGACCTCGATGGCTGCCTTGCGGACATACCAATCAGAATCCTTCAGACATTCCGCGACGGCAGGAACGGCGACCCGAACGTCCTCCCGAAATTTACCTACAAACATTGCTTGAGGACACCCACCAGAGAGTGACACTAAAACATACCCTGCGCTGCCAGCCTTGAAAAGACTTCAATGGCTGCCGAGCGAACATCAGAATGAGAATCCTTCAGACATTCCGCAATGGCAGGAACGGTGATCCAAACGTCCTCCCGGAATTCGGCTACAAGCATGCTTGAGCACAACCCGCAGGAGTGCCGTAGAGTGATGCCCACACATACCCTGCGCTGCCAGCCTTGAAAGGACCTCGATGGCTGCCGAGCGAACATCAGAATCAGAATCCCTCAGACATTCCACAATGGCAGGAATGGTGATCTGAACATCCTCCCGAAATTCAGCTACAAACGCGCTTGAGCACACCCACTGGAGAGTGACATTAACACATACCCTGCGCTGCCAGCCTTGAAAGGACCTCAATGGCTGTCGAGCGAACATTAGAATAAGAATCCTTCAGACCGTCCACAATGGCAGAGATGGTGATCCGAATGTCCTCCCGAAATTCAGCTACAAACATGCTTGAGAACACCCACCGAAGGTTGATGCTAACACATACATACCCTGCGCTGCCAGCCTTGAAAGGACCTCGATGGCTGCCTTGCGAACATACCAGTCAGAATCCTTCAAACATTTCACAATGGCAGGAATGGCGATCCGAACGTCCTCCTGAAATTCAGCTACAAACATGCTTAAGCGCACCCACCGGAGATCGATGCTAACACATACCCTGCGCTGCCAGCCTTGAAAGGACCTCAATGGCTGTCGAGCGAACATCAGAATGAGAATCCTTCAGACGTTCCGCAATGGAAGGAATGGTGATCCGAACGTCCTTCCGAAATTCAGCTACAAACATGCTTGAGCACGCCCACGGAGAGTTTATGCTAACACATACCCTGCGCTGCCAGCCTTGAAAGGACCTCGATGGCTGCCGAGCGAACATACCAATCAGAATCCTTCAGACGTTCTGGAATGGAAGGAATAGTGATCCGAACGTCCTCCCGAAATTCAGCTACAAACATTGCTTGAGGACACCCACCAGGAAGTACACTAACACATACCCTGCGCTGCCAGCCTTGAAAGGGCCGCGATGGCTGCCGAGCGAACATCAGAATGAGAATCCTTCAGACATTCCGCAATGGCAGAAATGGTAATCCGAACGTCCTCCCGAAATTCAGCTACAAACATGCTTGAGCACACTCACCAGAAAATGACGCTAAAACATACCCTGCGCTGCCAGCCTTGAAAGGACCTCGATGGCGGCTTTGCGAACATACCGATCAGAGATCTTCAGACGTTCCGCAATGGCAGGAATGGCGATCCGAACGTCCTCTCGAAATTCAGCTACAAGAGTGCTTGAGAACACCCACCAGAGAGTGACGCTAACACATACCCTGCGCTGCCAACCTTGAAAGGACCTCAATGGCAGTTTTGCGAACATACCAATGAGAATCCTTCAGACATTCAACGATGGCAGGAATGGCGATCTGAATGTTCTCCCGAAATTCAGCTACAAACATGCTTGAGCACACTCACCGCAGAGTGATGCTAACACATACCCTGCACTGCCAGCCTTGAAAGGACCTCAATGGCTGCCTTGCGAACATACCAATCAGAATCCTTCAGACATTCTGCAATGGCAGGAATGGTGACCCGGACGTCCTCCCGAAATTCAGCTATAAACATGCTTGAGCACACCCACTGGAGAGTGATGACAACACATACCCTGCGCTGCCAGCCTTGAAAGGACCCCAATGGCTGCCGAGCGAACCTCAGAACCAGAATCCTTCAGACGTTCCGCAATGGCAGGAATGGTGATCCGAACGTCCTCCCGAAATTCAGCTACAAACATGCTTGAGTACACCCACTGGAGAGCGCTGGAGTGTGATGCCAACACATACCCTGCGCTGCCAGCCTTGAAAGGACCTCAATGGCTGCCTTGCGGACATCCCAATCATAATCATTCAGACACTCCGCGATGGCAGGAATGGTGATCCGAACATCCTCCCGAAATTCAGCTGCAAACATGCTTGAGCAAACCCACCAGAGATTTATGATAGCACATACCCTGCGCTGCCGAGTGAACATACCAATCAGGGTCCTTCAGACGTTCCGCAATGGCAGGAACGGTGATCCGAACGTCCTCCCGGAATTCGGCTACAAAGATGCTTGAGCACACCCGCGGGAGTGCCGGAGTGATGCTAACACATACCCTGCGCTGCCAGCCTTGAAAGGACCTCGATGGCTGCCGAGCGAACATACCAATCAGAATCCTTCAGACATTCTGCAATAGCAGGAATGGTGATCCGAACGTCCTTCCGAAATTCAGCTACAAACGTGCTTGAGCACACCTATCAGATAGTGAAGCTAACACATACCCTGCGCTGCCAGCCTTGAAAGGACCTCAATGGCTTCCTTGCGAATATACCAATCAGAAGCCTTCAGACCTTCCGCAATGGCAGGAATGGTGATCCGAACATCCTCCCGAAATTCAGCTGCAAATATGTTTGAACACACCCACCGGAGTGATGCTAACACATACCCTGCGCTGCCAGCCTTGAAAGGACCCCAATGGCCGCCGAGCGAACATGCCAATCAAAATCCTTCAGACATCGCGCAATGGCAGGAACGGCGATCCGAACGTCCTCCCGAAATTCATCTACAAATGTGCTCAAGCACATCCACCGCAGAGTGACGCTAACACACACCCTGCACTGCCAGCCTTGAAAGGACCTCGATGGCTGCCGAGCGAACATACCAATGAGAATCCTTCAGACATTCCGCAATGGAGGGAATGGTGATCCGAACGTCCTCCCGAAATTCAACTACAAACATACTTGAGCACACCCACCGGAGAGTGACGCTAACACATACCCTGTGCTGCCAGCTTTGAAAGGATCTCGATGGCTGCCGAGCGAACATACCGATTAGAAGCCTTCAGACGTTCAGCAATGGCAGGAATCGTGATCCGAAGATCCTCCCGAAATTCAGCTACAAACATACTTGAGCACATAACGCACAGTGATGCTAACACATACGTTGTGTCACCAGGCTCGAAAGTGCCTTGATAGCTGCCAAGCAAACGTTGGAATCGGAATTCTTCACAGAATCCATGATGTAGGAAATGGCTGCCCCGATATCCTTCCGAATGTCTTCATACAGGTAAGATCATACTAAGATGAGCAGGCTGGCGGTTCTGGAGTAAGTACCTACCTGGGTTTCCTCCCTTTTCACATAGAAGGAAAGCAATTTTTAGATGCCCCTCCCGTGAAGCAGCCTTGATCGCCGTCCCGTATTCCCCTCCTACTAGGCGTTAACGCGTGATTATTTTGGACATGCAGGCATTCACCTTGAACAGTAACATCCGCCCCATTTCTGACAAGGAGACTGACTACATGAATGTTCCCACTCGCGGAAGCTGCTTGAAGTGCCGTTTCATACCTCCCTCCTGGCCCGGGGTTAGTGTCATGGAAGGTTTTGAAACACTGACACTCACCTTTGATATTAGGGTCTGCCCTTGTAATAAGAAGATACTCCACCAACTCCTTATTCCCTTTATATGCTGCAAATTGAAGAAGAGTGACAAATTCAGCACCTGCAATGAGCTGGTAAGGGCGCGCTTCGTTCCTGCAGCAAGGGAAGCCTACCATCAATCCGGGTATTTGGACGAGCTCCCCGCTCGATTAGGTCTCGAAAACCATAATTCTCGAATGTGTCTTTTTGAATGGCACCCCGAAAAGAGTCCTCGAACTGCCGCTGGGCCTCCCCCGCTTCATCTCGTCCTCACGTTCCTCCTTCTCGCGAATCTTCTTTCGAATATCATTGATAGATGTCGCAAAATCTCGGAGGGGGATAACGAGAAGAAGTAGTGTAAGGACCTGCCCAAACCCCCATTGATTCTCTTCGCGTGATTGAATTCGTTTATTTCGAGAGAGGGTGAGCTCAATGTCGGAAAGGAAGATGCAGTTGAGGAAAAAAAGAAAAACAAGACCGACGACGAGAAAGCCGACGTGGATGTCGTCTTGAGAGGGTGATTGGGAGGTGGAAGAAAGGTTCTGGGAGTTATGAACAGATTGAGACCGGAATGGGATTGGCGGATGGTCGCCGCCGTCTTGAACGCTTGGGTGAGGGTTGATGGGCTGGGGAAATGAGGGAGTGAGAGTGAGAGGATGAGGAGGTCGTGGATTAGAGGGGGCGAGGTCGTTATCGCGAATTTGATATTCCTCATCGGATGGTGAGACACGCTGTCTTTGAATAACACTGTTCAGAATCCGTCGTAAAATCCGCGGTGCGTTTCGTAGAACGCGGGGAGCGCGTTGCAAATCATCCAGGACATGTTGGCACAGAGTCCAAAACTGGGGGTGTCGCCTCCGAGACTTGTTGTATAGGATATGGAGTGAGATAAAAAAGAGGAAGCCTGGTACAAGGTTGACGCCAGGGATGAGGAGAAGGGAATACATCAGCAACGAGCAGACGCGCAGTGCTCGCGACGAGAAGGGAACAGCAACTCCGACGATCGTAAGGGTCGGATCGCAGGAGATGCGGGTGCCAAACTTGGACGGATCACTCCAGAGCCAGATTCCGATGGAGGCCATGAGTGAGAGGTGAATAGAGCCGAGAGAGAGAACGGGTGCTTGTAAAACAAGCTCCCAAAGGCGTTGAACAAACGGTGGATATGTCTTCCCAAGCCTTTGAGGCGTAACGTCCTGCTTGGGGTCACTATTTCCATTGCCCCTGCTATCTCCGCTTTGCTCCCCACTCTGATTGCCGTCCCCGTCCGTATGGTCGTTGCTCGACTCAGCCTGCTCGAGACTTGTTCGGCTATTACCCGTTACAACGCGACGAAGGGGAGAGACGAGAAGCTCGAGCCAGCCCGACCAGGTCACGGGGATGACCATACTTTTGTCTTCGTTTATGCTTCGGTGGTGAGCATACAGCAGGAACCAAATGAAAGTGCTGGTGTTATTCATCCAGCTTAGATCGAGAACGACGGCGGCGTGAAAGTTGGTAATTGATTGGCTGAGGCCGATCCTCTTGGCTTCAATGACGGTGGAGATGAGGATGGCGAACGCAATTGCGAGCATACCGATGGATTGGTCCTTTATTCCCTTTATTTCATTGATAGTGACTCTTCCATCCCAGAGGTGAGCGATGACGGGCGCGAAGCATAGGAGGTTTTGAACGTAGGTAGCAGTGCGGACGCCGATACCGGAGATGTCTGAGTTGGCGGGAATGCATAGGTTGGCCATGGTGGCCAGAGACAAGAATGCTTTTGCAACGTGTACGACAGTAGGCATGCCATAGTGTCCTCTGTTGAGAAGGTGAGCCCATGACTAATGCAATTGAAATTATTCGGACCACCGGCCTCAGCGCTAACAACCACCCATCCACAAACGACGACGCTGTCTGACGCAACGGGAATCAAGCTCACACCCTTAACAGCTTCACGATGCTTTCCTCTGTTGCCACCCGCGTTTCGCCCTTCCTTCCTGACCACTACCCTCGTCCTTTTACTCCCATTCTCACCCTTTCCTTCGTTGCCGTCATCTTCTGCCCCACCTAGGCGGCGCTCCTCGGATGCGATGCGCTCATTGCAAAAGTAGGACCCGCCCCTCACAATGTTGTTTGTGCGTTTCATCTCCCTCCACATTCTTGTTAATATCATTTCCATACCATTCAGGTTTCCACCAGACAAGGAACCGTGGCTCGTTTGTCAGTCACATTCCCCGCTTTCTTGCGTAAGCGCCCACTACTTTTGCCTCAGGGGACTTCTCTTTTTTCTGCCCGCACGAGCTGGAACGCGTAGGAGAACTCGGTGACGATGGGAAATGAGTCTGCGGAATATCCCAGTTGCAGGATGGTACCCTTGGATCCTCGTCCTCAGCTTTCGAGACACGTTGATCCGTGCTCCCTTGCTTCCCACAGGCCCCTCGCTGAGGCGTCTGAGCTACTCCCTCGTACTCGTCATTGCCAGGTCCTTATATTTGGTCACACTGCGTCTGCCCTTCTTCGAGGGCTTTCGGCGCACATGACGCCTCCAGTTGGGCTTCACGAGTTTTACGCACCATCGGACGCATTGGGTAACTACGGAGAGCTTGATTTCTGGGATTCGTGCCACACACTGCAGCGCGCTCACTTCGGGCCATACCGTATCGCTGAGAACACCTGTGCGAGTCTGTTCAGGGATCCGATGGACTCTGAGCAAGTGGGCAGGAGATCATCCTGACCACATACTCTTCGAGATACTCAAAGAACGATCGTGCTTTCATTGAGGGCGCGAGGCGGAGTGTAAGTGTGCAATTTGAGTGCCGGCACGAGGCCTTTGGGGGAGAGCTCGAGGAGATCTTGCGGTTCCTGATATGGATCAACTTCGTCTGTGCGAAGTGTGGTCCGCAAAAGGTGAAAAATTCGAGAGTGGAAGGAAGGGGGTGAGCTCAATAGTACTGTCACAAAGTGCAGAAAATCGGAGATGAGCCTGGTCTAAATCCCAAGGATATCGCGACAGCACACTCGGTAGGGTTTGCGGAGATACTGTACTCGAATCGAACGTAACCCCCCCTCTATACAAATAGGCCCGAAAAGAGTTATATCCGTATCCCCCCGTGGGAATGGCCAGTCTTGGGAGCATTACTGGTGCAACGGAGATGATATCGTTTTCCATAATCATGTAAAGTGAGACGGGAGAGCCGCGGTAGCGCTGGCAGCCCCCCAATCAGGGCTGATCACGTGATAATTCCCGTGTATAGTAATACACCAATTTTTTCAGGAAATTTGACGAATGCGACCATAACGTATAAGTAATGTAGGAGCAGCAGAACTCTAAGCCATCTTATCCAAGTCTTGCTGTGCATCCCTACGTGAAAGTTACTGTCTGCTGTAGTCGATGATCCGCAGCAACCGAGTCCAAGTTACATCGCCGATCATGAGGCCAGCAAGCTTGGCAGTTACTGACTCCCGGTTCACCACAATGATTCCATGGGCGTCGCGTCGATTTATTCGTCCCGTGATGCAACGAAGAACCAGTTCGTATAATTCATGAGTCAAGACTTCCATGTCACGTTAATTCTTCGTCGGCGTCGGGTCCTTCCCCTGCATGCATTTGGGGCTGGACCACGTGATGCCGTGCAATGAGAGCTGTTACAAACAAATTCAAATTGAGGGGAGCTTATCCCAGGCTATACGTAATTACGTCCAATTGCCGGGTCCATGTTTCAATACAGCTCCCCAAAACGGTGTCGGGTGACCAGCCGCTGTCAATTCAGTTCGTGATCAATGGAACGAGAAAACTGGGCTGAGTCCTATGTGAGTATGCATATGTCTTTGCCGAGCCCAGACCCACTCACTGCTCACTGAAAAGCAGGTGAAAGGCCCAGGTGCAACATCTGCTTGTCTACATCTTAGAATCCATTCAATGCTAGTCTCTAGGGCTCGGTTATTGACATGTTATGACACCCTGACTCGGACGGCGTGATGGCGCTAACGTCGTGATGATCGTGCTTCACCTGGTTCGAATTCCCCATCCATGGAATCCCTCGTTGAATTGATACACATCAAAACCCGGCCTGCAACACCAGCGCCAATGATAAAAACACGGAACCATGGTGGATATTTAGGTCAAGGTTGTTTCTCCTGAGCCTCTTGGGATCTCTTTCGGACATTCATATCCGTCTCAACTACCAGACCAGCTATCAGCAGCTGCTGTTTGCCGGCCCCCTCAACGTTATTGACTCACAAATCAGGAATAGCCACTGGCAGGAAGTGTTCGATTGCACCGCGTGCCGTTGACTTTGTCCTGGCCAAAGATCTTATCAATCGTGAGATGATAGTTTTGTGTGGATATCATGAGAAGATATGTTGATCGCAACTTGCATAGCGGACTATAAGCAACGTGGGACGCAATTGAATTGTTGACACCTCGAAGGAGGTTAATTCCATTTGCTGCCGCGCTTTCCAGAAATCTTGCACCCTGAAGGATGAGCGTGGTTGGCAAGTCCACCGCCACGGCCAGCACCCTCTGTTCGAGATAATACGTCATTATGATGTCAGCACAAGTGAAATTGTCATGTGGCCACAAGATTTATATTGCTTATTTAATACGATGGTAACCCCGCGGTTATAGTGTTGGTTGTTGTGTTCGGTTGCCTCGGGCTCAATCCCTTCGTCTCATCATCAGGCTGTGTCCGGTTCATCATCTCGAGCTTCAAGACCAAGACCATCAACATTGGCCCCCTTTTTTTCCCTCCCTAGAATCAAACCATGTCCTCCCCATATCCGGCATATGGCAACCCTCAGCTTCATGTTGAAGCAACTTCTTACATGTACCCTCCGAACAACTATTTATCTCTTACTGATTCTACAACAACCGTCCCCGGCAAGCATGAGTTTGCCCCCTACCCTGTCTCACGCACCCCTAGCCCCACCCCCAGTGAGGCCGCAGAGCTCGCTCGAGAGAGTGTGTTCGATTGGAAGAAACTTGCTAGCTGGCGTTTTTGGATACGCAGGGATTGGCTATGTATGTCGATCCTCTCTTTCATTTCTCCTCCTCATCAATCACCTGTTAGGGTACTATGTGATTGCCATCATCCTCGCGGTAATAACCGCACTCATCACCATCTTCCATCACCAAATCGTTGAGAAGCTCACGCCTGCAGCACACCGGGTGAAAACGTCAGTGCTCTCTTTTTTTCTCTTGAGACCTTCGGATTCCCGTGACTTGAAGTCTTGGCAAACCTGTCCATATCCGCGGGCCTACTTCTCTTTCGTCGTTCCTGCCCTACCTACTCCCCTGATCTGCTCTACAGTCTTCCAGGAGGGTGGTCCATTCCAATAGTCATTCTCTTCATCATATCTTTTCCTCCGGTGTGTCTCTTCTGCCGAATTATTCAGGTCTACCACCCGTTGACGATAAGTTTTGCAGCTCTTCGGTCACGAAATTGTTGCCATTCTTTGTGGCGTCGTCTGGGGCCTTTGGATTGGCTTCGCGATTGTTGCAGCTGGTACATTCCTCGGAGAGTTGGGTAATTTCTAGTGCGCAATCCGTCAAATGAACCCCTTACACGAGAATAACTAACGTGCCCATTTGAAGTGCCTTCAAGTATTGTTGTCGCGCGCGTGGGGAGAAGCTTGAAAGGACAAGCATGCAATACGCCTGTCTGGCGCGTGTCGTCCGCGAAGGTGGTTTCAGAATAGCCTTAATCGCACGCTTTAGTGCCATTCCGGGCCACTGTGCGTACCTCTCCTTTATTTTTTATAGATACTACATATATCTCCCTCTCAGTCACCACTGCTGTCTTCTCTTCGTGTGGCATGGACGTGTGGACATTCTCCCTAGCCGCATTCTTTTCCCTGCCAAAGCAGTTCGCTACCGTTTACATCGGCGTCATTATCGAAGGGGCTGGAAAGAGTATGTTTTGGACCCCCTTCGGCACTCGTTTTGGCTTCATTTATCATCCCACAGACGAGACGGTTCCTCAGCGTGTAGCGAGTTACACATTGATTGCCGCCACCACAATCATCACTTTCCTTGCTATGTGGTATATTTATCGCGAACTCAATCGTGCCAAGACCGCCGTGATATATGGTCGTCGTAAAGCCCGGTACTCCGTACTGCTTTGTCCTTCTTTCCCTTGTGACTTAATTCGGTATTTATCCAGGCAGGCGAAGCTAGATCCCACGAGATCATTCTATAACAACGGTGTCTCGAGCGGGTCGGCACTCAACCTGAACCCTTCTGAAACGGATATACCTCTGCAGCCGTATGATTTGGAGCGGGACCCTAGCTTTGAAGAGTCCACTCATCAGCAATCGGCTGGGATGGGACAAGCAGTCGGTTATGTACCTGACTCTCACCTCCATGCCCCTCGTCCGCGTCCTCCACCATTTGGTCCCTCTGCGCTATACGCACCGCCTGACACCGCGGTCGCTGTGACATCATCCGGGGATTTTGAAGACGAGTGGGCTAATGCCCACACACCCCAAACTGCACGCCCGCCAGATGTTGCTCCAATAACCGTCCCTGCAGTACCGATCCTTCCTCGGCATTCTCAACCTGTGGACGACAAACACATCAACTTGCCCCCGACTTTGCCCTTCCCGTCGCCACGACAGTCACCGCATGCAGGCTACGCGCATTCACCGCCACCGAACACAGCAAAATATCTCACGTACCAGCCTGAGCGGTTTGCGGAAAGCCCGGCGCAAGGCAGCACGGAGATGACATTGGAGGCTGTACAGCTCCAGGGCAATCAGTACGCGTCCACTGTGACTGGCGTCGGATCATCATCGCGTACCTTCTCGCCGCCCCCCAGTTATCGATGAGCATGTGGTGTAATAGTTCATGCCACATTTTACGATTCGGACACGGGCTATGCAGTAGTAATGACGAGGTGACGGTAGTGGTGGTGTACACTGTATCGCGGACGAAACCTCCCCTTCCCTGTTTATTTATTTGTTCTGCCGTATGTGTACTCCACTCGGGTCGCTAATGCGCGATCCATCTACTTTTAATGATGCTCATCCCATCCTAACTTATAGCAGGATATGATGGAAATGTGTCATTTTGATTTGTCCCTTCGGGAAATCTGCATTAACAGGTAGTTTTGTTTCACCGAAGATGGGAGGTCTGTCCGCCTTTGCGATGCGTGGACTTCATCGAATCTCTGGATGAGACCACTGCCGATACCATACCATACTGATCAGCCGATTGCTCAGTCCTGAACTATGTAACTCCGAGAGCGAACATTACCCATGGCCATATGAATTGTCGCCACCAAGAATAAACATCAACTGAGTCCGTGAACGTCACACTAGCAGTAAGAAAGCATTCGTGATATCCGACGCGCCGGACCCCGTCCTAGAGAAAGAATCAGATGGCTGGTTCATAGACGTGTACAGCTACTGTTCTGTGCTGGGCTAAATTGATGTATGCCCTCCCCTTCTCCCTCAACTCCACGTCTGCCAACAGACCCTCCAAGCCCAGTACTACTAAACCCCCATTCATTCTTGGCTCCGAATTCGCAGCTGCACGGGCAGGGAACCCATTCAAGCGAGGTGTGATCGTGTGTTTGGAAGTGCGCAGGGCTGTTTAGCAGAACTCGTGGTTGCAAAGTACCAGACGCAAATTGAATTTGCAGCCAGGTCAGTTACTTTTCTTTTCGGACTTCAAGCTTCAAGCTTCAAGTTTGGAACAGCGGCTTGGGTGTCATGCGGGGACTGGGTCCCATTCCGAAGACTGCTTCCCCCCAGGAATAATCTTCTTGGCTGACCTGCGCTGTATTTAGGGGAATGGGTTCTTGTGTTAGCCGCTGCAGGAGTCGGCATTGCCGCAATCCAAATCGCCAAAGATGCGCGGCGTCCAACAACGTTCGTTCACTCACATATACCCGGGCCCACGCGTATCACGGGCGGATGTAGCGTCGAGGTTGACCCTTCCATGCACAATATATGTTAATGACACGCTTGCGAAGGCCTTGATGACATTGAACGTCGCCCGTGTGCGCGAACCTCCCACAGGACATTTAAGATCACTATGTCCGACTCCGCAGTAATAGAGTTCTTTGTAATTTGTAATTTTTTTTCATCGTGTCGGACAAAATTGTAATGTCCCGAGGAAGCGTGTTGGCGAAATATAAAAAAATACAGCAAGAGGGGCGATGAAATGCGAACAACAAGTCATCACCGTCGGCGATACCGATCATCACCATCGTCCTCCCAACGGCGCTGACGCCACGAGCGGTCGCGTTCACGATGCGCATCCTCAACTTCACGTCGATTAAATACATCCACATAGCCGGGTCCATCGCCACCGTGGGCCGTGCTCGGTGTCGCAGTGGCGCTCTCCGCGCGCTGTCGCTCACGTTCTTTGCGCCGTAGGAGTGCCAGTGCGCGAGCCCGTTCGACCGACTCGCGGGCGAGACGTCCTTCACGCGAGGCTGAAGATGGAGGTGTTTCTATCGGCTGTTGTGGCTCGGAGCGCAAGTGTGGTTGCGATGGAGGTGGCGCACGTGAGGGCCGTTTGAGATGCGAAGGAATCGAGGCAAGCGGGTCGGCTTTGAGCTGTCGCGCCAGGTCCCGTTGTCTGGCGATGTATCCTCGTTTAGGTCACAAGCACCAGAGGGTGCTAATTGTAAAGACTCACCTCTTCTCCCCTGCAGTTTTGTCATCCTTGCCGTCGCCACGAGCAGCAGAGTACCAAGGGTGGAGATCTTCTTTTGTTGGAGCGAGGGGCATACCGCGGTCTGAATCGGCCATCGCAGGCTTAGATTTCGATGCGCGTGCTGCAAGAGCAGCAACGTGCTCTTCGAGATCTGCAAAGAGGTTGATGTGTCCGTTACTCAAATCCAAGGTAGACCCCGAAACAGCTGGTACTGTTCTGTCTACGTCCCCTCCCACGTCGGTTCTGTGGGGTGGAGAGGGCGGTGAGGTGATACCCGCACGAGCGCGAAGCGTGCTTAGACGGGACTCTGCATCCTGGAGAGAAGAAGTTGATGTGGGTGAAGGGCGAGTGGCTAGGAGACTTACAGCAACAAGAGCGCGATCTGTATCTTCTATTTGTTTTCTCTTTGCATCTGCTTCATCGCGACGGACACGCTCGATATTGTCAAGTCGGTAGGGATGATAGGATTTGTGGTGAGCGATGTTAAGTTTACCCATTTGCGCTGCTGCTGAGGGAAGGGGTGGCAGAAGGTCGAGCACAGTGAGCAATAGGGAGAGGTTCCTGGGGTCCCAACACGTCATAGCACAAGCCATCACGGAGACGAGACGCTGCACTGCACTACCAACGCCAGACATGGACCCAGAGGAAGAGTTCTCCCTTCTTGACAAGATCGACGCCTACGCACCCGCATCGCTCAAAAGCTTTGACGCTTTCCCAAAACTCCCCTCAACCTATCGCCCGCGCTCGAGCGAGCGTGGTTTCCTCACCCTCTTTATTGCATTCATCGCTTTTCTTCTTGTAGCAAATGATATCGGAGAATTTCTCTGGGGCTGGCCGGATTTTGAGTTTGGCGTGGACTATACTCCTGCCAGCTTTTTAGATGTCAACGTCGACTTGATAGTCAATATGCCCTGCAATTGTGCGAAAGCTATCCCTCCTGCCCCATACGAGAGAAAAACTCATCATTCTGCCTTAGACCTGAGCGTCGACTTGCGCGATGCCGTTGGAGACAGACTATACCTCAGTAAAGGGTTTCATAGGGACGGCGTGAGTGCCATGTTCACTTCTCGTGCATCCTGACCTCACCCGAGCACAGACCCTGTTTGACATTGGACAAGCTACCGCACTTAAGTGAGCACCCTCGTGGCACACCCCGCTGAACTTCCTTCATCTATTCCGTTATAGAGAACACGCGGCGGCCCTCACTGCACGGCAAGCTATAGCCGAGTCCCGCAAATCGCGTGGCTTTCTCTCTGGCCTCTTCCGCCGATCTCAAGACTTGTACAAGCCTACCTATAATTATTTATCAGACGGTAGTGCATGCCGCATTTATGGCTCACTCACCGTGAAAAGGGTCACAGGTGCATTCGTCCACTATGTTTATTGGCACTCATCATTCATACGCGGTCTCCCCCGCCAGCAAACCTTCACATTACTACTCTCGGCCATGGCTACACTAGCAACGTTCATGTCGACCACAGGCGTAGGTATCACTATCTGCCGCTTTATACATACTACAGCGTTCTTCACAGTCATGAACCTTTCACATATTATCACTGAATTCTCTTTCGGCAAACATTTTCCTGAGATCACCCAACCTCTCGACAACTCTTTCGAGATTACTCATGACGGTATGTTAATTCCCCTCGGGCGTATCCCATGTGACAATTTGCAGATTTCATTGCGTACCAATACTTCCTTCGAGTCGTCCCAACCACCTACGTCGCACCGCGCTCCAACCCTTTACATACCAACCAGTACAGTGTGACGCACTACGAGCGGAAACTCAGTGACCACGCGAGCGTCCCAGGAATCTTCTTCAAATTTGACATTGAGCCTGTCCGCCTCACCGTCATTCAACGGACGACCACCCTTGCTCAGTTCTTCATTCGGTGCGCAGATACTTCCCTCCTAATTTTTCAACCCTAATCCGCACGCGAACAGATGGGCCGGTGTTGTGGGCGGCGTATTCGTCTGCGCATCTTGGGCACTTCGTGCGACGGACCGTGTCATCACCGCAGTCGCAGGACCAGACGACACCGATAGCATAGCCCCAATGTCCGATTCCACTCATCGCGGCGGCCTCCGGAATAAATGGACTGGCACTGCCCTGCGTTCGCGTCCAAGCGACGCTTCTATGCGAGCCGGAAGTTGGGTCGACGGTAGTGGCGGATCGCCTTACAGCTCGACTTATAGTGGCTCCAGTTACGCCGGCTCACCCGGTTCTCCAATGTTACCGCATTCCCCTTACTCGCCCGTCGTGCCGCCCTCTCTTTCGGGGCGTACGTCTTCAGGCTTCGCGGTCGCAGGCTCCACCCCAGGGCTTGGACTCTCCCCCAGCTTGTTCGGGCCCCATCTACCAAGTAGCGTACGCACACCGGCCACAGCAGCTACGATCGGCTCGCCTGCTCCTGGCCAGGGCACCCCCTCTTACGGCCATTTCCCACCCACTCCGCGTTCCCCGTTGACTGGGTTACCAGCGTTACCAATCGTAAGGGATGCAGAGAAGAAGGACGACTAAGGGCCTGTAAGAAGGCAGTTGAATGTTGTTTTTATGACCAGACGTTCGAAAACAGGGATGTCTTCAGCTTTTTGGGGCCTTCTATACCTAATCTGAGTTCCCATCACGATCACGAGAATCATGGCACAGATGCTGTGGGGTAGCTGAAAGCGCTCCCTGCGCATGGGCAGTAATTAGAAAGAGGAATAGCCGATGCACTCTCGTTCCTGGCGTCTTCCATTATGAAATGGACCATATTTACTCCAAGCGGGATCGGCCATCACGGCGAGAACCGTCTGGATGAGGATGGCGGTGCTTCACAGGAAACCGTTTCAGACATGTTTCACGCAAGCTCTAGCGAGCCGTGGGTCCAGCGAGGACGGAGAGGGGTACCGCGGTCGGGAGAGAACAAACCACGGGAGATGTCGCGCATGAGCATGCAAAAATAGTTATGCATGATTCCCTGTTCGCTCGAAGAGCATAAGATCGGGTTATAGCCCAATATGACAACTCGAACGACCTCAGTATATAAAATTCCAGTACAATCTGACGGAGTCTCTAGGGTCATGGCTATGGGAGGGACTGCACAGCCAAGCGGTAACTGCCTCGTATCTAGATCCGGAGATGTTCCATGACTCAAAAAACACATCACACTGGTTACTATCGTTGTCAGCGGCCCTAAGGTTATCCTTGACAGGAACGCTAGCCCAGAAGGGTCATTCAAGTTGCTTCTGATATCTCTTGTCAGCCCTCCTAGGCAGCCATCTGCGTGCTATCTATCCATTGGGATGTGGAATGTTTGCGGTGCGATCTGGCACCGTCTCATTGGGGCATTCAGTTGTCTAGCACGGAAGGGATGTAGAACGTGAGGACGCCGCCCACATCTGCCGAATCCCCGATGTACACGAACAAGATTAGACAGTGTCCTTGGCATACACCTATAAAGAATGAGGCTGTCATCGCGACACGAGGCAAAAGAATGGCCTCTACGTACACGCGATGGTTGTCTTGGACACGGCGTGTGCATTCAAGAATTTCAAGAAGCTTCGGGTGTGAACGAGCACGCTGAAGAGCTGCTTTGGGTCAGCCCGCTCGCGCTCCTGTTCTTCGTCTTCAGGACCCGTATTAGCCTGCGAAGCACCATCCGCAGCTACAGGGTCGAGGAGAAAGACGTGAGGCCAGGGCAACAAAAACATGGGTAATAAACCTGCCGATTCGGGGATGTAAACAATTGTTCCAAGTGATGTCCGCTTTGACGACTTCCGTACTTGCGGAAAGCTGCAGGCAGCCGGAAGAGTTGGCTCGGACGGCTATCATGTCTGAGAGGTTACGCATGCGTTCGACGACGGCGCGCATCTTCGTAAGGGGCGGGAGCATGATCTGAACCTATGATTGAGGGTAGCATTCGCACGATCTCTTTCTGTCAAGAGTCAAGATCTAACGCACATCGGGCTCCGGGCATCGCGGTTCCGTGAGCATGTCCACATCTGCAGGTTTCATCACTTCGATGCGCACGTCATGAGCCACCTTGACCCTGCGTCCCATGTGGGTAGTGCCAAAAATCTCAAAGCTCAGAACGGGAAGGTTGTTCTTCTTTGCGAGTTTCATGACGACCTGGTTAGCTCCGGTGTGCTCCGCAGATGCGGAGCGTAGCGCAGTGGATAATGCCTCGGTAGGTAAGTTGAGCGTGATCTCGTTATTGGAGTGGGAGAGGATGCGATAGTCTGTGAATAAGGAATCCACTCGGATTTTCCTGGTATTTTCGTGAAGAAGGAGAAAAGGGAGAGGTAAGAAGAGTGACGGACGACCAGACTTGAACGCCGCCCTCTTCACTGTTGCAGATGATACGCATTGCAGTCTCGCTGAACTTGATGATACATTTCTTCTGGAGTTTCTCAACTGTTTGGATTAACCCTAGCGTAGGGATCAACAAGTTTAAATATCAATGGCCGGGGGAAACGAACGATAAAAGGTGAGTACTGTGTGGACTGTAGCGCGAAACCGCATGAGTGCCCGTGGGAAGAAGCTCGAAGGATCTGATTATATTATCTTTGTCATCATCCATCATTCCACCCCACTCCTTCCAATGGCCACGGCTACAATACAGAACCTCCACGAGGTCACATCCTCTGATCACTTCAAAGGACTCCTCTCCAAGGATCTCCAACGTATTTCCCTCCTCTACTTCTGGGCTCCATGGGCAGCACCCTGCAAGCAGATGACCGAGGTCGTCGCCGAGCTTTCGAGGAAGCACCAAGAGTTGCTCATCCTCAAAATCGAAGCGGAAGAGCAAAGTGATATCTCCGACTCCTTTGAGGTTGAGAACGTTCCAGCGTTTGTCATTCTTCGGGTGCTTCATGCGTTCCCTTCCATCTCTTTGAACCGCTCTACTCAAATCCTTCTTCCTTCACCCCAGGGCCACACTTTACTCGCGCGCATTAATGGTGCAGATGCACGCGCTCTCACCGAGGCCATCGCCAAGCATCTTCGCTCCTCGGACTCCACCACTCCGCTTTCTCATTCAGACAAGTCCCCTGCACATCCACTGGCCGTGGAGAAGACGGAGACCCCCGAGGAGCTCGAGCAACGCCTTCGTGGACTCATGAAGCAATCGAAGGTGGTCCTCTTCATGAAAGGCTCGCCCGGCGCCCCTCGCTGTGGCTTTTCTCGGAAGATCTGTTCCCTGTTGGGTGACAACAAAGTCGAGTATTCTCATTTCGACATCCTCACCGATGAATCTGTACGGCAGGGTGAGCTCGTCTTATTAATGTACTTTTTGCCTCTGTGGATTAAGAATCCCTCACCCCAGGTCTCAAGAAGCTCAATGACTGGCCCACCTTTCCACAGCTTATCGTCAATGGCGAATTTGTCGGTGGGCTTGACATCGCCAAAGAAATGGCTGAGAACGGTGAGCTCAAGGAAATAGTTCCCTCTGCCTAGTTATTTAATAGATTGGCCGATCACGAATTAATTGTACGTTGTTCCCTCGGATGGTGGACGGGCAATAATATCGAACGTCATCTATTAACGACCCTAATTCTCTGTGCCTGTTCGCCATCATCGGGTAATGGAATGGCTACGGCACTTCGTCATACGTATCCCCGTATCCGACCTCACTGTTTGCAGTGCAGTTATCTTATCTGCGAGTTACCTGATTCCGAGGGTCGTCAATTCTTGTCATTATCTCTGGGCCATCATCTGCATCGAACCATCAAAATTACATCCATTTCCCACTCTTATCAGCCTCGACTAATCTACTCCTTACTCCACTCATGTTCATTTCCGCGCGAACCATTATATTTACAGTTCGCAAACTCACACAAAGAGTCTAAAATCTGAGGGTGACGTCGCGCACACAAAGCCGGCCTCAACTGTTCGAATAGAGAATCGACGGAGGGCATAACACAGTGAAAGAGACATCCAGTAGCTTAGCTACACGCCAATTTATTTTCCACACTGTAAAATGAATGAATTGCGAAAAAGGATGGTCCACGACAGTGGGTTCACACAACCACGTATTCAATGACCTGGTAGTGCGCTCTATCACCAAATAATCGCGCTCGGTGCGCCCTGTGGATGCAGAATGTAGCCTCTGGTTCTCGGGAAGTATTCTTTCCCCTTCCTGAGGGTAATTGGGGAATATCGGATTATAGGTTCAGCATCACCTCCCGACGTGCCAGTCGCGGACGACAGACGATGAATTTCTGATGATGGTATGAAACGGCGATCCCGGTCGCAATAATCTCAACGAATTCCGGATGCATGGCTAGATGAAGGACACTTGCTTTTTTCATAATCCGTTCTTCTATTCGATCCACACCAAGGTACTACCAAGTCCAACCCCTAGAGTAGCACGAGCGCCACCGTAGTAATGGCAGAGGCACCTAGGACCACGTAGCCTGTACGGTATGCGCCTTTGAGGGAGAGGACTTGTTCGATTGTCAGTCATACCTCATCACGGCAAGGGTAGTGAAGGACAGACATTTTCCTGTATCCCAAGCGAGGTGACGCAAGCCGTTGAACGAGTGGAAAGCGAACGGTGCGGCAAGGATCGTCTTCTCAACGACCTTGACCCATTCTGGCAGGCTCGCTGCAAACTCGATTATGTTCGCACTGCAAAAAGTGGAAGGAGCGACGAGGTACGCGAGGGAGAACCCGTACAGAACTGGAGGTCCTCGGAGTTAGCGCTCGGTTGGAAAGATGGATAGATAGCAGAACAGACGCACGGACTGAAAGTCCAGCACCAGTGACACGATTAGCAATTGAGGCTATCCAGGTGAGCTGTGGTTGATAAATGGTGAAATGCGGGCTGGACGGTCGTGCGAGACGCTGGGTGTTTAAGATAACAGCGCCCTCCTCAGGCTTGAGGGAGTTTGTCTGGACATAGCTGTGCGAGGGTCAGATTAACAGAGAGTGAAGAATGCAGGGAACTCCGATCGTACCGTCTGAGAACGGCGGAGCGCAGGAGAGGGGTGTTTGGGACTGATGAAGAAACGGTTAGCAGCCTGCCTCGGAAGCACGGTAATAGAAACATACGAGATCTAATGGGAAATGATGTACGCCTCAGCGTAGATCCGAGGCCAAGGGCGCGAGTGTAATTCATTGATGAGGATGATGGTCAAGCGGGCGGGTCGGTGGGTGACCACGAGAACACCCGATCACGTGATCTTGTGTAGGGGTCATGCGGAGCATCGCGCGCGCACGCCAATCCATCCACCACGGTGTCAAATGGCTCCCTACGACGACTGGAACAAATTTGATGAAGAAGAGGACGAGGAGCTACAGGATAACTCAGTGCGCGCTCGAAATTGTTCGTGTAATCATCAACCGGACTCACAATTGGTCTTATCCCAGTCCTTTGAGAGAAAGCACGACGTCATACTGTTTGCTATAGACTGCTCACAGTCCATGTTGGCTTTGCATGAAGACCCGAATTACGAAAACGCAAAGACATCACACCTCCTCAGCGCCCTTGATGTTATCGTTCAAATAGAAAAAAGGAAGGTGATTGTAGGTCCGTACGATTCCGTCGGTATCATGTTCTACAACACTGTACGCCTTCTCCTTCGTCCTTTGCGCTCTTTATGGTGACATTGCCGCGTAGACGCGCAGGAATGAAAGTGGACCAGGTTCAGAGATTAAGAAAGGAACATATGTGTACCAACCTATGTCTACCATCAACGCGACCAAGATTCTCGACTTCAATCAACTCATTGACGGTTTGCCACCACCTTTATTGTATTTTCCATACCATTTAATATCTTCTCTTTAGAGGCACACGAAGATCCGGGTCTCCTGAGGGTGGAATATCCCTCGACGGATAAGCATATCCCTGTGGGGGATCTATTCACGAGCTGTAACTGGGTTCTACGTGACGGGTACTGTGAACACCAACATCGTCCCTGTGTAGTGTTGAGTAACACATTTTGAAGGGCGCCAATGCCAGCAACAAAGCGCGTATTCCTCATAACAGATAACGATGACCCTCTCGTGGATTCGCGCAATCCACGCCTCATAACTTCCGCGCGGACCACCCTCGTTGTGAGTGGCATGACTTGCTACATATGCAGTCTCCCAGTTGTATAAACTCAAACGTCCATCTTTGCAGGATCTGTTGCAGGCTGGTGTAAGCGTGGAACCTTTCTTCATCAGTACAGATGACAAACCCTTTAACCAATATAAATTCTGGGCCGTGCGCACTCATTTCTCTGAAACACTTCGGGTTTTTGCTGAATTATCCGAGACAGAACGTTCTCGTGTCAGATGCCTGGACCGACGAAGACGAAGATTTTCTCCCATCCGCGATCTCCATCACTCGTATCGATGACTTACTTGAGCAAATGCGATTCCATGAGGTCTCAAAACGAGCTCTCTTCAGTATTCCATTTGAGCTCGCACCAGGTCTTGTCATTGGTATCAAGGGTTATGGTCTCGTCACCGAGCAGAAAAAGGGGTCTTATAAGTACTTCGTGGATCTAGGAGATAAAATGGAGGTTGTAGAGAGTCGAACCATGCACGTGGACGAGGTGCGTGTGTACTTGTATACTGCACAGGGTCATCCTTATCCTCATTACTTTGTAAAGGAGCGAGAGGCGGAGGCTAACAAGAGTGATGTGCTGTTTGGCATGACACTGGGTGAGACAGCTGGGGACGAGGACGTCCAAGAGCATGGTTTTGGCACACGCTCCACGCGCGCTGGTCAGCGCGTATGTCAGATCTGACTCCTACACTTCCCCATCTTCTGACGTTCATCCTCTTCCACGTAGGTCTTTTATACAGCAGAAGAAGTGCGCTCTTTGCGTACACTTGACCTTGAACCCGGTCTCAAGCTCCTCGGTTTTAAAGATCGTTCAGAACTCGCCTTCGAAGACAATGTTCGACACTCCATCTTCATCCATCCAGACGAGGGGACGTATGCTGGTAGCCGTCGCACATTTACGGCTCTACTCTCTTCAATGGCAAAGAAAGGCAAAATTGGACTCGTGCGCGCTCTAACGCGGAGGAATGCCTCTCCAAGTTTCTGTGCGCTACTTCCTCAGGAGGGCGAAGATGAGGGATGGGCCGAGCCTAGCGGGTTTCACTTGATCCCGTTACCTTTCGCGGATGACATACGCGCCGCGCCCATCGAGGACGGCTTTCGAGGTGGGCTGCGCACCTTTCTACTTTATCAGAATGTCCTTTCGCTAAGCGGGGTACGGACTTGGAATCACAGCGGGTAAAGAGCTTATTGATGCGGCAAAATCGTTTGTTTCCAAGCTCGCGCTCAGGAACGGCACATACCCACCTGATTCTTACCCTAACCCCGGTGTGTCCTTCCCACACTTCCTAGATGCCACCTAACGCCCACAGCGACGTCAGTACTGGCCTTTCATCACGCGCAACTCGAGGCGACTGCGTTCCGAGAGGAGTTCGATCCTGCTTCATTTGAAGACCACACCCTACCGAAGAATGATACGATCCGCAAGAAGGCAGGCCCATTGATTAAGGAGTGGATGAATCTTTTAAGGAATGACAAGAGCGCCGATGCTGTCATAATTCAAACGGGATCGAAGCGCAAGCCGGTGAGTCCGCCCTCTGAATATCTCGGGCCTATGACAGCAAGCGAGGTTGACGGGCGACTGACTTGGGAGTAACAATGTGTAGGATGTCAACGTGTCCGAGGCGGAGGTCCGCAGTCGTTACGAAAGCGGTACCCTGATGCAGGTGTGCACTACATGCGCTGACCGTTGACTGCTTTCCCGAACTGACCATATGGCCTATCGGCATTAGTTGCGAGTTGATCAAATGAAGGTGTGCCGCACATTTTTCTCTCCCGCTGCGTGATTAATGAAAATTGTCATCAAGGATTTCCTTAAAAGCAAAAGCTTGGCACCTGTGGGCAGGAAGGCTGAACTCGCCGAGCGCATCACAGAATGGCTTGATGAACACCCTTGACATGGAATCATGGTATCGGCCATTCCTGTTCATAAGGATCGGGCGTAGTGGATATGTCGCACTCAAAGGTTGACTATTGTGACTAATCTGATGTCCACTTCACTTCCTACCATTTTTTTGAAATGAATATGAAAGGATGACGCGATGATGCTTGTTCTCACATCCCCGCTTGCGCCGAGAGCCAATATTTTGGGATGAACTATCGTAGGGCGGAATTCCGTATCCGTATTTCCTGGCCCAAACTGACAGACAGGTAACATCGTGGTGACGGACTGGTGATAACCTCCGGCCGCGCCACCCCCTGGACCTCACACCGACTCACGCCCTGCCGTGTCGAACTGAAACGCGGCAAGAATAGGCACATCACACGAGCCCCCGTGCCCCTATTTTACACGCCGAAGCGTCAACGGGTTGTTTGGCATGCGGATGCTGCTCTCCCAGACGCCGACGTCGGATGCAAAATACAATCACTACTATATGAGATCTCATTATATTGAGCGTTCATCGCTGCACGCCTTTGTGGATCTCCACCTCCATTCAGTCGGTAATGACGTGAGCTATTTATTGCGCACACGGCTGACAGGGAATGATGAGAACCGTACCCATTGCTCTGGGTCACCTCCGAAGATCGAAAGGGTTTCGTAACTGCGTCACGAGTGTGAAAGAGTGAAAAAAAGCCTGTTCGCGTTCACCCGTTGCATGCTCTATCTCTGTGCTTCCTCCGGATCAATACGCCTTTCCTTTCCAGGTCATCCACGGGTACGTGAGTTCAGTTGTTTGTTAGTTCGGCTGGCTTTCAGGTGTAAATACGTATAGAATCACCACCCTTGTCAACCAGCCATTTCGTGTCCTGTTTACAGAACAAAAAAATTTATGGGACAACGTGGAGGCGGTGGAGGCGGTGCTGACATGGCACGCACACTAGTACTCTTTTTGCGTTTTTTTTTCTTCTCTGAAACCGGTATCAGCGCATCAGATAACCGGAGCCCTACCCGCGGGTGAACGAATATCCTGAACTTTGTCTTTGTTGAACCTACTTCGGGCTCCGGGAATTGTTGCTGCATTTCCTGCTCCCTTAGCATTAGTGCCCCAGGCAGATGGGCAGGTGCTCTTGGTACTATTGTGTATGATCTACGGCCCGAGCGACAGGTGACTGTCTGGCAGTGGCAAGGAAAACAAAGGTGCTGCGATTTGGAGAGTGCCTGCTGCGGGTGCGTGCCAAAAGCGGATGAATGCGCGGTGTCACATCGGGGAGAATCTTAGAATTTAAGATACCACTAGAATACCAAAATTACGTTGGGAAAACACGATAAGCGTATCAACCGTTGAGGCCAAAGGTTGAAGAGATAAATAGGAATCATACGGCAGGTCATAGACTTCTATCTCAGTGTACAGATCCATAAAACAAATGAGAGGGGGGTGGACCTAGGTGAGAAATATGACGAGTGTGTGCGGGGCGCACTTTGAGGAGACGAAATTGCCCGCTTATGAAATTCTATTGAATGCGCCATCGAGGCATGCTGATACGCTCAGCCCTTCTCTCTATTAGGCTCTGAGCGCATCGGATTCGGATAGATAAAGAGGCGAGGGAGACGCGCGCTAGCAGTCCAAATGCGCCAACGAAGTCCGAATGCAGCATCCCTAGCCTGCGTTTGTGAGCTAATTCGTCCTGAAAGTAACGTGAGCCGGTCGTGGCTGCAGAGAAGCGGGGTGAAAACATTAAAAAAACTCACCCAATCAGTTTCATCAGTGCATAGCCAAGCGATGCCACCACCTATCATACCATGCCATGAGTGTTCTGTGTATCAAGGAGAGCGTGGGCACCATACCAGGGCAGCGATGACACTGGCTGGTACGCCGTTCTTCAGGAAATCAACATTTGTCAGATACAGTTGGCCCATTTCGTCTTCCTGGGTTGCTCTGATGGAAAGTTAGATAGTCTCAGAGGAAGAAAGCAGAGGGATGTACGCAGTCTGATTAGGGAATCCCGAGACCGGCATACCCATACCAGTGGAGCAGGCGAGCCCGGTGATAAAAATGAGCAGATTGGCCTGATTGCCTGGAAGGTTTCCCCCGACCGTCTTGGCTATCGGAACAAGGAGCACGCTGGCTATTGTGTGGCTGATGAACGTAGAGACGATCTACGGGAATAGGAAAAGTGAGTAGAACGGTTAGTCCAAACAATCGCAACTTACCAAGACGACGGCAGTAAGCACGACTACCACGCCGAACTCAGAGCGCCCTTGCACCAATCCGCGGATGAGAGCGTCCATCTTGTCCAACAAGCCACTCGAAGTTACCCCTTTGCCCAGCGCTATACCACCCATGGCCAGGAAAACGACAGACCACAAAAATTGCTCAAAGTCATCCTGTAAAACATAGGTCAGCGCGCATGAAGGAAATGCGGTAAGGTGCCTGCTCACCTTCTTCAGGACACCTGTTCCGAAGAATGCGACAATCGGAATGATGGCGATGACACCCATATCGCCAACCCACTCCTCAATGCCGTGTTCGATGACCCAAAGAAAGATCGTGATAACACACACGAACGTTACCCACCATTGCTTCGTGGTGAAACGTTCACGTGCAGGGCGAATGCTCTTGATCTCAAGACTGCCGTCTCCGGTGGGTAAGCGCGACGGGCGATAAGACACCAGGAGTAGGAGCCAGATTAGCACAATAGAGATGCTCGAGACCGGGATCGCGACTAAAAACCAACGACCCCAGTCAAGGGGGGGTTGCATAGCTTGTAAGGCGATCAAGTTCTGTGGAGACGAGATAGGGGACGACTGCCCGCCGATGTTAGCAGCCAGCGCAATCGCGAGCTGGGGCCATGAGAGATCAGGATTAGGAAACAAACAATCGACGGGAACGCTTACGACGAGACAGGGTCCAAAGGATGCTTTTGGCGGGAGTGTCCGCAAGATTGGCTACGATAAGCGGGTGTATGAGCGTGCGAAAAGCGAGGTGAAAATCTAGCCTATTCCGAACGCACCCGCACGAGCGTGAAGCAGAGCGTTGGCGCGGCGACATTACTAGGGGTGAGGACAAGGGTAAGGCATGTGGTTCAGAAACGGTGGACGGCCTGTAAGTTGCCGCACCTGATCCACATGCTGGCGAAACATGCGACACCCATGACGGCGAGTAGCACAACACTAGGGCGTGTGCCGGCCAAACTGAGTACGCGCGTGATCAAAACGCGGTCGATGTTCGTCTTGGAAACCGCCGCCGCAATCGTAAAGCCACCGATCAGGAGCATGATAGTTGGCGAGAACATTACCGAGAAAACCCAACTGTCACTCTATGAGTATCGAGGTGTTCCGGGCTCGAGCCGGAATATACTCGCCGAGTTGCTGCCGCAGGGCTCAACCGCCCGCCTGTGTCCGCATCCCGGATCACCCGAAGCCATACGAGTAAGGCAGGCACCATGGTCGATGTGACGAAAAGTGGTATCGCCTACAGAAGGTTGATTCAGGATCTTACAAGGAAAACGGCAAAGAAGCCTAGCGAACCTCAGTGGCCCATAGTAGGATAGCAAATATCAGCACAGCAAAGCACCGATTTGCTTCTTCCTCCTTGATGGTCTGCACATTCAATAGTATAGTGAAGACCAAGGCGGAGAGGACGGTCCAAGCCTTGCGCCTGCTGAGGCGAATGCGTCCAACGCGTGTGCGCACTTCGAAAGCCTTCTCTTCCGTAGTATCTACAGGTGCACCTAGCGAGGTACCCCCTTCTCCGCGGCGTTCGTGTCCGATCATCTGTCTCCATACGGTATCTCGTTCCCACGCAATATGCTCTCGTACGTGAAGTTTTAAGTACCGCTGTGCTGCTGCTGCATCACCTTGCGTAACGCATTTAGAGTACAGCTGCAACAATGCTGACTGGGCATCTGCGATCCTTGCGCGTGATTCTTGGTCAAAGGGAGTTGAGAGCTCCAGGATGTCATGTAAGTAATGTGCTTGAAGCTAAGATAATTGAGCAGACGCAACAGAGAGATATTGGACTGATGCATACCGAGCTTTCGGTAACTTTATCGTATCTACCAACGGAAGTTAATGATGAAATTATGACACAGGACATGGCTTACTTCTTCAAGACTTTGCGGAATCCGGAATAATTCAGCTCGACGTAAGAGCGTAGCGCGCTCACTTGAACGTACAAATTCGTAATCCGACGCTTAAATAATAACTGTGTATCGGTTGCAAAGTTATTCTTTGAGGTCCAGATCGTTTCACCACCACTCGATATGGGCGTAATAGGGGAACTCAGTGAGGCGATACTAGTGCGAAGCCGACTCGCGAGTCCCCGCACCCGACTAGTGGGCGATCTGCTACGACCCAAGCTCCTCCCTGTTCTGGTACCACCTCTGCTGACACTTGGTTGGGGCTCGGATTCCTCTCCCTCTGGGACAGGAGCAGGGAAGGAATGACCTGGAGGCACACGGAGGGACGCCAATGAAGCTTCGAGATCGAGGTTTTCCTCCGTGGACGAGACACTGACACGACGAGCGTTTCCTTCCCGAGAGTGACTCGCTAACCAAACAGTTAGCCTAGGAACAGACCAATAACACGTCAAATGTATAGGTGGCAGTCACCTGTACCTGTGCCGCACGTCAGCAGCAGGGGTGAATGTGACTTCCTTCCCAGGCGTGACAAGCGAAGAAGCGAGTTGGGGGATGGGTAACCGCCCCAACTCTGGAGAAGTAGGATGAGCAATCACCCACCTCCCTGAGATATTGCACGGACCACAGAGGTGGACGCTCGCCTTCTGTGCTTGGAGGTAGGGGGATCCTGACTGCGTCCCGTACTTTGCCAGTCATCCTCTTCATCATCATCGTCTTCGTCCCATTGAGTGTCCCCGAAAAACCGGCCAGCCAGCAAGCCGATGTCATCCTGCTCCTTTACGAGTTCCTCGAGCTCCGCCAGCTCTTGGAGAAACTGCTTTTCTTGTAGTGCATAAAAGGAGGAAATCTTTCGCAGCTCGGTATCCAATAGGGGCTGGAAAAGCGCATCGGTATCTTGAAGCAACGCGACGGGGTCAACCAAGGATGTCTGTTCTGTTGCCGATTCTACGTCATGAGATTGGAGGAGAGCCTCGTGCTTTTGCTTCTCAAGGTGGTAAATGTACTTCTTGAGGGCGTCGTACCTGTTCGGATGGAGATAAACTTGATAAACGCGAACGGTGGGGAAGAGAGCACGCACGCAATGTATTCGTCCCACCACTCTACCTCGGCGTTGAACTTGAGAGAGGAACTGGGGAAGAGAGGGTTTCGCTGGTTAAAGCAAGGGCGACGATGCTGAATGAAGGGAGATATACCTAAATTTCATGGCGAATGTGTGGATATCTAAGTTGGTCTGTCGTGTTTGGTTGTCGAGTCGGGTAAGGGGTATCAGTTCCTCTTCAAGGTGCCGTGCACGGCGAGTGGTGGGTTCCGAAGAACCAACGAAAGTTGCAAGGAAGGTAAACAGGGTTCGAGTCGGCGAGGGTAGGGCAGGGCGGAGAGTACTAGACTTGAGAAGTGGCCAGCCCAAATTTGGAAATTGGTATTGTTTTTCCACTTCCGGCTTCCGGTGCGGGTGTACCCTTGTCCCCCGGTCCGTCTTCTTCCGGCCACATTGGACCCACCGCAGTAACTCGACCACCTCTCATTCTACAAGGATGTAGCGTGTCGACCCCCGGGAAACTTAGGAGGCTTTTAAAATCGACTTAAACTCTCCAGGGGCTGCAATACGCCACCAAAATACATGCCTCGTGCCACAGGGCACACAGCTAGTCACTTTTAGGAGTCAACGCTGATAACCGATCTGATTTGCGCAGGAGGGGTAGCGCCAAGCTACGGATGTTTTGTTATTTTCCCTACTTGGCCGTTCAATCCCTCCACCGTGATGGGCGATTCATTTTCATCCTCAAACGAGAAACTACAATCTCTCACAGTGTCCTATCGCCAAGGTACTCTTCCATTCAATCGCTGACATAGCCTCTCCGACCATCGTACCTTTCGTTTGTGCGTCAGGCCCAGAACTCAAAAACACCTCCACCAATGCACCGTGCGATTCTCTGGTTTTTACCATCAGCTATCAAAACTCATAGGACTTACAACACTTCTTTTACTGAACCCATGTGGAATGCGAATTAGTTTGGCGTCTATTCCCACTTCTCTTTCTCCCCCTTCCTTTGAACACCGAACAATAATCCGGCCTGGGCTATGAAAGCTTGTTCCAATCAGTTCAACAGGCAGACCCTACTCCCTAGAGGAAGTGTCGGATGAGCCTCGGGCGTCCGCGGGTGAGAACCCGTGAACGGCGCCCTCTGCTCAGCGCTCAACCACGGACCTCGGAAAGTCGTCCGCTCTCACGGACGACATGGATGTGATGTCTGTCTATAATTATCACTGATGTTGCATGGAAGGGTGAAAGCTAGCATAGGTCGTCGAAATGACTTCCCCTTTTTTTTTAGTTCTCCTGCCCTTGGAAACTATAATCGGACTGTTCCCTGTCTTAAAATTTTGCCCGATGTGTCTGATGGGTGCAACTAAGCGCCTCCACAACAACGTATTCCCTGAACGGTGTCTAAAAAGTCGGGAATCTATGAGCGTGATGTTGTGCTCTTGCGACCGCTGAAGCGACAAAGCTGAAGGGGAACGAGATGGGGCAAGTGAAGGGATACCCATTCCTTTGTATGAACCGTACCCTTTATCTTTTCTTCCATGCACTGGATGCATGCATCACCTTGGCAGGGGGACAGGCGCTTCTGCAATGCCATTGCGGAAGCGGAGGGAATCCGGCTCTTCTTGCGAATGTCGTCAGGTGTCGCCCGAGGACGACGGGACTTCATCGTCACCTGTTGGGATTAGGAAACAAGGGGACACACGATTGGCCGCCACATCACACTTCTCTGAGGTACCCTCTTCCCCCTCTACCAGGTGGTTGTCTCGCCCCAAGAACCACGAATTATGTCATTAGGGGTGCCCGAGGCGGCGCATAATCCGACTAGCTTGTCCACACACGCTCGTCTGTTGGTCTGCTGACCCGCACCGGGTAAACTACTTGCCACTCGATAAAGTAACATGCGTGCGCATGTGAGACGCGTACGTGCAGGAAGGCAGACCTTCACATCACGGACGTAATCTATCCTTCCCGGGACAGCAGGAACTCATGCAGCATTGTAGAGAACGTGTACGATGTGTCGTGTGATGTGTCAGAGACATGGGATCGAGGAGGCCTTCTTGCCATGTTAGGCCCCCGCTCCTCCTCCGCGCAGGCCCAGTATCAGTATCATAGCGTCCAAGAAAGACCTGCCAGCACGTGCACGACTCACGACACAACTCCCGTCCACCAATGGCAAGTTCTGGTGCTGATCAACAGAAACTGAACTGAGCAGACACCGGCCTTTCCCTCTCGGTTTTTTCCCTCCAGACGCCTTTATCAAGCCCAAATTAGGTGACGGAAGGGAAGAAAGGGTCCCCAAGACAAGCTTCCCACCGAAGCAAGTCTTTAATGCATGGGCTTCCTTCCCAACAGACTGGCGATTTGACGCCGCTGCAGAGAACTTTGTCCGGGTGATGCTGCCCACTGAGACGCCAAAAGTTAAGTTCCGGTTGCGGCACTTGCGGGAAAATAAATACAACCTATCTGCGAGACTTGCGTGCCGGTGTGTGCAGCACAAGGTAAGCACCCGGGCATGCTCTCAAAGTGCATGGATAGGGGGTCACAGCACGAACCTCGCCGTTTTCGAGCCCAAAAGTCCCATAGCGATTCTGCTGGCACATGCCCGTGCTGTGGAGCAACATGTGCAAGGTGTGGGAATCCCAGGGCCTTATAATCATGATCAATGATCTCAGCCGCAGCTTGACATTGCTGAGACTAAACCTAGAGCCGCAAATTTGTGAGGCGGGGAATTAGGTTCCTCGTCCTCGAGTCCACCACGAGTTTTGACAGACTAGGAACAAGCACCGATCACGAAGTCGAAGGAGTCCCAATAGATCGGATTTTGGAGCGCCTAAGACGGCAAACCCCGGCCGGTCTCCGACACGAATTTCCGGCGTGTTCTAACTGTATGGACGTGTATTTTCTCTTTGATAAAAACAACTGTTTGCGAGGCGAGAGGCAACTGAGAGTAACCAAAAAAAAAAAATCACAGTGAAAATGTGAACCTGAATCCGATAGCAACGTGTGAGAGAATACTATTCTAATGGATGATGGGTACGAGCACTCTGACCAAGTGATGCTAAAAGAATGTAGGGTTCCCAACGCATGGGAAGAGTGACAGTGATGATAACCTTTACCAAGGACGGACAGGATGCGAGCTCGAAGTTTTCGGCTCACGTTTATTCCACAGTTCAATAGGTCCAAGTGTAGGTGACACTTCCCTTCTTTGGGGCTGCCGGGGAGATGGAAGATCACCGCTGCGGTGGGGCCCACAAGCTTGGAGCCTGTCTCGGTCATAAACGGTCGTTGGTCTCGGTGCGTCTGTGCACGTGTGTGAAGGTAAGGTCATTCTATTATTCCCTGACACCTCTTTCAATGGGGATGACAGCAAGTCATGGGGTTCGCGTGAAAAAGGCGCGGATGTGTGAGGGGTGAGCGGTAAAACCGGGGATGGATCACTTGGCGAGACGCCATCGGGGGTTGTTGATAAAAATGGGGCCGATGTAGAGGAAACGGCCGAACTTGAATCAGATGGTCTACGGTAGGCGAGCGTCTTGAATCGGGGACTATCCTGAATGCATGAGCGCTCCGAGGCCCAGTGCCGTGTTTCAGTCCCCGTGGTGGACTTGAACAATCTGGGCGGCTCACGATCGATACGTCTGTCAGAAACCAATACATCAGTGCTGACAGATAAAGGCGCGTCAAGTCACAAGCTTACTGAGCCTTTGATGACACAGAGGGTGAGCGCCGCGGATAATCAGGATGTGCTTCTGAAACGGGTTGAGCACTAGCACCATCACTTGCTCGTAGTCTCTGAAGAACAGCTCTGGAGTCATTGGACTGAGGGGAGGCAGCCCAGGAAGAGATGGGGGGTAAAGATATGAGAGCCTGTCCTGAATCACGCGCAGACGGTGGGGGTAGGGGATGGAGTGGAGGAAGTTTGATACGTTCTTCCTGATTCGGCGCGCGGCGTGAGCCACCCAAGCTAGAAGCGTCGGAGAATGGGTTTCTAGATGATCCGACTGGGGATGATCCGTTCGACGGAAAAGGAGTATTGTTCGGTAACGATGGAGAGGGATACGGCGAATAACGAGGGTTCTGGCCACGTTCTCGAGACAAGGACAACCGGTCAACCCCTCCATCGATGGAAAGCGGGGAGGGCGCTGATGTGATGTTTTGATGCTGCGTTGGCCACATGGGTGGGGTAAACGGCGACGCCAATTGGTGTGAAGGGTGGGTAATCTCATGTGGGTAGCTTGGGCCGGAGATGATGGTCCATCCAGCTTGGAGGACAGATGTGCCCGTGGATGACATTCCTGGGCTTTGGACATGATTACTCCGTCTGGTTCGGCGGCGACCACTACCATTGGCAATAACTTGACCAAATCCGGGTTGTTCTGGTGACAAACAGGTGGTAGGAAAGGTGGGTCTAAGAGGTTATTAAATGACTCAAAAGAACGAGTGCCATGCTGTTTCAGATTCCGTACCCAAACAGTGGCACAAGGTCGTGGCGGATAGGCCATGCCACGCTGTAACAATGCGTCAGAGCGCTACTCGCGGAATCAAGAACCGATCATGCATACCGACGAGACAGACGAAGAGCAACCTGCGTGCGGGACCGCGTCAGCTTGTCGAGCCATGAATGCTCGCAGGACGAAATACCTCATAGGGCATCCATGTCCCTTGAATCTTTAGATAACCACCTCGAACTCTCCGTATCTGGGAAGCCAGATCAGGTTGAGACTCTATCATTTTGACTATGTCGGCTGAGTCATATATGATAGGTGTAAGCCATGCTGCGAAATGAGTCTGAGAACAAACCTTTTGAATTCCCCAAGGCTGTGGAAGGAACGCAATGAGGTGATCACTCTTTCGTTCACGGAGTAGTCCCACAAAATCCTACCTTTCCAGATGCCTGTCCAGAGAATATATCCATCGTCGACGTCCATCATTATCCACTGACCATTTAGTGGGTATTCGTAGACAGGGCTGACACATAATTAGCAGACATGATGGCCGATGGCTGATGGGACTGACATGTAACCACGGGGGTCGTTGCTGGTTATGTACCGGCTTTTGATTACATGATGATTTGGGCTCGCATATGGCCGGAAGCGGGGGGAGGAGGTAGAAGGACCTCCAGCAGTCGGGAGGGAATCCTAGGTAAGACGAGGTCAGAGCAAAGACGAAGGAGCGCAGAAAGGAGCTCACTTGGAGGACACCCGATGTCATGGAAGGACGCAGGTGCGGGGGAGGAAAGGGAACCTGAGTAATTGCCTCGGTTGCTCAAATAGTAACGCGGAGAAAGTCGTATCCCAGATCACGTTCCCGGATTATTAGATTTCCCAAAGCGGCAGGACTAAAAAGAGCTAGTGCGAACAAGCGAAGGAGGGAGGGGGGGCTCCAAGATCGCAGCACACGCGGGGGCCGGAAAGTGATAACCGATCCCCAGTTGGGTGGGTCTGAACCGAGAAGGAGAGTGGAGAGCTGAAAGCCAATTCCTGTGCAGGTAGGAGTCGATCATGGGGTCGTGCGCACACATAAAGGGGAACAGGAAATAGGGTTCGGTCGTTCAAGAATAGGACAAGACAAGGAAAAAAAATCAGTTTCTTTGATGTTTCCTCGGTTAGACTATCCCGGCGAGTGAACAAGCAGGCACCGAAGCGGAGAATATCGGCCCGCTTCGGAAGGAACCTTTTAGCGAGAAGTCCAACGCCGTCCGGTCTTGACGCCACACCGTTTAACTTTTCAATTTGAAAAAAAAACCATTCTCGTTTCGCCCTGGCTCTGGCGTTCCCCAACCTCTGAAATTCAACGGAAGGGAATAAATCCCGAACCAACCCAACTCTCCTCTCGGCCGCCGTCCCCCTCCTCCCCTCTCACATCCATCGTTCACACGAAAATTCCGGCGCCCGTGTTTTAGTTTGACAATTGATCTCCAGTCCACCGGGACCTCGAGACCGACGGACTTGCCGCGGCAATTAGGAACGATCGGTCACCACACAGATAATAAACTTAAAATAGGCAGATTCCCGGGCCCGCTTCGCCTTTGTGAATTAGTCCCGGTTCATTGAGCTCATTCAACAGATCGAATCGTGTTCGCTCATATAAATCCGGCCGCCGAGGTAGCCAAGGACCCTCCCCTTCTTCTAAACTTCCCTCTTGTTCGGGGAAGGCCAGCAAGAAGATTAGCCACACATTTTGCGCCTGCCCAGTGATATGTCCCTGCTCTCAACAGGATATCAGGGCCGATTCAATTCCCGTGGCTGTAGTTCGACAACGTGGGGTCCTGTCACTGTCATCGATGATTGCAAGCTCCACCTCCGACGCTCCGACGGCGCTAGCCTCCGCCGACGGGTACTTCCGGAAAAGAGGGGGGCTCAGCGCTCTGCCCATTCACCCCTCGGTGGTGTACAGTACATTTAGCGGAGACACGGAGAGCAGCCACAACATACCCGTACCACGATTTCCACATGGATCCCAAAGGGAACCTTGCGCACTCGTGACTTGGCTCCTGCTCCTGATGACCATGCCCTCCTGGCATGGCCCGAGTGTGAGAATTTTTATTGTCACACGCGACCTTGCCAACCTAAATGTTCTCTTCAGGTGACGTGAGGGGTGGCAACTCGACGTACGCCCCTCGCCACCCTTCGCCACTCCTTCGCCTTTGCATATGTGGCAAGTGAAGCAAAGGATACTTTTCTGGTCCGTCACGGTCACCGTCGTGATGGATAGGCGAGTTGTTCTGTTTGGAAATCAGCGTGGTCTACCTTGATGAATGGAGCAAACCGGGTCAAGTGTATGAACGTGGAAGGTGTGCCTGGATCATCTTTTGAAGGCACACGTCACGAGGAGAAAATGACTCTGCGAACGCTCGATCGAGCCGATGTTAACGTTGTCCGGGGCACTGGAGACGTCCGTCTGCCCGTTTGGTCCTGAGTGGGCTCCTCGAGCATGTGCTCGTCAAGTACGATTCGCGTATAGGAAACAAAATACGGGGATATCGCGGCATGCGGCATGCAGCATGTCCAAACTGTTCTATGTAAGATGTGCCTTGACTGCGCACCCCCTCGCCACCCCTACGCAGATGTCGCGCTCGCTGCGGCCCTGAGAGCAAGGAGCGTCTCCTGCGAACCGTGCCCATCGCCCGACGTGTATGTCACCCTGCTTACCGCAAATCCATTGAACTGGCTCGCCGCGCATATCGTGTATGCGCCCATGTTGTCAAATGCCAGCCAGTCCCCGACACGCAACTGTTCCGGAAGCATCACCAAAGGACGAACGCAGTCGATGGAATCGCATGTTGGACCCCACACACTGCTTGGTCGAAGATTCTCCGTTCCGGAAGAATGGAACGAACCGTTCATAGACAGGACGTAAGGATGAACCTTCTGATGGTCGTATAAGATGCAGTTGAGCGCTCCGTACACTCCATCATTGATATAATCTGAGGGGAAAAACTGTGAGTTTGTACAAATTACGGGTAAAGGGATGAACCCCATACACATTACAGAAGGCTGATCGTTGCCTTCATTTTTCACTTCTGTCGCCTCTCCATCTGAAAGCGGGGCACGACGAGCGATGATATTCGTGGCAAGACTGAATGCTCGTGAGACGAAATACCGCCCAGGTTCGGCGACGATCTGGAGTCCTGAACGATCAGGAAAATGCAAGTCAAGAGCGTCGCGGAGCACGTCCGCCGTCGTTTCGAAAGTGGCATCTTCAAAACCACCACCAACATCCAGAAGTGAGAAGTTGTATCCAGCAGCCAGTCCCATATCAAAGGCAGCGCGTGCCCATCGAACGGCATCCGAGAATGCGGATGAATCATAGCATCCACTACCAACGTGGAAGCTGATACCAATTACATCCAGTCCGAGGTCCTTCGCTTTGGCAAGAAGACCAGGTATTGTTGCAAGAGGGGCTCCAAACTTCAGTCCAAGACGACATAAACTTTTCGAGTCATCCGTGAGGATGCGCAGGACAAGTTTCGCAGTTGGGTTTGCCCGCGCAGTTTTATATAGTTCGTCGGCATTATCGAATGTCATCATATTAACACCATGCTTGCCAGCGTTCTTGATGTACGACACAGCTTTGCAGGGGTTGGCAAAAATTATCCGCGCCGGACTAACACCGAGAGAGAGGACTTGGGTAATTTCATTATTGGAAGCACAGTCAAAACCCGTGCCGAGTGCTGCCAGGAGGCGAAGCACATACGGGTCTGGATTGCATTTCACCGCTACACCAGACAACGCACGCGTATGAGCGAGAGGCATGTATTCTGAGTGTGACGGACATGCGCACCATAGAAGGGTTCTATTTCAGGTAGGCAGCGTTTCCATCGTTGATACTGGTTGTATACACAGCTAAGGTCTGCGACAAAATAAGCCTTCTCCGCGTCCGGTACGCCGGCGGCCGAAAGGTGTGCGGCGCGAATGACACCGTTCCGAAGATGCACATCCGTATGGCCTCGGAGTAAAGGTGGCAGTTCAGGAAAGATGATGTCACCACCACCGTGATCATCACCGTCACGGAGGCTGTCATTTTCAGTAGAAGCTGGTAGGAAATGGTTTTGTGCCCAAGGCAAGTTCTGGGAGGGGAGATAAGGTGCAGAGACTAAATCAATAGGGCGTGGCGTTGGCAAGACATCGAGCTGAGACATGATGACGACTTTTTCGGGGATATCACTATTATGTTCGAGATCCAGAATTTAGTGGGTGTGGTTTAGTGTGGAGCAGAGCGCAAGAGATGGTTGGTACAATTGCAGGTTTGAAACCGTACTACCGAACCAGAACCGCCACGGTTGGTGGAACCGGGCGGGCGGGGACGGTAATGGGGGGGTTTCACTCAGTAGTGGTAGGAACCTCGCTTGTCCGCGAGGGTCAACTCGGTTAGGGAGGCTCGCCTGAAGCGAAGCAATCAATAGGCCAATTCAAATGAAGACAAAAATCTTCACCTCTTACGGAAGGCCACCTGTAATCGATAGGGAAGAGGTGAGTGTGAGGTAACGAGGAAGTCAAGGATCATGAGAACGACAGACCGAAAGGTCAACAGACGGAGGTCGTCGTTTCTAGCCTGGTCAGGTATGGTGCAGATGATCCGCGTCGGGCGAGGGATAATGGCCAAAACGAAAAAAGGATTTCTCCTTCCTATTGACTTCCTACAGATTGATTTGCTTCCTTGGCTTGGGAATGAATGGACTCGTCGACGTGGTCCGGAACGGAGGGCGGAAAAAATTGTCATCGCATCGACGCCATCGACCATCGATCGCGGGTGATGCCGTCCGGGCCGCCTTATCCCGAACAATAATACACTTGGAGCGTCCTCGTGGGCGTCTTCATCTTGGACATCAAGTCATCAAGGGGGAGTCTGCCTGTTTGTTGAAATGAAAATGGAAGCTCCCATGGAATGGATCCCGGCGCAATGAACACGCGGTGGGCACGGCGTATGAGAAACTGCCTTATTCAGATAGTCAGGGCACAACGCGGTCCTGGTGCGGGACGGCACTTTGTGTCTATTTATTCGCGATTCGTAAATAGGGGATGTGACCAAGGGTAAAGACAAATGTATAACACTTGAAGATTGAGTGATAAAGTTTCTCAACAATGGTGTGAGAGGTGGGAACGGCTCCGAATCAACGCATTTTCAATGGACCCTGCAGACGACATACAAGAAAGCTTATCGGCGAAGTCTCCTACCTACACTGGACTAACTATTTTAAGTGGCTGAGAAATCGGCACCTAGGATCCTTTTGAGTGTGAATCGAGATGAGGAGAAGGCTCGGCGCCCCTCCCTTTGCTGATGGAAGCACTTGAACTGCCCCAAGGGACAGCAATCACTGGGGCATCACTACTTGCCACATTCACGCCAGTCCCCGATGCCCGAGGCAGTGGCGACGCAGCAGGAATGCGGCTCCACGAGACGCTACTCACGGTGGGCGGAGCGCCGATGATGTCCCACTCCATTAATCCTCCCAACGGCAGGTGCTGGACTACTACGCGCTTTCCGAGGACCTCTGCCTGACGAAAACGACCAACTCTCTCTATCAAAGCTGCCGTACTGAGTTTCGAGGAGTGCGCCTTACCTCGTACATTTTGAACAGACCCGAGTTGACCTTCCTCCAAGTGGCGACACCAGTTGCTATAGAATACAGCTGCGAGGAATGTTCATGGAATGGTCCACGCTTGACCTGGTGGATTCTCATGATTAACAGAAAATACAAGTTTGTTGGGGGTAATGGTGGGTGTAGTATCCCTGACACTGGGACCTCACTCTGGTCTACAAAATTCGGGACGTCAGCCAGACAGCTTTCCCTATGTACAGAGGCTGACCTCGAAGTTGCGCACTCCCAAAGATGTACCCAAGAAAGTGCGAGTCGTCGAGTCCCCACACGCCGTGGCTACCTGCAGGTTCTAGATGATAGACATCCTGTAAACGCCAGCAGAGATGCAGATATCGAACAAAGACAGTCAAGACAATATCCCTTGCTTCTTCTGAATTAAAGCTGAGAAATCGGATGAGGGTGAGGCAGAGCAAGAAGACTGCGAATGATGTTTCATGTCCTGTGCCATAGTCCATCCGCACAAAGGATCCAAATGCAGTGAGTAGATATGGCCGTACATGAGGGACCGCGGCACTCAAGTCCGGCAACAGCACAGTCAAAAGTTCATCTGCACGCTGTTCATGATTTGAGTCGCGCGCGGCGGATCAAAACAAGCCCGAAAAAAACATACCTCTTCAAGACGCGACCCCCAAGAGCGAAATGCAAGGTTTCCAAATCTCTGAGCTGTCGGTAACGGTGGGATCTCGTCGACCCACCCATCTAACTTGTCGAGTAAGCTAAGGACTCGACGGATGCCCTGTCAGGACATGACTTGAGATACGATTCACGCCTCGCATGAATTAACAGTACCTCGCTCTGATTGGGATTCGTGCGTGGCAATGAGTGCCCCACAACTGCCTCATTCAACCACCGCAAGAAGAGAGAGTAGTCTGAGTAACCCCTTGTCTGCTTCCATGCTTCGACGTCAGCATCGGTTTGGATTTTAGGCGTGGGGGTGGCCTGGAGTGCTACGAGATTCTCAGGAGAGATGTATCTCAATGGAGGTACGGGATTAGACGCCATCCGAGTCGAATTGTTTGGAAAGCTGACACGGGGCAACTAAGTCGATGAAGCGGCAGTTATTCGGCAGTGTCGAACCGAATAACGGACGCGCGTCATACGACTCAGATAGGCTTTATTCGGGGTTTAAGAAGCCCTCGGATTCAACCTGATTTAGCAATCTGTTCAAATCTCCGATGGCTTATCTTTTCTACTGTCCTGTAACCACATGGGTGAGTATAAACGCTGTGATGAAGAATAAATTAAATGGTGCCTAGAACGAGAGTGAGTCCAGTGAGTTGGCTGCCAGTGGTCGCTATTCCTGCTTTGCTCGACTACACGGTAGGTTGTTCGAATTCGAACTTCGACGAACTTTGGAGCCATCCAAACTTTCATTATTTATTTTTTGTTCGATAGATGTATATGTGCATTATTACGTTATAGTTATGCATTTATGACAATTGCCCGTGCGGATATTTGTTTGACAATGGCATCGAAATCTCCCACTGTCCTTCCTCATGCACTGCACATCCCTGGAATCAACAAGCTAGCAGGAAAGCGCATCGTTCTGGCCTCGGGAAGTCCAAGGCGCAAGGAGATTCTCCAAATCTTTGTATGCCTATAAGTCCCTTGCAAAAGCCATCATTTTTAACGTTCACTCGAGGGTCTCGCCCCCGAGATTGTGCCTTCCTCATTTGCTGAAGATCTCAGTTCCTCGTCTTATGAAAATATTCACGAGTATCCTGTCGCTACCGCCACGCATAAAGCCGTCGATGTTTACGAGCGGCTCGTCGTGGGTTTTAATCAACTCTACTTCTGTTGACACTTCCCTCAAAGCTGATTTACAGAGCGCGGACCCCGAGAATGGACCCGATCTTGTGATCGGCGCCGACACAGTCGTCCTCACACACGCTCAACCAATCAGCTCCGACGTTGCATACTCCGAACTGCCAAGTATGCGCCAGGAACTGTTGGAGAAGCCCGAGAACAAAGCCGATAACCTACGTATGCTGCAGGACTTGAATGGATCTGTGTGTGAGGTCGTCACTGGCGTCAGCATAGGTGAACAATCTTGGGCCTTTCTGTATGCCTGCAGCGACGTTGACTTGCCCCTCTCACCGTCTTACAGTATTCCCTGTACTGACATCACCTGGATTCAGCATACGGTAGGATACTTTTTTCGGTAATGGTTCGCTCATGAACGTTTGATGCGTACAGTTCGCTGGATGAGCGCACGCTCGTGTACTTTTCCGACAATGCGACAAGTCTTCTCAAGGCCTACGTCGACTCGGGCGAGGGCCTCGATCGCGCTGGTGGATTTGCCGCCCAAGTACGTAGCTATCCTCGGGCACAACGTGCAGGCTTAAGCGGGAGTGAACAGGGCCTGGGTGGACTACTCATCAGGAAAATCGAAGGCGACCACCACAACGTCGTCGGGTTTCCTGCTGCGTCCTTTTTCCGATTCTTGGATCTTCTTGTCGAGGAGGATGACGACTTTCTCGAAGTATAGTTGCTCGGAGCTGCTGATTGACACCTTTCTGTTGAAATAGATGAGGCGGACGCCAGTTAGGATGCAAGGGTTGTTGGACTTCGTGCGTTCAGTAGGCACGTCGTTTCGAAGTTTCAGTAGATTTTTTTACGTCTTTGTGATATAAAAACAGAATTTGCTCATACTCTACTTCAAGTCGTTCATCTGGCCATGTCAATGAGAACAGCCGACATTGACTAACGCACAGCATTGACTTCATTAACCAACCGAATTACAACTGCGGTCGTGGCTGGAAACGGCAAGGCAATGGTGTGACATGCAAGTGTCTAGTGAGTTTCGGTCATCGTCAGTTGAAGATCGTCACCATCAGACTAGAACAGAACGTCGTACTGTACCTTGCAACGGACATGCCAAGCCAACGCACGGCTCAAATTTTGTCCGGATGGCATTCCTCAACTTTGAAACACCGCTCGGCTGCTCTCGTTTATGATTCCTCACTTGAGTCCACACTAAACAACAGAATACAGATGATAGGTCTTGAAATTTCAATGGATTAATGCGAATATGAGGGCTTTCGAATTTAGCATACAAAGTCGAGAATGTATGAGTGATAAGTGTTATTTGATATCGATAAGTATTTTTGAAGTTATCAGTCAGTAATCGCACTTACCGCTTTTGCACTAATACCACTGGCATCGTCGGCAGGCATGACCAATCACAGGTACAGTAACATAACCAGGGGGGTTATTGCCGAAGGCGGTTTCACGTTGGAACCCGAAATACTGCCAGACCAGGGTATCCATTCTCATCCAGTCCATTCGCTATTCTCACATTCAGTTTGCTTCCCATATTTCTATGCTCTCTGACCCTACACATTGCACATAGGGCTGTGCATGGCCCAGCTTGGCCTGAAAGCCCCAGCTTTGGCCTGGCCTGGGGTGGCTTTGGCTTTCTAAAACCCCAGGCCAGGCCAAAGCCATAAATCGGGGCTTGGCTCTGGCTTGGCTTGGCCTGGGCCAGGGCTTTTGTCACATGCCAAGGGAGAGAAGCAGTGAGTGTGCAAGGAGTAAGCGCATGAGAGAATATGAGGTTCTTAAGGCATGCTAAACGTTTAGAGATTCATAGAGAGGAGACACAAAGGGAAATTCATTACATTCAGAGAGTGAAAGTGGTGGAAAATGCGCCTTTGGGCACAGCAGTCTTGTTCTTGTTGTGAATGGTGATTTGTGATCATGATTTGTGCTCATAACCTTGCCACAAAACAGAAGCATTTAAGTATGAGATGACAAGACAAAGGGAAACAGGGATGAAGTGCAATAAAGTGGTTATGTGTTCATGTTGTCATCGTCGTCAATGTCACCGCTAAGATGCGAGCCCTGCTAAGGCGAGTAGCAACTAAGTCAGAGGGATCTCTTGTTGGGACGGTCAAGTCTTAGAGGGAGAGAGCGTGGCACACAGCGAGGTGCAAGGGGGAGAGAGGAGAATCAAGGGGCGAATAGAATTCATCAGGATAGACAGATACTAGGAAGTGCGACAGAAGATCTAACTTGGGACTCCCTAGTCGTCCCAAGGTTAGCTATATAGTACAGTACAGCAGTTGGGTAGCAAGAGTCTGAAACATTGATGGCATCAGCGGCCATCCAGAAGCGTATAGTAGGGGCCCAGCCCCACGGGGATTCCCCACGGGGTATAATCCCCATCAGATTGTAACATAAGGCAGAACATATTGTATCATATCAATCAATCAGTCCATAACGAGAATAGAGCGTACGTTTGTTGCTCAGGCGATCTCCAAGATCTCTGAGCTTTCCCACGGCATCCAAGACAGGCGTCCCAGACACTCCAAGCATCCTAGCCTTCTAGCGATGCCCGCGGTATTTTCTGCATTTCAATAACATTAGTGGGCCGGTTCCCTGAACTTACTCCAGTCCATAGCCAAGCCACAGAGTCATGGCTTTCTACCCTGGAAGCCGGTGACAGTCAATGAGTAACCCATCCCATGAAACCTCTTCGTTATCAGACTCCTCAAGGACTCCTGGCTTCCCTCTGGTTCCTGCATTCTCCAGCTCTTGGTTGCTAATTTCCTCCATTTCTGACCTTGATGATGGTGCAGGTTCCCAAAAGAGCAAGTTGTGATGGATTGCACACTTGATGTACTGCAAGGCCTCCACATTGTTGCCCTTGAGACATGTGCGCTGCTTTGATATTGTGATCCCACCCTGTGAGAATGCACGCTCACTTGAAACTGATGACAACATAATTGTGAGATAGTCCCATGCAAGGG